>Ga0255182_1001199_pt1 | contig 14157 bp, 12 predicted proteins | sample Atl_UVDOM_RepA_8_FD_188420 | JGI IMG/M metagenome (GOLD analysis project Ga0255182, IMG submission 188420) | Freshwater microbial communities from Altamaha River, Georgia, United States - Atl_UVDOM_RepA_8d | ecosystem: Environmental > Aquatic > Freshwater > River | place: USA: Georgia...
CGAATCTCATCGCGAACCCGCCGGTAGTGCGCCAAACCCTCTTCGGGAGTGGCCGCCCCCCGCGCCAGCCGGGGGGGATCATCAAATCCGACATGCACCACCCGGGTCCCCGCGGGCCATGCCGGGCAGTTCTCGTCGGCATGCCCACAGACGGTGATCACCAGGTCGATGGGATCCGACAACAGCGTTCCAACCAGCTTCGACGACTGCCCGGTGATGTCGACCCCCGCCTCCCGCATCACCTGCACGGCATTCGGGTTCATCCCGTGTGCCTCGATTCCCGCCGAGCACGGATCGATGCGGTCCCCCAGCAGATGGCGGGCCCATCCCTCGGCCATCTGGCTGCGGCACGAATTGCCAGTGCACAAAAACAACACGCGGGGCTTGTGGTGCGACATGGAATCTCAAGACTGGCTGCGTGGGACATCCGGCGGGCGCCGGGCTGCGGCACGATGCCGTCAACTCCACCCGGGCTTGCATCCTGTATTACACCAGATAGTGTAATGCAAGGATGCTGGACTGATGGCACTGCCCGGGAGAGACTGTGAAAAACGCGTGTACCACCGGGAAAGTTGATCTCTGTGAGGACTGGCAGGATGTCAGCGGGCGGCGGCTCGACCGACGATCGGCCCGCCGCGTGGCGGCGATCTTTCGCGTCCTGGGGAACGACACCCGCCTGCGACTGCTGCACGCCCTCGCCCGGGCACCAGAGGTGCCGGTCGGCACACTCTGCCGGACACTGCACATGAAGCCCCAGGCGATCTCCAATCAACTTCGCCGACTCGCCCGACTGGGGATTGTCAGTTCCCGCCGGGAGGGCACCACCATCCAGTACCGGCTCATTGACCATTGCGTCCGCGGGCTGCTCGACCACGGGTTGTGCCTCAGCGAGACCACCCGTAACACCGCCGTCGTTCCTCCTCACCGCAACTCCCGCACCCGACGCTCCAAGCCATGAATCGACGCTCGCTGCTCGCCGAGTTCTTCGGAACCTTCGCCCTGGTCTTCTGTGGCACCGGGGCGATTGTCATCAATGAAGTCCAGGGAGGGGCCATCACCCATGTCGGAATCGCCCTCACCTTCGGACTGATCGTGCTGGCGCTGATCTATGCCCTGGGCGACATCTCCGGCTGCCACCTCAATCCCGCCGTCACGACCGGCTTCTGGCTCGCCGGCCGGTTTCCCGTCGCACATGTCGGTCCGTACCTCATCAGCCAGTCCGCCGGGGCGCTCGTGGCCAGCGGAGTGCTGCGACTGCTGTTTCCCACTGCCAGCACGCTCGGAGCCACCCTGCCCGCCGGCCCCCCCTTTCAATCGTTTGTGCTGGAACTGATCCTGACGTTTCTCCTGATGGTGGTCATTTTGTGCGTCTCAACCGGGGCGAAGGAAAAGGGGATCATGGCCGGTGTCGCGGTGGGGGCCGTGATTGCCCTGGAAGCGATGTTCGCCGGCCCCGTCTGCGGTGCGTCGATGAATCCCGCCCGCTCGCTCGCCCCGGCACTTGTTTCCGGTCATCTGGCCGGGTTGTGGATCTACCTCACTGCTCCCGTCCTCGGTGCGGCCCTCGGGGTCGCTCTCTTCCAGCAACTGGCTCCGGCCGACAACGCCGGCTCGTCCGCCGAACGAGGCTGATCCCCACACTGTCGACACCGTTACTCGACGAAACTTGTGCTGCCCCGGTTGGCCGGCGTCTCCCCCAACTCGCTTTTCGGTCTCTGTTTCACGGCCGCATCTCTTACCCGGTTGTGTCACTCCTGCGGCTGAGCCCGGGCCGAGACGTCCCCGCCACGATCTGCTACTTTCCCTGTCTCGCGTCCCAGCGGGCTCACCACCGCGATCCCCACTGTCTTTTCCTCTGCCCTGGTCGCCGCATGAAAACCGTTCTGCCCGCTGTGATGGCCTGGACCCTGTGGCTGGGTGGCGTTGTCTCCACTGGCCGCGCTGCCGAGCCCGTTCTCGCCCCGGGTGCCAAGCCCGAATTGTTGTCTGAAACCGGGGCGGGCGAAGGCCCGGCCTGGCATCCCGAACTCGGCCTGTTGACCAGTGGCGACGGCCATATCATGCGGCGCGATCTGCAGGGCAAGCTGTCGGTCCATCGCGAGAATGCCGGAACCAATGGACTGCTCTTCGACCGTCAGGGGCGGTTGGTGATGTGCGAACCGGTGCGACGGCGGGTCTCTCGCCTCGAACCGAATGGCGACGTGACGGTGCTGACCGACCGGTACCGCGGACACCGTTACAACCAGCCCAACGATCTCACCATCGATTCCAAAAACCGCATCTATTTCTCGGACCCGTGCTACGGTGACCGCTCGGCCCTGGAACTGCTCGATGAACAGGGAAAGCAGGTCGAGGGGGTCTACCGCATCGACCCCGATGGCACGGTCACCCGCATCATCACCCACGAAGTCGATCGCCCCAACGGCCTCGTCGTGACGCCTGATGACAAGTACCTGTTTGTGGCCGACAACAACAACGACACCGTCGGCGGGGCCCGCAAGCTCTTCCGGTTTCTGCTGAAACCCGATGGCACTGTCGACTTCGCCAGCCAGAAGCTGATCTACGACTGGAAGCAGACACGGGGCCCCGATGGAATGAAGCTCGATTCCCTGGGCCGGCTCTATGTGGCCGGTGGACTCAACCGTCAGAACCCGCCGTACGAAACGCAGACACAGCCGACGGCCGGAGTCTATGTCTTCTCGCCCGAAGGGGACCTGCTGCAGTTCATTCCGATTCCCCGTGATGAAACCACCAACTGTGCCTTCGGCGGGCCCGATCTCAAGACGCTGTATGTGACCGCCGGAGGAAGCCTGTGGAAAATCCCGCTGGCGGTCGCCGGCCGTCCTGTCTGGCCCCCGCTGAAATAGCCCAGAAGCCAGCGGCGACGACGCTCTCCGAGCACCGCACCCGCAGGGGCCCCTGCCCGGGCTGCCGGAGTGCCCCGTCAGCGGGGCAAGTTCACGGTCAATTCGAGGTGAGGCTCGGTCCCTCCCCATTCCACGCGCAGCGGGGTTGTGGCGATCTGCGCGCACTCATCCGGCAAGACGAGTTCCGAGCCGGCGGTTTCAACCGTGAATCGATACTTCCCTGGTTCGAGACGCAGGGGCCCAGCGCCCTTCGGCAGCAGCAACTCGAACCGGCCTCCATCTCTGGTGGTGCCGAATCCGATCTCCTGCCAGGCCCCCCCGTCTTCGCGGAACACATTCAATTGCAGATCGGACGCCACCTGTTCGGGTATGTGCAGCACACCGGGAGTTCCCCCCGTCACCGGGCGAACCCGATCACAACCGGCAATCAGGCCGATCACCAGCAGCACCAGGCTGCCACAGATCGCTGGCCGACGCCCCATCACGACGTGTCTGTCATTGACTGAAGTCATCCGGCCACCCTGGGGGTTGCGACGGGGCCCAACCCCAACCACCGGCTCACACCGGCGAAACGCCGGAGGACGAGGCGTTCCAACAGCAGCACCACCAGCAGGGAGGCGCCGAACAGCGGCAGCAGCACGGTCAGCAACGCCAGCACCCCCAACAGGCCGGCCGTTCCCCGGACCGACACCAGCGGCAATGGCGCGCCGAGTGTTCCCGGTTCGCGGCGACGCCACCACAAGACCACGGCACTCAGGCAGACCACGATCAGGCCGATCGCCGCCCCCAGACCCAGCAACTGGTTGGCCCACCCGAAGAGTTGCCCTTCGTGGGCGGCGATGCAGGTGCCCACGACACGGTCAATCCAGTGTTTCTTGTCAAACGTCTCGCGCCGCCTGATCTCGGCCGTGTCGGCATCGAGATGCAGGGTCTGTCGTTGGGGACGGTTTTGGGTATTGCAGACCACTGTCCACTCTCCGCCCGGTTTTGACGGAGGATTGATGACGGTGGGGGGGGGCAAATTCAGTGGCATCGCCGCCGCCACGATGCGGTCCAGTGCGGTGAGATCGGGCGGGGGGGCGTCGGCGTGGTGATTGCGACCACCCCCTCCGTGCTCGGAATGGCCCCCCCGATTCGGGCGTGGACTGCCCGAGGGCCAATCCTGTCGGGCGACTGCCGTCCCGGTCCACTGCCGGACCTGCTTGAAGTAGCCGCCCCAGAACTTCGCCCACGGCAGACCCGTGAACAGCAGAAACAGCACGAGGACCGAAATCCACAGACCCGTGACGGCATGCAGGTCGCGCCAGAAGACACGCTGACCCCGCCCCAGTCGCGGATACAGCACCCCGGCCGCTCCCAGACCTCCGCGCGGCCACCACAGCAACAGTCCCGTGAGGATCAGCACGATCGTCCAACACGAGGCGATCTCGACCAGGTTCGATCCCCGATCCCCCATCCAGAGTTCCCCATGCAGCCGGAACATCTGTCGCATCAGCCGTTGATCTTCAGCCACCTGATGCAGCACCTCATGGCTGGTCGGATGCACGTAGACCCGCTGGGTTCCCTGGTCTCCCGCGACCAGCACCCGGGCGGCATCACCCTCGGCGACCGGAAGCTCGATCCCGGAGAATGTGCCGTGGGGAACGGCCGCCAGGGCCGCCTGCACGTGCGCCGACGGAAGCCCGCGACCGGCGGCGACATCATGCCCGTCGTAGGCCCGGTCGAGCCAGCGTTCGACCTGGGGCTTGAAGAGGTAGACCGAGCCGCTCAGCGACAACACGATCACGAAGGGAATGCACAGCAGGCCGGCATAAAAGTGCCAACGCCACAGGGTGCGGTAGTCAGGCCAGAACCGCGAGCGGCCAGGAGTGGTAGTATCGTCCGACATATCCAGACAGTTGTGACCAGGGAAGTCGCAGGAAGTTACGCGGGGCAGCCGTGGGACGGAATGCTTCAAAACTCTCCCACCACATCGCGCCCATTGGCGCTGTGCAGGGCCCGGCAGGTGTTTACATCGACGCTGTCGCCGACAAACCGGACGGCACCATCCCCCAGCAGCAGATGGGCCCCGCCAACATGGAAGCTGCGCGGCCCGAAGAACCCGGTGAAATGCACCACGACATCGGGAATGCGGCTGTTGGGCGGAAGATAACCATTCGTGAGCGTATTGCACGCGCTCGCCTGCGCCCACGACAGACCCCGGCCGCGCATGGCATTGCTGGTCGCCCCGCGCCAACCGGTCATGGTCGGCCAGACCACTTCCAGTTGGGGATTGGCGATCACACCATCGGCATTCTTGAAACTGTTCCAGGCACCGCCGGTGGGGGCGAGACCCGGCACGGGTTGGCGGGCCGAGTTGACCCCGGTCGACCCATTGAGGGTGAACTGGTAGGGAAACGCAGGTGTGGTTCCCGCCGGCAGGGTCATGTCACCACCGATACTGCGGATCGACTCACTCATCATCACGGTATTGGACATACCGTCGAGAAGTCCGGCGAAACGCACAAATGAGTTCTCGAAAACGACACCGTCGGTTGGCCAGCGCAGATCGTAGTTCGCGTTCTTGCCGCTGCCAAAACTCAGCATGTAGTTGTTGCCGGCGTACTTGTAGCCGGCATGCCCCTCATTCAGGCTGGAAGACGCGTCACTGGGGCAAAGGAACAGGGGGATCGACCGGGCAAACGCATCGGCGAACAACGGATTGGGGACCAGGTTGTTGTACGGACCCAGGAAGGCCGGTTGCTTGAAGTCGAGCAGATTCTGCAGGTTGGCCTGCTCGAGATGGGGCAACAGTCGGGCGTGAATCGAGAATCCCTGGACGTTGGGAAGGTAGTTCTGCGCGTTGGTCATCGGCAGACCGCCGTACATCCCCTCGTAATTGTGCAGGGCCAGCCCCAATTGGCGCAGGTTGTTTTTGCACTGGGTACGACGGGCCGCTTCTCGCGCCTGCTGCACGGCGGGAAGCAGCAACGCGACCAGGATGCCGATGATGGCAATCACCACCAACAGTTCAATCAGCGTGAAACCGCGGACAGGGGGGGAATACGGTGCGCAGGAACGTGGCGTACGGCGGCGGCCGGGCGCCACGCCGGTCTCCCCCGTGAGACCCGGGCGAGCAAGACCTGCCTCGCTGTGACACGGTCCCGTGATGAACCCCCGGACCGAAATCGTCTTCGCCGTCGAGGCCGTATCGACCCGGCCCGTGATCCCCTGCCCAGGGAAACCCACCGGCAATTTCTGCAACAATGACTGACTCACGACCACTTTCCTGTCCCCACCGCCAAGGGCGGGATCTGCCAACTGAAAGTGGCTCGCTCTCCACGTCACTACCGTATCGAGCAGCTTGAATCCCGGTCAAGGGCCCGCAGCAATTCGTTCACGCTGCCAGGGCTCGAACAAAGGGCCATCCACAATCATCACGCCTCACCAGTCGATGTTCATCTGCCCGAATTGCAGTCGCAGGTGATTCAGGTCAAACAGCCGCACTCCATTTTCTCCCTCGACCAGCAGTGCCAGCCGGGAGGCATCACGGGAGAGCTGGCAGCGGACCACCGTCCTGGCGAAAGGGCCCATTTGCCAGAGCGGCTCCAGCCCTGCTTTGCCACTCTGCCAGATCGATACCCACCCTCCCTGACCCCCCGAGACGACCAGTGAGCCGGCGACATCGATCGTCACGATCGCCTCGGGATGGGCGCGCTGGCTGAACAGTTCCCTCCCGGTCCCCAGATCGAACCCGACGAGCGCTCCCTGCCGGGTGCCACAGAGAACCTGACCGCGCTCTTCCGCGAGCGCGAGGCAATCTGCCAAACCCGCTTCCAGCGGGACATCCCATCGCAACTCGCCGGTCGTGCGCCCGAAGCAGCGCAGGCGCTGATCGACCGAAGTCACGACCACCACCTCCCGGCCCACATCCAGTGCCAGCAGCCCGCTGACACTCTCCCGCTGCTGCGCCTCGACATTGAGCCAGCGGAAGATTTCGCGACCATTTTCGAGATCGTAAGCGGCGAGGAACCCCACATCTCCTTCTTCAACCCCATTTCCGTTCGCCCGGTTTTCACCAGTCGAACCGGTATACCAGATTGTTTTCCCCCCGGGGTCGAACCGGGCCCGCAGGGCACCGGTCAAAAGTGGGACCATCGGGGCCGTGCCGGCGGCTGAGATCAACCCCACGCTCGGCTCGGCACACCGAAAACTGGTAAGGATGGTCTCCCCCGCCGGATCCATGGCCAGCAGAGGAAAGGGATGCCGCTCGAGAGCCACGCGCCGCAGAGGCGCGCCGTTCTGAATCCCCCCGATCGTCAACTGCGAGGGATTGAACCCGTCACCGATCAACTCGGTCAGTTGCTGCCCGTCATTCGACATCCCGAAGTCCATCACGGGACTGGAATGGATTTCTCCAATGTCGGCCACCGGACTCGCCGCCAGTTCCCACGCCTCAATCCGGCCGTCCCGGGTCAGGACCAATTCCGGCCGGGTCGGATGAAAGGCGGCTGACACCCGGCAATTCGCCGGATTGTTGATGAACCCCGCCAGGTTCCACGACAACTGATCCCACAGCCGCAGCCCCTCGGTCGAACTGGTCAACAGCCAGCGACCATTCGGCGACAACCGCATTTCGTGGAATCGACCCTCCTGGATCTTTCGGCCCTGGGGATCACTCCACCGGCGGATGATCTGTCCGCTGGTGGCGTGAAACGAGATGATGTTCTGCGCGTGTTCTGCCAGCACGGTCTGGTTGTCGCCATGCACCGCCAGCATTCCGGCTGTTTCCCCCTGCTGCCACACCACCCGGCGTTCCAGGGTCTGCGGATCCAGGGCCCACCGCTCCACGCTGTTGTTCACCTCGAGCAACAGGTCGGCATCAATCGCCAGCAGTTGCGATCCGGCGTTCTCCAACGGATATTCCCGCAACAGTTCCCGGGTCTCGGGGTTCCAGACCTTCACCACCGGCCGCGGCTGGTTTCCCAACGAGACCAGCCAATTTCGCCCGGCAGGCCGGGCGAGGGCCAGCACGGCGGTCTCGTGCGCCTGCCAGCCGGCCCCATCCCTTTCCGGGTGGTCCAGGTCCCAGACGAGGATCTTTCCTCCCCGTGTTCCCACCCACAACCGGTCGCCCGACTCCGAGAACATCAGGCCCCGCACACCGTCTTCGTGACTTCGCCGGCCAGGCATCACATCCAGCTGGGGCGACCGCGGAAACCGCAGCCTGCGCTTCAACATCAGAGTGTTGGCGTCGTAAACCAGCACCAGCCCCTCCCCTTCGACGAGGGTGTTGTGTCCCACGGCCAGCCAGCGGCCATCGGGGCTGTACTCGACGCCAAAACCATCGAAATCTTCGTGCAGGACCTGTCGGGCCCGCAATTCGACGGCCGACAGCATCTGGACCGCTTCGCCCCGCAACTGGCGGCGCAGATCGGGGTCGGTGGTGCTGCCCCCCACCGCGATCAGGTCCTGGAAGTTCTTGTGCTGCCATCCCGCCTCGGGGCTGCGCCGCCGCTGGCGGATCTGCCCGACCAGTCGCGCGTCCCGCTCCAGATCGAGATTGCGCTGCCTCAGGGCGGAACGTTCGCGCTCGAAGACCAGCCGGTTCTGTGTCACCAGCCAGCCTACGGCAAGAACCACGACACAACAGGCAAGAGCCGCGAGTGCGGACCGGTCGGGATGACGCTGGACCCACCGACCCAACCGCTGCAGGGCCGACTGGGGCCGGGCCAATGTCGGACGGTTCTCAAGAAACCGCTGCAAGTCGGCCCGCAGCTCATGTGCCCCCTGGTAGCGCTCTGAGGGATCCTTCTCCAGGCACTTCAGGCAGATCGACTGCAGGTCGGCAGGCACATCGCGGCGCAGTTGCCGCAGCGGGGCCGGTTCCACAAACCGGGCCTGGTCGGCCACATCGACAAAACACGTCCCCTGGAACGGGGGCCGGCCGATCAGCAACTCATACAGCACCACTCCCAGCGAATACAGATCGCCGGCCATTTCGCTGCCTGTGGTGTTTCCGGTGATCAATTCCGGAGACATGTAGACCGGCGTCCCCATCGTCAGGCTCCCGGTGCGCGAGGAGACGGGGGCCCCCCCCTCGGGCTCATCCTGGACCCGGGCCAGGCCGAAGTCGGTCAATCGCGGGGTGAAGGGGAGCCCCTGGCTGCGGTCATCGTCGTTGGCCGGGAACAGCAGCACATTGGCCGGCTTCAGATCGCGATGGATCACCCCCTGCGCGTGGCTGTACTCGAGCGCTCCGGCCAGCCGGGCCACCAACTGGGCGGCCAGGCGTGGCGAAACCGGCTGCTTCTGGTCATGCAGCCACTCGGCCAGCGTCGGGCCATCGCAGTACTGCATCGCGATGTACCAGAGCGGGCCGGTCAACCCGGTCTCGAAGATTGGCACAATATGCGGATGATCGAGCCCCGCGGCCGCCTGGGCTTCGCGGCGCAGCCGGGCCGCCACATGCGAGTCGGCCAGCACATGCGGCCTGGGGATTTTCAGTGCGATCCAGCGTCCCAGCAGATCGTCGCGCGCCAGGTAGACGATGCCAAATCCACCATGCCCCAACAGGCGCTCGATGCGAAACCGGCCGATCCGCTCACCCGATCCCAGCGGACCGATCCCTGGCCGCTGTCCCGGCCACGCCCGGGCCAGCAACCGCAGGCACTCTTCGACCCCCAACCCCCCCTCCACCTCGGCGACGGCAGCCGGAATCTCCTTGCGCAACCAATCGTCGAGGGCCTCCAGAGCCTCCAGATGCGAGCGGTCGTCAATCGGTTTCCGCTCGTCACCCGGGGGAACATTGGTCCCGGGCAGCCCCCCCGGCCGGTCCTCGGGCGACCTGGGCGGATCCGGGCCGTCGTTCATCATTGCCGGGGCCCCAGCAACTGCTGCAGATGCTCCAACGCCCGTCCCCAGATCTTCCGGATCGCATCGGGACTCTTCCCCAGCAGATCGCCAATCTCCGCAAACGTATACCCCTCGCGATGCCGCAGCAGGATCACCTCGCGGTGCATGGTCGGCAATTGGTCCAGTCCCGCCTGCAGGCGTTGCCAGTCCTCTGCGGTCAGCAGGGGCTGGCTGGGAGAGCGGGCCTGAACATCAACCATATCACTGACCAGGGGAACCTCACGGCTGATCTGCCGTTTGTCGGTCTCGAACCGCCGCACATGGTCAGTCACCTGGTTGACGAGAATCTGCCGCAACCAGGCGACCAGTTCGCGGGGATCCAATCCGGTGAACTCGGGAAACTCCCGGTAACCGCGCAGCAGCGTCTCCTGCACAACATCCGAGGGCCCCACCTTTCCGACCAGGGCCTTGGGCAAGACCTCGCGGGCCACCTGCAACAGGTAGGGGCGATACGCCTGCAGCACAAACCCCAGCTCCATCCCCAGGAATTCCGTGGGAATGCCACAGGTCGCGTCCATGGCATTGCCAGAAACCGGTGTGGGTTTCTGCTCGGAATCCAGGGAGGGCATGCGAGTCGACCGCCAATCAAAAGAAGGGCCGAAGCCGGATTGCACACACAGAGAACCACAGGAATCCAGGTGCGGTTGATGGTATCGGCATTCCGATTGTCTCCGATCACCCGGTCATCCGCCACTGTAGCGGAACCGGCAGCGAGCAACGGACGGCAAGCGGCTGGAGAGCGAGGCCGGGCTGCAAACCGCTCTTGGAGTCACCCTGCCCGCCCGTCCGGGACGGGTCTCGCCTCGTGACTCCCTCCCCTCCCTATGTCCCCACCCCAGCCTGCGACCCCCGGTTACGATTGCCCTTCGCGGCACAACAGCGACAATCATCAGGCAGGGGTCGGTTCAACCCACAGGCCCGATTCTCTCTGTCGCAGTTTCCACGCGGTTTCCCGATTTCCCCACCGGTCACTTCAAAGTGTCGCAACGCAAGGCGGTTGTACTGCTGTCGGGAGGACTCGATTCGGCCACAGTGCTGGCCATCGCCCGCCACCAGGGATTCATTCCGTGCACCATCAGTTTCCGGTACGGGCAACGCCACCACCGCGAACTGGACGCCGCCCGCCGGATTGCCGACTCGGCGGGAGTCCGCGACCAGGTCGTGCTCGACATCGACCTGCGGGCGTTTGGCGGCTCGGCACTCACCGCCGATCTGCCGGTCCCCAAGGGGCGCGACACGCACGAGATGTCGACCGGCATTCCCACCACGTATGTCCCGGCCCGCAACACGATCTTTCTGTCGCTGGCGCTGGCCTGGGCCGAAGTGCTCGACTCGACCGACATCTTCGCCGGGATGAACGCCATCGACTACAGCGGTTATCCCGACTGCCGCCCCGAATACATCGCCGCCTTCGAGCGAATGGCCAACCTCGCGACCAAGGCGGGGGTCGAGGGGACCCGTCCGCTCAAGATCCACACGCCGCTGATTGCGTGGTCGAAAGCCGAGATCATCCGTCAGGGGCTGTCCCTGGGGGTCGACTACCGACTGACGCACTCCTGCTATGACCCCGATCCAGCGACGGGAGACGCGTGCGGCGAGTGCGATTCGTGCCAACTCCGGCTGAAGGGGTTTGCCGAGAATGGCATTCCCGATCCCGTTCCGTACCGGAATCGCGCCCACCGCGACTAACCCAACGCCGACCGGCTTTTCGGCGGACCTTCCCCACGACCGCGACCGGTCCTATTCTGGAAGCGGCGGCGGCTGTTGTGGACCGGTTCCCCTCAGGCGATTTCCCCCGGGTGGCGGGGTGGAGACCCTTCCTGAAATGGGGCTGCCGAACGTCGCTCATTCACAGGCCCCATGCCCTACTCGGTCAAGGAAATCTTCTACACGCTGCAGGGAGAAGGAGCGCAGTCCGGACGGGCGGCGGTCTTCTGCCGGTTCACAGGCTGCAATCTCTGGACGGGACTCGAGCCCGACCGCGCCCGGGCGATCTGCCAGTTTTGTGATACCGATTTCGTGGGGACCGACGGCACCCATGGGGGCTACTTCCCCTCGGCGGCCGACCTGGTCGACACGCTGTCGCGGGTCTGGCGCGAGGGGGCTGGCTCGGCACCCGATGCCGGCCACCGCCCCCGGCGGGTCCGCCCGTACATCGTCTTCACCGGGGGCGAGCCCCTGCTGCAACTCGATGCCGAGCTGGCCCGGGTGACCGGCCTGGCGGGGTTTGAACTGGCGGTCGAAACCAATGGCACCCGGCGGGTCCCGGCGGGAATCGACTGGATCTGCGTCAGCCCGAAAGCGGGAGCTGAACTCGTCCAGACCTCGGGCCACGAGCTGAAACTGGTCTACCCGCAGCCGGGAGCAGAACCGGAACTCTACGCCGGCCTCGACTTCGACCATTTCTTCCTGCAACCGATGGCAGGCCCCGACCAGACCCGTCATCAAGAGTCGGCCCTTCGCTACTGCCTGCGCAATCCGCAATGGCGGATCAGTCTGCAAACTCACAAGCTGTTGGGGATTCGGTAGGGGGCATGACCACAGGCCTCCTGTGGTGCCAGTCTCGCAGGCCCCTCAGCAAACGAGAAACCACCGCGTCGTTGCCGTGCCCCAGGCACCCAGGTCTCATGCCCAACCCCCGCCTGCGACATCAAATCGCCTTTGAGGCTGCCCGGTTGATGTATGAACGGCAGGAGTCGGAATACATGCGGGCCAAGCTGCGCGCCGCACGCCGGGTCTGCCGTGACTGGGTCAAGAACTCCGACCTCCCCAGCAATGCCGAGATCCGCGAGCATGTCCAGCAGTTTGCCCGGCTGTTCGAGGGGGAGCAGCGCACGGCCAACCTCCGCGACATGCGGCTGGAGGCGCTCCGGCTGATGCGGCTGCTGGCCCGGTTCAAACCCCGCCTCATTGGCAGCGTTCTCACCGGGCACATCCGCCGCGGGTCCGACATCGACATCCATCTCTTCAGCGACAGCACCCTCCCCATCGAATCGGTGCTCGAGGAGGAGGGACTCCCCTTCACCATCGAGCAGAAGCAGATTCTCAAGGCGGGAGCGGAGCGGGTTTTCACCCACATCCATGTGACCGACTGTTTCCCGGTGGAGTTCACCATCTACGGCAGCCACCAGGCGAGCGAGCAGTTCCGCAGCTCGATCACCGGGCAGCCGATCGAGCGGGTCGACATCCCGCAGCTTGAAGAACTGCTGCGCCGCGAATACCCCGATCTCGCCCTGGAAGACGAATTGACCGCGGCTGCCGAGAAAGTCGACCGGTTCCAGGTCTACCGCTCACTGCTGCTGCCTCTGGCGGGGGTGGCGCAGAGCCGCGAGTGGCACCCCGAGGGAGACGCGCTGTACCACTCACTGCAGGTGTTCGAGCTGGCCCGCGACGAACTTCCCTACGACGAAGAGTTTCAACTGGCCGCGCTGCTGCACGATGTGGGGAAGGGAATCGACCCGTACGATCATGTGCGGACCGGGCTCGAAGCCCTCGAAGGGTACATCACTCCCCGGACGCGCTGGCTGATCGAGCACCACATGGAGGCCCGGGCCCTGGCCGACGGCACCCTTGGTGCCCGCGCCCGGCAGCGTCTGGAAGCTTCACCCGATTTCGAAGAACTGAAACTGCTGGCCGACTGCGACCGCCAGGGCCGGGTCCCCGGCGCCCAGGTCTGCGAGGTCGACGAAGCCCTGGACGCCATCCGCGAGCTGGCCCGGCAGTGCGGGTGAGAGGTCGGATGCAATTCGATCCTCGTGACCAATGTCTGCCAGCTCGCTGGACCGCACATGATGTCCAGTACATCGGCAGCCTCGCCCACCTGTGACCGCGTCATCCTTCGTTTGGCCCTCGAGGACCCTGGTGAATTGGCCGGAACCCAAAGCGATTCCGGAACCAGCGGTTTTCCTGGTCGCTGAGGGGCCCCCCGGCACGGAATACCAGTCACTCCCAATTGACTTCCCCCGAAAACCCGCTACCCTTGCCGATTCGCGATTTCCCGGGGCCCGGTGGGCTCTGGGTGTCGGATGTTCACATTTCCTGTCTGTTTTTGAGTGAGTCAGGTGCGTCATGGGCGCGAATCACGCCGGCGACAAGATGCGGAAGAAGGCCCGGATTACCAAGAAGATTGCCAAGAAGCTCGAAGCCAAGGCTCAAGAGCGGGCGGCGGCTGAAGCGGGCAAGAAGTAGCCGAAAGTGGACGAGTCCTCCCCCCCTGCCTCAACCCTGGCAGGGGGTGCGGACCCAATCGATCTCGCGGCTGCGGCCGTGATCGACCCGGGGTTCATCCCCCGGCTCTCACCTGTGCGTGCTTCCCGATGCGACTGCCAGTCGCTGTGACGGGCGGTCGCCCGCGCACGCCCGGTCCTCCCAGACCCGAAACTCTCCAGCACCGACC
>Ga0255182_1001204_pt1 | contig 14120 bp, 13 predicted proteins | sample Atl_UVDOM_RepA_8_FD_188420 | JGI IMG/M metagenome (GOLD analysis project Ga0255182, IMG submission 188420) | Freshwater microbial communities from Altamaha River, Georgia, United States - Atl_UVDOM_RepA_8d | ecosystem: Environmental > Aquatic > Freshwater > River | place: USA: Georgia...
CCACCCGCATTACCTGCCCTTGCTCTGGGATTACCTCACCCCCGAACGCGTGCAGTCCTACTTGGCGCACTTGGTGAAGGGGCCGGTCGAGCGCTTTCACTTGCCCGGGATTCACGCCCTCAACTTCGTCTTGCACGAAGCCCTCGACGGGGGAGGGCCGGCCTCCACGCGCAACGATCCGCTGGGCAAAGCCATGGGCCAACTGTTGCTGGAACTGCCTGTGCCCGTTCCCCAAGCTTGGGGCCTCTAGGCCCCATCCACGCGCTTGAGTTTGCGCGAACCCGCAAAAATCTCACGCGGGGGCAGGCCATAGGTCTGTCGGATGGCATGGCTGAAATGCGTGGCGTCCGGATAGCCCATGTCGAGCGCCACATCGAGCAAACCATCGGCACGGCCCACATGGTGCAAGAGGCTGCGCGCGCGTTTCCAACGGCGCAAGGTGCGAAACGCCACCCCGGTCTCGGCCTTGAAGAGGTGTAAGAACCGCGAGACCGACAGCCCCGCGGCGGCGGCGAGTCCGCTGGCGGCCATCTCCTCGCTCAGAGGCGCTTGCAGGGCCTGCAGGGCTTGGGCAATGCGCGCATCGAGACGACGAGGCGTCAAGGGCGCCCCCAGAAACAATTCATCAAAACGGGCGCTGTCATGCGCGGCACTGCGCGCTTGCGTCAATAGCAGGGCATGGGCACAGCGCACCCGCTCGACCACGTCGGGCAGGTCGAGGGCCCCGCAGCTGCGCAGCCAGTCGGGCAGGGCGTCCAGTTGCACCGATTCAGGCTCAATCAACATCACCCGGACATGGCGCGCGGGACAGCGAATTTCATGATCGCTGTAGGGCGCGATCACCACCAAGTCGCTGGGCAAGGACCACTCGCCTTCGCCCAAGCGCACCTGCATCGACGCGTCAGCCGCCACGTACACCGTGAGGGCCCCGGTGCGACGAGGCCCAGGTTTGCCGAGCAAGCCCGCATAAAACACGCGTTGCGGCAACATCCACAGCAAGCGCGCGCTGCTGCGCATCGGGTGGAGGGTAGGGGCGTCCATCATCATCTGCGGGAGTTTAGTGGCTCAGGCACCTCCTCTGCTTTCGAAGGCAGTTTGTGCCGAGAGGCGTGGGCAGAGGCCGATGAGCGGGTAAATTTTGACCATGAAAAATGCAATTCCCTCCCTACTCCTGTGCCTGTCTCTCCTTCTGGGCGGCACAGCAGCCCAAGCCCGTGATCTTGGCAAAAGCACCGAAGCAGGCCTTGCCCTCCAACAGCAAGCCCAGGCGGCGCTGGAGCACTTGTTCGAGGCCATTCGCAGCGGTGACCCCCAAAAAGTCGCTCCGCTGCTCGAACCGGTGTTTCAGGTTCAACGTGCCGATGGCGCGGTTTACGACCGGGAGGGCTACTTGGCGCGCAGCATTCCCGTGGTGCGTGATACCCCGCGCTTTGAAAATTTGCGGGTCACGCGCCAGGGGCCCATCGTGGTCACCACTATGCGCTTGCAGATCGATGAAACCATCGACGGCAAGCAGGCCCAGTCGAACGCGCCCCAGTTGGTGGTCTTTCGCATTCGGGGTGGGGTGTGGCGCGTGATCGCCGCCGCGAATTTCGCGCAATTGCGCTAAGCGCAACTTGCCCCTACCCGTCGCGAGGCGGGTTTCAGCGCCGATCCTGTGGGCTCAAGGCGCCCCACGATACGGTTCTTCAAATTCTCGGAAGTCTTGCTCCGCGAGGGCTTGCCTCACCCAGTCTTGCACCGCTGCCAGGGCGGCCACCCGTTGGGCATAGTCGGCGATGACCTCGGGCACGGGCAGGGCATAGGTGCGCAGGCGCATGACCACCGGGGCATAAAAAGCATCCGCAATGCCAAACGTGCCAAACAGCATGGGGCCGCCGCTCTCGTTGAGCAGGGCGGTCCACATCTGAACCAAACGTTGCAAATCCTCGCGCACCCGAGGATCCTCGCGCCACACGCGTTCACCCACTTCAGGCAGTTTCGCCTCAATGTTCATGGGGCAGGCGCGTCGCAGGTCAGCAAAACCGCTGTGCATTTCGGCGCAAACACTGCGGGCCCGAGCGCGCGCGCGTGGTGACTGGGGCCAGAGCCCATGTTGCGGAAACCGATCGGCCAAGTACTCGGCAATGGCCAGCGAGTCCCAGATCACCAAATCCCCGTCGAGCAGAACCGGGACCTTGGCGCTGGGGTGCAACGCCCGCATCGTCTGCTTGAATTGGGATTCAGGGCCAAAGCCATCAAAGCGAACCATCACCTCCTCAAAGACGATCCCCACCTGGCGCATCAGCACCCAAGGGCGCATGGACCAAGACGAGTAATTTTTATTGCCAATGTAGAGTTGAAGTGCCATGTCCTGACCTTAGCAGACGGCCGGGACCGCGCCAGCGAAGGATTCACGCCAATCGGATTCTTTCATCAGAATTCATTGCCGACAATTGCCGAAATTAGAGTCTTTAAATCTCAAGAAAAGCCATAATTTGCTACATACTTACTAACCAAACAACGGAGCCCCTTATGCCCAAAATCACCATTGACGAACAAGAATATGAAATCGATGACCTCTCCAACGAGGCCAAAGCGTCTTTGGAAATGCTCATTGCCACAGATCAAAAAATCCGCGAGCTTCAACGTGACATGGCCATCGCGCAAACCGCGCGCGTCGCCTATGCACGTGCCGCGCAAGAGGCCTTGCCCCAGAAGGACGATGCCGTCAAGTCCGTGAAGAATGACAGCGCCCCGTCCAAACAGGAAGCCCTGCAGGCCTAAATCCCGCGCCCTGAGCGCTGCAAACCCAACGAGGCCCCTTCAAGGGCCTCGTTGCTTTTGCGGGCTCACCCGGGTGGGGCACCGCCCAAGGCGGGCTTAAACCACGAGATCGCTGAGCACGCGCGCCATGACCTTGGTGGCACGGCGCAGGTCTTCGAGGTCGATGCGCTCATCGGCGCGTTTGGCATGGCTCTCGAGCACCGTGCGCGGGCCTGCGCCATAAATCACCCCCGGGATACCGCGCTCGACGTACAGGCGGACATCGGTATAGAGGGGCGTGCCCAGCGCAGGAATCGGCTCGCCAAAGAGGGCTTGCCCATGCTGTTGAATGGCCGAGACCAGCGGTTGATTGCCCGCGAGCGGCACCATGGCATTGGCCAGCAACATGCGGCGCACCTCCACCTTGAGTTGTTTTCCGCCTCGGGGAGGGTTAAAGCTCGCCGCTGCGCTCGCGATGGTTTGGCGAATCGAGGCTTCGACCTCAGCCGGGTTCTCCTCCGGAATCATGCGGCGGTCCAGCTTGAAGACCACTTTACCCGGCATCACATTGGTGTTCGTGCCGCCCTGGATTTGGCCGATGTTGAGGTAAGGGTGGGTGATGCCTTCAATGTTGGAGCGCACCTTCAAGTAATCCGCATTCAAGGCATGCAGGGCTTGCAAGATGTGCACCGCACCCTGAAGGGCGTCCGTGCCGCTGTCGGGAATCGCGGCGTGCGCCATCTCGCCCTGGACGGTCACTTCGAGTTGCAGACAACCGTTGTGCGCGGTCACCACTTGGTAGGAAAACCCAGCCGCCACCATCAGATCCGGTTTGGTCAAGCCTTTGGCCAATAACCACCCCGGGCCCATCTCACCGCCAAACTCCTCGTCGTAGGTGAAGTGCAACTCGACCTGTCCACGAGCGGGTTTGGCCGCGGCTTCGAGGGCCCGAAGGGCGAAGGTGAAGGTGGAGAAATCGCACTTGCTCACCGCAGTGGCGCGGCCGTACATCTTGCCGTCCACAATTTCCCCCCCATAGGGGTCATGGGTCCAGCCCTCGCCGGGCGGCACCACATCGCCGTGGGCGTTGAGCGCAATCGTGCGCCCACCCTCGCCAAAGCGCTTGCGCACGATGAGGTTGGTGATGCTCTCGAGCCCGTAGGCCTGCACCTCGGTTTGTGGGACCGCGTGCTTTTCAGCGGTGAGTCCCATGGCCGCGAGCAACTCCGCCGTGCGCTCGGCGTGCGGCGTGTTGTTACCCGGCGGTGTGTCGGTCGGAACCTGCACGAGTGCCTGCAGGAACTTGACCTGTTCATCGAAATGGGCGTCGATCCAGGCGTCAAGCGCGGCGTAGCGGTCGGATGGGCTCATGACAGTTCACTCTCGAGTTGGTGGATAAGGTGTTCGAAAGCATCCACGGCCAACTGCATGTCGTCGCAGGTGGTGCTCTCTAAGGGGTTATGGCTGATGCCGGCATTCTCGCCGCGCACGAACAACATGGCTTGTGGCATGACTTCGTGCAGTTTCATGGCGTCGTGTCCCGCACCGCTGGGCAAGGTGAACAAGGGTACGCCCAAGGCCTCCACTGCACGGGTCCAGCGGGCTTGCCAGCCGGGGGCGCTCGGAGCCGCGGCGGCGCGCATGGTTTCTTCCACGCTGTGCTGCACCCCGCGCCGCTCGCAAATGGCTTCTAATTCGGCCAACACATCGCGCGCGAGCGCGTCGCGCTGGGCGTCCGTGGGGGCGCGCAAATCCAAGCTGAAGTGACAGGCACCCGGCACCACATTGATTGATCCGTTGGGCACTTGCCATTGGCCAATCGTGGCCACGCTGTCGCCGTCCTGGGCGGCGCGGCGCTCCATGTAAAGGGCCAACTCGGCCACGGCGCAGGCGGCGTCACGCCGTCGGTTCATGGGCGTGGTGCCCGCGTGGCTGGCCACGCCCGTGACTTGGCAGAGATAGCGCACGCTGCCATTGATGGAACTCACCACGCCCAGTGGGAGGTTCATTTCATTGAGCACCGGGCCCTGCTCGATGTGCACCTCCACAAAGCCCAAGTAAAGGCTGGCGTCACGTTTGATTTTGGGGATGTCATCCAAACAAAGTCCCGCATGCTGCATGGCTTCGCGCATCGAGATGCCATCGGCATCTTTTTGGTCCAGCCACTCCGCTTTGAAGTCGCCAATGAGCGCGCCCGAGCCCAAGAAAGTGGCCTTGTAGCGCTGCCCCTCTTCCTCCGCAAACCCCACCACCTCAATGCCAAAGGGCAAACGACGCCCTTGGGCGTGCAAGGTCTGCACGCAAGCCATGGGCACAAAAATGCCCAACCGGCCGTCGTACTTGCCGCCGTTGCGCACCGTGTCGTAGTGGCTGCCCGTGAGCAGATAGGGGGCGTTGCTGGGGTTGGGGCTAGGGTGGTAGCGGCCCACCACATTGCCCACCGCGTCGATGCTCACCTCATCAAAGCCGCAGTCTTTCATCCAGTGGCTGATGCGCTGCGCGCAGGCCCGATGCGCCTCGGTCAAGTAAGTCACGGTCAATTGCCCGCGCTCGGCATAACCCGGGTCAGAGTGTTGGGCGAGCTTTTCTTGCCAATCCCACACCAATTGCCCGCGCGTGGGCTCATACGCGAATTTGTCGTTGAGGCGAATCTCCACGATGCGGTGAATATTGCGCAAGCACTCCTGCAATTCAAAATCGGGATGCCCGAGCAAACGTCGCTCAAACGTCGCCATGATTTCGCGCTTGTTCAAGCCCACGCCGCGTGGGCCACGCACCGCCAAAATGAAGGGCCAACCAAAGCGCGCGTTGTATTCGCGGTTGAGCGTCTGAATTCGCTCGAATTCTTCCGGGGTGCAGTCCGTGAGTCCGGCTTTGGTTTGTTCGTTGGTGGATTCGGCCGTGAGGGTTTTGCTCACCATGGCTTTGCCGGCGAGCTCGGGGTGAGCGCGGATGAGCGCGAGTTGTGCGTCTCGTCCGGCCTCGTCGAGCACCTTTGTCATGGCGTGCTTGAGGTGCGCGAGCGAGCGAAACGGGCGTTGCGCGAGGGCTTTCTCGGCAATCCAATCGGAATGCTCGTATAAGCCAGTGAGCATCTGGGCGGCCTCTTTGAGTGGCGCGGCATTGAGTTGATCAAGGGTATAGGACATGGGGTCTCCTGCGCCACGGCACGATCAGCCGGGGAATGGGTGGGTGGCCTGCCAATGGCGGGCAATGTCAAGGCGGCGCGCCACCCAGACGCCTTTGTGCGACTGGATGTGATCTAAAAAGCGCTGCAAAGCCGTGATGCGGCCGGGCTTGCCAAGCAAACGGCAATGCAAGCCCACGCTCATCATCTTGGGACGATTGAGTCCCTGGGGATCACCTTCGGCGTAGAGCACGTCAAAGCTGTCCTTGAGGTATTGGTAAAAGGGGTCTGCATGCGAGAAGCCTTGCGGGAGCGCAAAACGCATGTCGTTGCAATCGAGGGTGTAGGGCACCACCAACTGCGGCACCACCTGCCCGTCGCTGCGGGCGACCTTCATCCAAAAGGGCAAGTCGTCGCCGTAGTAGTCACTGTCGTAGGCGAAGCCGCCAAAATCCGCCACCAATCGGTGCGTGTTGGGGCTGTCGCGTCCGGTGTACCAGCCCAGCGGCCGCTCGCCCCAGAGTTCGGTCAGCACCGCCATGGCCTCAGCCATATGGGCTCGCTCGGTGGCCTCGTCCACTTGCTGGTAATGAATCCATTTCCAGCCATGACAGCACAAGTCATGCCCCAAGTCTTTCAAGGCTTGGGCCATTTCGGGATAGCGCTGCAAGGCCGTGGCCACGCCAAAGACCGTGAGCGGCAGGGCGCGTTTTTCAAATTCGCGCAGAATGCGCCAGACCCCGGCGCGCGAGCCATATTCATAAATGCCGTCCATGCTCATGTGGCGAGCGGGGTAGGCGGCCGGGTTGAACATCTCGCTGAGGAATTGTTCGCTGGCGGCGTCGCCGTGGAGCACATGGTTCTCGCCCCCCTCTTCGTAGTTGAGGACGAACTGCACCGCGATGCGTGCCCCACCCGGCCAGCGCGCATGGGGGACGTCGCGACCATAGCCCTTGAGGTCGCGCGGGTAGGGTAGGGTGCTGTCATAAACGGTCATCGGAACTGCTCGTTGTGTTCGGGGTTGCGGAATGGGACACTGCGGCGGTGCGATCAAGCCAAGGCCATGGCAATGTCGCTGCTGGGCACTTTACGGTCCAGCGCCAGGTTCTCCTCCACATGGCGCAGGTGCTCGTCCATCAGACGCACCGCGAGCTCTTCATCCCGTGCCGCAATGGCCTTGAGAATTTCCGCGTGCTCCTCCACGGAGTGCTTGGCCGCGTGGCTGCTTTGGTACATGAGGGTGATGAGCGCGCACCGCGAGATCAGTTCGCCCAACAACTGGGCCAGCACTTGGTTGCCCATCAATTCCGCCATGCGCACGTGAAAGTCACCCAGCAAATCGGTGCGGCTGGGCACATCCCCGCTGCTCACCGCTTGCTTTTCCATGTTGACGTGCTCGCGTAAGGCCTTGACCTGGTTGGGCGTGGATTGGCGGATGAACTGGCGCGTCATCTCCACCTCAATCATGCGGCGGACGCCAAAAACTTGGCGCGCCTCGTCGCTCGAGGGGGTGGCCACAAATGCGCCCCGAGCGGGTTCCATGCGAATGAGCTTTTTCTGCGCCAGTTGAAAGAGGGCCTGACGGATCAGGGTGCGGGAGACACCAAAGTGATCCGCCAGCTTTTGTTCGGCCAGTTTGGTCCCCGGATGCAGTCGATGCTCGACGATGGCGGCCGTCAATGCGTCCACAATACGGCGTGTTGTGCTGTTTTGGTCCATCGTTTGATCTCCTGCTTGCGATCATGTTAGCGGAATTTGGAAAAATTGTATACACTTTCTGTCGCCAAAACACATCAGGAGTGATTCATGGGCCTCAGCACACACGTTCTCGACACCATGCACGGGTGTCCCGCCGCCGGCATGCACGTCCGGCTCTACACCACCCAAGGGGATCAATGCACCTTGGTCAAATCTTTTCACCTCAATGCCGATGGGCGCAACCCGGATGGCCCCCTCTACGACAACGCCAGCTTGCGTCGAGGCACCTACCGGCTGACTTTTGATGTGAAGGGTTACTTCGCCGCCAAGGGGGTCGATTTGCCCCAGCCGAGCTTTTTGGACCAGGTCCACCTCGATTTCGGTGTGGCGCATGAAGACCAGCATTACCACGTCCCCCTGCTTGTCAGTCCTTGGAGTTACTCCACCTACCGGGGTTCTTAAAAGATTTCTTCGCATTGGCGAGCCAATTCCCTAAAATCTGAACATTCCTTTCCCGGCACCCCTCGCAGGGGGGCCGGCTTTACGCACTTTTTGTAGGCACCCATGACCCAAGTCACCAACACGGTCCGCTTTGTGCTCGACGGTCGCATCGTCGAAGCCCAGGGCGTACGCCGCACCACCACCGTACTCGACTATCTGCGCGAAGATCTCCACCGAACCGGCACCAAAGAGGGGTGCGCTGAGGGCGATTGCGGGGCCTGTGTGGTCATGGTGGGTGAGCTCAATCCAGAAGGCACAGCCATCGACTACGTGGCGGTCAACAGCTGCATTCAGCTCCTGCCCAGCCTCGATGGCAAATCTGTCAAAACTGTGGAAAGCCTCAAAGACGCCAACGGTGTGCTTCACCCCGTGCAGCAAGCCATGGTCGATTGCCACGGCTCCCAGTGCGGCTTTTGCACGCCGGGCATTGTGATGAGCTTGGTCAACCTCGTGCAAACCAACACCAGCCCGAGCCGCCAGCAAATCAACGACGCCCTCAGCGGCAACCTTTGTCGCTGCACGGGCTACAAACCCATTGTGGATGCTGCCGTTCAGGCCTGCAGTCATAAACCCGCGCTCAAGTTGCAAGACCAGGCCGATGTCCCCTTGCTCAAGGAAATCGCGCGGGCGAAGTCGCCCACCTTGAGTCTGGATGGCGAGATCATCGTTCAGCCCGTGGTGCGCACGCGCAAGGGCAACGAATTTGTCTCCCCCGCCACCTTGGGCGAGGTGGCCGACTACCTTGTGAAGAATCCCCAAACCACCTTGCTCGCTGGCAGCACCGAAATCGGTCTCCAGGTCAACAAGCAGTTCTCCCGCCCCGAGCACATCATGTACCTCGGTAATGTGCGTGAGTTGCGCGAAGTGCAGGAAAGCCCCAAAGCCTGGCGCATCGGCGCCATGGTTTCGCTGGAAGAGGTGCTCGCTCTCACCCGCAGTGTCTACCCGGATTTCGCGGAAGTCTTGCGTCGCTTTGGCTCCCCGCCCATCCGCTCCACCGCCACGCTTGCGGGCAACATCGCCAACGGCTCTCCCATTGGCGACTCCATGCCATGCCTCATGGCGCTCGGCGCGGACCTGATTTTGCGCCGTGGCAACAAAACCCGTACCGTGGCCCTTGACCAGTTTTACACCGGTCAAAAGCAAAACGTTTTGCAGCCCGGCGAGTTCATCGAAGCCATCGAACTGCCCAAGCCGCAGCCCGGACAGGTCTTCCGTGCCCACAAGGTGTCCAAGCGTTTTGAACAAGACATCTCGGCCACCTGCGCCGCCATCACCTACACCTTGGCGCAGGGTAAGCTCACCCAGGTCCGCTTGGCCTACAACGGTCTTGCGCCTTCGCCCTGCCGTGCCCCCAAGCTCGAGGCGGTCTTGGAAGGCAAGCGCCCGAGTGAGGTCAAAGCGGCCGATCTCGACGCCGCCATTGCTGCGAGCTTCACCGCCCGCGACGGTTTGCGCGCGACCTGGACGTACCGAGCCTTGGTGGCGCGAAACCTCGTGCTTGATTTCATTGAAGAACCTGTTGCCCAGGAGGCCTGATCATGAATGCTCCGATCGATGTCAAAAACCTCCTGCCCACCTCGGGCTTGCAGCAAGGCCATGAAATCGTGCATGAATCGGCCCATTTGCACGTCACCGGTGAGGCCGCCTACACCGACGACATGCCCGAGCTCGCGGGCACGCTCTACGCCGCCATCATCAAATCCCCCGTGGCCCATGGTGAATTGATTGGCGAGGGCATTGACCGCCAGGCCATTTTGGCCATGCATGGCGTGGTGGCGGTTTACACCGCGCGCGACATTCCGGGTGAAAACAACTGTGGCCCCATCGTGCACGACGACCCCTTCCTCGCCGATGGCAAAGTTGAATTTGTCGGCCAAGCCGTGGCGGTGGTGGTGGCGCGTGAAATGCTCTACGCCCGCGAGGCTGCTGCCCGCGCGCAAGTCAAAGTCAAGGAGTTGCCGGCCATCCTCACCATCGAGGACGCCATGGCCGCCAACAGTTTCATCATGCCCCCCAAAGGCATCACCCGTGGCGATGCTGCCGGCGCCATCGCCAAGGCGGCGCATCGCGTCACTGGCAGTGTGCGCACCGGCCAACAAGAACAGTTCTACCTCGAAGGGCAGATCACTTATGCGGTGCCCCGTGAAGACGGTCAGCTCACCCTGTACTGCTCCACCCAGCACCCCGACGGCAACCAGCGCGAGGCGGCGGCAGCCCTCAACCTCACCACCAACGACGTGGAGGTCATCTGCCGTCGCATGGGCGGTGGCTTCGGTGGCAAAGAAGGCAACGCCAGTATCTTCAGCCAAAGCGCAGCCCTTGCGGCCTTCAAACTCAAGCGTCCGGTCAAACTGCGCGTCAACCGCGACGACGACATGACCATCACCGGCAAGCGTCACGATTTCCGCATCGATTACGACGTGGGCTTTGACGACAACGGCCGCATCTTGGGTGCCGACATTGTGCTCATGTCGCGCTGCGGCTACAGCACCGATTACTCCGGCCCGGTGAATGACCGTGCTTGCCTGCACATCGACAATTGCTACCACATCCCCGCCCTCAAGCTCATCAGCCATCGCTGCAAAACCCACACCCAAAGCGCCACCGCGTTCCGGGGTTTTGGGGGGCCACAGGGCATGTTTGGTATCGAGACCGTGATCGAGGAAATCGCGGCCAAGTTGGGCAAGGATCCCCTTGAGGTGCGCAAGATCAACCTCTACCAAGATCCCGCCATCAGCGGCAACCCCGACACCATGACCACCCAATACAACCAGTTGATCGAAGACTGGGTGGGCGACAAAGTCATGGCCCAAGTCGAGGCGCAATCGGGCTATGCCCAGCGCCGCGCTGCGGTGGCCGCCTTCAACGCGAAAAACACCCGTCGCAAGCGCGGCCTCTCCCTCGTTCCGCTCAAGTTCGGCATCAGCTTCACCGCGACCCACCTCAACCAAGGCGGCGCGCTTCTGGTGATCTACATGGACGGATCGGTGAGCGTGAACCACGGCGGCACGGAAATGGGTCAGGGCCTCAACACCAAGATGGCGCAGGTGTGCGCCGATGGGTTGGGCATCAGCGTGGACAAAGTGCGTGTCACGGCCACCGACTCCCAAAAAGTTCCCAACGCTTCGGCCACCTCGGCTTCGAGCGGGGCCGACATCAATGGCGCAGCCATCATGAACGCCACCGCGCAAATGCGTGAGCGCCTCCAACCGGTGGCGGCTCGCATGCTCGGTTGCGACCCCGCGCAAGTCACCTTCGCCGACAACGCCGCCCATGGCGGTGGCAAGTCTGTGCCTTGGGCCGACCTCGCCAAACAAGCTTGGCTCGACCGCGTGGGCTTGTCGGTCACGGGCTTTTACATGACCCCCGAGATCAAGTACGACTTCACCACCCTCAATGGGCGTGCCTTCTACTACTACTGTTACGGTGCCGCGGTGAGCGAAGTGGAAATCGACACCCGCACCGGCGAGTGGTGGTTGCGTGGCGTTGACATCGTTCACGATGTGGGCCAGAGCATCAACCCCGCCATCGACCGGGGCCAGATCGAGGGCGCTTACGTCCAAGGCATGGGCTGGCTCACAATGGAAGAGTGCATCTGGGACAAAAAGGGCAAGCTGCTCACCCATGGTCCGAGCACGTACAAAATCCCGGTTGCCGGCGATGTGCCCGAGCACTTCAACGTGAGCCTCTTTGACAACCAAAACCTGAAGCCCACGCCATTTCGCAGCAAGGCCACCGGTGAGCCCCCGCTCATGCTCGCGCTCTCGAGCTTCTTTGCCCTGCGCGATGCCGTCAGCGCGTCGGCCCAAGGCAAGGCGCGCGTTCAACTTGACGCCCCCGCCACGCCCGAGCGCATCCTGCTCGCCTGTGAGCGCGCCAAGGCGCAAGCGGGCTTGCATTAACGCCCTGTGTTTGCCGCCCTGCAAGCCCTGCGCCAGCACCTGACCCACGCCCACGGCGTGCTGGTCACGGTGCAACAAGTGCAAGGCTCGGGGCCGCGCGAGGAAGGCGCTTGGATGGCGGTTTTTGCCGACACCACCATCAACACCCTGGGCGGCGGACACCTCGAGTACCAAGCCATTGCGGAGGCCCGAGCCCTGCTCAGCCGCCAAGCATCACCCGCTCTCGCTGACGCGCCATCTGCAGCCCCTCACCACGCGGACGAAGCCCTCGTGCTGCGCTATCCCCTGGGGCCCGCTTTGGGTCAATGCTGTGGTGGGGTGGTGCATTTGCGCTACGACCCCATCGGCCCTGCGGACCTGCAAGATTTGCTCCAGCGTCTGCGCCCCCAAGTCCAGCCCCTGGCGCTCTTTGGTGGTGGGCATGTGGGCCATGCCCTCATCGAACTCTTGGCCCGTTTGCCGTTTGATGTCGCGTGGTTCGATAGCCGCGAGGGGATCTTCCCCCAAGTCTTGCCGATGAACGTGCAAGCCGAGCATTCCCACCCAGTTCATGCCGCAGTGCAGCATCTCCCGGCCGGCAGCGCGGTGTTGATCATGAGTTTTAGCCACGCGGAAGATCTGGACATCGTTGCCGCCTGCCTCAAGCGCATTCGCTTGCAGGACGATCTCCCGTTTGTCGGGCTCATTGGCAGCAAAACCAAGTGGGCCACGTTTCGCCATCGGCTCGAGGCGCGGGGGTTCACCGCCGCTGAGCTTGATCGGATCACCTGTCCGATTGGGGTGGCCGGCATACCCGGTAAAGCACCGGAAGTGGTCGCCATTGCCGTGGCCGCCCAACTCTTGCAAATTTCGCCATAGTCGGCAAAATAGACTTGTTTTTGTAGACAGGACTGTATACAATTTTCACCATGGACGCTTACCTGCTTGATTGGGCCAATCTCCTGCTGCGCTGGGTTCACGTGATCACGGCCATTGCCTGGATCGGCTCCTCCTTCTACTTTGTCTTTCTGGACAACAACCTCATCAAGCCCACTTCGCCAGATTTGCTGGAGAAGGGGGTGGACGGAGCGATGTGGGCCGTGCACGGCGGGGGTTTTTACAACCCGCAAAAGTACATGGTGGCCCCCAAGAAAATTCACACCAAACTGCATTGGTTCTATTGGGAGAGTTACTCCACGTGGTTGACGGGCTTTGCCCTCTTCACCGTGCTCTACCTCTGGAACGCGGGAACCTTCCTCATCGACAAATCCCTCATGGATTGGTCACCCGCCATGGCCATCACGGCGGCGCTGTCCTTCCTGGTGGTGTTCTGGCTGATTTACGACACCGTTTGCCGCACCTTGGGTTTTACCGAAAACGGCGAGCTCAAGGTCGGCATCATCATGTTCTTGGTGGTGTGTTTTGCCAGTTGGTTGGCGTGCAACCTCTTCGCGGGTCGCGCGGCATTCCTGTTGGTGGGCGCCATGATCGCCACGGCCATGAGCGCGAATGTGTTCTTCTGGATCATTCCCGGCCAACGCAAAGTGGTCGCGGCCATGACCAGTGGCGAAACTTACGATGCGCAAGGTCTGGCGATTCACGGCAAACGTGGCAAACAGCGCAGTGTGCACAACACCTATTTCACGCTGCCAGTGATCTTCGCCATGCTGTCGAACCACTACAGCTTCCTCTACACCAGCGCGCACAACTGGGTCATCCTCATTCTGATGATGCTCTCAGGCGCTCTCATCCGCCAATTCTTCGTGCAACGCCATGGCTACCACCTCGGCCGCGCCGCCAACCCCTTGCCTTACGCCATCGCCGGCGTGGTGGTCTTGATTGGCGTGATCATCTGGCTGCGCCCTGCGCCCGCCACTCCTTCCATGGCCAGTGCAGCTGCTGCAGGGCGCGTTACCTACGCCCAAATTCAACCCATCTTGGCTCAGCGGTGCAACAGTTGCCACGGCGAGCAGTTGCAGATGAAAAACATCCGCCTCGACAGCCCTGCACTTGTGAGCACCCACGCGCAAAACGTCTATCAACAAGTCGTGATCACACGCCAAATGCCGATGAACAACGCCACCGGCCTCACCGAAGACGAACGCGGCCTCATCAAGCGCTGGTTCGAAGCTGGCGCGCCAACCACACCCTAACCCCTCCGTCTT
>Ga0255182_1001206_pt1 | contig 14109 bp, 12 predicted proteins | sample Atl_UVDOM_RepA_8_FD_188420 | JGI IMG/M metagenome (GOLD analysis project Ga0255182, IMG submission 188420) | Freshwater microbial communities from Altamaha River, Georgia, United States - Atl_UVDOM_RepA_8d | ecosystem: Environmental > Aquatic > Freshwater > River | place: USA: Georgia...
GGGCGGGTGCTTCACGATATCGAGCCTCGGCGGCGTCGGTGGCACCGCGTTCACGCCGATCATCAACCCGCCCGAGGTCGCCATCCTCGGCGTCTCGCCGGCCGCGATGAAGCCGGTGTGGCGCAACGACGCCTTCGAGCCGCGCCTGATGCTGCCGCTGTCGTTGTCCTACGATCACCGCGTCATCGACGGCGTCGCGGCGGCCGAGTTCACGCGCCACGTCGGCGAGTTGCTCGGCGATATCCGCCAATTGCTGCTCTAGGCCGGTGATGACCGAGGCCCGCGCCGCGCCCCCGAAGGCGCGCTTCTCGATCTGCGTCGTCGAAGACGCGCAGTCCCGCCTGCTGTTCCTCAAGCGCGCGCCCGACCGTCCGCTGGGCCCCGGGCTGTGGGGCTTTCCCGCGGGCCACATCGAGGACGGCGAGACGCCCGAGGACTGCGCGCGGCGCGAACTCGCCGAGGAGATCGGCGCGCGGCATGCGGTGAGCGAACTGGCCCGCCTCGCGCCGATTCGCGACACCAGCTACGGCGGCGTGTACGAAATCCACCTGTTCCATTTCCGCTGGCACGAGGGCGACGTGCGCCTGAACCACGAGCACACCGAATACGCGTGGCTCGCACCCGGCGAACACCGCCGCCTGGACGTGATGAACGGCATCGACGAGGACATCCGCCTGCTCGACGTGTGGCCGCTGGAGATGCTGAACCTGGACCGCCTGCCGCCGGCGCTGCGCGCGGCCAAGCCCGCATGAGCAGCGCGGTCGAACTCGTGTGCGACAGCCTCGGAGAGGGCTCGCCGCTCGTGATCCTGCACGGCCTGTTCGGCTGGGCGCGCAACTGGCAGAGCGTCGCCCGCGCGCTGTCGGACCGCTATCGCGTGCTGGTGGTCGATGCGCGCAACCACGGCCGTTCACCACACGCGGCGGCGATGGACTACCCGGCGATGGCGGCCGACGTCGCGGCCCTGCTGGACCGCGAAGGGATTCCGGCGGCGACCCTCCTCGGCCACAGCATGGGCGGCAAGACCGCGATGACGCTGGCGCTGACGGCGCCGGCGCGCGTAGCACGGCTGGTGGTCGTCGACATCGCGCCGATCGCGACGCCGGACCAGCACACGCCGCTGATCGACGCGATGCTCGCGCTGCCGCTGGCCGAGGTACGCCGCCGGCTCGATGCGGATGCGCGGCTCCGCGCGGCGATTCCCGACGACGAAATCCGCCTTTTCCTGCTGCAGAGTTTCGTGCCCGGGCCGGACGCCGGCGCCTGGCGCTTCAACCTGACGGCCCTGCGCGCCGCGATGCCCGCCCTGATCGACCGCCTGCCGGTGCCATCCGACGCCCGCTATGCGGGCCCGGTGCACGTCATTCGCGGCGCGCGCTCGGACCGGGTCACCACCGCCACGCTGGCCGCGATGCAGCCGCATTTCCCGCATCTCTGCCTGCACACGGTGGCCGGTGGCGGCCACTGGCCGCACGCAGAGTCGCCGCAGGAATTCATGCTGGCGCTCGAGGACTCGCTGGCCGTCTGAGCCGCGCGCCGGCCGCGGCCTGGCCGCGCCGGGCGTGGACGCGCCCGCCCGCGCTAGGCAAAATGCGCCCTCCCCGCTTTCCCGGTGCAGAAACCATGAGCAAATCCTCCGTCAAGAAAGTCGTGCTCGCCTATTCCGGCGGCCTCGACACCTCGGTGATCCTGAAGTGGCTGCAGGAGACCTACCACTGCGAGATCGTGACCTTCACCGCCGACGTCGGCCAGGGCGAGGAACTCGAGCCGGCCCGCCGCAAGGCCGAGCTGATGGGGGTCAAGGAAATCTTCATCGACGACCTGCGCGAGGAGTTCGTCCGTGATTTCGTCTTCCCTATGTTCCGTGCGAACGCGATCTACGAGGGCGAATACCTGCTCGGCACCTCGATTGCCCGCCCGCTGATCGCCAAGCGCCTCGTCGAGATCGCACGCATGACCGGCGCCGACGCGATTTCCCACGGTGCGACCGGCAAGGGCAACGACCAAGTGCGCTTCGAGCTCGGCGCCTACGCGCTGCAGCCCGACATCCGCGTCATCGCGCCGTGGCGCGAATGGGACCTGACCTCGCGCGAGACCCTGATGGCCTACGCACGCGAGCACCAGATCCCGGTCGAGTACCAGACCGGCACGAAGTCGCCGTATTCAATGGACGCGAACCTGCTGCACATCTCCTACGAGGGCGTGGTGCTCGAAGACCCGTGGACCCCGGCCGAGGACGCGATGTGGCGCTGGAGCGTGTCGCCGGAGGCGGCGCCGGACCAGCCCACCCTCATCGATCTCGAGTTCGAGCGGGGCGACCTGGTCGCGATCGACGGCAAGCGCATGTCGCCGGCCACGCTGCTCGCGAAGCTCAACGAACTCGGTGGCGCGAACGGCATCGGGCGGCTCGATCTCGTCGAGAACCGCTACGTCGGCATGAAGTCGCGCGGCTGCTACGAAACCCCGGGCGGCAGCATCCTCCTCAAGGCCCACCGCGCGATCGAATCGATCACGCTGGACCGCGAGGTGGCGCACCTCAAGGACGACCTCATGCCGCGCTACGCTTCGCTGATCTACAACGGCTACTGGTGGAGCCCCGAGCGCCTGATGCTGCAGAAGATGATCGACGACTCGCAGGCCCGCGTGAACGGCGTGGTGCGCGTGAAGCTCTACAAGGGCAACGTCATCGTCGTCGGCCGCAAGTCCGAACGCGACAGCCTGTTCGACTCCGCGCTCGCGACTTTCGAAGACGACGCCGGCAGCTACAACCAGGCCGACGCGGCGGGCTTCATCCGCCTCAACGCGCTGCGCATGCGCGTCGGCGCGAAGCGCGACGGTCGCGGCTGACGCAGGCTCGTCGCGTTTTCCACGAACGGGAGAGGTGAGATTTCGCCTCTCCCGCTCCGGGCTGTCTCTTGTTCACATCGAGGCGCATCTGCCAGGCCCAGGCTGTTGCTGGCCGACGAACACCGGGCTGGATTGAGTGGGCTGGTGGCAACTGCAGGACTCTGCGGTCACGGCGGCGCATGCCCGCAATCGAATTCCTGCTCCGCGTCCTCTGTGTCCTCCTTGGTAAAAAGACGCGGCGTCTCGTCGCGCAGCAGCCTTGGGTTTCACCACGGAGGACACGGAGCGCACGGAGAAGTAGCCTCAATTCCGGACCTTTGTCCGGACGGCCATAGGGGCTTTCCAATTCATTCCATCCCGGTGTTCTCGATGGCTAACCCGATTGCCGGGGGCCTGTGAACAAGAGACAGCCCGCCCCGGCAGGGGCCGACCGCGGAGCGGGCGGGTAAGAGCCGCTTCAGGGCGGCGTTGCGTCGGCCACTGCACTCCGCTGGACCAACAGCAACTCGCGCGCGCGCAGGTCCTCGAGTATCGCCCGCCCCGCCTCGAGCAGCCGCTCGGGGTGGGGATATGCAAGTTCGCCGGCAATCGTCGCGAGCAGCTCGCGCCCGCTCGCGCCGGCATTTTTCGCAATCAGTTCGACGAGGCGCGCGCTGACGGCGTTCAGCTGCACGAAGATCACCTTGTCGTCGCGCCGGCGGAAGACGACCAGCCAGGTCGGTTGCTCACCTGCGCCGTCCGGCAGGCGCCCGGGCGCGATCGTGTGCACCGGGTAACGGTAAGCGCGCAGTCGCGCGAGCGGGTTCAGCAGCGGCGCGACATCGAGCACGTCCCCGGCGGGAGCGGTGGGCTGGTCCGGCAATTCACGCGGGTCCTGCCCCACTTCGAGCTCGAGCCACTCGTACTCGGCGAGCTCCGCGACGTAGGGCGGATCGTTGCGCCCTTCGCGCGCATCCGCGAGGTACTGTGCGAACTCCTGCGGGATGCGCGGAAACAGCGGCGTTCGCGCGCGGTGCTCAGCGAGGAAATCGCGCACCAGCGCTTCCCAGTCGGCGTCGGGCGTGATCGCGCGCAGCACTGGAAAGCAGTTCGACAGCAGGGTGTCGATGTTGTTGAAGAGCAGCCGTGCGTAGACGGCAATGCGACGTGGATCGACGCCGTCCGGCGGCGCGACGCGGTCCGGTGCGCGCAGATGGGCGGTGAAGCGCGCCTGGATGTCGGCGAAGCCGCGTGCAGCGCTCATGCGAGGCCAGCCGCGGTGCGCGGCCGGGCTGCCGCCTGCAGTTCACCGATCACGGCGAGTTCGCGCAGAAGTTCGGCCAGCGGCGGCAACTTGAAGTCGCGCTCGAGCAGGGTCGGGAACACGCCGTGGATCGTGTAAGCCTCGGCCAGCAGCGACCACACGGGATCGACGACGGCGGCGCCGTGGGTGTCGACGAGGAGATCGTCGTCGTCCCGCTCGTGGCCCGCGACGTGCGCATAGACGATGCGCTCGCCCGGCAGGGCGGCCAGAAAAGCGACGGCGTCGTAGCCATGGTTGACGCTATTGACGTAGACGTTGTTGACGTCGAGCAGCAGATCGCAATCGGCCTCCGCCAGCACGGCGCGGATGAATTCGAGTTCCGGCATCTCCGCGCCCGGCGCGCAGTAGTACGTTGCGTTTTCGATCGCGATCCGGCGCCCGAGCATGTCCTGCACGCGCGCGATGCGCGCCGCGACGTGGCGCACCGCCTCCGCGGTGAACGGTATCGGCAGCAGGTCGTAGAGGTAGCCCTCGTCGGCGCAATAGCTGAGGTGTTCGCTGTACACCCGCGCCCCGTGGCGCGCGAGGAAGTGCTTCAGCCGGTGGATGAAGGGCTCGTCGAGCGGTGCGCTGCCGCCGAGATTAAGCGACAGCCCGTGACAGATCAGCGGAGCGCGCTCCGCCAGCGCGGCGAAGCGCCGGCCGTCACGCCCTCCCAGGTCGAGCCAGTTCTCCGGCGCGACTTCCAGGAAGTCGATGGCGGCCGGCCACCCGGCCTCCAGGTCGGCCATCAGGCCGCGCCGGAGACCGAGTCCCTTGCCGTGCAGAACGGGCGCGGGATTCACGGACGGGACAGTGAATCAGCTCAATTGCCGCACTTGCCTTCGGCGGATTTTCCGTCACTGCCGCCTTCGGCACCCTTCTCGGCGCCGCAGGCGCCCTCGGCCTGCTTGTCGCCGGCCCCGCAGGCACCTTCGGCGCCCTTCCCGCCGCCGCACGCGCCCTCGGCGGCAACCCTGTAGCCGGATTCGAACTGCGTAAGCTCGAACGGGTTCTCGCTGGCGCCCGCGAGCGGTGCCGCGACCAGGCTCACCACGAACCCGGCGCCAAGCACCGCCGCGCCGACTTTCCTGTCTGTCTGCTTCGACATGAAATGCTGCTCCTTTTAGCTTGCTGACCTGACACCGCGAGCCCGATCGGGGCCGCGGCACCCGATTCTCGCACAGCGCGACTGCGCATGCCGATCGGCAGACCTGCCGACACTTCGAACGTTCCGTAGGACAGCTGGACTGTTAACGAAGGCTACACGGCCGGGTGTCCGGGACGATGTCCCAAGACCTTGCGATGAGCGCGTTTCCATACTCGCCCTGGAATATCCGGCGCGGCCGGGCCAGGCAGTACGAAAAGAAAGGGGTTAACGACATGACCAGGATTTCATTCCGTTCGATTTGCGCGGTGCTCGCGCTGGGGGCCCCGCTCGGGGCGCACGCGACGCCGCACACGTTGACGACAACCCTGACGGCGGACAATCACTACGCGATCTACTTCGGCGACGAGTCCGGCAGCAAGATGCGCAATGCGACGATGAACGGCGTGCATGCGCGCAACGAAATGGGGCCGGCCGGCGCGCCGGGCACGTACAACTGGTCGATTGCCGAGACCTGGACGCTCGACTACCAGCCTGACGACTACCTCTACATCGTCACCTGGAGTGACGACCGGGTGGCGCAGGGCTGGCTCGGCCAGTTCCAATCGGCAACCGAGAGCTTCCTGACCGGTCTCAACCAGGGTTGGGAATACCTGCTCGGCAACACCAACCTCGGTGACAACGACCCGGCGCCGACGGCCACCGACCTCGCGTCGCTGGTGCAGCCGGCGAACTGGACAAGCGTGACGAATTTCCGCGACCACGGTGTCAGCCCCTGGGGCTTCATCGCCGGGGTATCGGCGAGCGCGGACTGGATCTGGGGCACGCCGACCATGAACGAGCACGGCACGGGCGAAGGCGAGTACCAGGTGTTCCGCCGCCGCCTGGCGACGGTGCCCGAACCGGGCACGCTGCTGCTGGCGGCGACCGCCATCGGCGGCATGGTGTGCCTGCGCCGGCGCCAGGGCGCGTGAGCGCATGAAGGCGTGAGGGAGTGATCTTCGCCGCTCCCGGGGCGGGAGAGGCGAAGTCCGCTTACGTGTAAGCCACGCTGCCTCAGTCCGCGCGCGGCCGCAGCAGTGGGAACAGCAGTCAGTAGGTTGGGCTGACGCAGGAAGCCCAACGCACGCCGGCGACCCCGGCAGGCACGCCGTGTCCGAGGTCTGGGCGGCCATTCGACCCTCCAGCCCGTGACGGTGCAGGCAGGGCATTTTGGCTTCGCCCGCTGTTGGGCTTCCTGCGTCAGCCCAACCTACGCCCGAACTCAGATGTGACTAAGAGATAGCCCGGAACGGGAGAGGCAAAGATTCTGACTGGCGGACCTGGGCTGCTTGAAACCGGCCGGTGCGGCAACCATCCAGGTTCAGCGGCGCTTAAGCTTCGTCGCGTCACGCTCTGCGAATCTATCGCGGCGTGGTCTGTCCGAGGGTGTAAATTGTGCCGATGAAAAGTCCCCCTATCCCGCGCCTCTCCGCGCTGGCGCTGTGCGTGCTGGCGACCCTTGCCGGCTGCAAGCAGCAGGAAACCAGGCCGACGGTCCAGACCCAGCAGCGCAGCCGGCTCGAGGCCGTGCAGAGCGCCGAGATGCAGCGCGAGGCGCAGCAGCGGCAGGCCGCGCAGAACCAGCCGCCCCCGAGCCCGGCCAGCGGGCAGACCTCGGGCAGCCAGGCCGCGACCAGCGGCGCCAGGCCCGGAAGCCAGCAGGCACCGGCTGCGCAACCCTACCTGCCGCCCAGCGAACAGGGCGCCCACGTCGAGATGATCGAGACCCCGGCAGGCATGCAGCCGCCCGACCCGCAGGCGGCCCAGGCGGCGGGCGCACAGGCCCCGGCCGGCGGCGCACCGTCAGCGCAGCCCGCCGGACCCGCCAGTGGCGGCGACGCCGGCGGCAACATGCCGCAGGCCGCGGCGAACCCGGTCCAGGCGGGGACAGCGGGCAATCCGCAACCCGGCGCCAGCGGCGGCCTGCGGACCGCGCCCGGCGCCCCGCCGCCGGCGCAGGGCGCCAGCGCCCCTGTCCCGACCGGCGCCGAGCAGGTCGGCGCGCTGAACGGCGAACTCGAGCGCAAGCTGCGCGAATTCGATGAACTGATGAAACGTGCGCAAATCGAAGCCGACAAGGAACGCGCGGCTATCGCGGCCGGTGGCGGCCGGGCGAGCGGCGAGCGCGACGGCCGGGGCGGACGCCTCGAGTCCCCGCCCGAGGACTTCGGCGCCGGCGGCGCCGCCGAGGAGTCTTCGGGTCTCGGCGCATCGCCCGATCTCAGCGGCGAGACCGGGCGTATCGACGAAAGCTTCGGCGGCCCCTCGCCGGTGCGCATGGAACCGGCGGGCGACGACGACATCGTCGCCCGCCAGCTGCGCGAGGCCGCGGAACGTGAAACCGACCCCGTGCTGCGCGAAAAACTGTGGGTCGAATACCGCAATTACAAAGGTCAGTGACAGACATGCCGACACGCCTGCGCTCTCTTTTTCTCTTCTGCGGCGCGCTGCTCCTGGTGGCCTGCCAGTCAGGCAACGTGAAACCCGACGCCACGACGGCCGCTGCCGCGTCGCCAGCAATGGCGCCGGCGACGATGGCCGCCCCGAAGATCGACGTCGGCGTGGGGGTGTTCCAGGACGGCATCGTCGATCTGGACCCGGACCAGCGCATCACGACGCCGAGCGTGCGCCGCGCCGAAGCGCACTACATGCCGCAGGTGCTGGCCGAGACGCTCGCCCGACGCGGCGCCTTCAGCTTCGACAACGTGCGCGTCGTGCCGCAGCGCCAGACGGAGATGGACCTGTGGGTCGACGGACGCATCCTCGAGTCCACCGGCGTGGAGCTCAAGCTCGAGATCAGCGTCAACGACGCCAAGGGCCGGCAGTGGTACACGCGCGAGTACGACCACGAGGTCAACCGCTATGCCTACGATCCCGACCCGACCGTCGCGCGGCTCGATCCCTTCCAGGGAATTTACGACCGGATCACCGACGACCTGCTGAAGGAACTCGCGAAGAAGAAGCCGGCGGAGCTCGCCGAACTGCGCGCGATCAGCCAGCTGCAGTTCGCGCAGCGCTTCGCGCCGGAGCAGTTCGGGGATTACCTCGGCACCGACGGCAAGGGCCTCGTCGTCGTCAAGCGGCTGCCGGCAGTGGACGATCCCGCGCTCGCGCGACTTGCCGATCTCCGCCTGCGCGACCGCGCTTTCACCGACCAGATCGGCAATTACTTCCAGGCTTTCAACGAGCGCATGGCGGCGCCGTACGACAACTGGCGGCGCGCCAGCCACGACGAACTGGTCGCGATGGGCAAGCTCAAGGGCCAGGAGATCGCGCGCAAGCTCGGCGGCGCGCTCGCGGTGCTCGGCGGCATCGCGGCCGTCGCGACCGGCGACGGCACGGCAGGCACCATCGGGGTGGCGAGCATCGCGGGCGGCGCGTACATGTTCAAGACCGGCATGGACAAGGGCGCCCAGGCGCGCATCCACGCCCAGGCGCTGGACGAGATGGCGCAGTCGATGGGCGGCGACATGCGGCCGCACCACATCACGCTGCGGGACCAGACCTTCACGCTGACCGGCTCGGTGCAGGAGCAGTACGCGCAGTGGCGCGGCCTGCTGCGCGACATCTATGTCGCCGAGAACGCGGGCGCGCCGCCGACGCTGCCGCAGGTGTCGGCCGCGACGCCCGAGGGAATACTTCCCGCGGCGGCGCCCGCCGTGCAGTAGGTCCGCCCCACGCCGGCGCCCGCGGCCGCCTGTGGTAGCTTAAGCCCCCATGCAGCACACCGAGTACACCCCGCCGGACGTGACGGCGCCGCTGACCCCCCGGCGTCTCGACGCGCTCCGCGGCGCGCACGGCGACGACAGGCCCAAGCTCGGGCGCAGCCACGTCCTGGCATATTCAATCGTTGCGGCGGCGGTGCTCCTGGCGGCCGGCGCGCTGTTCGTACTGCCCGACATCCTGGAATCCCCGCCGGCTTCCGCACCGGTGGCGAGCGCCCCGGGCGCGGAGGCGACGCCCCAAGCCGCCTCCGCGCCCGCGGCAGCCCCCGATGAGGACCCGCTGCTGACGCCGGCCGAAACGGCCGCGGCGCGCCTCGATGCGCAGAACGCGCTGGCCGCGGTGCTGCAGCTTCAGGACACCCTGGCGGCGCGACGCGCGAACGAATGGGCGGCCACCGAGTTCGGCGCGGCGGCGGCCCGCATCACCGAAGGCGAGACGGCCTACCGCGAGCAGCGCTTCCCCGCCGCGCTGCGCGCCTACGCGGCCGCCAGCCAGCAGCTGCGGGACATCGAGAAGCTGATCCCCGAAACCGTCGCCACCTACATCGACGAAGGCGAGCGCGCATTGCTGAGCCAGGACAGCGTCGGCGCGCAGGCGGCCTTCGAGCGCGCGCTCGCACTGGCGCCGGACGACAAGCGCGCCGCGACCGGGCTCGCGCGGGCGCAGTCGCTGGACCGCGTCATCGCGCTGATTGAGGAGGCGAAGGGCTACGAGCGCGTCGGCGACAGCGAGCGCGCCCGCAGCGCCTATCGCGAGGCGCTGAACCTGGACCCGGCCGCCAGCGAGGCGGCCCAGGCGCTGGAGCGCATGGACCTCGCGCGCCGCGAGCAGGAATTCGCACAGGCGATGTCGGCCGGCTACAAGGCGCTCGAGGCGCAGCAGTTCGAGGCGGCGAAGAAGAGCTTCGATCGTGCGAGCAAGCTGCGGCCGGCGGCCACCGAAGCGCGCAATGCCCTGCAGCAGACCGCCCTGCGGGCGAGCGCGGCGCGGCTGGAGCAGGCGCTGCAGGCGGCGGCCAACCACGAGCGCGCCGAACGCTGGAACGAGGCCGCCGGCCAGTACCGCGCGGCACTCGCGATCGACAAGGCGCTGGACGTCGCGAACAGCGGCCTGCAGCGCGCCTCGACGCGCGCTGCGCTCGACCTGGAGCTGGAGAAGGCGCTGGCCCAGGCCGCGCGGCTCGGCGAGGACGCAAGCTACCGCCAGGCGCAGACCGTGCTCGACCGCGCGCGCGCCGTCGCGAGTCCGGGTCCGCGGCTGCAGAAGCAGGTCGCCGCGCTGTCCGCCGCGATCACGCATGCGCGCACACCGGTGACCGTCATCCTGAACTCCGACGGCCTGACCGCCGTCAGCATCCCGCGCATCGGCAACTACGCGCCGTTCGCACAACAGCAGCTGACCTTGCTGGCCGGGCGCTATACTGCGGTCGGCACCCGTGAGGGTTATCGTGACGTGCGGGTGGAGTTCGCGGTCGATCCCGCCGCGCCACCGCCGCCGATCACCGTGCGCTGCACCGAACCCGTACAGTTCTGACCAGACCGGACCGAGTCCAGATTCCCGATACCGTGGCCAGCCGACCCGCGCCGACGCACGACGCCAGCGATCCTGGCTACATCGAACCCGCCGCGTTCCGCCCACCCGGCGCGCTGAGCCGCTTCGAACTCCCCGCGTTCCCCTGGGTGCCGCTCGCCATCGTCGCAAGCTTCGCGCTCACCGCCGTCGTCATTGGCTACCTGCTGCTCGCGCGCTCGGTGAACATCGCGGCCGAACCGGCGGACGCCGAACTCGAAGTCGCCGGCTGGTTCGTCCCACGCATCGGCAGCCACTGGCTGCTGACCCCGGGCGAGCACGAGGTGCGGGCCACCGCCAAGGGCTACAAGCCGCTGTCGACGACCCTCACGGTCACGACCGACACGCTGCAGAACCAGCGCGTGGCGCTGACGCCGCTACCGGGCAAGCTGACCGTGACCGTGACGCCGGTCGCGGCCGCGGAAGTGCGCATCGACGGCCAGACCGCCGGCACCGCGCCCGGCACGATCGAGGAAATCGAGGCCGGCACGCGCAGCGTCGAGCTCAGCGCCGAGCGCTACCTGCCGTTCACCGCGACGATCGAAGTGCGCGGCAAGCGCCTGGAAGAAACCCTGGACGCGACGCTGACGCCGGCCTGGGCCGACTTCACCCTGCGCTCGCAGCCGCCCGGCGCGACCGTCAGCGTCGACGGCAAGGCGCTGGGACTGACGCCCTACACCGGCGAGCTGATCCACGGCCGGCGCCGCGTGACGGTGGCCATGAAGGGCCGCAAACCGTGGGCGCGTACGATCGACGTCGTCGCCGGCCAGGCCGTAGACATCCCCGACGTCGCGCTCGCGAAGTCCGACGGCATCCTCGAGGTCGTGACCAATCCGCCGGGCGCGGCGGTCACGGTGGACGGCCGCTTCCGCGGCGAGGCGCCGGTCAAGGTCGCGGTGACGCCGGATCGCGAGCACCGGATCACGGTGATGAAAGCCGGCTATGCGCCGGGCAAGACGAGTGCGATGGCCGCGCCCGACGAAGTCGCGAGCATCGCCGTCCAGCTGACGCCCGAACTGGCGACGGTCATCCTGGTGACCGAACCGGCGGAGGCGGAGCTGCTGGTCGACGGCCAGCCGGCCGGCAGCGCGACGCAGAAGCTGAGCCTGCCCACGCACGAGCACGAACTGATCGTGCGCGCGCCGGGCTACGCGAGCTGGCGCACCGTCGTCACGCCGCGCAAGGGCTTCGACAAGCACCTGCGCATCAAGCTGAAGACCGCGGCCGAGATGGCGCGCGAGGCCACGCCGCCGCCGGCCGCCGCGGCCGCAGTGCCGACCACGCCGCAAGCGCCCGCGCAGCCCGCGGCCGCGCCGGGCGAGGCACCTCCCCCGCTGTCGCTCGAGGCCGATCGGGGCGTGCCCCTGCTCGAGAATCCGTTCATCCCGGAAGAGGTCAAGGCCCAGCTCGCCGAGCAGTTGCGCGCGCAGGAAGCCGCACGCCTGCGCGCGGGCGCGGATGCGCTGCGCCGCGGCGAGCAGCCACCGGCGATGACGGCCGAGGAGCTCGCGACGCTCGAGCAGATGCGGGCCCTGGAAGCCGCGGCGGCCGAACGGGGCGGCTCACGGGCACCGCCGGCCGGGCACGGCGGGCCCACCGATTCGCGCCTGCGCGCCGTCCAGGCCGCGGAAATGCGCCGCGCCGCCGAGGCTGCACGCGCAGGCGAGTCGTCAGCGCCAGCAAGCGCGGCAAGCGAGACGCAGGCACCGATTCCGATCGAGGGCGAGTTGCGGACCAGCCTCGGCCAGGTCCTGAAACGCTTCGACGGTGGCACGCTTCAAATCCCCCAGCGTCCGCCGGTACGGCTGACGCGCCCCTTCTACGTCGCGGCGCGCGAGGTGACCAACGCCGAATATCGCCGTTTCATCAGCAATCACGTCTCGCGCGCCGGCGAAGGCCAGGAGCTGAACGCGGACAAGCTTCCCGTGGTCGGCATCACCTGGGAGGCGGCGGCGATGTACTGCAACTGGCTGTCGCGGCGTGACTCGCTGCCGGTGTTCTACCAGATCCGTTACGGCCGGGTGCTCGGCGTGAACCCGGACGCCGTGGGCTACCGCCTGCCGACCGAGGCCGAGTGGGACTGGGTCGCGGCGCGCAGCGCGGACGGCGAGGCGCTGAAGTACCCGTGGGGCGGTGGCTTTCCGCCACGCTCGGTCAGCGGCAATTTCGCCGACGAATCCGCGCAAGCCCATCTCGAGCGCGTGATCGCCGGCTACGACGACGGCTACGCCACGACGGCGCCGGTCGGGAGCTACCCGCCGAACCCGCTGGGCCTGTACGACCTTGCCGGCAACGTCGCCGAGTGGGTCCACGATTACTTCGCGTCCGAGCCGGCCGGCGGCACCGACCCGCTGGGCCCGTCCAGCGCGGCCCAGCACGTGGTGCGCGGTTCGAGCTGGGCGATGGCCGACGAGCGGAAGCTGCGCGCCGGCCATCGCGAGGCCGCCGGCGCGCCGCGCCCCGATCTCGGCTTCCGTGTCGCACGTTACCTGCGCTGAGGTTCTTCCCGATGCAGCGAGCGCTCATTCCCTGGCTGTTCGTCCTGTGCAGCGCCTGCGCGGCGAGCGCCTGGGCACAGCAAGGTCAGGCGGCGGCGCCACCGCCCGGGTCCGGCGAACCAGAGCCGGAGCGCCCGGAATATCGCGCGCGCAGCCTGCCCAGCGACACCTTCAAGCCCAGCGAGAAGGTGCAGGAGGACTTTCCGGTGCCGTTTCCAGAGGATATCTGAGCGCCACAGGTTCGCGGCGCACGGCCCCGTCGGGGCCGGCCCCGCGCCCGGCGTTCCCAACACAGGACAGAGCATGACGACCTGCGTCATCGAAGTGAACGACATCGAGCTGCGCGCCGCCGTCGACGGCGAGGTCGTGGCGTCCAGCCCCGGCGTGGCCTGCGCGGTCAACGGCCAGGTCGAAATCGGGGCGAGCGCGCTCGCCCAGGCCAAGCTGCACCCGCGCGCGACGGAAAACCGCTTCTGGCGCGACCTGAACACCGCGCCGCTGCAGCAGTTCGGCAAGCGCGTACGTCACCACGCGGATCTCGCGTACCTGCATCTCGAGCACCTGCGCACGCTTGCGCGCGGGCCCTCGGCGGCCGTGTTCGCGGTGCCCGGCAGCCTGTCGCACGAGCAGCTGTCGCTGCTGCTCGGCGTCGCGCAGGCCAGCCGGCTCAAGCCACTCGCCCTGGTCGACAGCGCGGTCGCGGCCGGCGCCGCGCAACTCGGCGCCGGCCGCTGGACGCATGTCGATCTGCAGCTGCACCAGGCGGTGATCACGGCACTCGACGTCGGCGAGCGCGTGACGCGCGGCACCGTCGAGGTGCTGCCGGGGCTGGGCCAGCTCGCCATCCGCCAGGCCTGCGTGCAGGTCGTCACCGCGGCCTTCGTCACCCACTGCCGGTTCGACCCGCTGCATCACGCGGCGACCGAGCAGCTGCTGCACGACCACCTGCCGGACTGGCTCGCGTTGCTCGCCGAGAACGCGGAAATCAGGGTCCAGCTCGAATATCGCGGCGCGCGCTTCGACACGCGGGTGGAACG
>Ga0255182_1001210_pt1 | contig 14059 bp, 10 predicted proteins | sample Atl_UVDOM_RepA_8_FD_188420 | JGI IMG/M metagenome (GOLD analysis project Ga0255182, IMG submission 188420) | Freshwater microbial communities from Altamaha River, Georgia, United States - Atl_UVDOM_RepA_8d | ecosystem: Environmental > Aquatic > Freshwater > River | place: USA: Georgia...
TCCTCGGAACGGCCAAGCATGGGCCGCATGAGGGGAAACAACTTCGCCGCCGTCGAATCGACCAGGCGACCTGGGCCGATTGGCTGGAGTTGCATCCCGAGACCCATGTGGCTTTTGAGGAAGCCGGTGCCCGGGAAGGCCATGGCAGCAATCACTACCCGGGACTGAGGGCGTTCTCACCCGCCATGCGCGAGTCAATCCAGATTTTCGACACACGACTTGAGAGCAACGCACTGATTTTGGGGGTGACCGTCAACGGGGAAGATCGGGCCTACCCCATGAAGCGGCTCACCAGGAAAGGGAATTACGTTCAGGATCAACTGGGCAATCAGCGAAATGTCATCTTTCACAAGCCCAATACCTGGATGGCGGCGGCCTTTTCCCGCCAACTCGAAGACAGAAGGCTCGAGTTTGAGTCGAATGAAGACGGGAAGATCATGGATCGCCAAACCCAAAGCACCTGGAATCTCGCCGGGGTTGCCAAGAGCGGTCCGCTGCGGGGAAAGAAGCTTCAACCGGTCACCTACATCATGGAAGAATGGTTCATCTGGGCGACCTACCATCCACAGACCACCATCTGGCCCGTCAAAAAACCAGAGGCAAAAACTTCTGACCCCTCGGGCAAGTGACCGGAAGACGTCAATCGACATCGACTCCCGTGGGGATTCGGACTTCAAATCTGGTGCCCAGTCCGAAAGGTTTGTCTGACGGGAGTCCGATCGATGACTGTCCGTTATTCCATGGAGTGGGCATGCCAGAATGCCTGTTTGGATCCATGGGAAGACATTCCGACAGTCGCGGAATGTGGCAGCCTCGATTGCCGCGTCTGCCCCAAGCCTGTGGTCTTCTGACAGGGCCTGTCGATCCTGTTGGCAGCCACGCCTGCGGCATGGGCCTTGAGCCCTGCTGTCACGCCGTTTTCGCCTGGCCTACTCTCCCGGCGCCCAGCCTGCGCGCCAAAACCTGAGAACCCAGGCTGATTGGCGACGAACCGCAACCCAAGTCGAGATTTGCCGGTTGTTCACGGTTCCTGCATGTTCCATATTCGACACCCGAATCAAGCCATCATGCGGATCGGCAGAAGAGTCTTCTCCAGTCATTGCACCAAACCCACCATACATTTCCTGCAATCCCAACAATTCATACAACTCTCGTCTATGGCGACGAACCGCGGGAAACCGGTGCGGTATCCGGATTTTTGCATTTCGTTGGTAGCCCCTTGTATATTGTCAGAATCAGGTGCTGAGGAAGGATTCCAAGCGAGATTTCGCTCCAGGTTTCCGGACTTTCGGGGCTCACTTCATCATTCCTGGCTGGACTTGCCAGAAGCCAAACTGACATGAAACTCCGCTGGACAACGGTTGAGATTCCGCAAATCTTCGTGTGCCTGCTGGCATTGTGCTGTGTGGGCGGATGCAGCAAGCCAGGCCCGGGTGCATCGGCACAGCAACAGGCTTCTGCCGTCGAATCCGAAGAAACCTCGCCGGACGAGGCTGTCCCCCCGCCGCAGGAGATCGCGGCCAAGCCGCTTCCCGATCCGGTTCGCGATTCGTCCCCCGAAGAAGAACAAAAATCGCCCGATGGCTTTCTCAGCAAAATCAAGGGATTCAAGAAGGTTTTTGACTGGTGCCTTCCTCTCGAAGAGCCTGCCTGGAAACCGGGGTCTGACGCCTCTTTCATGCGACCTGACGATCCGGTTGTCGGATTTATGACTGAAAAGGGCGCGTATGCACTCCCGTGGTGGATCCTGAAGAACCATCATGTGGCCAATCTCGATGTCGATGGCGAAGAAATCCTGGTCACCTTGTGTGAGGCGTGCACCAGTGCGGCGGCGTTTGATCCCCGAGTCGATGGTGTGCGGCTGCACTTCCGGATTGTCGGGATGTACAACGGCACCCATATTCTCGGAGACCGCGAGACCGACACCTATTGGCTGTCGTTTCTGGGGACAGCGCAATACGGCCCCCAGGAGGGCAAGCAACTCAAACGCCGGCGTGTTGATCAATCCACCTGGTCCGAATGGCTGGAAATGCATCCCGAGACCTTCGTGGCCTACCGTGATGTGAACGCTCGTGAGGGTCATGGAAGCGAGGATTTCCCTGGCAGAACATACATCGGCAAATTCATGTTCGAGAGCCGGCAGAGGGAAGACGATCGGCTGCCGATGCATTCGCTGATTCTCGGCGTGACCGTTCAGGGTGAAGATCGTGCCTACCCCATGAAAACGCTGACTGAGAGTGGTCCGATCGTTGAGGATCGACTCGGTGATCAGCCGATCGTTGTTTTTCACAAACCCGGATCCTATCTCGCAGCCGCCTTTTTTCCCGAGATCGACGGCCAGTTGCTGAACTTCAGCTGCAATGAGCAACAGGAAATTGTGGATACACAGACCAAGAGCGTCTGGAACTACGCCGGTGTTGCTCAAACCGGGCCTCTGGCCGGAAAACAACTCAAACCGACCATCTACATCATGGAAGAGTGGTACATCTGGGTGGCCTACCATCAGCAGTTCACCCTCTACACCCGGTAGACTCCGGCTGGCCCCGATCCCGATCGAGAGAATTTGAGCAACCCGGCAGACAGCAGATTTCGGCGAGACCGGAAGACGCTGGACGGTGATATGGGCCGCTCTGCCCGGGTCTCTCACCCCTTCTCAGCGAACGCCAGAAAGCCTCGCCTCGGGTTGAGGCTCGATCGTGACCGTTTCCACGTCAGCCGATTCGCAGCAAGACCTTCGTGCAGTTCTCCCGCCGCTGGTCGAAGAGCTCATATCCCCGGGGGGCTTCCTCCAGCGACATCTGGTGCGAAAACAGAGACTCCAACTGCCAACCCGCCCGGTTCAGCAGGTCCAATGACCGTTCGAGGTAGGCCCGCGCCGGGGAACGGCCCGCACGGTAGGTGAGATTCTTGTCGTAGAGCTGGCCGGGGGTCAGGGCGAAGGCCGGTTCGTTGTGAACTCCGGGAGCCGAAATCGTCCCCCCGGGACGCACGATCTGCCAGGCCAACTGCGTGGCATCGGGGTAGCCCACCGCCTCGATCACGACATCCACTCCCCGGCCTTCCGTCCCCTGTCGGACAGTTCCCGTCACGTCGGCATCGAGATTCACAGGAATCGCCCCATGGAGCTGGGCCTGTTCGAGCCGGTGTGCCACCCGATCGATCGCATAGACGACCCCGGCTCCGGCAGCGACCGCCGCCAGCACCGCACACTGTCCCACCGGGCCCAGCCCCAGGATGGCCACAGAGACTCCTGGTCCGACGCCCCCCTGTTCCACGGCATGCAGCCCGGTGGAGAAGACATCCCCGGCCAGCAGTGCCCGCCCGGCGGGAATCGAATCGCCAATCGGGACGAGTGTCGCATCCGCATGGGGGACCCGGACGAGTTCCGCCTGTCCTCCCTGCAGTCCGGCCCCCTGCTGGACCCAGCCAAACACCTGGCTTTCCACACAGCGGGCGGTCAACCCCCGCTGACAGGCCCAGCAGGTTCCGCAATTCACCGTGAAGGGGGCAGCAACACGCACACCAGGCCGGGCCCGGACCACCGCGTCTCCCGCACACACGACGGTCCCGGTGAATTCATGTCCGAGAACAGTCCCGGGGTCGAGCCCTCGCTCGACTCCCCGATAGACGTGCAGGTCCGATCCACAGATGGCGGCCGCTTCCACGCGCACGATGGCGTCGGTGGGCGCCAGCAGAACCGGATCGGGGACAGAAACCGTGCGAAGATCGAACGGAGCCGCAAACGTGACGGCACGCATGCTGTTGAAGGGCTTTCGAATGGGGAGACGAATGGATGCGTTCCCCGATTTTAGGGCCCACTGGCCCATGGTGCACAGGCTGTCCCAGCCAGTGCGCCCCACCTGCCGCACCGCCAACCCACTGTTCCGCCGCCTGCCACCTGGGCCACCGACTCCACACTCTTTTGCCACTTCCATTCCAACAGTCGTGCAGTCGACGAGCCAAGCGATTTCGCGTCCCTCGAAGTCAGATCTGTCGAAAACTCATCTTCTCCAGTCGGGCAGTTCAGAATGGGGCTCTCGCCAGAGACACCTGCCGATGATTCCCCCACGCCCCCCCCCGCCTGTCCCAGTGACTCAAGTCTCATCCGCAGATCGCCATGACCGTTTCCAGCAAGCCGATTTTCTTCTTCAATCGCCGGCCAGGTCATGTTCGCCACCCAAAAGAGTGTTCTCGCCGACTCGATCGGATGGAGAGCTCACTGAAGGGCACGATGATGTCCGACTCTCCCCAGATCCGATTTCCCGCCGAATTGATCGGGAAAGATCATGACAAATTCGGACGGACAGTCGACCTGTTGCGGCAAGTGACAGGAATACGATTTCACGCCCCCGAAGATCTGCCATTCGAGCCACTGCTGCAAACACACGGCGGAGGGGTGAGGGTGCCGTATTCGGTCTGTTTTCAAGAAAACTCGCATGCACAATCATTGAAACAGCGCCCATCCCTACGACCTGATCGGGAAACACGTCTCCGCTTCTCGACAATCGGGCGAAACATTGGCATTCCAGGCTGCCTCCGTGGCACAATGAATGTCGCTGATCGCCTCGCTCGCCAGTCTGTTTGGTACAGTGCTCATCCGGTCCCTCCTGTTCTCGACTGCCACCCGGCTCCCCGGGGCCGCCACTCCACCGTCGGTGTTTTGCCTGGTCCGGTGAGAACACGGCGGGAAGATTCGCGTCACATTCGCAACCGGGCCCGCTTCTCGATCGATGTCATGGACTTCTCCCTCTCCGAAACCGAACGGGCCCTGGTCGACTCGGCCCGCAGGCTGGCCCTGAGCGACCTGCTGCGGGCAACGCCCGCCACCGGATTTGATCACACGGCCTGGCAACGCATTTGTGAACTTGGTGTTTTCGAGGTCGACACTGCCAACACCCCGGCAGCTCTGGCCCGCACGACCCACCTCCTCGAAGCCCTGGGAGCGGGTGGTGCCGATCGCGGGCTGCTGTTCGCCGCGGGGGCCCACTTTTACGGGTGCCTGTGGCCCGTTCTGCAGTTAGGGACACCCGCCCAGCGCCAGCTCTGGGGACCGGCCTTGGGATCGGGACGTTCGATCGGCGCGCTCGCGATCACCGAGCCGGAGGCGGGATCCGCCATCTCCGCCCTCAGTACGACTGCTGTGGTCGAGGGAGACGAAGTCATTCTCACGGGGCAGAAAACCCTCGTGACCAATGCCACGGTCGCCGATGTGATGCTGCTTCTCGCGAAGGAATTTCCCCAGCGGGGCAGCCTGGGACTCTCGGCCTTCCTGGTCCCGACAACTTCCGCGGGCGTTTCCATCCGTCCGATTGCCACGGTGGGACTCGCAGGGGCCCCGTCTGGGGAAATCGACCTGCAATCGGTCCGCCTGCCACTCACGGCGCGTCTCGGGCCGGCGGGAGGGGGGCTGGGAGTGCTGCTGTCGGCCATGCAGGCCGAGCGGACCGCCATTCTGGCTGGTTTCCTCGGGGCCGCCGAGTTCGATCTCGCCCGCTGCCACCACTACCTGCGCCACCGACGCAAGGCGGGCGAGTCGGCATCCATGGCTGACTCGCCGGTGATCCAGCACAAGTTCGCCGAGATCCGCTGCCGGCTCGAATCGGCCCGGTGGCTGCTCTACCGCGGGGTGTGGGAGGTGACCCGCGGCCAGGATCGACTCGCGTGGCCGGCCATGGTCAAGAAAACAGTCAGCGAGGCGGTGCACCAGTGTGCCGTCGATATCCAGACGTTGTATGCCGGTGCTGGCTGGAGAAACCTGAACCAGTCCGCCTCGGCTGTCCAGGACACCATGGCGATTCTCGCCGCCTCGGGCACAACCGAGGTGCAGCTCAACACGATTGCCTCCCAGTTGGCCAAGACACTGGTCCCGATTTCCAGGACGCCCGGCCCGTGACACCACTGCTGTTGACCGACATCCTGACGCGCGCCGCTGCGACCGCCCCCACAGGCACAGCGGTGATCTCGGGCAACGTCTCACTCACCTTCCAGGAACTTCAGCACCACGCGCAGTGTCTGGCCACCGTGCTGCGACAGGATGGAGTGCAGCCGGGCGATCGGGTGGGGGTCTGCCTGCCGAAGAATGCTGCAGCGGTGACTGCGGTTTATGGAATTCTCCTGGCCGGGGGGGTGTATGTCCCGGTCGATGTACGCAGTCCTGCGGCCCGACTCACCAGCCTGCTGACCGACGCCGACTGCCGGGTTGTGCTCACGACGCCCGTGGTCGCTGCCACTCTCGGCAACGCCTGGCCGGCCGATCGGCCCCTCCCGAAGATTGTCGAATACGGTCCCGGACCGGCGATCGCCGCGGCAGAGACCGCAGAGACCATCGCTGACCCGGCCGTGATGCCGGTGATGACCCCGGACGCTCCGGCCGCGATCCTCTACACCTCGGGCTCCACGGGGCGATCGAAGGGGGTGGTGTTGACCCATGCGAACATCCTCTGTTTCGCCAACTGGGGAGCGGGTCACTTCGCCCTGCAACCGGACGATCGCGTGGCGAGCATCGCCCCGCTGCACTTCGACCTGTCGACATTTGATCTGTACTCGACCCATCTCGCGGCAGCGACGGTCGTTCTGCTCGACGAACAGGCAGTGATGTTTCCCGCGGCGGTTGTGGCAACCCTGCAGAAGCAGCGGATCACGACCTGCTATGCGACCCCCACGACCTGGATCCAGTTGCTGGAGCGGGGCCAACTGGAAAAGGCCCCCCCGGGAGGGCTGCGGAGGGTGCTGTTTGCGGGAGAGGTGTTTCCCGTTCCCCTGCTGCGCCGTCTGATGCAGGCTTTGCCGCAGGCGACATTCACCAACCTGTACGGACCCGTGGAAACGAATGTCTGCACGGCCCATACACTGCGCGAAGTCCCCGCGGAAGAAGTGGGGGAAATCCCGATAGGCGTGCCCCTGCCGCACAGTCCGGTGGAACTGCTCGACGACGCGATGCGTCCTGTCGGGACCGGTGAAATCGGGCAGATCTGCGTCTCCGGACCAGGAGTGACCCCTGGCTATTGGGGGCAGCCTGGTCAGACCGCGCGCAGCCGGTGGAATGGGCAGGCTGAGACCTATCTGACGGGTGATCTGGCTGTGCGGGATCAGCACGGAATTCTCTGGTTTCGGGGCCGACGGGATCACCAGGTCAAGCTGCGGGGCCACCGAATCGAACTCGGCGAGGTGGAACAGACGCTGGCCAGCCATCCGGGCGTGCTGCAGGTGGTGGCCGTGGTGGCCTCGGGCCCCTCCGGCGACCAGCAGCTCGTGGCTTTCGTCCAGGGGAATCCGTCAACCCTGACCGAGGCGGAACTGCACCGGCATGGGGCCGAAAAACTCGCGATTCACGCCCGCCCGCATCGCATTGTCGTCATGTCGGCCCTGCCCATGACCGAATCCGGGAAAATCGATCGGCAGAACTTGCAATCCCGGATCGTTCAGGACTAGGATTTTTTGCGTCAGGGAAGATGCACGGCTCCAAATACCCCGAACTTCCCTGCAGTGACTACGAACCGCTACCCGATTGTTCGCGACGCGTTTTTCCGCGTGAACCTCGCCTGTGATGCCTCACAGATCGACGCGACAACCCCCCTGCTGGATCAGGGATTGCTCGATTCGCTCCAAATCGTGACGCTCATTGGAGAACTGGAATCTGGACTGGGATGTCAGATTCCTCTGGATGAGGTGATTCCCGACAACTTCCGGGATCTGACCTCCATCTGTGCACTTGTGGAGCGTTCACTGGCTGCGTCCAACGACGGATGACGTCTCTGTTCCCTGTGCGATGACACGTTGTGGTGGCTGCCTCCCCATCATGCGACAACATTCTCTGAAACCCCACTGACCCGGTTGTCGAGCCTGACATGATTGCCGAGAACACTGCTCTCACCAACCATCACGATGTCATCATTGTCGGAGGAGGTCCCGCGGCCTCTTTCTCGGCCCTGTTCCTGCTGCAGCAGGGGATTGAGCCCCTGATTGTCGAGCGGGATTCGTTTCCAAGATTCCATATTGGCGAATCTCTCACTGGCGAGGTGGGGGGGATCCTGCGGGAACTGGGTCTTGAGGCTGATCTCGCGGCATTCCGTTTCCCCGTGAAATACGGAGTGACTGTTTACGGAGCCAATGGAACCAACACGTTCTGGGTTCCTGTGATGAAGCGGCAGACCGGGGGTGATCTGGCCTCCACCACGACCTGGCAGGTGCGTCGTGATGAATTCGACCTGTTCTTGCAGAAGACGGCGCTCGAGCGTGGGGCCAAACTCCTGAAGGCGGATGCCGAGAAAGCGCTCGTGGAGGATGGTGCCGTCTGCGGTTTGCGGGTTTCGACCCCGGAAGGGACGCGCGATCTCTCTTGCCGCGTGCTGATTGATGCCTCGGGGCAGAAGACGTTTCTGGCGAACCAGGGGATCACCGGTCCCAAGGAGCGGGGCGGCTATGAGAAGCAGGTGGGAATTTTCAGCCGGGTGAAGGGGGCGATTCGTGATCCGGGCGAAGCCTCGGGCAACACGCTCATTTTCTACCAGGACAAACACCACTGGGCCTGGTTTATTCCCCTCAGCGACGAAGAGACGAGCATCGGGGTGGTGGTGCCCGGCGATCATTTCGCCAAGTCCGGCCTGTCGACGGAAGACTTCCTCGCCTGGAAACTCAAGAATCTGAATCCGGCCCTGACCGAACGTCTGCACAACATCGAGTTCACCGAACCGGTCCGGACCGCCTCCAACTATTCCTACCACGTGAAGAATTTCACGGGGCCCGGATTTGTTTGCGTCGGAGATTCCCACCGTTTCACCGATCCCATCTTTTCGTTCGGCGTCTTCTTTTCGGCCAATGAGGCGAAGATGGCTGCCCGCGAGATTGCGACGGCACTGCAGCGGTCGACCGAACGAACGAGCGAGGCGTTCGCCGAGTATGAACGTCTCTGCGACTTTGGCCAGCAGACCATCCAGGACCTGATCGATTTCTTCTGGGAGTATCCCCTGGCCTTCCAGATGATGGCCTTCAAGACCCATCCCGATCAGATCACCGACTGCTTCGCCGGCCGGGTTTATCCCGCGCATCAGCCCTCCGAGGCGGTGTTGACCATGCGGCGCATGCTGGCCCGGGTTCGCGATCCCGAACCTGTGGCTGCCCACTGAATCGATCTGAGACCCGTCGAAGTCATGTTACCTCGATGCCTCTGTCTCAAATCGCAACCTCAGTCCAAACCCGACCACCGGTACGTTGAGTCAGTGCGTCTCAGCAGATTCGATTGTTATGACCTTGAGTTGCGTCAGCCCACAAGTCTGTGGACAGGCCAACTCGGTGACGACTGATCCTGATGCGCACCCGACACGGTTGCGAACGACTCCACGATGGACCAATCAATCATTTTCAGCTCTGTCCGGGTTCACGGCAGCTTTGTTCTGTCTTTTGAAACGACCAGCAGTCGTGCCGCGATCATTGGCCGCTCGATGGATATGGAGCAGGTTCCCGGGTGATTTCTCTCCTTCGGCCATGAGAACACGGGCGTATTCCCCGCTCAATGAGAGGATTGCATTCCGGCGTTGAGCAGGATCGAAACCACCTGACGGGGGTGGAGTGATCTTCGGTTTGAACTCGACTCGTACATTCCCCGCGTTGCTTCCCGAATCAATCAGCGTGACGAAATACGGGACAATCACCGCCCCTGAAAGCAAGGCAAGCGTTGGCAAACCGAGCGGGTAATCCAATTCCAAACCGCACCACGACATTGGCCGACTCCGCTGTTTGCCATTCACCAGGTGGTCGCCGGTGATGTGCACACACCCTCCCGTACCCAACAACCGCAGCGCCTCCAGCAGGTGCTGCGCGGTGAACTCTCCACGATTGCCCCGCACGAGCAGCCCCTCTGGCCTGGGTGCCCCCATCAATTCCAGTTCGTCCACCCCCTCAATCGACAAGACGCGAATTCCCTGCCGTGCCAGCCAGGCAGGAAACACTCTCCCCACTCCAAAGTGGCTGCCGGCCAGAATCACCGGACGCCCCGCGGAATGCTCATCCGCGAAATGCTGCCAGCCTTCAACCAGGTAACGGCGTTGCAACGCTTCCTTCGAAAGACGAGGCAACTGTGCCATCAGCACGCGGTTCAAGGCCGTGTCATACAACCGTTGACACTCGAGCTGTGTCTGCTTTTCCGTCAGTCCGAGCTTCTGGCAGATCTGGCGAAGGATGTCGCATTTCCGGCTTCTCCCGGGCAACAGCCGGTCGAGCCAGCGTTTTCCGAGTGCCGTTCCCGAGAGTTTGTGAAAGGTCCACCAGACCAGCGGCCATGGATACCTGGCGAGCCGGGCAGCGACAGACCGCCAGACATGATCCTCATTCCCTCGTATCAAGGAGGCTGCTCCCATCACGATCAGTCCCCGGTCCAACACACATTCCGGGAATGCCAGGTCAGTCCCGTGTCGGCCTGGCTTGCCTGGATCCAACCGGAACCCGAACAGCGTTGTTCCCCAAATCCAGTTCGCACTTATTCCGGCCCCGCGGATTGGCTCTTGTCATCGACGGTACCCGAATCACGTTTTTTTCGCCCGGGACCACGGTTCGCAGAATGCATCGACTTTTCCCGGGCGGCCGCGAAGGTTGTGATTCTTTCCCAGGGGAGGTAGTTGTTGCCAGGTGATCTTTCGATTTCGCCCGTCAGCACCTCAAAAAACCGCTCAATCAGCCTTGCTTCCCGTTCCGCTGGGGTGCCGGGAGGCTCACTGTCAGACTCAGGAGGAAACTGCAGCGGCGAGTGAAACCGGATCTCAACCACACCTTGACTGTCAAACTGGCAGAAATACGGAATCACGGTGGCATTGGTCTGGACCGCAAGTCTGGCAAAGCCCATCGGCAGAGTGAAGCGAAATCCCAGCCACTGGAACTCCCGACTGCGCTGAATGTATTGCCGGAGATTGTCTCCGGTCATATGCACCAACCCACCTCCCCTGAGCCACCTCTGGGCTTCGAGAGTCGCCCGTGCCGCGAACCCCCCCTCGACTTCCAGGACCCTCAAAAATTGACCGAAATCGAGCCCCAAGGCACGCAGCTTGTCTTTCCACTCAATGGACACGAGCGGGATCCCCTGCCGTGCGATCCAGAACGGGAGAATCCGGTTCACTCCAAAATGACTCCCCAACAGCATCACAGGGCGTTTGGCGGCCAGTTCCCGATCCAGCACGTCTCTTCCGAAAACCCGAAATCTTGCCGCAGTCTGCTCATCTGTCATTCGTGTCATCTGATACAAGACCACCTCTGCGAGCGTGTTGGGATACACCCGCAAAAGTTCACGATGCGAGGCAACGGGAGTCAGTTTCAACGACCTGCAAAGCATCGAGACGGTCGCACTGCGCCGTCCCGACTCGGGAAAGACTCTCTTCCAAATCCATTGCCCGATTCGATTGCCCGCCATGACACGCTGGGCAACCCAAAGACATTTCCAGGGGATCTTCGCCAAAACCCGATTCAGTTTCGCGGAGTCGAATGAGGTTCGCTGTTCTCCCGTTGGACCGGTGGAATTGCTCATCGTCTTGTCAGGCAAGGCTTCCAACACATCCAGGCGAACACTCGAACTTCAAGTTCAACCAACGAATTCTAACTGTGGATTCCTCCCTGTGACAAACTCCCCCCTGTGACAAACACCCCGGTCCACCGAAATCACATCTTTTCCGCGTCATCCGGCACCACCGATCGCAAACTGAAAATCTATACACCACCTCACGCCCCACAGAGCTCTGGCTGGCACAATCCAGTCGTCTGACCACCACAGACTGTCACCCTCTCCCGCCAGATGGCCTGCTCAGCCACATCACCTTCGTGGATCTTCTGTGCACCGCAGCCCGTCCAGGGATTCCAAACGGAACAAATTCAACGACGGGGTCACCTGCCGGCCGTTGACCTGGAACTTGTGCATTCACTCAGGCCTCCCATTACACCGGTGTTGTCTCCCGAAGTCCTTCTTCCCGCGACATTGACCTGTCGGATTCCCCCCTTCCCGATGTCGTGGGACACCTGCGTGTTTCCCCAGGGAGAATCCCGGTTGGGCCGCGTTTTTCGACGCCAGGTTTTCCGGGATTGAGATTCCCTCCAGAACCACTTCCGATCGACTGCCCGATCATGGCCTCCCTGAATGACTCTCACGCCGGCCGGCTTACCGATTTCGTTGCGGTCGGGCCGGCCAAAACCGGCACCATTGCGCTGCACCGGTATCTGTGCGAACATCCGCAGATTCACATGTCGCTGCCCAAGGGCCCCCGGTTCTTCTGCTCTACCGAAGAGAGCAATTTCCACCGGGGCGTTGACTGGTACCGCAGCCTGTTCTGTTCCGATCGCCCACTGTGTGGCGAAGTCACCCCTTCGTATACGCGGTCAACATCGCCCCTGGTCGCACAGCGGATGCAGGCCCTCATTCCGCGTGCCAAGCTGATCTACAACCTGCGCGAACCGTGGTCTCGGATGATTTCCCACTATCGCATGCTGCTGCGGCTTCCCCAGAAGCAGTGCCAGATCTTCAGCGAGGATCTCCCCCGGTTTCCCAATCTCCGCGAGGCTTCGCTGTGCGGAACCCAACTGGGCATCCTCCGCGATCATTTCCCGGCCGACCAGATCTTCTGCCTGGAATCCAGGCGATTGCTGAACGACACCCGCCCAACTCTCCAGACTCTCTTTGAATTCCTCGGGGCTGACAGCCACTTTGACTCCCCCCTCTTCGGGGAGCAGTTCAACGTCGGCGATCAAAAGGAGGGCCGAACCGCGAGTCCTCCTGCCTCCCCACGTGATGCCGGCGGAGTCACGCCGCCGGCCAACCCGGGAGTTCCAGCCGATCTCCACATCGTCATCCCTCCGGCCCTCGTGCGCCAATTGCATGATGACTTTTGCCGGGATGTCGATCTCTTGCGACGCATCACCGGCCAGCCGTACGCGTCACTCGAGGTCCCGGCACTGGCGGACCTCCTCGCGATCCACTCGTGATTCTTTCAATGGTTGCATTCGTCTGCGGCGTGTGATGCGTGAGGCCTCTTCGGCCACCGGTGTGGAACATTGCGCCTGCCTCACCAGAGTCTGACCGCCCCGGGCATCACTCCCAATTCCTGATATCGACCTGCTGTCGACGCCACTGGCCAGTATCTCATTTCCCTGAGCCGTGTGTGTCCATTCTTTTTCCCAACCGGCGGCGACAGTCGCCACCAATGCCACGACTTGCACCCTGCCCACGTGCTGCACAGGGGGCATTCTTCCCTCATCCTGTGGGCGATGCTGATCACGCCATCGGACGATCGCCGCCCCCCTGCGCTCTGCCTGGACCATATTCGAATTCCCGCATCATGACGATCGGAGCCCCCCGGTCTTTGTAAAAATCAGAAAAACTTCGTTTTCGCGTGTTTGATTTTCCCGTTTCCTGCGCTCACTGAAGTGTGGCGGCTGTCACCGCTGAAACAAAAAGACCAGTCAAACCGGACAGCCGCAATCTGCCTTTCACTCACGTCAAACACAAGGAATCCCAACATGTCTCGCTGCACCCGCGTCTCCACTCTCCATGGCTGCCTGCTGACCGCGATCACCCTGGTGACTTTCGAAGCCCGGGCGGGAGGCATTCCCTACCAGGCGGTCGGTCAACAGAACAACATGGAATACAATCTGGTCGCCACCGAAGATGGACCGGTCACCGCGTACTTCTATTCCCGGTCGGCGGCGTTTCCGAGCCGAATTGGCCTGAGTGTCAATGGGACCGCATCTCCCAACGGCATGGGACTTGACAGCAATAATTCGTACTACGGAATGTCGTTTCAGCTGGGAAATGCCCACGCCGGCGACACCCTCGTCCTGCGAACCGATGTCCTGCATGGCATGTATGCCTGGCAGTCCAACCGTGAGATGGGGACTGAAGACCTGCAACACTTCTATATCACCGAATTCCAGTCGGATGGTTTCATCCCGCATGGACTCCTGGTGCAGTTCGAAGATCTCGCGGGGGGTGGCGACTTCGACTACAACGATTACGAAATCGTCATCACCAATGCCAAATTCGCCAGCACACCGGAACCAGAAACCGCTGTCCTTGCCGGCCTGGCTG
>Ga0255182_1001211_pt1 | contig 14053 bp, 5 predicted proteins | sample Atl_UVDOM_RepA_8_FD_188420 | JGI IMG/M metagenome (GOLD analysis project Ga0255182, IMG submission 188420) | Freshwater microbial communities from Altamaha River, Georgia, United States - Atl_UVDOM_RepA_8d | ecosystem: Environmental > Aquatic > Freshwater > River | place: USA: Georgia | collected...
GTTGTAGGGGAGGGCCGTGGTCGCGGAACTGGTTCCGTTCGCCGTCAGGTTCACCACGAACGTACCACTGGCGGCGGTGTTGTAGAGCCCCTGGGCCAGGGAACTCCCCAGCGTCGACGCCCCGCCGGTGAGCGTGTCGGTCACACTGGCGATGAGTGATTGATTGCTGAAGAGTGTCTGGCCCCCCGGCGCGGCCAGCGTGGGCATGGCGGTCTCGACAGCCGGGTTGGCGGCCGCTGCCTGGCTGGCTGAGGCGGCCAGTTGAATGACCCCGGGGGCCGCGGGATTGACCACCGCATAGTACGTCTCACCATCAACCAGTCCACTGAACTGCAGACCGAGCGCCTGGGAATAGACCAGCGGCGCTCCATTCGTCAGTTGGCTGATGATGGCCGACTGGTTGGGGGTCGGGTACGACACCTGACCGGTTCCTGTTCCCTGGGTGGGGAAATTCAGATCGATGGCGCTGTTGGAGAGCTGGAATGTGGAGACCTGATAGACTGTCCCATCGGCGGCAGTCAGCAGCGGATTGGTGTTCAACAGCAGGACATTGCCACTGGAATCAAGCAGCTCGATCGTGAACGGGCTGTCGTCGGTGGCCTGCGAGTTCACGACATTGACGGTGTAGTTTCCCGCTGGCAGGATCCCCAGGTAATTGCCGCTGGAATCGCTGTAATTGATGACATTTCCGGCCAGCGGCGTGTAAGTGACCGACTGACCCGAGGTGAACAGGGGGCTGCCATCGGACCAGGTGTCGAAGTCGTAATAGATCTGCCCGGAGGAATCGTCGGCCACCAGCACGAGGGGCAGGGTGCCGCTGGGGGTCGTCAACGTGGGATAGCCCGTGCCGAAAGAAATCGGCTGGCCATTGAGCGCATTCCCGTAGGTCGACGCCAACTGCAGGCTGTTGGGCGACCCGGGATTACTGATGATGTAGTAAATCGCATCCGGCAGCAGACCGGGAATACTGCCCCCTCCCGATCCCGGACTGTAAACGACCGAATCACCGGTGGAGTAACCGGTGGCCACGGGAAACACGAGACTGTTCGAGGCGAAGTCGACGACGAGATCGGGATTGAAGGTGAGCGTGGGCCGAAGAGCTTCGGAACCCGCCGTGATGGAGCCATTGACGATCGCCTGCACGTTGGCCGAGGTCTGCGTGTAGGCAAAACTCGTCCCCACCAGGCCGTCTTTGAACGAATCGGTATGGACTTTGGCACCGCTTTCGTCCTTCGCACTGGCCTCCACGAACACGGTCCCGCCGGCGGTGATGCCCGATCCCTGATCGACCCGGACGATCGAGGTCGTGTTCAGAATGGAAACACCCAGCGACGCAGTGATCGTGTTGGGATCGACGTCGGGGATTTTGGTGGTCACATTCTTCGCCGCATCGGCGAAGGCCTGGGTGGTGTTGATGGTCGACGTGGTGATCGACACCGAGCCGAGGGCATTGATTGTCGCATTCGACTGCAGCTCGGCCGTGGCACTGGCATCGGTATAGCTGTAGGCCCCTGCGAACCCCAATGTTTGGTTCGTCAGTCCCCGCGAGGCCAGGGCCGTCCCCAACAGTCCGGTCAGCAGGTCTCCAAACACGGCCTGCGAACTGGCGTACGGCGTCGATTTGGCGGCCACGATCACAGAGCCCGTGCTGGTGATCGCACTGCCCGAACCGATGGTGATCGCGGCTGTGGGCTGCTTGACCAGGTACGAGAGCGGCAATGCGCCGAAACCGGTCCTCACGTCGTTGACCGCATCATTGACGATGTCACCCCAGACGCTGTTCACACGGCTGACATAGTTGTTCGCCGCGACCGAGTCCCCGGCCCAGGTCTGCAGGCTGACGGCCCCACCATCGATCGACACATTCGATCCGAGTGTGATCGACGAATCGTACGGCTTGAAGTCGTGAATCTGCTCGGCGAAGGGGAGGCCCAACTCGAAGGTCTGGACGTTGTTGGCTGTCAGCGTGATCGATCCATCGCCGCCCGGCGTACTGCCTGTGGCCAGGATTTGAACACCGGCACCGATGGTGATCATCGGCGCGCTCAGCGTGATGCTGCCAGCCACCCCGGTGGTGGAGGAGGTGTTGAGAATCACCCCGGCGTCGATGATCAATTGCTGGGGATCACTGAATGACAGGTTCTGACCGGGAGTGATCTGATTGGTGCTGATGGTGGTGGTCAGCAGCATGCGCTGTTCAAGGCTGAGGACCGGAGCCGCCCGCCAGGTCTGCACGAGAGCCGGGTTGCGGCGGCCGGCACGGGTCGCCCAGCGAGTTCTCTGCCGCCGGGCGTTCAGAGAGCGGGCCCGGGCAACCAGCGAGCTCCACAGGCGGGCCAGATGGCGACGATCGAAGCGAAACAGGTTCATGGAATGCAAATCTCCGAAACGAATCGCCGAGTTGTGTGTCTGTGTCCCCGATCATTTTCACCCGGGAACCTCTGGTGAATGGAGTGGGCAATCGCCAGGATCCGGTCGCTACATCCTGCGCTTCGTGCAACCCGCTGTCGCAGGGATCGTAATCCGTGACCACTCAATCAAGAATCCACGAATTGCTGTTTTCCGAAAATGGAATCAAATGGCTGTCCCGGATTCCAGATGTCGAGCTGCCGGGCAGTCGTCGGTCTGACTCCCGCCGCCAGTTCACAGCCCACTCGACCACGTCACGAACCGCTGCCGAATCGCCGCGCGTGTTGACCGCGGAAGAGTCACCGGGCCGGGGGTAACCAGCGACCGGCAGGAGACCGAACATGCCTCACATCAGAGCAGCATCGAGTCTGGATTCCCTCCAGGGCAGCCGGCACTTTCAGGCCGATTTCATGACTCGCGGAGACAGGGACTGCATTCCGGCACGGCGCTGTGATGCCTTGTTCGATGGCGAATTTCCGTCCCGGCAACTGCGAGCACGACTCATGATGACTGAACCCGGTGGTGAATGGTCGAATGGTGCGTCAGCACGCCCCCCCTACCCTGTAGAACAACGTTTTGTGTTCCCGCGCCACCTGCAAAATCGAAAAAAGTCCCATTCCGGTCAAAAAGATATCGCCACACCATGAAACTTGCCCCACCAGAGGAGACTGCCGGTCCACCGACGCCGCGAAGTGACGTGCCTTGAATCAACGCACGGCCTTCACAGCCCCGGGGGCCCCGTCGCCGACGGTCAACCACTCCCCCGGCAGCGTGCGGTCGGCATTCCCCTCCGACCCGACTCATGACCAACTTCGGGCGGCATTTGAGACCGCCATTCGGCGGTTCGTCACTCGACGGCCAGTCGGGCTGCTTCGGCAAACAGCTCGCGCCAATCCTGCTGCTCGGCGGGAGGGAGCCCCTGCACACGACCTGGCCGCGACACCGAGGCCAGATACGGATCGAATTCCCAGCGGCGCAGCGCTGAACGGCGTCTCACCATCTGGGCAGGCCCAACCTCACGCCATTGTTTCAATTCCATCCGCAGCCAGGACTGCGCCCGTTGCCGCAGTTCCGGCCCCTCGTCGGCCCGATCCGCCGGCAGGCGGGAAGCGAGTTCCAGAGCCAGCGCCGCGGCTGCATAACGCAATTCCAGGTGACGATCATCGGCAAGCCCGGGTTGCGATTCGAGTGCCGCCTGGCACAGCTTCAGACCCGACTCATACTCCTCGCGCACCGCAGCCCGCCTGGCAAGGCTGACCCGCTCTGCGGGAGACGTGGGCTCGGCCCCCTCGAGTACTTCCCGCAATCGACGATCGAGGGCCTGCATCGCCGGATCGCGATCGTCCCAGGTGAGCGACAGTCTCCGGCTTGCGTCGGCGGCCAACAGATCCTCCTGGTTGTCCTGGATTTCGGCGAGCGTTGCCAGGACCGATCGCAGCAGGATCCGGTCAACAGGCTCGACCGAGGAACTGGTCACCAGGGAAAGCGCGGTGGGCACAATCGCCTCCAGCCGCTCCCGAGCCTTGTCCAGCTCGTGCGCCTCCTGATCGAGCGAGGCAAGGTGTTGGCTCAACTCGACCAGGTGCCTCGTCCAGCGAAGATTCCCGCCCGCCTGATCGATCATTTGCCGGGCCAAGACTTCCCCGGCCGTGTAGGTGCGCCGGGCCTCCACAGATTGCCCGGTGGCGAACAGGTGGTGTCCCTGCATATGCAGTGCGTCCAAAAGTTGGCCCCGGTATTCCCCACTCTCGGGACTTTTCTCGAGCGCGGCCTGCAGCAGACCGATCAGTTCATCGAGCACCGTCAGGCATTCGGCAGATTTTTGTCGCCGCTCCAGCAATGTCGAGATATTCATCAGCACGGGCCGCAGGGCTTTGGCATATTCATTGTTGGCCGGAAAGTCACGCACCAGACGGCGCCACCCTGAGGCGGCGTCCTGGTAGGCTCGCAAAGCCTGGTCGGGTTGCCCCGACTTCGCCAATTCGATCCCCCGATTGAAGTGGCTGGCCGCCTCGCGGTGCCGGGACTCGGGAGAATTCGGCAGACTGTCTCCTGTTCCCGCGAACAGAGTCTCGGCCTCCTGCCTCGCGGCGGACGCCGCAGCGGCATCTCCCAGTCGCTCCAACAGACCCGCGAAATTGAATTGGCTCCTCGCGAGGTTCCGGCGCAATTCGGCATCTTCGGGATTTCGCGCGATGTTGGTCCGGCTCACCTCGGCCGACTGTTCGAAACGCTGCCGCGATTCGTTCCAGCGCTGCTGGGTGAACAGCACGCTGGCCGACCCTGAAAGGGCACTCGCCCACAGAGCGTTCAATTTCCGGTCTTCAGCTGTCTTCTTCAGAAGCGGTTCCAACGCGGACAGAGCCCGTTCGTATTCCTGCAACTCGCGGGGTTTGTTTTCCGTGCGGGCCAGGGTCGTTCCGATCGACAGGTGGGCGACAACCCGCGCCTGCCCCCAGCGTTGTTGGAGTTCCACCGTTTGTCCCTCGGGATGGACGTCAGCCCGATCACACAGTTCCAACACACTCTCGTGCAGCTTGATGGCCTCACCCAGGTCACCCAGATCGGTATGCAGCACCGCCAACCGGCTGCTGGCATCGCGCAGTTTCCACAGATTGTCGAGCGACGGCTCGGGCAAGGCCAGCAGTTGCTCGCGCAGTTGGCGGTAGAACTCGAGCGGCTTCCGCAGCAGGTTGAGCCGCAGTGGTCCCAGCTTCGCAGAGCCCGCCAGCTCGGGATCGCTCAGGACGGCATTCCGGAACTCATCCACCGCCTTGACCGCGAGGGATTCGCGTTCAATGGCCCGGGCCCGCTCGGTCTCGGCCTGCGCCGTGGCTTCGGTCGCCCGCGTCCGCTCCTGTTCGGCCCGTTTCCATTCCCGCTCGGCCGCCTGCTGCCCGGTATGCGCCACCTGAAGGGCCTCCTGCAGCTTGTGCGCTTCGACCGCCAGGACCCTCTGGTTCCGGGTTTGCAGGGCAGCCACGATGAGACTGCCGAGCGCTGTCAGCGCCAGGGCTACGGCGAGAGTGGTCACCAGCGTGCGATGCCCGGACATCCAGCGGCGCAGCTGGTCGCTCCACGGCTCGTGCCGGGCTGAGACAGGTTCTCCCGCCAGATAGCGCTCGAGGTCGGCTGCGAGCGCCAGGGCCGAGGGATATCGCTCCTCAGGCTCGCGGGCCATGGCTTTGAGACAGATCGCTTCCAGCGCGGGGGGAACCTGCAGATTCAGCTGCGAGGGAGGCGGGAACTCCCCCGCGCGGATTCTCCTCAGCGTCTCCGAGGGGTCCGATGAGTGTGCCGGGGGAAAGGGAGACTGTCCCGTCAGCACGGCATACAGGATTGTTCCCAGCGAATAGATGTCGCTCTCGGGCCCCGCCGAAAGTGCCTCGCCCGTCAACTGCTCGGGAGACGCGTGTCCCAAAGTGCCGATCCCGCGTCGGGTATCGCCGTCCGAAGCCTGCTTGCCGGCAGATTCAGCCGGGTTCGCAGAGATGGTCTCACGGGGTGACTCGGGAGGATTCCGGTTCGTCAATGAGGCGTGCAGATCCTTGGCCAATCCCCAGTCGACCACGAGGGTTTCGCCATACGGCCCCAAGAGGATGTTGGCCGGCTTCAGATCGCGATGCAGCACCCCCTGGCTGTGGGCGTAGGCCATGGTTTCGCAGACATCGATGACGCGCCGCAACAGCCCCCGCCACGCAAGATCGCACTCGGCCGGGTCATCGTGAGGCGAGTCGTGAAACGTGTGCAGCGCCTGCTGCAGCGTTCCCGTGCTTTCCCCTGCAATGAGCCGCATCGCGTAATAGGGACGCCCGTCGGCCTGGTACCCCCGGCTGTAAACGGGAATGATGCCCGGGTGTTCGAGTCGGCCGGTGATCTCGGCTTCGGTGAGGAAGCGTTGCCGATAGGTCTCATTGTCGGCCCCGGCTGGGAGAATCTCCTTGAGGGCCACCGTGCGGCGGAACTCGCGGTCAAACGCCTCGGAGACCACCCCCATTCCGCCCGCGGCCAGGGGACGCCGCACTTCAAACCGGCTGGTGAGTGACTCCCCGACGCGACGATCGGGTGGAGACTCGCCCTGCAATTCGGCCGCGAGTTCCTCCAGCGACTCCCGCACCAGTTCCCGGTGGGCCGGAGTCACCCTGGCCAGAAGTGCCGCCATGTCGCACTGGCCATTCCTCCGCCATTCCCACTCGAACCGCTCGCACGCCGCGAGCAACTGCCGCCGCAATTCGAGCGTGGAGTCCTCATCCGGAAGATGGGTGCCGATCGGTGCAGGTTCTGTCATGTCAGCAGTTCCCGGCGCCAGAGGCCCCGAATCACAGACAACCGCAGCGCGATCGTCTTGCGCGCACACTTCTGGCGACGGGCGATTTCCTCGACGGTATAACCTTCGAGTTTGAGCAGAGCCACCTCACGCAGCCGATGCGTGGGATCCTCCACGTCGAGCCGGTCCATCAGGTGCCGCAGATCGTCGGCCAGCTGTGCCGCCTCTTCGGGTGAGGGCTCCGGGGTCACCGTTCCGGTCACCTGCGGATCATGCAGTGAAACGGTTTCTGCCGCGAGTGAGCCGCCGCGTTTCAACCGGTTCTCGTACAGCCGCAGATTGCGCACGCGGTTGAGAGCGCAGGTCACCAACAGCCGCCACAGATCATGACGATCATGCAAATTGGCCAGCCGGCCCTGGCGGGCGGCATGACAGAGTGCGTTGAGTGTGCTGAGTGCGACATCCTCGGCATCCCGTGAACGATCACGCAACCCCAGCAGTTGATGGTGCGCCAGTTGCAGGACCTGGGCGAAGTAGCGGTCCCACAGAAACCCGGCTGCACTTGGATCACCCGCCTGCAGCAGCGTCAACCAGTGTGTGACCGATCCCGGTGTTTCGATCGTCATGGAGAACCAGTCGCGAGAACAGTCCACACCGGCCGAAGGGGAAGATCCTGTCAGCCAGTAGCCACCCCAGAGCACCACTCTCCGGAAACAAGACAGGGTTCCCGGCAAATGCGTGTCCCACAGATGACGGTGGGCAGAATAGCGAATACCGGGATCTCTCATCCACCAGCATCAGCCCCCGGCAAACACCGGCAACCCGATGTCGCCCCCGGTGCTTCACCCGGTGAGGACTGGGCCATGACATCCCCCAGGACCAATCCCGCGGACCGGGCAACGCCAGTGCCCCGTCATCCCGCGTCCATTCGGAGATAAGTCTCCAGGGGAATGTCGCCGAAGTGCATTCCCGGCCGCTGGTTCGATGGGCTGATTCCATGCGAACGTGTGTCGGGTGACTCGCGACGCACCAAACTCCCGCTTCCACCTCAAACTCTGTAGGCTAGGTTCATTCCCGTGCCCCGCGCCGACCCGACCGTCCCCCATGCCCCGCATCCAGCAGCTCGATCACCACGTTGTCAACAAGATCGCCGCCGGCGAGGTGATTGAACGTCCAGCCAGTGTGCTGAAGGAACTGCTCGAAAACAGCATCGACGCGCTCGCCACCCGTGTTGAAATCGATGTGGCGGCCGGGGGAACCGAACTCATTCGCCTGGTCGACAACGGCGAGGGAATTCATCCCGACGATCTTCCCCTCGCGATCGCGACCCACGCGACCAGCAAGCTGCGCAGTGCCGACGACCTGTTCCACGTGCAGACCATGGGCTTCCGCGGCGAGGCCCTCGCCTCGATCGCCGAGGTCAGCCGGTTCCGCCTGCGCAGCCGCCAGGAAGAATTCGAAACCGGTTGTGAAATCACCGTCGACGCCGGTGAAGTGGGGCCGATCGTCCCGGTCGGCTGCCCCGTGGGGACCACCATCGAGGTGCGCGACCTGTTCTGCAATCTGCCGGTCCGCCGGAAGTTTCTGCGACAGGCCGCGACCGAGTTCGGGCATGTCAGCGAGCAGTTCACCCGCATCGCCCTCGCGAATCCACGGGTGCACCTGGTCCTCCGGCACAACGAGCGGACCGTCTACGAGCTCCCGGCGACCAGCAACCTGCTCGAACGGATCGAGCTGTTCTTCGGCGAGGAATTGGCGAAGGCGCTGATTCCGGTCGAGGCCGAGTTCCGGGGCTCCCGGCTGTGGGGCTTCATTGGTCATCCCTCCGAAAGCCGTTCGACGCGCAAGGGACAATACCTGTTCCTCAATGGCCGGTGGATCCAGGACCGGTCCCTGCAGCACGCCCTGACCGAGGCGTATCGGGGCCTGCTGATGGTGGGACGCAACCCCATCACCTTCCTGTTCCTGGAGACACCTCCGGAAACGGTCGATGTCAACGTCCACCCCACCAAGGCCGAGGTCCGTTTCCGTGACAGCCAGACGCTGTACCGCCTGATCCTCTCCACCATCCGCAATCGCTTTCTGGGGATGGATCTCAACAGCCCCCTCTCGGTGGGGCCGGGTGGGGTGAAGCTCGAACCGGTGAAACCGCGGTCGGTCGATCCCGAGCAACAGCAGGAAGCAGCCCGGAACCTGGTCGACTGGGTCAAGCAGCAAACCACGCTGTGGCAAGACCCTGGTGGCCCCCCTCCCACCGACCTCCCCTTGCCCGAGATCGGAACCGACCGACCGCTGACGGGCGACAGTCCCGCCCCTTCGGCCGCTTCCCCGGGCGGGTTTTCCGGAGACCCATCCAATCGAGTGAACCCCGGAGTCACCGCAGGAATCGGCAGCCACAGTGCCGGGAGGTGGTCGGGACAGGCATCGCTTCACCCGGGAGCGAGCCGCAGCTCGTCCCAGTGGCCCAGTCCGGATGAGTTTTCACGCCCGTTTCGTGAAACCGGCTCTTCCCCGACGACGGCACCACCGGCGGAGGCGCTGACCCCCAATCAGAACCCGGAAGAGGCATCCCCCGACCGCAACGTCTCTCCGGAAGACCGGGGAGAGTCCTCGGGAGAAGCCTCGAACAACCCGGCGGGGGAGGCCGAAGCCAGTCCACCGGTCGACAGTGCGGCCCAGGCCGCGGCGGAGACCTTCCGCCGGCAGGCCCCGACCCTGCCGGATCATGTGCGGGCGATGCAGGTGCATGACTCGTATCTGGTGATGGAAACCGGGGACGGGCTGACGGTGATTGACCAGCATGCCCTGCATGAGCGGATTCTGTATGAGCACCTGCGCAAGCGGGTTTTGGCCGGTTCGGTCGAGTCGCAGCGGCTGCTGGTTCCGCTGCCAGTGGAACTTCCCCCGGCCCAGGCAGCCGCCCTGCTGGAACACCTTGAGCTGCTCGCTTCATTCGGCCTGAAACTGCAGGACTTCGGCGGGAACACGCTGCTGGTGACGTCGTTTCCTGTGATGCTGCGCCGGCTGGATCCCGCCGTGCTGCTGAAGGACATTTCCGAACAGATCCTGGAAACAGGTCGAGACCCCTCCCGCCGGGACATGCTCGACAGCCTGCTGCACATGATGTCCTGCAAGGGGGCGGTGAAGGCAGGTCAGCGGCTGACGGCGGACGAAATCGACAGTCTGCTCGCGCAGCGGCACTTGATCGACGATGCCCACCATTGTCCGCACGGCCGCCCGACCGCCCTGACGCTGAGCCGGGCGGAACTCGACCGCCAGTTCGGCCGGCTGGGTTGACCGAACACTCGCCCGACACAGCCGCTGGCAAGCGGGCGCGGCTCCTCGCAGGGAAAATCAGGAAAATCGTTTTCTCCTCGCCCCCTGTTCCGAGGATGCCACCCCTCCCGGCTGGTGGCTGAGTTCTCCATCAAATCGGAATTCCTTGATTCGAGGACCGATTTGCTGGAAGGGGTTGATCCCATTTGCCGATTCCAATGCGACATTGGTTCCCTTTTCGCTCTCTGTCTGAGACGAGGGTGTACCGATTTGCGATCCGGGTCTCCCCGGGCACAGCCACATCCAATCGCTGCAACCCCACCGCAGCGGGCCCAGAATGTGTTCTTTTGTTCACATTTTGACAGTCGGAGGGCTGTTCCGGCGGTTGCCACCCGGCTAGAATTGACCTTCCTGTCAGTTCCTTGTTTGAACTACTGTCCCGCCGAACACAACCAACCCGATTTCGAGCGCCACCGCACGACTTTCTCCCCTTTGCCAGTCCCTGCTGACCTGCTTCGCTCGAAGCACTGGCGGCAGACATTTCCCCACCACTGGCCTGTCGTGTTGCGAACGGAATCAGCCTTCCTGAGACCCTCGAACTCCAATTCCACCGGCAAGCCACCGGCTTCCCCAGCCGTCGGTTCGGCCCGAGATTTCGGTCTTTGAAGACCCGAGCCTCGGTGTTGTTCATTGCTGTGTGGGCTGACTGAAAGACTGTTTCCCCGCTCACCAGTGTGTGTGGCGACATGGTTTCGGTGTGATGGAGGTCGCAGCGACAGGAGTCCTGCCCATGAGTACGCTGATTTTTCATCCCCAGTCGACCGAATTGGGCCGTCGCGCCCGCCTTGAGACACCGGTTTCGCCCACGATCCCGCCGACGAAAGTGTCGGAGGGGCCGGCGGTGACCCGCACCTGGGGCCGGGGCTTGCTGCGTGGTCGCCGGCTGCTGGTGGCCTCGGTCGCCGGAGCCCTGCTGGCCGGTGCTGGTTGGTCCTGGAAGCACCATAGCTTTGGCGGCGCGTCGACTCCCGCCCACCAGTACGAAACGACCGAGAAACTGGTCCTGCACACCGTGCAGCGGCAGTCGCTGCCGATCACGATCACCGAGCGGGGCACCCTGTCGAGCCAGAAGGAAACCCGCATTCAGTGCGACCTGGAAACCGTTCCTGGTCAGTCGGGAAGCCGCATTCTGTGGCTTGTTCCGAACGGTACAGCCGTCAAGGCGGGAGACCTGCTGGTGGAATTCGACTCGGCTCCATTGAAGGACCGGGTCAATACGCAGACGGTGTTGTTCGAACAGTCCCGGGCCGCCCAGATCCAGGCGACCGTCCGGGTGGAGAACCAGAAGACCCAGAACGAGACCAATCTCGCGGCTGCCAAGCTCAAGGTCGAAATGGCCAAGCTGGCGCTCAAGATGTACGAGGATGAAGCGGGGGGAACCTACAAGATCGCCCTCAACGACCTCGAATCCAAGATCCAGGAAGCCAAGAACCAGATCAAGGAGGCGCAGGCGGCCCTCAAGATGAAGGCGGCCCGCAAGCACGGGGTTGAGACCCTCTTCAAGCTCGGCTATCGCGGCAAGGGCGATCTCGATCAGGCGATGCACGAGCATCTCTCGGCCGACTTCTCTCTCGTCCGTTCGACCAACGCACTGGCCACCGCCGAAGCCAACCGGCAGAAGCTCAAACAGTACGAGTACCCGATGAAGGTGCTGGAACTGACCGGGGCGATAGCCACCGCCGAGCGCGCGTTCTCGCAGGTTGAACGGGACAACGAAGCCGTGCTCGCGGCGGCGAGTGCGGCGAAAACCGCCGCTGACCGGGCGTTCGCCACCGAAGAAGAGAAACTGCAGCGGTTCAAGGACCAACTCACCCGCAGCAAGGTCTCCGCCCCGCATGATGGCCTGGTGGCCCATTCTCCCGACCGGACCCCCTGGGGCCGACTCGTGGGCGAGGGAGAACTGGTGACCGAACGGGCGAAGATTCTCTCTCTGCCCGACCTCACGCGGATGCAGGTCAAGCTGGGCATTCACGAGTCGGTCGTCGACCAGGTACGGGTCGGGCTGCCGGCAACGGTCCGCATTGATGCCTTCCCCGATGTCTCGTACCGCGGCTCGGTGGCTTCGGTCGCGGTGCTCCCCACCCAGGACAGCAGCCTCAGTTCCGACGTCAAGGTCTACGACGTCCTGGTCACCATCGACGAAGAAGTGACCTCGCTGAAGCCGGGTATGACGGCGATTGCCGACATCCACGTGCGCCGGCTCGACGAGGTGTTGACGCTGCCCGTCCAGGCGATCCTGCAGGAAGAAGACAGCACCTGGTGCTATGTCTCGACCCCCGACGGCGTTGTCCGGCGGCCCCTGAAGCTGGGGGCCTCCAACAACGCCCAGGTCGAGGTGCTGGAGGGATTGCAGCCGGATGACCGCGTGATCCTGAATCCGCAGGCGATTCACGATGCCGACCCGACCCACGGTTTCCCAGGTGCCTGACACCCCAAAAAGGGGACAGGTCCATTTTTGGCCGGCCCGGGCCGGTAACTGCCTCTTCGGAGGCGGCCGATGATCTCGTGGTCGTACTGGTCGATCGCGGTCTGGACCGCCTTCAAGAACCTGCGACTGCGCAAGATGCGCAGCGGACTGGCCCTGCTGGGGGTCATCCTGGGAGTTGGCTCGGTCATCGCGATGCTGGCGATCGGCGAGGGCTCGAAGGCCCAGGCGATCGCGCAGATCCGCGAGCTGGGGGCGACCAACATCATCGTTCGCAGCGTCAAGCCGGGCAGCCGGCCCTCGGCCGCCGAAGGGGAAAACACCGCAGGCGCCCAAAAGGTCAGCCGGGTCGTCGAATATGGACTGAAATTCAATGACCTGAAGCAGTTCCGCGAGGCGATGCCGACGGTCGACCGCGTGATCCCGTTGTCTCTGGTGCGCAAAGACGCCCACAATGGCGCGAAACGGGTTCGCAACGCACGCATTCGCGGGGTGACCCCCGACTATCCGAAGGTGAAACCGATGCGGATGGGCCGTGGGCGGTTCATCGTCACGACCGACCAGACATCGGCCGCCAACGTGGCCGTCCTGGGGGCCGATGCCGCCGCGGAACTGTTCGGCTACGAAGACCCCCTCGGGCGCGACCTGCAGCTGGGGACCATGGCGTTCAAGGTGGTGGGGGTGCTGCGCAGTCCCCGGGGCAATCCCGAAGCGCTTGAGATCTACGTCCCGCTCGAAACGACCCGGCGGCGGTTTGGTGAACTGCAGATCGTGCGGACCGCCGGCAGCGTCGACTTCGAGAAGACCCAGCTCAATGAGATCATCCTCGGCGCGCGGTCGATCGACCTCGTCGGGGCGACCGCCGACATGGCCCGCAAGCTGCTCGAGAACTCCCACTCCGGGAAGGATGACTACGAGATCCAGGTGCCGCTGGAATTGCTGGAACGTGCCGAGGAACAGCAGTCGCTGTGGAACCTGGTCCTGGGTTCCATCGCCGGGATTTCGCTGGTCGTGGGGGGAATCGGCATCATGAACATCATGCTGGCGAATGTGACCGAGCAGACGCGCGAGATTGGCATCCGGCGGGCGATTGGGGCGCGGCGTTCCGACATCGTCGCCCAGTTCCTGACCGAGTCGGTCGTACTGTGCAGTGTCGGTGGGCTGCTCGGCATCGGGGTCGGCATCAGCATCCCGCTGCTGGTGCAGTACTTCGCCGGGATCGAAGCGGTGGTCCGGTTGTGGTCGGTCGCCCTCGCGTTCTCGATCTCAACTGCGATGGGGGTGATCTTCGGCATCTACCCTGCCGCCCGCGCCGCGAGCATGGACCCGATCCAGGCCTTGCGGAACCTGTGACATCCGGTCGGCAGCCCCTCAGCGGTGCCGCAGCCGAACGAGCACAGAACGGTCAGGACGCATGGTGATGAGGAATCTGGGCTTCGGCTCACACCCTTCGACCGGTTCGAGTCGCCAGTCGCGGAAGACCGAGGCCATCAGCAGGCTGGCCTCGTAATCGAAAATCGCCTTGCCGATGCAGAATCGCTTTCCTCCCCCGAAAGGAAAGTACGAGAACGGAGGTCGGTGGGATGGACCGGCTTCCCCCCCGGGGCCATTCGTCG
>Ga0255182_1001212_pt1 | contig 14050 bp, 5 predicted proteins | sample Atl_UVDOM_RepA_8_FD_188420 | JGI IMG/M metagenome (GOLD analysis project Ga0255182, IMG submission 188420) | Freshwater microbial communities from Altamaha River, Georgia, United States - Atl_UVDOM_RepA_8d | ecosystem: Environmental > Aquatic > Freshwater > River | place: USA: Georgia | collected...
ACAACTCCTTTCAATCCGCCAATAGAGGTATAAATAACCGTGATAACAGAGGTAATCAGGAGTGTTTCTACCGGCTCTAAATCGAGCATGACACCTCCTATTTTTATGGCAGCTAAAGAAACAGTAGCCATAATCATCACATTAAAGAAAACACCCAGATAGATAGCCCTGAATCCACGCAGGAAAGCAGCTGGTTTTCCACTATACCGTAGTTCATAAAATTCTAAGTCCGTCAATACACCTGATCTTCTCCAGAGTCGGGCATAAACGAAAACCGTGAGCATTCCGGTCAATAAAAAGGCCCACCAGGACCAGTTTCCTGCTACCCCATGGGTTCTGACCAGGTCAGTAACCAGATTGGGCGTGTCAGCAGAAAAAGTGGTGGCCACCATGGAAACCCCTAAAAGCCACCAGGACATGTCTCTCCCTGAGAGGAAAAATTCAGAATAACTTTTTCCGGCTCCCCGGGAAGCATATATCCCTATGAATAAGGTGACTGCAAAAAAGGCAACGATAATGCCCCAATCCAATGTAGATAAATTCATGAAAATGTTTTTTAATCAAATAATTAGTTGATGCGCACTTCATCTAAAAATAACCAGCCCTGATTTCCTGCGCCTGGTCTGGAGGAAGGAATGATGCCTGTAGCTGGTATTTTTAGCTCGATATATTTTGTTTTTAGCTTGCAGGGTATCTCCACCTCCAGAACTTTGGTATCTTTATTTTCAGAAATGGCTGTTTCACAGGCTTTCTGAAAGGTAATTCCATCTTCAGAACTAAACAGGGTGGCACCGGATGGTAGATAAATCCATGATTCCGGATCATGATATAACTGGAATTGTACGCCTTTAATGGATTGCTTTGCTGACCAGCTTAATTTCAGGCTAAAATTTTCTCCAGGCGTAATACCTTGCCATTCGCCATCATTGAACTGTGATTTCTTTCCGGAGATACCATTTATTAATCCTCTTTCTCCCGCTCCTTTATAGGTTCTTGATGGAGGTGTTACGGCTAAAATTTTAGCCTCTAATCCGGCATGTGGCATAAAATCAACAGAAACCGGACTGCCTTTCGATTCTCCCTGCAAAAAAGACTGGGCTGTCAACATGGTTTTCTGCGACAACAAGATGGGTAAAGTATATACCGGTGAGGTGTTTTTAGGTAGGGTACCATCCAGGGTATATCTGATTTCTCCCCAGGGTACCAGCGGGGTCAGGGATACTTCAAGCCCTTCGTTTTTGGTGTTTAAAGCTGGTTTGACTTCGAATAAGTGATTGGCAAATTCGATGTTTTTGGTTTTCCAGAAATCAATATGTTTATTAAGGCGCAGGGCGAAAGGTAAAAAAGCCTTTTTTGCCATAGGTGTCCAGAGTACTTCTGAGAGGGCCAGCATCCGGGAGTAAGCCATGTATCTCAGCTTAGGCAGGGTAGCGATATATTCCGTCCAGATATTCCCTTGTCCTCCTAAAATATGTTTATGGGTTTCTGCTGGCAGCTCATCTGGAATAGGGTCAAAAGAATATACTTTTTCTACCGTAAGTTTACCCCCGATAGCCAGTGGTTCACCAGGCGCATCCGATTGATAGTAGTCGAGATAACAGAAGGTATTTGGACTCATGATTACATCATGCCCCTGATGAGCCGCTTCAATACCTCCTTTTATTCCCCGCCAGGACATGACTGTAGCATCAGGTGCCAGGCCTCCTTCCAGGATTTCATCCCAGCCAATCAGTTTTTTACCTTTGGTTTTAAGAAAACCTTCCATTCTGCGGATAAAATAACTTTGTAGCTCGTCTTCATTTTTTAGTCCTTCCCTTCTCATCACAGATTGTGCCAGATCACTTTCCTTCCATTGTTTTTTCGGGCATTCATCTCCGCCAATATGAATGTAAGGACTTGGGAATAAAGGAATTATTTCAGTCAAAACATCTTCCAGAAATTTGAAAGTAGCTTCTGACGGGCAATATACATCTTCTTTTACACCCCATTCCGTGGGTACTTCAAGGATTTTTCCAGTGCAACCCAGTTCCGGATAAGCGGCAACAGCAGCGGTAGCATGACCAGGCATTTCAATTTCGGGAATAACCATTATTTTTCTTTCGGCTGCATAAGCTACGATTTCCCTTATATCGGCTTTCGTGTAATAACCACCGTGTCTGGTACCATCATAAATCCTTGGCTTTTGATTTAAATGACCAATGACGGTTTCTGAACGCCAGGCTGCTTTTGACATTAACTTCGGATATTTTTCAATCTCTACCCGCCAGCCCTGATCTTCTGTCAGATGCCAGTGAAAAGTATTGAATTTATAGGCTGCCATGATATCCAGTAATTCTTTAATATAGGAAACAGGCTGGAAATACCTGCCTGCATCGAGCATTATTCCCCGGTAACCGAAGCGGGGTTGATCGGTTATCGTTTGGCAGGGTAGGGAAACACTACCGTTTGATAGAGGCTGATGTTGCAATAACTGTATGAAGCTTTGCAAACCATAAAACAATCCTTTTTCGTCATTTCCAGTGATATGGATTTTATTTGGCGTAATTTTCAGCTCGTATCCCTCTGATATTCCCTGGTTTGAAATGTCGAAAATCACCTCATTTTTTGAGCCATTGGCATTAAGGGACGTTTGTTTTTGTTTCAGGTAGGTTTGCAGATACCCTGGTAATGCGATGTTTTGATTTGGATTCAGCATCGTGCTTCCTGAAAAATAAAAAAATCCGGGCGAAGCCACTACCTGGGAAGGTAAGGGTATAATATCCTGTCCATGCAATGAAATTAGCAGGATAATGGGAGAAATGAGCAATATAAAAGCTCGTTTTAGGTTAGCTGTCATACAGGTATTATGGTACATTTAAATATTAAACGTAACAATATACGCAAAGAAAAATAAAAGGAGAAATAAAATGAAAAAGCTAGAACTTTAAGCCTGCATTTTTGTTTCGGGATTAGAAATTAAACTTCCATCGACGGAAAGCCTCCATGGCTTCATATTCAGCAAAACCAAGGGCATGGTAGGTGTCAGCGGTAGCTTTGTTCCTTTCCTCCGCTCGTTGCCAGAATTCCCTGGGATCATTTCCTGCAAATGGGGGAGTATCTTTTTGAGATTGATGCATAAAAATGGCCTTTCTTTTCCGAACGAGTTCTTGAGGACTTAGGGGGACAGCCATTTCAATTTCTTCTACCGGCCATTCATGCCATGCGCCCCTGTAGAGCCATAACCAGCAGTCTGAAATCCAGCTTTCATTTTTTAAAGATTCCATAGCCTGTAAAATCACATCGAGACACACCTTATGGGTGCCGTGTGGATCAGCCAGATCACCGGCTGCAAATATTTGATGGGGTTTTATTTTCTTTATAAAATCGGCTGTCTGATTTACATCAGCCTCGGAGAGCGGACTTTTTTTGGTTGCTCCTGTTTCATAGAAGGGTAAGTCCATGAAATGGATTCTGTCATCGCTTAAGCCGCAGAATCGGGCACCAGCGCTTGCTTCGCCTCTCCTGATGAGGCCTTTCACCTGTCGAATGCCGGGATGGTCCATTTCTCCGGGTTTCTTTTCGGCCAGTATGGATTTCAACAGTTCTAATTCGGCCATTTTTTCCCTGATACCGTCATGTTGCTCCCCTTTTGAAAGCATATCTATGGTAAAAGATAAAAATCGGAACGCATCATGGTCATGAACGGCAATATTTCCGGAAGTCTGGTAGGCCACATGTACTTCATGGCCCTGATCGACCAAACGAAGGAAAGTACCCCCCATTGAGATGACATCATCATCGGGATGAGGGCTGAAAATGATGACCCTTTTTTGGGCAGGACTGGCACGTTCTGGTCTGGTACTGTCATCAGCGTTGGGTTTTCCACCAGGCCAGCCCGAAATGGTATGCTGTAATCGATTGAAAACCACAATATTTATTTCATAGGCAGTGGCATATTCAACCAGCAAATCACTCAATCCGTGTGTTTTGTAATCCTCAGCGGTTAATTTTAAAATGGGCTTATTAGATTGTAGCGAAAGCCAGACCACCGCTTTACAAATAAGGTCTGGCGTCCAGTTACAAAGGGCAACCAGCCAAGGCGTTTTAAAGCGTGTAAAGCTTTCGGCTGCAGGGAAGTCTATAAAAAATTCGGTCTGCGGATGATGTTGTAACAAACTGGCAGGTAAATCGTTAGTGATTTCACCTTCAACGGCCTGTTGAACAATATTCGCTTTACCCAGCCCCCAGGCACAAAGCAGTATTTTTTTTGCATTCAATACCGTTTTTAAACCCAGGGTGATAGCCCGGTAAGGTACGTTTTCTTCTCCTCCGAAATCATTGGAGGCATCCATTCTGGTGGTAGCATCGAGTCGTACCAGACGCGTGGGAGAATTTTCAAAGGAGCCGGGTTCATTGAATCCGATATGCCCGTTTCTTCCAATACCTAATAATTGAATATCAATACCACCTAAGGCTTTAATTTTCTCATCATAGGCCGTACAATAAGCCTCAACTTCTTCAAGGGGTAGGGTGCCATCGGGAATATGTATATGTTCTTTTTGAATATCAATATGGTTAAATAAGTGATGTTTCATAAAGGTCACATAGCTTTGCGAAGCATCGGGCCGCATGGGATAATATTCGTCGAGATTGAATGAAATAACATTTTTAAAGCTAAGCCCTTCTTCTTTGTGCAGCCTTACCAGTTCCTTATAAACCAGAACAGGTGAATTTCCGGTAGAAAGACCCAGTACAATTTGCTCTCCTTTAGCGGCTTTTTCCTTGATAGCCTGTGCTATAATATGCGCAATATGTACAGAACCCTTTCTGGCGTCCTGCCAGATGGACGTTTTAATTTTTTCTACTTCCCTGAACTGGTATTTGATGTCACTCATTATTTAGGTAGCTTAAGGTTTTTAAAAATTTTCACAAAGATAAATATTTTAACCTATAATAATATCACCCTAAATTATCCCTTTTTCCATGAAAACTGATTTACTTTTCGTCCTACCCGAATACCCAGATTTACACCCTGGTCACAATCCATTCTGAAATGTACGCCAAGGGGAATTCTGGAAATGGCGTTTTCATTTGCCATTTCATAGAAAGAATTGAAATGCCGGGGCGCACTTCCTTCAAAATCTTGTCTGCCTTCATGGCAACGGTCTGTCATTGGGAAATAATTTCCAAATATATCTGTTAACACCTCTGCTGCTGCACCTCCCATAGTGGAATGACCTGAAGGATAGGCAGGAAAATTAGGTGAAATACCATTTTCTTTGGTCAGTGGATTATATAATGCAGGTTGCCAGTTAGGTCGCATTACTTTTCGGATGTAATCAACCGGTCTTTGGATATTGTAAAAATATTTTGAATACCAGCAGGCAACTACACAATCATTTAATGCAATACTTACCTTGGCATTAGCATATACAGCTGTCTCAAGATCTACATTTTTTAGTTCATATACCTGGTTGGCGATGGCTAACCATCTGGTCGGAGGACTAAAAGTAAGGCCGGTAAGGTCATCACTCCAGAAAAAAGCCATCCATCGCTGGTCCGGGGTTGGGTCATTTACGGCGGCATAAACCTCAGCAGCCTGAACGTAATAGGGCGAATTTTTTTCTTCGCTGTAAGGAATGGGCGCTGGAATTAATTTGTCAGCATCTTTGATGACAAAAGTTCTGGCATAGCCATAATCCGGAAACATACCCGGACCAGCCGCATTTGTAGGTTTGAAGGCCCCAGGCACTGCCTGAGGTTTATAATTTCCAATATTGTCCTTGAAGGGTTCTAAATGATGATTATGTCCCACAATATCTGTTTTTGAATATTCGAATACGGCTTCCGCCACTTTTAGCCCATATTCATCGGAACGGGCTATAGTTTCACTGGAAGCTTCATCGAGATAATCATTTTTAAGTTTACTGTAAAGCGCAGAGATCTGTATAAAACGGTTAGGTGGTATGCCTTTTACATTCCCCATGAAGTCGGTAAGCAGTTTGCTGTAAATAGCATTAATTACGGTGGGATAATGATAATCCTTCAGTGGGGTGGGTTGGGGAACAGATAATCCGGGATAATTAAAACGAATACTTTTAAAAGCCGGCATATCCCTGACACAAGCCTCATAACAGGCTAATCCGATATACGCCATTGCTCTGGGTGCCGGACAAGGTCTGAACCCTTGGGCATATCTTTCCAGATCAATAAAGACATGATTCCATTCCTGGATAACCTCACTGGTATATTCTTTGGTAATTTTGGATGAAATTAAGGTTGTTTCATCCTTTTTACAACTTGTAAAAGAAAGGAGGAAAATGAAAAAGAGAAAAGAAAAAGGAATATAAAATTGACTGGGTGTAGTTTTCATCATAAAATCGGTTTAATTGTTTCGCAAATGTAATTAATAGGTATGCAAACAGTAAAAAACGAACATATTAAAGAATTTATAAAAACTATAAGAAAATTAAATCCTATTCATCCAATATTAGTAGGATTTTTGAGGGTAATGTGTATATTTGCCGGCGAACTGCTTCCTACGGTTTGGGGTCCCGTAGTTCAATGGATAGAATAGGTGTTTCCTAAACACTAGATATGGGTTCGATTCCCGTCGGGACCACTCGGTTAAAAATCAATGATTTATATATACAAGTTTAGTTTTATTTAAAGTTTTTATATGAACCCTGCAGCAAACCCTGCAGCACTTTTTTCAGGTTAGTTGTTGGAATGTGTTTCGTTAAATCTCTTCATGATTTTCATGGTGGGAGATACTCCGATTCTTTCTCGGAGGTAAATCTTGGTTGTTTTAACGTCACTGTGACCTAAAACTTGTCTTATTTCGTCGTCACTAAAATCACTTTGAGAAAGATGTTGGGAAATGGTGTGTCGTGGTGAATGACCTGTAAGGACATTTTTTAGTTCCATACTTTTTGATACCCTTAGAAGGGCACTGTTATGACGACATCTGGCCCGATGAATTAAATACTCTTCATGTTCATTGAAATATCTCCTGTTTTCGAATGATTCCTTAAAATCTTCATATTGTAAGGAAGGAAAAATGAATTGTTCAGATAAGGAGGATAATTTCTTAAAAAACAACTTAATCAATTCATTTTCAATTGTTTTTTTGATTTCATTTAGTTGAAAATTAAACGCTTGATCTTCCACCTTTATACGATTCAATAATTCGATAAAACCTTTATAATTTAGGGACATAAAATCAAAATGATCTATTCTAAAAAACTGACTTAATGAGGTAACATCAAAAGGAATATCACATATCTTAATTTCTTCAATCACTTGTTCATATAGATTTGGATAGTAAGGAATTATCGTATTCATCATATCCACCGTTATTGGGGTTGATAGTATATCAGATGTTTTTCTAATATTAACGAAAACCATTTCATCAGTAAAATTCTTGTTGGTCAGGGTCAGGGCATCGATAATCCTTATACCGGCACAGTAATATTGAAAGAGAAAAATGTTTTTCGCTAGAATTTGGGAATTATAACATCTTTTCCTTTTTTCAATGGGAACAAAATTCTTTAAAAGTTCGATCTCCTCTCTTGACAAGTATGTTGCCAGTTTTTTCAAATGGTTTTTTTGTGTGAAATTCAGGAAAAAAGTAGTGTTAATAGGGGAGGAGGAACCAATGGTTCTATTCCATTTTTGGACATAACTCCTAAAAACAGATATATAATTTTTAACGACTATGGTGTTTTTCTTGGAAATAGTGGAACCTCTGAGATTATTTTGTACACCTAAAGTGATTTCTCTGATATTGTCAATTTCTGTCAACATGGAAAAGGTCAGTTTCTTTTGTTTGAATTTTTCAAAAACCACTTTCTCCAAACAGTTCTGTATGGTCATATATTTCTTTGCCGTTGAATATCTCAAACTGTTATCCTCGATACTTTTATTCAAATCTGTTTTCATAAATTCTAAAAAACAGGTTTCCATGACATTAGGAGAATTGACTTTGATATTCAAGGATTGAAGAAATTCCTCTTCTTTTTTTTTTAATTGAAGATTTATTTCTTTATGATCAATTCATTGCAGTCAAAAAATATTCGAGGAATCTTTTGTTGTAAACAAATGAAAAAACATTTTATTCATTGCGCTGGATTAAATTCTCGCTTTTCATTTTTTGCAAAAACAGACTAATTATTTAATTAAAAAAATCAAATTATTTCATTATTTTTTTTCTTTAATATGTTTTAGCATTAAAAAAAATAATAGTTTAAAATATAATGTGTTAAAATTTATTATTTCCTTTAATATGAATAAAATTTTTCTTTTGATATTAGAAAAAAAGACCTTATAAGGAAATTAAATTGTAAATATTTCCTCTTTCAAAGAAATGATCGAATTGATATTTGGAGTATAAATTATTAATTCGGCATGAAAAAATTAAGTCTAGTCTTAAACATGGCTATGTGGTTAGCTTTGTCAAATCTTGATGCTCAAATTGATAAAACTTTTTGGTTTGCCGTTCCACACATTAGCCCAAATTCACAAGACGCTTGGGCTGATCCAGCATTTTTTAGAATAAGTACTTTTAACAAAAAAGCTAAAGTAACTATTTCTCAGCCCGCTTTATCTGGAACTCCATTATTGAATCAACATGAAATCCCAGCTAATAGTTCTTACAGTTGGAATGTAACAAGCTTGCTTTCAAGTCTTCAATGCCAGGGTGAAGATGTTATTTCATCTAGGGGTCTATTGATAACTTCCGATGAATTAATTTCTGTCTACTATGATAGTGGTCCTGGCGATTGTAATCCAGATATGTTCTCCTTGAAAGGAACCAATGGAATAGGTCATGAATTTATTATAACAGCTGGAAATTTTGATACCTACTGGGATACAAGACATGAAGCATATGTAATTGCAACTGAAGATAATACGACAATTAATATTAATCCTAGTGTGGATATTCAGAACCACCTCAAAAGTGCTGGAAATTACACTAAAACGCTAAACAAGGGTGAAGTGTACATTATTTCTTCAGTTAAAGCACCCGATTGGATGGGTATTGTTAACAGTGGGACCCAGGGATCACTTCCAGGAGGTAAATTTGTTCTTAGTACTCAAAAACTTTGTGGGACAATTGTAACTTCCAATAAACCTATCTCAGTTGTTCATGCAGACGATTTAATTTCGCCTCCATATGGTGCTTGTGGAGGTGACCTGAATGGTGATCAATTAATACCAACAAATATGGCGGGTAAGGAATTTATTTTAATGCCAGGTCAACTAGGCCGCACTGGCCAACCTCAACCTGATCCTTCAGACTATATTTTTGTATATCCGATTAATACAGGAACAAAATTGACGGTGGATGGAAATGACTCAACTATTTTAAAAGGTCCCGGTGAATTTTGGAGAATTGAAAATAATGGAACTAGAAAATTTTTAACTAGCTCAGATTCAATTTTAGTCTATCAGGTTTCTGGTCAAGGATGTGAATTGGGAGGAGCTGTTGTACCTCAACTTACTTGTACAGGGTCTCAACAAGTAACGGTTGTAAGAAATAATTCCACTTCAAAAGCTTACAGACTGAATATAATGGTTAAAACAGTAGATATTGGTGGTTTTAAATACTTTAATGGTACAACTGAAATATCTGGTGTCATAACTGGATTTAGTACTGTTCCATCAACAACATGGTCGACTGCTTCTATTCCATTGTCTGGAAGTGTTTTAGCTCAAGGAAATTTGGGGAAAATAGTCAATACTCAAGGGGTTTTTCACCTCGGAGTAATTGCTGATATGGATAATTGTGGCGGAACGGCATTCGGCTACTTTTCAAACTTTGGCTCTGTATCTGGGGAGATACAAAATCTGGGAACGTCGGTTTGTGAGAACGGCAAGGCCCGGCTGGAGGTAGCTGTACCGGGAGGTGCATCGGCCTATGTATGGAGTCGGGACGGTGTTGTTTTGCCACAATTCACGGGTGATTCTGTGTTGACCTGCCGATCGGGGAATTATCGGGTGGTAGCGACAACGAATTCAGGTTGTAACGGTACTTTTGAATATCCCTTATCTTTTTCAAGATGCCGGTATGCATGTGTCGATAAACTTAGGGTATCCTTAAATGGTAAATGTCAGGATACTTTGCAGTTAATTGAGGCGGTACTTCCATCAGATTGTCTGGAAGCACCTGATTATTATCTGGTTGTAAATGATAACAATCCTACCAATGGTGCCATAATTGATGGTATTAGTCCTGTGGATGGCTGGACTTACGGTGTTTTTCTGAATCTGAGTAATGGCGGAACTGAGTTGATATGCCAGGGTCGGGTGATAGTAACGGACGATATGGGTCCGATTTTCACACCGGAACAAAGGGTAGCCTGGAATGCGATTGATACAGTGATTACCTGGGCAGATAATGTTGAGGAAATAATAAATAACAATTTAAGCTGGTGGGGAAATGAAAATGGTTATCACCTGCCCCCAACTTATTCAACTGCCAATAAATATTATACAGGTCGTCCATATATGACAGATTCCTGTGAGATTAATAATTGTGGTGCCATGGGAACACAGGGCACCTGGCTGATAGATAAGGATTCTACGGGAAGTTCATCGCTGAGGGATAGTTTTCAACTATACCGTTCCTGTAATCTTCAATACAAGGTGACGGATTATCTGGAGAATCCTCAATGCGATTCAACGGGGTTTCAGTATAAACTTCGTCGTTCTTTTCAGATTATTGATCAGCGTGGAAATGATACGGTATTAAATCAGATTATCTATTTCAAGCGACCCGATTTACGTAAGACAAATACGAATCGATTTACCCGGGAGTATGCATTGGTGACAGAACCGATGGACAGAGGCCCTGGCAACCTGGGTCAGTTTGGACCATTTGGTAACGGACCGAGGAAAGTTCATGCACAATACGGAGAGGCGGACAATCATCCTGCGGGTGGTGTGATTGACTTTAGGGACAGACTTGGAGCTGATCAGATGGCTACTACGAATTACAGTTTGTATGCAGATACGATATTGTATGATATGTCGTTAGGTAATTGCAGTAGTTTTGATGCCCAAACGGATTTAAGACCTCTGTTAACGGCACTTTATGTTGCGGTTGACACCCTGCCCAGTGGCAGGAAAGACTCCATTTCACTATTTTCTGATCGTCTGGCAAGTAATTACTCGGTTTCATACAGCTACAAGGAATTTGCCATGTGTAACCAGGGGAAGAAATATGAGGTGATAACCACTGTGAATGACTGGTGTACGGGATTAATGGAGCGGGATACCTTGATATTGAAGATTATGGATCAGTCAGCACCTGTTTTTGAAACGTATCAAGCGGGTGCTTTAGGTGGAACTATCAAGGGAAAGACATATAGTGACCGAATTGTTATGCCGCTGGGAGCGAGCGATTGTAGCGGCATTCTGAGGCTACCAGCTAAAAGTGGAGTGAGGACGAATCTTCGGGACCTGTCATCATTGTTTAACTGGGGCGTGTATGACAAATGCTCGGGAGGTAATACAACAACGGACCGCAATGGATCTGGAGTGACGTTGAATTATAAGTTTGAATCGCGGGATGTATGGAATGATCGTTTTTTCACAGACAGGGGAAATTATACATCGGTGAATTATACCCTGTCGGAGATGAATGGGGGACTGGTGGCGTTGGGCTTACCCATTGGTGAACATCGATTAATAATAGAGGCCTGGGACGGATGTAACAACGAGAAGAAAGATACCTTATATTTCGATGTACAGGACAAGACACCTCCTGTGATGATATGTAAGGATCAGGTGAATGTGACGCTGACATCGAATTCGACAGGGAATTACTATCTTCGAAATAGCACAAGTAACCGGGAGTTGTTAAAAGACCAGAACGCGCGGGTGTGGGTGAAGGATGTAAACAAGGGAAGCCGGGATAATTGTACGCTGGATTCGATATACATAAGAAGGCGTATCGATTGGAATATTTGCGGGGACTACCTGAAATGGAATATGGAATATGATTTATATGGTAATAATAATGGGTTGGTCGATGAACTGGATTTTGAGGCGATACCAGGAAGCACTCTCAGATATACACCAAGACACCTACAATACATTGAACTGTTCTGCTGCGATGGTGCCTCAGGCTCACAGGTGATGTACGAGTTATGGGGATCAGATGTTATTCAGGGCGTTGGCAATAATGGGCCTACAGGCCGAAACCAGAGTTACTGCTGGGGCGTTGTGCAATTGGAGGATAAGACGCCACCCGTAATCACAACCCCTGATTTGAATAAGTGGTACAATGCAACAGCCACCAACTGGGTCAACTGTACGGAAAAGGAAATCATTGGCACTTCGTCGAATACAGACGGCAGCATTGCAAACGAATCAATATCTAACCGGTTATTTGGATATCCGGATATATACGGATTAGAGTGTAAAGGTTCAGTTTCATATTCTGTAACCAAAGCGTTGATATGTGACACAGGAACCATAATCCGTAAATGGGTTGTGACTAAACCAACAGGAGATGGAATTTCAGTTACGGTTAGTGCTACCCAAACAATTTATGTTCGTGCACAACATAATTTCTCTATAACGGTTCCAGTTGATCAGTCTGCAACTTGTTCAGGTAAAAATGGGACGGATTTAATTGTAGACGAAGTGGGTTGCGATCTTCTAGCTGTGAGTTACAGTGAGAGAAAATATGACGCAGCCCCAGGCGATAATTTCTGCTATAAGGTTTACCGGACGGGTACGGTTATTAACTGGTGCATGGTGCCAAATTATTTTAGTTGTTTCGCTGCTGATCCATCTGCTTATGCGGTGATTATTCCGAGAAATACGGGTACAAATCCTGTTACCTATACCTTTACCCTGGGATCGGCTGAAACCAAAAGATCTCAAACGGCACTGGAAGCATCAGCTGCTGGATCTGATGTACTAGTTAAAGGTGGAGCTGTAACTGCCGGTGGTGAATATCTTATTCAGGGAACAACAACGGCAAGTGGATTTGTATCCCGCGCTACAAGCAGCTGCTACACTAAACCTGGATTCGCCTATCAATATACGCAGGTGATTAAAGTTACAGATGAGGTCAGGCCGGTTGTTGCTTCTGGCAATGACTGGATTGCTGCCACTTCAGCTACGGATGTAGCTGCTGGTATCAAATGGAATGGTCAAAGGAAGGCTTTCAGTATTTCAGGGAAAACAGGAACAACAGGTTGTGTCGCTAAGGTTAAACTGTCCTTTGCTGCCAGTGATGTTTGTACAAAGGCAAATCTGGAATTAAAGAAAACAGAACTGCTGGAAAAAGGTAAGGAAACGAATACCAAAGGGGGTACAATAATAACCGGAACAGCTGCAACTATGAAGAATGGGCTTTTCACCGTTGAATTAAGTGATGTACCAGTTGGAGAATATGACCTTCGGGTAACCGTACGTGACGATTGTGGCAATGTAACCGTATCCCGATTGACCTTTGAGGTGGCAGACCTTAAGGCGCCGGCACCTGTTTGTGTACAAAATCTGACCGCCAGTCTCATGCCTGACGGAGCGGGTGGCTGTATGGTTGTGTTGAATGCTAAAGATGTATTCCAGGATATCAACCGTAACTGGGATCTGGAGGAGTGTACCACACCGGTTAGTGCCACCATTGTTAGGGTTATAAATGGGGCAGAGGGAACAAGAGCAGCGACGTTGACATTGACGGAAGCAGATAAAGACGGGGTAATCGCCAGGGTATATCTCGAGGACGGAGCTGGAAATAAGAATTATTGCACGGTTAATATATTTGTGGAGGACCATGTATGTAAACCATCCGCTTCCGCTACAGTGGCTGGTGTAATCCAGACGGAAGGCAAAACGGAAGTTGAAGGGGTACAGGTCAACCTGTCCGGGGAATCACAAAAGCAGATGGCTACGGGAGTTAACGGACGTTATGTTTTCCAGAACCTGAATAATGGGATGGATTACACCGTAACGCCAAGCTTGAACAAGGGCTTCCTGAATGGGGTATCCACGTATGACCTGATATTAATCAGCAAGCATATCTTAGGAAACCAACCCTTGAATACACCGTATA
>Ga0255182_1001213_pt1 | contig 14027 bp, 5 predicted proteins | sample Atl_UVDOM_RepA_8_FD_188420 | JGI IMG/M metagenome (GOLD analysis project Ga0255182, IMG submission 188420) | Freshwater microbial communities from Altamaha River, Georgia, United States - Atl_UVDOM_RepA_8d | ecosystem: Environmental > Aquatic > Freshwater > River | place: USA: Georgia | collected...
CGCGGGCGGCGTGACGATCGACGGGGCCGTGACCCTGACGTATGTGTCCGGCCGGATCGACGCCACGATTCTCGGCGAGGTGGACGTCGGCTTCGGCTCTCTCGGCCTGAGCGGCACGGCCCAGATCCTCTACGGCGAGGGCCGCGAGACGGCCTTCGCGCTCGTCGGCCAACTCAGCGGCGCGGTCGGGAGCCTCGCCGGCGTCGACGGCACTGTGCAGATCAACACGGGCTCCGAAGACGCGACGCTCGAGGGCGGCGTCGTCGTCAAGGCCAAGACCGACTTCGACGCGTCGCTGGCCGCCAAGATCGACGTCGGCATGTTCCGGCTCGACGTCGGCGGCCGCATGTTCCGCCAGAGCGGGATCTTCGAGATCCGCGTCGACCGCGGCACGCTCGACTTCTTCGGGATCACGCAGTTCGACGTGACCGGGTTCTACCGGTCCAACGGCGCCTATCTGCTCTCGGCCGCGGGCGGGGTCTCGTTCACCGTCGCCGGCGTGACGGCCACGGCCGGCATGGCCCTCTCGCTCGGCCAGGACTCAAGCCGCAACAAGACGTTCAAGGGCCAGCTGCTCGGCTCGACGACGTACGACTGGGGCTGGCTCGGCAAGGGGGACGGTCCTTCGTTCCGTGGCTACGTGACGTTCGGCCCGAGCAGCGTGTCCTTCAGCACCCAGCTCTCGATCGCCGGCCTCACCGTGCCGCTTGGCACCACCTGGAAGCGCCAGGGCGCCGCCGGCCCGGATCAGCCCGCACCGGTGCTTGCACGGCTTGTGGATGGCGTCCTCACGCTCAGTGCCGGCGATGCTCCCGAGCGCTATGGCGACAAGGATGGCCAGTGGTACGGCAGCATCCGTAACGAAACCTTCCGGGTCGAGGCAGTCCGCGACAAGGACGGCCAGCCTGTTCCCGGAAGCGTCGTCGTGCGCTCACTGGGCGTGGAGCAGACGTTCAGGGGCGTCGCGAGGATCGTCGCCGCCGGCGGCGAGGGCAACGACACCTTCGAGGTCGAGGCCGGCGTCGATGTGGTGCTCGACTTCGACGGCGGCCAGGGCAGCGACACGTTCCTCGTCTCGCAGTTCATGCCCGGCAGCCGCTTCGCCGGGGGCACCGGCATCGGCTACGACACCCTGCGTGTGAGCGGCGACTCCACCGCCTACGTCCTCGCGAACGACGGGCTGGATCGGGTGATCGCCTCGAAGGCGAATCCCTCCGCACTGTCGCGTGTCCTGGGGATCGACTCGGTCAGGTTCGACGATCGCTCCGTCGGCGCGCCGGTCCAGCAGGATGCGCGTGCCAGCTCGGGACCGGTCGTCAACGGCGACATCCACCTGGCGCTACGGACCTACGCCGACGGGAATCTCGTCACCAATCTGGATCTCCTGCCCGACGGGACGGAGCCCACGACCGGCAGCAACTCGCGGGGCGAGTTTTCGTTCGGCGACGAGGCCCTGCAGGCGGCCGACCGCAACGGCGACGGCGTCACCGACTGGCGGGACGGCATGGTCGTGGTCGGCTCCCGCACCCCCAATGGCATCGGCACGGTCCTCAGCGTGACCGACTCGATCTCCGGCTCCGACATGGGCTTTCCGCTCGTCGGCCTGCCGGGCCGCAATGCCACGCTCCTGACGACGCTCAAGTATGCGGGTCTGCTCCGCTGGAAGCCGGGGATGAACGTGGGCGGCGTGGAGGTGACGCCGGCGCTCATCAACACGCTCTACGGCAGCATCATCAAGGACGTGCCGACGACATTCTCGGACGACGATTTCTCGGAGTATGTCGCACTCGGTTCGACCGATCCCGACATGGTGGCCTTGGGCACCGCACAGCTGCGGTTCAACTACGCCCAGCTCGTCAACGTGCTGACGATCATCGAGACCTTCCGGCAACTCGGGATCGACTTCTCGAGCGAAGCGGCCTGGGGCTACCTGCCCGACCCGACCCGCGCCGATCAGCTCGAGGTCGTGGCCTTCACCGCCTACGGCTACGCGCTCGCGACGCGGTTCGGCGCGGTGCCGCTGGACTACCAGGGCCGCCCGGCGGTGGCCCCCCAGTTCGACGTGCAGGATCCGATCCACGTGCGGGCCCTGATGGCGGAGATCCTGGCCAGCTACCCGACCGAGCGGCTTTTGGCGGCCGCCCCGGAACTTGCCGCCGACTTCGTCGTCGATTCGGTCCGCACGCCCGAGCAGCAGGCCCGGATCGAGGCTGCCATCGAGCTTCATCTGGGCGAGTTCCTCGACAATCTCGCCGACGGCATCGTGCTCAGCCAGAAGACGCTCGCGCGCCGCATCAACGATTCGATCGCGCTGAGCGACCTCATACCGCAGGTCGGCCAGCAGCTCTTCGTGCCGTCGATCGCAGGATCGAAGCGGGTGTTCATCGACTCGCTCGCGCGGGAGCTCGTCACGTTCGCGGCCCTGCCGGACTACGAGTACCGCGCCGAGTTCTATCCGCTCTTCTTCGCCCCCAAGCCGATCGACCAGGCGGACCGCGCGGTGAGCGGCTCGATCGGCCTGTCGATCGTCGGCGCGGCCCCGGGCCAGTCGACGGCCGTCACGCTCTCTCCCGACGCGACGGGCACGGTGCGGCTGCGGCTCGACCTGTTCGACGCGCTCGGCCCGCTGGCCGCTCCCGACTCGGGCCTCGCCGTCCGCTTCCGCGTCGGCGGCACGGCCCGAGGAGCCGCCGACTACACGCTCTCCACCGGCGGCGTCCTGAATGTCGCCACGTTCCAGCCGGGCAGCCGGTCGACCACGATCGACGTCGACGTGTCGCCCGCGGCCATCGCCGACGGCGCGCGGTATCTGCAGATCGAGATCCTGAGCGCCGATTCGGGATTCCGCGTCGACACCACCGCGGCGGTGGCCACGATCGCGTTCGGAGAGGCGGGCCGCGTGGCGGCGCCGCTCTCCACCGGCGGTCTCGCCGACTTCGTGCCGCACGTGCTCGTCACCCGCCCGGCCGGCGCCGACGCACCGGTGCGGGCGCCGCTCGGCGGCGATGACGTCGTGCTCCGCGGGATCGACGGCGAGGCCGACATGTTCGTGATCGGCGACGAGCAGGCCTCCGGCGTGCCTTTCATCGAGAACTTCAGCTTCGAGGACGGCGACCGGATCGCCGTCGCCCTGGGCGGCGTGCAGGCGGCCCGGCGTGCCGCCTGGCTCGCCGATCCTGCCCGTCGCGCGGCTGCGCTCGCCGCAGTCCGAGCGACGCTCGGCGGGAACGTCGTCGACCGGCTCGCTCCCGAGGTCCTGGCCGATCTCATCGACAATCAGATCGAGGCGGTCGACCCGCTGCCGGAGTTCAACGTCTCGCAGGTCAACACCTACGGCGGCATCGTGTTCGACGTCACCGGTCGGCGGCCGCTCGCCTATGTGAGCGACTATTCCGCGACGGCCGGCGACACGGCCTGGTCGACGCTGTCGACCACCATCGCGGCCGCCATCTTCTCCTTCGGCGACCTCGCGCTCACGGCCACGACGCTCCCCGAAAGCACCGCCGCGGGCACGACGGTCGGCGAGCTTTCGAGCGCCATCCCGATCGCGGCGGGCGACACGACCTTCGCGTTCGTGGCGGGCGCCGGCGATGACGACAACGCCCTCTTCGACATCGTCAGCGACGACACCGGCCCCTTCCGGCGGTCGTTCCTGGTCGCCCGTGGGCCCTTTGATTACGAAACCAACTCCCGGCTGTCCATCCGCGTGCGGGCCACCGACGCGGCCGGACTGTCGTTCGAACGGGTCTTCACGCTCGCGGTCACGAACGTGAAGGACGCGCCGGGCATCGGCCTGCCGGAGAGCTTCACGGCCCTCGAGGACGCACCGACGACGCTCGTCTTCCCGACCGCACCACTCGTCGCCTTCGACACCGCGGTGACGACGCGGGTGTCGGTCGTGCTGCGGGTCGACTCCGGGGCCCTCCGGGCTTCGTCGGCAGCCGGCGTGACGGTGGCGGGCGCGGGCCGGAGCGTCACGTTCACCGGCTCGATCGCCGCCTTGAACCGCTACTTCACCGACCCGGCGGGCCGCGTCCGCTACCGCCCGGCCGCGAACGCCACCGGCCCGGTCGGCCTCCGCATGAGCGTGGCTCAGCAGACTCAAGGCGGCGTCCTGCGGTCGTCCGCGGCGACCGCGATCGCGGTCACGCCCGTCAACGATGCGCCGACCGTGCGCACCCCGGCGGCCTTCCGCGTGGTCGAGGACGTCGCCAGCCGGATCTCCTGGGCAGCGGTCGGCGCCCCCTTCGCCGACGTGGATTCCGCCCAGCTCACCGTGACGCTTTCCGTGCCCGACGGCACGATCGACGCGGCGAGCGCGGCCGGCGTGGACGTGGGCGGCACGGCAACGTCCCGCACGTTCAGCGGCTCGACCGCCGCCTTGAATGCCTTCTTCCGCTCGCTGGGCCGAATCAGCTACACGACGGCCCCCGACAACACCGCCCCACGGATCCTGCGGACGACCGTTTCCGACGGCGCGGCGGCGACCACGGCCACGAGCGTGCTGCGGATGACGCCGGTCAACGACGCCCCGACGCTCGCCGCGAGCGGCGTGCTGACGGGGGCCACGGCCGGCCGGCCGTTCACGATCACCCACACGATGCTCGAGACTGCGACCGGGGCCCGTGACGACGGCCCCGCGCCGCTCACGTTCCGCATCCAGTCGATCGAAGCGGGCCGCATCGAAAAGTGGAGCGGGCGTCGCTGGGTGCGGGTCATCGTCGGCCGGCCGCTGTCGCCGCTCGAGCGGGCCTACGGGCAGGCGGTGCCGACGGTCGGCCCTGCCGACATGATTCGCTGGGTGCCGCCACGGGGCTCCGCCGGCACGGTCGCGGCGTTCACTGTCCGCGGTTCCGACGGCGAGCTTACCTCCGCGACCGCGTCGCGGGTGTCGATCGCCTTGGCTTGAGCCGAAGTCCCCGGTGGCATGGCGGCCGCGCGATCGCGGTGCCTATACTGCGGCCTGACGAGGTCGCGCCGCGTGCTGGCGGCGCTCCCTTCGGGGCGTAGCGCAGTTGGTAGCGCGCCTGGTTTGGGACCAGGAGGTCGGGAGTTCGAGTCTCCCCGCCCCGATTTCGCCACCTGTCGCACGCGCGGCAGAGCCCGACCGTCTGCGGCGTATCTCGCCGCCCACACGCCCTTTCGGGCGGCACGGCGGCCTGCCGGCCGGCCCGCCCGCGGGCGACGCGTTAGGATTTCGGTGGGCGAAGAAGTCGCCGCTCGACGAGAGCCAGCGCAGTGAAGCGGCACCCGAGAGGGAGGCTTCTCCCATGGCGCGCGGGCATCGGTCCACACGGCGTTCCCGGCAGCCTCGCCGGCTGCGTCTGGGGCACGAGCCCCTCGAGGCTCGGCTGGCTCTTGCCGCGGCCGGCTTCGCCACGGCGCTCGAGAACGTCGGGCTCGCCGCAGTGCCCGGCGAGGAGGTGCCGGGGCTCTGGAACGGGCGCTTCGAATCGGCCACGCCATACGGATCGGAGGCATTTCCGGCCAGCCTGCTCCCGGTGAGCACCTGGTCGACGTTGTCGCTCGGCGAAGGCTTCTTCTCGCTCGACGCCCCGCAGGCGACGTCCGCGGACGTCTATGCGTGGGCGGCAGCCACGCCGGGCGTCCTCGCCATCGAGCCCGACCTCGTCGTCGGACCGCCGCCGGTGACGACGCCGCCCCAGTGGGACGACGGCTCGGAACCGATCGGCGGCGATCCCACGATCGTCCCGGACGACCCCGGCTATCCGAACCAGTATGCCCCGCCGCTGATCGGCATGGGTACCGCCTGGGGCGCCACCACCGGGTCGCGGGCCGTCATCGCGGCGGTCGTCGACTCCGGCATCGACCTCACCCACCCCGACCTGGCCGCCAACATCTGGACCAATCCGCGGGAGATCCCCGACAACGGCCTCGACGACGATGCCAACGGCTTCGTCGACGACAGCCGTGGCTGGAACTTCATCGATGGCACGAAGTCGGTGCAGGACGTCTACGGCCACGGCACGCACGTCTCGGGCATCATCGGGGCCGTCGGCAACAATGGTCGTGGCATCGCCGGCCTCAATTGGCAGGTCACGATCATGCCCCTGAAGATCCTCAACGACCGCGGCGTCGGCACGGTGGGGGCGGCCATCGCGGCGATCAACTACGCCACGCTGATGCGGCGCGACTTCGAGGCCAACATCGTCGTGTCGAACAACAGCTGGGGGGCGACCGCCGGCTTCTCGCAGGTCTTGCAGGACGCCATCAAGCTCCTGGGCGAGACCGGCCCGCTGTTCATCGCGGCCGCGGGCAACAACGCCGGCAACAACGACGTGACGCCCCGCTACCCGAGCAGCTACGAGCTGCCCAACGTCATCGCCGTCGCCGCCACCGACTCGGCCGATGCCCTCGCGTCGTTTTCGAACTACGGCGCCACGTCGGTCGACTTGGGCGCGCCGGGCGTGAGCATCTACTCCACGTTCCCGGGCAACAACTACGGCTCCATGTCCGGCACCTCGATGGCCGCCCCGCAGGTCGCAGGTGCGGTCGCGCTGCTCACGGCCGCGAAGCCGGGCCTCACCCCGATCGAGGCCCGCGCGGCGATCCTCGGGTCGGTCGAATCGGTGCCGGGACTCGCGGGCAAGACGGTCACGGGCGGACGCCTGAACGTCGACGCAGCCCTGCGTTCATTGGGCATCACGCCCATCGTCCCACCGCCGCCCCCCACGCCGCCGCCGCCGCCGCCGCAGAACGCCACGCTCCCCTTCGCAGACGAGTTCAACACGATCGACAGCTCCTTCGTCTCCGGCTTCTGGGCGACCCGTCTCGGCAGCATCGGCACCCAGAACCAGCAGGCCGTCTCCCAGGTCGCCGGCACGTCGATCATGACGCTCAACGGCCTCGCCGTCGCCGACTCGATCACGCAGGCCTTCGTCAACGTACGCACCGGCACGTCGGCGGGCCTCGTCGCCCGCTACACCGGAACCGGAGACAAGCGGATGTACGCGGCGACGGTGGCCTTCGACGGCGGTGGCTTCACGAGCCGCATCTGGAGAAATACGGGCACAACCTGGGCCACGCTCGCCACCGGCCGCCTGCCGGCCGGTTCCGGCGTGCTGCGATTCGAGGTGATCGGCTCGTCGCTGGCCGTCTTCTTCAACGGCGTGCGGGTCGCGGCAGCATTCGACGCCTTGATCACCGGCGCAGGCGCGATCGGCGCGCGTGCACTCGGTGCGGGCGTGTCGTTCGACAACTACGCCGCCGTCGCCCCCACGCCCCCCACGCCCGGGATCGTCACGCTCCCCTTCAGCGACGATTTCAACCGGCCCGACACGACCTACGTGTCGGCGAACTGGACCAAGCGTGTCGGCAGCATCACGCTGACGAGCAACGCCGTCGTCTCCCGCGTGGCGGGTGCGTCGGTCATGACACTCGCCAATCTCGCGGTCGCCGACTCGGCCGTGCAAGCCTTCGTGAACGTGGGCACGGCATCGTCGGTGGGGATCGTCTCCCGATATGCAGGCCCCGGCGACACGAACATGTACGTCGGCGCGCTCTCCCGCGTGGCCGGCGGCTACGTCGGCCGCATCTGGCGGCACAGCGGCGCCGGCTGGGTGCAGCTCGCCACCGGGGCGGCGGTCGGTGGCTCGGGCACGCTCCGCTTCGAGACGGTCGGCAGCTCGCTGACGCTCTCGCTTAACGGCCGGCAGATCGCCGCCGCGTTTGACACCGGGATCACCCGGGTGGGCGCAGTCGGCCTCCGCTTCGTCGCGCCCGGTGCCTCGGCCGACAACTTCCTGGCCACGGCGCTCGTGCCGCCGCTGACCATCAACGGCGAGCTGCCGTTCACCGACGACTTCAATCGGCCCGACGACACCTACGTCTCGGGATTCTGGACGAAGACGATCGGCAACGTCGTGCTCGCCGGGAACCGGCTCGCCTCCCGGATCGAGGGCACGTCGATCCTGATGCTCAACGGCGTTTCGATCGCCGACTCGCGGGCGCAGGTCCAGGCCGACGTGCGCGGCGGCGGCACCGTGGGCCTCGTGGCCCGGTACGGCGGCGTGGGGGACCGGCAGATGTATACCGCGTCGCTGACGCGGGCCGATACGGGCTTCGTGGGCAGGCTGTGGCGAAACGTCGGCGGCGTCTGGACCCTGCTCGCCTCGGCCGCCACGGCCGACGGCGTCGGCCTGCTGGCATTCGACGTCGTCGGCAGTTCGCTGAAACTCTCCCTCGACGGTGTCCTGCTCGTTTCGGCACGGGACACTTTCATCTCCGGCCCGGGGCGCATTGGCATCAGGCTGATCGGCACGGGGGCCGCCGACGACTACTTCGTCGACCCACCGAGCGTCTAGGAGAGGGCCACACCACTCCCGAGGCGTCGCGGGGGCACGTGTACCAAGCTCACGCGGAACATGCAGAAACCGACCCAGATCTTCAGTGGGCCGGCGGCCCTACCAGCCTCGTGCTTGCCAGTCGCCAACCAGCCCCCTATATTTTTGGCTACTCAAAAAAATAGTTTTGAGGATCCAAAAACGTTTTTAGGGCACCACTCATGCGGAACAGGGCTGCATTCACGCTGGTGGAACTGCTGGTCGTGATCGCGATCATCGGCGGGCTCGTCGGGCTCCTGCTGCCGGCCGTGCAGTCGGCCCGGGAGGCCTCCCGCCGCAGCCACTGCGGCAACAACCTGCGGCAGGTCGGGATCGCGATGCACTCGCACCTGGACTCCCGGCGGCGTTTTCCCGCGGGCTACCTCGCCGACACCGGCGCCGCCGGTCGCGATGCCGACACCTTTGACGCGCCCCCGGGCACCGGCTGGGGATTGGCGATCGCCCCCTGGCTCGAAGAGGCGGCCACGGAGTCGGCGTACTCGGCGGCCCAGGGCGTCGCCGCCGCCGCCAACCGTGCGGTCGTGTCGCGACGGCTGGGCACCTTCCTCTGCCCGTCGGCCACGGGCCCCCGCGATCCCTTCGCCGCCCTCGACTCGGCCGGCGCTGCCCATGCGTCGGGAGCGACGCTAGGCCGCAGCGACTATGTCGCGAACGCCGGCCACGAAGACCCCTGGGATGGACCGCCCCGCGCCGACTGGCACGGCCTCGCGAACGGCCCGCTCTTCCGCAACTCCCGAGTGCGACCGGCGGATGTCACCGACGGACTGTCGCGGACGGTGTTCGTCGGCGAGCACTCCCAATCGCTCTGCCAGAAGACTTGGGCGGGCGTCGTTCCCGGCGCGTTCAGTCATCCCGCCCCGACGTTCCGGATGTCCGCCGGCCCGGAGCGGGCGGCCGCCCTCGTGCTCTCGCACAGCGGCCCCGCCGCGACGGAGCCGGGTGTGATCCACGCACCCAACGACCCCGCGTCCCACTGCGACCAGATGTTTTCCGAACATCCCGCCGGCGCGAACGTACTCTTCGGAGACGGTTCCGCCAGGCTCGTGGCGGCCGCCGTCGACCGCGGCATCTGGGCCGCGGCCTGCAGCATCGCCGGCGGCGAGACGTCGCCGGCGCCCTGAGATCCGCAGCGCCCGATTCCGGCCGGCCAGGCCGCGGTTGCGATATACTTCGCTCCCCGGAGATTCCGCTCCGGTTTCATTTCCGAAGGATTCGAGGGCCAGACTCCACGATGGTGTCGTTCAACAAGCGTGTCCTGTTCGTCGGCTTCGGCGCCGTCGCCCGCTGCACCCTGCCGATCTTTCTCGACCACATCAAGGTCGACCCGCGGAACATCACCATCCTGGATTTCGAGCCGAACGAGCAGGCCCTCCGGCCCTGGACCGAGCGGGGCGTGACGTTCGTCCGCGAGAAGATCGAGCCCGACAATCTGGCCACCGTCCTCGGCCGCCACGTCGGTGCGGGCGACCTGGTCGTCGACCTCGCCTGGAACATCGACTGCGGCGAGATCGTGCAGTGGTGCCACGACCACGGCGTGCTCTACCTGAACACGTCGGTCGAGCTCTGGGATCCGTACGAACACGCCAAGGGGGCCCACCCGACCCATCTCACGCTCTACTGGCGGCACATGCGGCTCCGGGAGCGGATCGCCGCGTGGAAGACGCCCGGCCCCACGGCCGTGCTCGAACACGGCGCCAATCCCGGCCTCATCAGCCACTTCACGAAGCATGCCCTGCTCGACATCGCGGCCAGATGCCTCGAAGAGAAGAAGTTCGCAGGCGCCGCGGCGGAGCGGATCGCCCAGCACGCGAAGAGCCGGGCCTTCAACCACCTGGCCCACGAGCTGGGCGTGAAGGTGATCCACTGCAGCGAGCGGGACACCCAGATCTCGAACCGGCCGAAGGAGGTCGACGAGTTCGTCAACACCTGGAGCGTGGAAGGCTTCCGCGAGGAGGGCACGACCACCGCCGAAATGGGCTGGGGCACGCACGAGAAGGAGCTGCCCCCCTTCGCCTACGAGCATGCCGACGGGCCGAAGAGTCAGATCTGCCTGGCCCGCATGGGAATGAACACGTTCGTGGCCAGTTGGGTGCCCCACTACAACATCGTGGGGATGGTCGTACGGCACGGCGAGGCCTTCAGCATCACCGAGAAGCTCTCCGTCCGGGACGGGGGCGGCCGCACGATCTATCGGCCGACCGTCCACTACGCCTACTGCCCGTGCGACGCGGCGATCGCCAGTCTCCACGAGCTCCGCGGCTACGACTACCAGCTCCAGCCACGGATCCGGATCATGACCGACGAGATCACGAGCGGCTCCGACATCCTGGGGGCGCTCCTGATGGGCCACCCGCTCACGTCGTGGTGGTGCGGCACCGACCTCTCGATCGAGGAATCCCGCCGGCTCGTGCCGCACCAGAACGCCACCACCATGCAGGTGGCGATCTCGGTCGTGGCCGCGTGCATGTGGATGATCGAGCACCCCGACAGGGGCGTGAACCTGCCGGACGACCTGCCCCACGACTACGTGCTCGGCATCGCCCGTCCCTATCTCGGCAAGTTCCTCTCGTTGCAGAGCGACTGGACGCCGCTCAAGCACTACTCCAACGCCTTCCACGGCTACAACCGCCCTGCGATCGATCCCGACGACCCCTGGCAGTTCAAGAACTTCCTGCTCACCGACGGCGACTGATGAACCAGAAAAAGCTCCTCGACCTCGCCAAGAAGCACGGCACCCCCCTGTTCGTCGTCGACCACGACGAACTGCGAAAGAACTACCGGCTCTTCCGCAAGCACTTCCCCCGGGTGCAGATCTACTACGCCGTGAAGGTCAACAGCGATCCCGCGATCGTGAAGACCTTCTACGAGCTCGGCGGCAGCTTCGACGTGGCGAGCATGCAGGAGTTTCACACGGTCCACGGCAACATCGCCAAGCTCCCGGCGAAGGAGCGGCAGGCCTTCATCTGGGACAAGATCATCTACGCCAACCCGATCAAGCCGGTGGAGACGCTCGAGGAGCTCGACAAGTACAAGCCGCTGGTCACCTATGACAACCACGAGGAAGTGAAGAAGATCGCCAGGCACGCGCCGCACGCCGGGCTGGCGCTGCGGCTCCGTGTGCCCAACACAGGCTCGATGGTGGAGCTGTCGAGCAAGTTCGGGGCGCTGCCGGGCGAGGCGGTGGAACTGATCACCTACGCCCACGAGCACGGCCTCACGGTGGAGGGACTCTCCTTCCACGTCGGCAGCCAGTGCACGAACCCGGAGAACTACATCCAGGCGATTCACCTCTGTGCCGGCATCTTCGCCGAGGCGAAGTCGAAGGGCTTCAATCTCAGGCTGCTCGACATCGGCGGCGGCTTCCCGGCGGCCTACGACGCCTCGGTGCCGAAGTTTTCGGACCTCGCCAAGAAGATCAACCACGAGATCGACAGGCTCTTCCCGCCGGAGATCGAGATCCTGGCCGAGCCGGGCCGCTTCCTCGTCGCCTCGGCGGGCTCGGCGGTCTCGAAGATCATCGGCAAGGCGTTCCGCAACGACAAGCTCTGCTACTACGTGAACGACGGCGTCTACCACACCTACTCGGGCGTGATCTTCGACCACTGCACCTACCACCTGAAGAGCTTCAAGAAGGGCGCCACGCAGATCTGCGCGGTCTTCGGCCCCACCTGCGACGCGCTCGACACGATCAGCCTCGCCGAGCAGCTGCCCGACCTCGAGATCGGCGACTACCTCTACAGTGAGAACATCGGCGCCTACTCGGCCGCCAGCTCCACCCACTTCAACGGCTTCCCGCCGGCGAAGGTGGTCCACGTCAACCAGTGACGGGCCTGATGAGCTCTGGCTCTGGGCCTGTGGCGACAAGGTTTCCCACTTGTCGCCACGAAAAACCGGGGAAGTGAGGGACCGTCCCTGCCCCGCGAGCCGGCGTATGCCGACAAGCGCAGGCAGGATGCCGAAGCGCCGTCGGCATCCGAGTGAGCGGAGGCCCGGAAGGCCGACGCGAACGTCCGGCGACGGGGCAGGGACGGTCCCGACCCTCACGAAACGCCTCGCATCCTGCTCGCGTTTCTGGGCGAGCCTCCGCTCGCTGGTGCTGACCCAGCCCTCCGGGCCTGGCCTGCTCGGTTGGGAAGGCGAGGTGCCGCCCCTGCCCCGAGAGCCGGCGTATGACGACAAGCGCAGCCAGGATGGCGAAGCGCGGTCGGCATCCGCGTGAGCGAAGGGCAGGATGCCCTGAGCGAACTTCCGGCGACGGGGCAGGGCCGGCACCTCGCCGGCGCGCCCCGGAAACCTATGGCCGCACCGCCTCGATCAGGTGATAGTGCTTCACCTCCTCCCGCGCGACGTCGTTCCACGCCTGCGGCAGGTGCTCGAGATACCAGGTCGGCTGCTTCGTCACCACGAGCAGCGTGCCGCCGGGAGCGAGCGCCCGCCAAGCCGCCGACACGAAGAGCTCGGCGATGCGGAAGTCGGCGTAGTAGGGGGGATTGGCCAGGGCGAGATCGTAGGTGCCCGGCTCGGGCACGTCGCCCTCGCACTCGAGCGCGACCGTGAGGTTGCCGAGGCCGTTGCGGGCGGCCGAGGCGCGGGTGCAGGCCACGGCCCGCGCCGCCGAGTCGAAGGCATGCACGTGCACGCTCGCGTCGCGGCCGGCCAGGCCCAGGGCGACACAGCCCGATCCGCAGCCAATGTCGACCACGCGGGTATCGGGGGCCAGATCGACCGCATTGAGCAGGTGCCGCGCTGCCGGATCGATCCGGCGATGCGCGAACACGCCGGGCCGGGTGATCGCGGTGAGCAGCCGGTCGCGGTCGCGGAACACGACCTCGCAGGAGAAGTCGCGGATCTTCGCCGGCTCGCGGGTCTTCTCCACGACGTAGGCCACGGTCTCTTCGCCGGGGCGGACGCGGACCGTCTCGCCCGTCTCGGCGAGCTGCTCGCGCAGCCAGTTGTCCCGCGGATTGTCGATCGCCGCCACGAGCTGGCCGCCGATGGCCAGGTTCACGAGGGCCGCCTGCAGGATCTCGCGCGACAGCTCCGCCTCGCCCCCCTTCGACAGCGACACGACCGCCAAGTCGTAGGGACCGGGCGGCATGTCGGCCACGCACTCGGCGGTGACAGCCGGCGATCCGGGTGCCCGGCCGGCCTCGGCCAGCCGCAGGGCGAAGAGGTCGAGAAACCAGAGCCGCACGTCGGCGCCGGGAACCGCCGCCGCGATCCCCTGGGCCGCCTGGCCCCGGCCGACCGTGGTGCAGATCACACGCGGGGCAGACCTCGCTCCCGACCGTGCCGCCAGAACGGCGATCGCTACCTCGAGCGCGTGAGCTTCGGCGGGGCGGGCAGGAAGGGGTGTGGACATGCGATCAAGAGCATACCGCACCGCCTGCCCGTCGCCGCGGGCCGCGATCACTCGAGATACTGATTCGACCAGGTGCTGAAGAGATCCCCGCGCCGCACTCGGGCGGCATCCTCCCGCATCACCTCCGGCGTGCGACGGATCACCCGCGTCGTGCCGTGCCGGCCGCGGCGATACCGGGAATGCGCACGCGCCGCCGGGCCGGTATTTCGGGGTGGGATACCGGCCTGCACGGGTGCTGGCGGCCCGCCGATCAGGCTCTGCGGCAAGAGGCCAGGAGGCGGCACGGCCCCCGCGACCGATCC
>Ga0255182_1001214_pt1 | contig 14015 bp, 4 predicted proteins | sample Atl_UVDOM_RepA_8_FD_188420 | JGI IMG/M metagenome (GOLD analysis project Ga0255182, IMG submission 188420) | Freshwater microbial communities from Altamaha River, Georgia, United States - Atl_UVDOM_RepA_8d | ecosystem: Environmental > Aquatic > Freshwater > River | place: USA: Georgia | collected...
TGGTGGCGGACGGATCCGACCCCGAAATCGTCACCAACGTCCCCGTCTCCCGTGTCGAGCGTTTCCGGTCGGTCGGCACGATTGGCTCCGGATTTCTCCAGGCCCATGTCGATGGAGCCTGGGTCGACCTGCTGCGGCATTCCAACGCCCTCTCGGGGCGGTTCCACAAGGTCGCCGGCCAACTCGAAGAATTGCGGACCAAGGGGGAGGTCCCTCCTCCCGAAGATGACGAAGAAGACCAGCTGCACTGTCCCAAGTGCCAACTGCGCCTCGCCGCCAAGGGGGAACCCTGCCCCCGCTGCATCCCCCGCAAGGCCATCATCAGCCGGCTCTGGCAGATCCTCAAGCCGCAGTGGGCCTCGGCACTCGTCATGTCGGCCCTGATGCTGGTCGGGGTCGCGATGGAACTGGCCCCTCCCAAGCTCCAGCAGTACCTCGTCGATGACATCCTCGCCCAGGGTCAGGCGCAGCCCAATGTCCCAAGCCTGATGGTGACCCTGCTGCTGGTCGTGCTGGCCCTCGCCACCACCCGCGTCCTCCTCGGGGCGGTCAACTGGGCCAAGGGCATGGTCTCCACCAAGGTTGGCGCCCGGCTCACCTTTGACCTCCGCTCGCAGCTCATGCAAAAGCTGCAGACGCTGGGGGTCGGCTACTACGACAAGCACCAGGTCGGTTCGCTGGTCAACCGGGTCGCCTATGACAGCGAGGTGCTCCACACGCTGCTGCAACAGGTCACCGGCGGGTTCCTGCTGCAGATCGTGCAGGTCATCGCCGTCGGGGCGATGCTCTTTACCCTCAATCCCAAACTCGCATTCTTTACTCTCATCCCGGCCCCGCTGGTGGTCGCCGGCAGTCTCTATTTCTGGCGGCGGGTCTACCCTGTCTATTACCGCTACTGGGATTCGTCCAGCAAGCAGGCGGGAACCATCTCGGGGATGCTCTCGGGCATCCGCGTCGTCAAGGCGTTTGCCCAGGAACCACGCGAATACCAGCGGTTCACCCGCTCGAGTGAATACCTCCGCGACTCCCGCATCCATGTCGACAATGCCAACGCCTCGTTCTCGGCGGTCATGGCCCTCATCTTCAGCCTGGGGGGCCTCATCGTCTGGTATGTCGGCGGACGCGACGTGCTCGCCGGCAAGATGACCCTCGGCTCACTGATGGCGTTTCTCGCCTACCTGGCGATGTTCTACGCCCCCCTTTCGACCCTCTCACAGCTCACCACCTGGCTGACCAGCTTTCTCACCGGGTGCCACCGCGTGTTCGAACTGCTCGACGCCCCCGTTGAACAGAAAGAACCCGACCGGCAACAGGAACTCGCCAATCTCCAGGGAGAGATCCGCTTTGAAAATGTCACCTTCGGCTACGAGCGTCACCGCCCCGTGCTGAAAGATGTCAGCTTCACCATCGAGCCGGGACAGCGCATCGGCATCGTCGGACGCAGCGGCAGTGGCAAGACGACGCTGGTCAATCTCATCAGCCGGTTCTATGACGTCAACCAGGGACGCGTGTTGCTCGACGGCGTCGATCTCCGCGACCTGACGACCTCCACCCTCCGGCAAAACGTCGGGGTCGTGCTCCAGGAACCGTTCCTGTTCCGCGGCACCATCTACGACAATCTCATCTACGGCCGACCACAGTCGACGCGGGAAGAGACCATCACCTCCACCCGCGCGGCCCAGGCCCATGAGTTCATCCTCAAGAAGCCACTTGGGTACGACACCTGGGTGGGGGAACGGGGAGCCGGGCTCTCGGGCGGCGAACGCCAGCGGGTCTCCATCGCCCGCGCCCTGCTCTACGATCCGCGGGTTCTCATTCTCGATGAGGCAACCAGCAGCATCGACACCGAGTCGGAGCAGGCGATCCAGGACGCCCTCCGCGTTCTGGTCCGTGGCCGGACCACGATCGCCATCGCCCACCGCCTCAGCACCCTGCGCGATTCCGACCGTATTTTCGTCTTCGATGACGGCAAGCTCACCGAGCAGGGAAGCCACGCCGAGCTGATGACCCTCGACGGAACCTACGCCCGCCTGGTGAAAATCCAGACGCAATTCTCCAAGGACAACCAGATCGAGGTGCTGCTCAACGCGGCGGCCAATCCCGAACCAGCACCAGCCGAAACCGAGCCCGAAGAGACTCCCGTCGACGTCTCGGCCTTCGCCCCCCGCTGGATTGGTCCCGGCGATGCCGTGTTCCGGCCCGGTCCCCACAACACCCTCGATCTCGAACTGGCCGACGGCACGATCCACCGCGGCATCGGGGCGATCCGCTGTTTCCCGGCCACCTGTGCCGAGAAGCTGATCAGCCTCTCGGTCTGCGACCAGGAAGGGAAGGAAAAGGAAGTCGGCATTCTCCGGGCGCTCGCCGACTGGCCGGCAGAAGTGCAGCAATTGATCCATTCTGCCCTCGACCGGCGCTACCTGCAGCGGCAGGTCACCGCGATCCACCGGATCGTGCACAAGCACGGTTGCCTCGACTTTGCCGTCGAAACCGATGTCGGCCCCCAGGAATTCACCATGCGGTGGTCGCAAAGTCACGTGCAGGACTTCGGCGAACGGGGCAAAGTGCTGCTCGACCTGGAAGACAACCGCTTCCTGATCACCGACACCGACCAGTTGCCCCCCAGGCAGCGCGAATTGCTGCAGCGGTTCATCTACTGGTAGGCCAACACAGCTGCAGTCCGCCAACACGGCCGGTGGGTTCTCTCGCGAGGCCCCGCCGGCCGTTGTTGTTTCCCGGCATCACCTCAGGCGAGGATCTGGTCAATCACCTGGCCATGCACGTCGGTCAGACGGATGTCGCGTCCTCCAAACCGGAAAGTCAGCCGGGTGTGGTCAATCCCCAGCAGGTGCAGCATGGTCGCATGCAGGTCGTGGATCTCGAGCCGGTCGGTGACCGCCTTGTAGCCCCACTCATCGGTCTCACCGAAACTCATCCCCCCCTGCACGCCGCCGCCTGCCATCCAGAGCGAAAAACCGTGCTCGTTGTGATCGCGGCCGTCAGAGCCCTGGGCGAAGGGTGTGCGTCCAAACTCACCCGAGAAGACGACCAGCGTCTCATCCAGCAGGCCGCGTTGCCGGAGATCGACCAGCAGGCCCCGGATCGGCTGATCAACAGCGCGGGCATTCTGCCCATGGTTGTTCACCAATCCCCCGTGGGCGTCCCAGCGGTCGTAACCCCCGATCCGAGGGCAGGTCAATTCGACAAACCGTACTCCCCGCTCGATCAATCGCCGTGCCGTCAGACACTGGCGGGCGTAGCTGCGGGTGAATTCATAGTCTGAATCGAGCCCGTACAGGGCGTGAGTCTCGCGGGTCTCACCGTCGAGGTTCAACAGATCGGGAACGGTCAACTGCATCCGGGCCGCCAGCTCGTGATTGGCGATGGCCGACTCGAGGGCGTCGAGATGTCCAACCTCTTGCAGGGTGCGCTGGTCAAGGTCGCGAATCAATGACTGCTTCAGGCTCTGCAGCCGGGCGTTCTTCTCACGCGGGCGGATGTTCGCCAACGGGGGATCCTTCGGCTCGAGCACCGAGGCCTGGTAGGTCGCCGGCAGAAATCCGCTGCCGAAGTTATCGAGCCCACCTGACGGAATCAGCCCGCCATTGAGCAGCACAAACCCGGGGAAGTTCTGGTTTTCGCTCCCCAGGCCGTAAGTCGCCCAGGCTCCCATGCTGGGGCGCCCCTGCAGGCCGGTCCCCGAGTGCAGAAAATAATTCGCGCTCGTGTGCTCCGGAAACTTCGAGGTCATCGACTTGAGGATGCACAGACTGTCGATTTCGCGATTCACCTGGGGAAACAGGTCGCTGGTCCACAGCCCGCTCTGGCCTCTCGGTGCGAACGACCAGGGAGACTTGAGGACAGTCCCGATGTTTTCGAACTGCGTCTTCTCCAGCTTGCCGATCGCCTTGCGCGGATCCTGGCCGTGGTACTTCTCGAGATTCGGCTTGTAGTCAAAGCTGTCGACCTGCGAGACCCCACCATCCATGTAGAGAAAAATCACATTCCGGGCGGTCGCGGGGTGATCGGTCCGCGGTCCGCTCCCGGCCGTTCCTCCTGACCCGTCAGCCGCGGCATTGCGGCCAAACAGCGCGGCATACGCCAGGGCAGCGAACCCTCCCGCCGACCGGGCGAGAGCTTCGCGCCGGCAGATCGGTGCGCACCCCCGTTGCGAGGGGATCGGTCCCACCAGGCTCGACTCCATCGGCTGCTTCATCATCGGTTCTCGATCAGGTCTGGCGACACGCCTGTCAGCGGACAAACAGAAATTCCTTGACCGCCCACAGGGCGTGGCACAACTCGGTCCACGACTCAGACTCGGGAGTCCCCGGGCCGAGCACTGACGCCGCTTCGGCCAGCAACTCCCGGCAACGGGCCAGTTCTTCCGCCGAAGGGTCCCGGCTGTACGCCTCCCGGAACATTCCGCGAATCCTCCCAGCCTGCTGATCAGCCACGTCCGTTCCCGCGGCAGGTGCGGCCAGCACCTTCCGGGCCCACAATTCCGCCTGCTGATGCACAAACGGGTCGTTCATGAGGAACAGCATCTGGCCGGGCACATTCGACACATTGCGCCGCCCCACCGTGGTGAAGGGAGTGGGGGTGTCGAACGCCGTCATCATCAAGGGGGGAAAATTCCGCCGTGCCGCGACATACAGACTTCGTCGGCCATCACCATCGAGCGGCCCCCGTTCGGGACGCAGCCCCCGGGCCTCGATGAACTGGCTCTCATGCAGGGGGACCGAGCCTCCTCCCTGGCGCGTATCGAGCCGCCCCGAGACGGCGAGAATCGCGTCCCGAATCGCTTCCCCCTCCAGTCGCCGAAGGTTCATGCGGTGCAGCAGCAGGTTCTCGGGATCGGCCTGCTCGGCAGCCGGCTGATCGGGATCGCTCGACATCGCAAACGCCCGGGTCAGCACCAGCCGACGGATCAGCGACTTCAGCGACCAGTGGTCCTGGGTCACAAACGTCACCGCCAGATCATCGAGCAATTCGGGATGTGTCGGACGGCTTCCCAGGACGCCAAAGTTGTCGACCGTGGCGACAATTCCACGTCCGAACAGGTGCTGCCAGACCCGGTTCACCATGACACGGGAGACCAGCGGATTGTCGCCCCGGGTCAATTGCTGGGCCAATTCCCATCGGCCGCTCCCTCTCCTGGTGGAAAGTGGCTGCGGGCCGTCCAGTGCCTCCAGCGACCGTCGGGGGACAAGTCCCTGCGTCTTGAGATGTTTCCCGCGCACGAGCAGGTATTCATCCACACCATTGCCATCGAGCATCGCGGGGGCGGTGCGCGACTTCCAGGGGACCCGCATCAAAACCCCCAGGCGTTCGCTTTGCCATGTCTTGAGCGGACTCTCCACATCATCCGGCCAAACACCTTCGGTCCGGGTGAACCATTCCGGATGAAGCAACAATGTCCGGGCCGCCTCACGTCGCTGGAAGAGCCGCGGAGTCTCCTGCAGATTCGGTCGCGTGGCACCAACCGACCGATCCTCCGCGACTGTTGCGAGCGCCTCGGTCAACAGGTTTCGATAGTGAACCAGTACGGCCTCTGTGCTCGACGGCTGATCTCCCCCCAGGTGCTGGGCGATGCCTCGCCCGACCGAAACGGGCGGCGATGGCGGGGTGTCGCTTTCGACCACCATGGCGACTGCCGTATCAAAGTCATCATGGGGCGAGAACTCGATCGCCATGCGATGGCCGGCATAGAGCGTGAGGTCATGGGAGATCCAGTGCCAACGGTCCTGGAAACCCCATTCGCGCAGTTGCCCGGTATGGATCGGTCCTGTCACGAGCCGCTGTGAATCGACCGCGGCGAAGATCCGTCCCGCCCCGCGCACCAGGTAATGCACACGACCGGTCTTCAGCTCGAACTTCGGGGTCCGCCACATCGCGCCGTCCCGTTTCCAGCCGCCGTATTGCGTCGGCTCACGCTCGGTCCCGGGGGCCAGATCGAGGGCCCGCCAATCCAGTTGAGTGGCGGCGCTGGCCAAGGTGTTCATCCGCAGCCAGGGGCGCTGGGCCTCGGCTCGGGCATCAACCTGCAGACCACCGGCCGGCAGGGGATGCGTTCCAAACGCGAATCCATCCGCCGACCACTGTTCTTCGCCGTGCCCGAGGCTGCCGGCATCGACCAGGATGCGTGCCGTGGGGGCGAGCCCGAGTGTGCCCCACATGTCAGCCGGATTTTCACGGGGCACCGCGCGACCGAGCGCACTCTGCGCGGCGACATGCCACAGATCATCCCGATCCGCAGCGGCATTGAGCAGGCTGGTTACCCAGTGCAGCAATTGCCCGGCATCGAGTCCTTGTTCCTGGGCCAGCTTTTCGAGGGGGGCTTTCGCGTCGGGGGACAGATCCTGAGGCTTGTACTTTTTGCCAGGTTCCGGATTCGGCAGGCCCGGTGTCTTCAGGCCGTCCATCGCAGCCCTCAGCAGGTTCAACGACTCGGGCAACCGATCCTGCAGCGATTTCTGCAGGGCCCTGCGTACCCGGGGTTCATGCTGCAGTGCCAGCGTGTCGAGTTCGTGAGTCGCCCGCCGCTCGGCCTCCACGGTTTCGAACCGTGCCAGGCGTTGGCCGGTGCTGAGGAAGAAACCGGCCAGAGCGTAGTAATCGCGCTGTGAGATGGCGTCGAACTTGTGGTCGTGACAGCGGGCACACGAGACGGTCAGCCCCAGGAAGGTCTTCGAGAGCACATCAATCCGGTTGTCAATTCGCTCGGTTTCATCGAGTCGGGTATCAACCGGAGCATGGATCTCTTCGCCGAGAAAGGCCCAGCCGGTGGCGAGCAGCGACTCATTCGCCCCGGTCTGCGGATTCAGGCGGGGTTGCGGCAGCAGGTCGCCGGCAAGGTGTTCGCGCACGAAGGCGTCATAGGGGAGATCGCTGTTGAGGGCCCGCACGACGTAATCGCGATACTCGGTCGCATTGGGGATGATGAAATCACTTTCGTGCCCGCGCGATTCGGCATAGCGCATCAGGTCGAGCCAGTGCCGGGCCCAGCGGACGCCAAATTCAGGAGAGGCCAGCAATCCGTCGACCACCGCTTCGCGGGCGGCATCGGAGGGATCCTGCAGGAACCCCGCGAGTTGGGCCGGGGAGGGGGGAAGTCCAGTGAGGGCAAAGTGGACCCGCCGAAGCCAGATTTCGGGCCGGGCTTCTTCGGCAGGGGACAACCCCGCCTCTTCCAGCCGGGAAAGCAGGAACTGGTCGATCTTCCCCCGCGGCCACGCGGCTGTTTTCACCGGCGGTGCGGAATGGAGTTGCGGAGACTGCCAGATCCAGGGGAGGTCAGCCTTGCGGCCGGCCAGGTCAAATCCATGGCTGGCGGCGGGGGCAGACTCGGTCTCGGGCCAGACGGCGCCGGCGGCGATCCAGTCGCGAAGGTCGGCGAGGACCTTGTCAGACAGTTTCGGCTTCCCCTGAGGCATCTGCAGGTCGGGGTCCTGGTGAGTCACCGCTGTATACAGCCGGCTTTCCTCGGGCTTCCCCGGCACCAATGCCGTTCCCAGACCACCGCCGGCCAGCAGATCCCCCCGGCGATCGACACGCAGCCCTCCCCGGGCCGGCTTGCTGTTCGGGCCATGACAGGCCTGGCAGTGTTCGACCAGCACCGGACGGATGCGGGACTCGAAAAACTCGACCGAACCGGCGTCCGGTTCCGCGGCAAACGCAATTCCCTGCCCCATCGCGACAGCCAGCAAGGCTGTGCACACAATCCGACTGCCACTCTGCATGAGAACACTCTCGCAGGAGACGTTGACATTGGTCCAAACCGGATTCTAAGCCACCCGTCATCCTCCCACCAAGGGAAGGTCCGTGCGCAACACCGCACTGCCGGTCCCGATTTCCCATGGACAGCCCTGAGAACTGAAAGTCAGCCGCTTTTGCTGTTGGCGTTTCTCGGCGTGAGTGATCGCAGCCGATGGTTACCGTATGGCTGCGATCCCCGTTTTTTGAAAGAGAGCCCCCCGGCGACACCTTGACGGTTCAAGGCGGCATGTCAGGCCGCTTGCCGGAACCCTCGCAGGTGCGGTCGGCCAATGTTCGACCGAATCGCCTTCGGTCAGGCATGCCGTTGGCAGATTCATTCACCGGGAGAGTTGATCACCTTCAGACAGGCAATCCCTTGGTGAAACCATCAACGCCCTGGACGTCGCGTGGTCACCTCAGCGGCAATACCCTCTGTGGCTGGAATCGTCTGCGAAAGCTCTCGTGTCACCCGGATTTCGAGCAGTGCGTTGCTGGGAAAGGTTCCCTGGCTCGGAATCAGGGCATAGGGGAACACCGAAGCGATGCTCCCATAGAGATAACCCGCCACGACCGACTGTCCCGGCTTGATGCCCGACAGATTGACCACACCACTGCGCCCCAGCAGTCCCCGGTCGATCGCCTCGGCATTGGAGATCAGATCCACACTGGCACCATAAAGATTCGTGGAATCGACCCGATACATGGGAAAGTCCTTGAAATAGGTCTCCATCACCTCAGGCGGCAAGGGGATCTGGGGCAGCGGCTCGGGAAGCAGGAACTGGTCGCTGGAACCATCCGCCCTCTGCAGGAGACCGCCGACCAGGCCGACAAACGGGACCCCATCAGCCCGTTTCTGACTGGTCACCAGTTTGTAAACCTCATTCTGAATGGGGGTGTATCCATGGTGAGAATGACTCAGTCCACCGAAAAACAGGTGGTAGACGGACCTTGTCTCGGAATCATGAACGGGCAACACCGCACATTCGTATTGGCAGAATCGCTGCTGGACCTGGGAATCAATCTGAAAATCAGGCTGGTTCTTGCGATCGGCGATGTAGATGGGGGCGGTGTATCCCTGGGTCGTCCCGGGAACGAAGACCCCTCCGAACATCGCAATTCGTGGCTCCCCGCTGTGAGGATCGACCGTCCCAATCACCGTTCCATCGCGACGATGCAGCGGATGCGTCGGGTCGTCGGATGTCAGCGTGCCGTATGACAGAATCTCGAGGGTGCCCGGCTTCAATGTGAACACACGGATTTCCTCCGTGTACTTCTGGCTGAAGTTCACTTCGGCCTTGCGGGTCCCTGGATCAAACACCCGATACTCACCATCAAACCGGTGGCCCAAAACCAGGTAGAAATTGGTACCGAGCCGGTGCAGCCCACCACCTGTGACCGCGAATCGGTCATCTTCCTGCAATTCGAACAGCGCCTCAATCGCCTGGTTCGGATGGGGACCGGGCTTGGTCACCTCGGCAATCAGACGCCGCGCCGAGACTCGCATCAGGGTGGGAAAAGTCTTCATGTCGTCGACGGCACGATCCCAGCCGTAACCCCCGAGGAGATACCACTCATCAGTCTCCCGATCGTACCACGACTGCTGGTTGTTGCAGCGAATCGCATCGGCGAGGCGTCGCGACAATCCCGAGACATCGTGGCTCCACCATTCGCCGGTCGCGGGATCAATCACGACGATCAGACTGTTGGCCAGAGCACGCGGCATGTTTTCGGCCGGAGGCGGCATGAATTTGTGCAAGCCCTGGCAGCGTCCTCCCAGCACGACGATTCTCCCATCCACCATGGTGGCCGAATACGCCTGCAGTCCGGGAAGCGGTTTCCTCCCCTCAAATTGCCGGAGACGGTATTCGACGCGAAATGGCAGGATTGGTCCCGCAGCTGGGGATTCCTGTGCCCACACCGGGAACGCAACAGCCCAGGCCAGGGCGAAAAGCGAAACAGCCGCAAGGTGGTTTCTCACAACGATGTTCCCGGTTTGGGCTGAGAGGACCGATGACACTACTTCACGGGGAAGTACTTGTTCTGGATGAAATACAGAATCGACAGGATCCTGTTGGGGGACAAATCCCGCGTCACCGGCATGAAGCGGGGATCGTTCAGATCGCAGCTCAGAAAGAACGGGATCGCCCCGCCGGTAATGCGGTCGAGGATCTTGTATCCCTGTGGCAAGCCATAAAACGGTGCTTCGAAGGGTGGGTTGGCGGCATAGATTTCAAATACCGTCGGATCGGTCAGATCGAGTCGCTCCTTCATCGCAGGGAACAGTTTCATGTACGGCACCATCATCTCACGCACCTGCTCCCAGGTCAGATCCCTGTTCACCGGGTAATCAGACCAGGCAAGCACGCTCAGCCGCAGTTCCTGGGCAACATCGATTTCCGGTTCCCGCGACGGATAGATGAAATACAACTGGCCGTCGAGTTGTGGCGTACGCGAACCGGGATTCTTCAGGACTTTGACCGTCACGGTGGCGAAACCATTGGTATCGGTCCGGCCGATGCCGGCGTCGACAGCCCCCTCGGCCTGGGGAGTGTTGCCGGGATTATCCGGGGGGACCGTTGCCCCGGCTGGAAGTTGACCACGGGTCCGCGTGACGGAGACCACCTTCACCCGGAGTGCCGAGTTCACCACGGGCTGCCCCCATTGCGTCAGGTGCGCCCGGGCCATCATGGCGGTGCCGGGCGCGCCGGGAATCCGCATCACACGATCGTCCATCGCGAGGTGATAGCCATCCTGCCGCTCCTGCAGGATGTCGGCAGGACCGATGTCCTGCCGGGAGGTGATCACCTGAATCGCGCTCTGCCGGGCGCGCTGGACCCCCGAATCCTGCAGGGGAATCTCGCAGATTCCCGAGCTGTTCTCATGGACGAATGAGGTGTAGCGCACCGTTCCGAGCGATTCGTGCGTTCCGCTGTCGATCGCGGTCAATGTGCCGGTATCGACCGGCGGTCCACCCACCGACTCCGTGGCGATGCTGTTCGAGAGATCCATCACGAGGCAATGTCGGCGTTCATCCAGCAGAAAGGGAGCATCGTAGAACGCCGGGGTATACCAGGGAGGCACTCGTTCCGGATTCTTTTTGGCAACCACGTCGGGAGGATCGATCGCCTTCAACCAGCGATGACCGGGAGTCGCCACCGGTTCAACCGGCTGCCAGGTTCCCAGCACCCCCACCAGACGTCCCGTGCGATACTTCGGGTTCTCGGGGTTGTTGATGTAGGCATCGAGGGTCAGGCGAATCGACACAATCACCGAATTCTCATCGGTGGCAGTGTGCTGCCGGAGTTGGTCCAGCAGGGAAATCTGGCCTCGCGGCCAATTCCTGACCGGGAAGCGGACAACACTTTGAAAGACCCCGCGGGCCACACTGTCGCCTCCATAGCTCCCCTGTCCATAGCCGTCGTACTGGCCCCAGCCGCGCTGCGGGAGCACCGTGTTGAACGCCACACCATTGAGAACCGCCGGATCCAACTTGCCGATGAGACGATCCTCTTCGGGCAACTTCGCACTCCCGGGCAACACCAGTTCCAGCGACAGACCATAGATTGTCGAGACTCCCTGCTGGTAAACATCGAGATCGGCCAGTTTTGCTTCACTGGGAAGATCAGTCGTGCGCACTTCGCTCCCGATCAGACCGGGATCAGTCACTGGATTGCCATCGAAATCCAGTGCCGAGCGGATCGTGCAATTCCGGAATTGAAACCGGTGCTGCCCCTTGGGATCCTGCCAGGGAGACGGACGCAGGCAATCGACCTCGTAGTGTTTCGGGTCGTTGTCCACCGTCGAGGGATCGGTGAAAAACCCTCCGGCAAAATGAATCCTTGGCACCTGCAGGTAGCTCATACTGGTCCAATCCTTTTCTGGCTCAAGGCTTGCTGGCGAGTGGCGGCTGCAGCGATCGAGCCACCGCTTCGGCGCCCCAGATCGTGTACGCATCACCGGCCATTTTCAAGTACGAGCCCTGAAGATCGGTGCCGGCCACGTCGGCCAGTCGACGACAGGCGATCGCCTTGAGATGCCAGTGCCCCTGCCGGTCCGCCTGTTCAACGGCACGCTGCCAATGCTCCACCGCCAGGCGTCGACGGTCAGCCAGCAATGCACTCTCGGCTTCGAGCAGTTGAAGCCTGGCGAGGAAATTCGCGGGACACTGCGCGGCCAATTGCCGGAAACGTCGCACAACGCGCGAAATCGAACTTCTCACACCCTGCCGAAACCAGGATCGCCGCGGGGGTGGGTATTGGGCATCCACGAGCGCCTGGTAGAAGTCATGCTCGGCGTGGTGCAGCATTCCCTGCGAGTCGGAGAGGTACGATCCCGACATTGCGCCAAACCTGCGTGCCGCCTCGCCGTCCCGCCAGTGATAGGCGACGATCATCTGAATGAGAAAGAAATAGTGGGCGAAATGCCGCGAGGTGAACTCGGCCATGCGCCCCTCCAGAGAATCACGGAGCAGACTGAGATCCGGGCCTCCCGTCACCGCTTCCCCCGACCGCAGCGAATGACACGCCACAAGTACCGAATGAATCGCGTCGCGAGGTTCCCGCTGACCGACCCGTTCGAGTTCCAGCATCCACCTCTGCCCCAGTTCCTCCACCTCGTCCAGCGGCCCCCCACGCAGGAAGCGGCTGAGTGTGTCAGCGCAGCAGGCGCATCCGAAATGGAAGTGATCTCCCGCGTCACGGCCATTGTTGCGGGCCTCAAGCCACAGTTCCTCCGCTTCGGCCACCGGGCGCACCCACGCGACAGCAAAGTAACCGACGACGAACTGGACTTCGGGACGCTGTTGCGAATTCTGGTATTTGTCGAGGAGATTCAGACACAACTGGCCGTACTGGTGACCGATTTGATGCCGCCCCAGGATCCCTCCATAAAAGATGCACCCCAACGCCATGTAGGCAATCACGCTCTCGGGCCAATTGCCGTATCGGAGCCCATAGTTGGCGGCTTTCGCAAGAATCAGGATGCAGAGTTTGGGATCGATCTGAAAAGCCGCCTTGCCCATCGCACAGAGCAACCGCACTGCGTGTCGGGTTTGAACGTCGGTCATCTCCGGGAGCGACTCAATGCTCGCGATCGTTCGTCCGCGCATCCGAATCAGGTTGACGAGCAACTCCCTTGCCAGCGGCAGAGGCTGGAAAGCCGCAGGCACTTTCATCCCCAGATCGGCCAGGGCCGAGCGACCGAGGTGATAGGCCTCGTGGAAATGCGTCGTGTTGCTTCGAAAATGAATCTGCTTTTCGGCGATGCGGACCCGGTCTTCGTGGTTCCGGCTCAGCCGGGAGGCGGACGCAAAGAACTCCTCGGCCCGATTGAAGGCCAGCGACTCCACCGCCCGGTCTGCCGCCGCCTCATAATAATGGGCCGCTTCCGGCAACCCGCCGCCGATTTCAAAGTGCCTGGCGAGAGTTTCCGGCTCCGCACCTTCTTCCCGTTCCCATTCCCGGGCAATCTGCAGATGGCAATCCGCCCGCACCTTCGGGTCAAGCCCCTCGACCAGGCTCTCCCGGACCCGGTCGTGAAATGAGTCCACCTGCTGGGCCCGATCACTCGCCCGCACGAGGTTTTCAGACTTCAGACGCTTCAACAGCGTCGGAGACCGGGACTGATATCCGGCCGCCCGAAGCGCGACAGGATACGGAATCGGCTGGCCGGCAACGGCGATTGCCTCCAGAACCTTGCGACAGTCCTCGGGGAGTTTCTGGATGCGGTTGCGAATGATCCGATCGAGTTTGACTCCGGCGGTCCCAGACATCGCCCCACCTGAGATCACGTGTCTCGCCAACTCGTAGACAAACAGCGTTGCTCCACCCGATTCCTCGACAATCCAGTCGGCCTTCGCCTCCCGGTCCGAAAGATCGGTTGGCAACAGTCGTAGAGCCAACTGCAGCGTCTCCGCCCGCCCCAGGGGAAGGACCGTCTCAGCCAGCCAGTCGACCCGGCTCCCATCCACCTGATTGCGCAGCGCCTCCAGATCCCTCAGCAACCTGTTTCCACCCGCATATTCGCTGCGATGCGCCGTGATCAGCATCGCCGGCAGCGGCTGGGGACCGGTATACAGCCGGGCAATCATCTCGACACTCTGCGCGTCACACCATTGAACATCGTCAATCAGTAAAACCAGCGGCTGTCGGGCTGCCACCCGACAGAACAGTTCCTTGAGAGTCTGCAGTGCGATTTCCTTCAGTTCCAACAGGTCGGCGGCCACCACTGCGGGCAGACAGGTCACCGCCGGGAGCTGGTCG
>Ga0255182_1001215_pt1 | contig 14011 bp, 9 predicted proteins | sample Atl_UVDOM_RepA_8_FD_188420 | JGI IMG/M metagenome (GOLD analysis project Ga0255182, IMG submission 188420) | Freshwater microbial communities from Altamaha River, Georgia, United States - Atl_UVDOM_RepA_8d | ecosystem: Environmental > Aquatic > Freshwater > River | place: USA: Georgia | collected...
TCCACATTCGAAAAGAAACAGCCTTCGATTTCCAGTCGCGGTTTCAAGGTGCCGAAGACCCGTTTCCCCGTTTCGCTGAGTTCTTTCATCCCTCGATCAAGGGAGGGTTGGCACAACCCGAAGTCGTGGTTTCCCCAGACTCCAATCGCTCCCGCATCGTCGAGCAGACGGCACGTTTCCTCGAGTGAGTCGGTCATTTCCACGAGATCACCGAGGATCACCACCTGGTCTACCCCTTGCTCACGAAACCTCCGCAATGCGGTTTCCAGCGGAGCGACCCGTTCGTGAATGTCTGCCAGCAGGCCAAGTTTCATGACGACACGTTGCCAACACTGAGGGGAATTTCCAGAGTTACCCGCAACTGTCGCAGGACCGCCGCGAAATGTCACGGGCATCGGGCAGACTTGGCGCGGAAACGATTTCGGTCAAATGGCCGACCGATTCCGGGAATTCCACGATGGGCCGGAACGCCAGCAGGACCAGGTGCGACTGAAATGCAGCCATTCCCCCCGGATTCCGGCCAAATTCGACAGGGCTTTCCTGAAGACATCGGTCGGACTGTCACGGGGAAGAATCGTGCGGGTCAGATCGGCGAATGCCGTTTGGTGTTGAAGACCGCCCGGTTCCGACCGATAATCTGTACAGGGGGGCATTGGTGGTCGCACAAGTCTTTACGGGATCAGGCCAGTCCGGAACAGCAATGGCCCCGGTGTGGTGGATCCCGGACTGGTCGTTTCCGGACTGGTCGTTTCCGGTCTGGTCGTTGGTGGAATGTCAGCCTGCTGTCACGCTTTTTCGAAGTCACTTCATGCTCTCACTGCTCGGCACTCCGCACCGTTCGTTCTGTGATCGTCTCTCCCGGCGCAGCATCTTGCGCATCGGGGCCCTGGGACTGGGGGCCGGTGCCTTCAACCTGGCCGATCTGCTGCGGGCCGAAGCCGCCCAGCCTGAGACTGCGCAACCCCACAAGTCGGTCATCAACATTTTTCTGGGTGGGGGGCCACCGCACCAGGACATGTTCGATCTCAAGCCCGATGCTCCGCGTGAAATCCGGGGCGAGTTCGAGCCGATTGCCACCAACGTCCCCGGGATTGAGATCTGCGAGGTCTTCCCCCAACTGGCCCGCCGGATCGACAAGTGCGCGATCATTCGCACGGTTGTCGGGGCAACCGACCGTCATGATGGATTCCAATGCATGACCGGTTGGCTGCCAACCGATCTGCAGTCGATCGGTGGCCGTCCGAGCCTGGGGTCGGTGGTGACGAAACTGCAGGGGCCGACCGACCCGGCCGTCCCCCCCTTCGTCGGGTTGGCTGAGAAGACGCGGGAGATTCGCTGGTCCGATTCGGGCAAGCCCGGGTTTCTCGGATCGGCATTCCAGGCGTTCAAGCCCGATGGCCAGGGGATGGCCGACATGAAACTGCAGGAACTGACCATCGAACGGCTGCGCGACCGCCGCGACCTTTTGACCTGTGTCGACAAGCTGCGTCGCGATGTCGATGCGTCGGGCATGATGAAGGGAATGGATGCCTTCGGCCAGCGGGCTCTCGACGTGTTGACGTCGTCGAAGCTGCTCGATGCCCTCGACCTGTCGAAGGAAGACCCGGCCTTGGTGGCGAAGTATGGCGATGGCAAGCCGTACAACTACCAATACGACGGTGCCCCGACCTGCAACGATCATCTGCTGCTGGCCCGCCGGCTGGTGGAGGCGGGTGTTCGTGTCGTAACCCTCAGCTTTGGCCGTTGGGACAGCCACGGTCAGAACTTCCAATTGGTGCGTGACCACGGCGGCAAGTTGGACCAATGCCTGAGCGCGCTGCTGGATGACCTGGAAGCACGCGGCCTGCTGGAACACACCACGGTGATCGTGTGGGGCGAGTTCGGCCGGACGCCGCGAATCAACACCAACGCCGGCCGCGACCACTGGCCGCAGGTGAGCTGTGCGCTGCTCGCCGGGGGGGGAATCCGGGGTGGACAGGTGGTCGGGGCGACCAATCGGCTGGGAGAATTCGCCAAGGAGCGGCCAGTCCACTTCCAGGAGATTTTCGCCACCCTGTACCGCAACCTGGGAATCGCGTCGGAATCGACCACGCTGATGGACCCGACCGGCCGGCCCCAATACCTCACGCAACAGCCAGCGATCCGCGAACTGGTCTGAGTCGCCCCGCTGCAGGGGCCACCGGACCACGTCGCTCGCCCCACAACGGCGAATGCCGGCTCTCTCCTGCCGGCACTCAGGCCATCAGCCCATTCACGACATTGCCCTCAACATCGGTCAGCCGGAAGTCGCGGCCGGCGTAGCGATAGGTCAACCGTTCGTGATTAAGGCCCAGCAGGTGCAGGATCGTGGCGTGCAGGTCGTGGATGTGCACCTTGTCGCGCTCGGCATAGTAGCCGTAGTCGTCGGTCGCTCCGTAACGCAGGCCTCCCTTCACGCCCCCGCCGGCCAGCCACATGGTGAAGCCTTCGGGATTGTGGTCGCGACCGTTTGATCCCTCGACCACCGGGGTCCGTCCGAATTCACCACCCCACCAGACCAGGGTGTCTTCGAGAAGTCCGCGGGCCTTCAGGTCGGTCAGCAGTCCGGCGATCGGCAGGTCGACCTCACGGGCGTTCTTCTCATGGCCGTTCTTGAGGTCTGAGTGCTGATCCCACTGGACATTGCTGTCGCTGTGGGTGACCTGGATGAAACGCACGCCCGCCTCGGCGAACCGGCGGGCCATCAGGCACATCCGTCCAAAGTTGGCGTTGATGGGATTGTCCAGACCATAGAGCTTCTGGGTCGCTTCCGACTCTCCCGAAATGTCTTCGACCCGGGGCAGTTCCGACTGCATGCGGAAGGCGAGTTCAAACGTGTTGATGCGGGCTTCGAGTGAGGCATCGCCGGCTGCCCGGTCGAGGTGCTCGCGATTGACCTGCTGCAACCGGTCGAGTTGCAGCCGCTGAATGGTCTTGGGAACCCGGCTGTTCTGGATGTACTTCACCTGCGCCTTGTCGGAGGGGACACTGGCATTGCCAAGGGGGGTGCCCGCATAGGCGGCGGGAAGAAAGGCGGAGTTCCAGTTGTTGATGCCGCCGTGGGCCAGCGTCGGGCAGATCGTCACGAACGCGGGCAGGTTGGCATTCTCGGTCCCCAGTCCATAACTCACCCATGAGCCGATGCTGGGGCGGACAAACGCATCACTCCCGGTGTGAACTTTCAGCACCGCCCCCCCATGTGCGGGATTGGTCCCATGCAGTGACTGCACCAGGCAGAGATCGTCGATCTTTTGGGCGAGGTGCGGAAAGAGTTCGCTGACCCAGTTGCCACTCTCGCCATACTGTTGAAATGACCAGGGAGACTTCAGCAGGTTCCCGGTGGGGGCGAACTGGACCCGCGGCTTGGCGATGGGGCAGGGCTTGCCGTGGTCACGCGTCAGCAGTGGCTTGGGGTCGAAGGTGTCGAGATGCGAGGGCCCCCCCTTCATGAAGAGGAAGATCACCCGCTTGGCCCGGGCCGGAAAATGAGGTTGGCGGGGTGAGAGCGGATCGGCTGGCGCTTCGCTCGCGGGCGTCTCGCTGTTCAGCAGTGAGGCCAGAGCCAGGGAGCCAAACCCGACCGCCGACTGATGCAGGGCCTGTCGGCGTGAGAGTGGCAGAGGAGAGGCGGGGGACATCGTGAGGCTCCCGGTGGGGGGAGGAGGGGCAGGATCTCCCGATTATCGGTCATCCGGCGGGCAGACGGCAACAGATGCCATCGGTTGGACTGCTGGCGCACTCTCCAGTACGAAAACAGTCCCGCCCGGCCCTTCCATCCTTTATGATGCCCTTCCATCCTTTATGATGAAGGGCCTCTGGGGGAATGGTTGCGGATCGCATCCACCCGGGTTCCCGATGGAGGGGTGTGGCATGCAGCCGATGTCGGCACAATCGTTTCCGCGAGAGTCTGCCGTGGTTGCCCCACGAGTCGGGCACTCTCTGCCGGTCGACCGCTACCCCGGCGGCGTGGCCATTCTCGGGACCTGGCTGTTGGGGCTGTGGCTCGCGGCGGGCACTGCTGGTTCGTTGGTTGCCGAGGAGCCCCGGCATTGGGCCTACGAGCCACTGCAGACAGTCACGGTTCCGGAAGTACGTGACCCGGCCTGGCCGCGGACGAAACTCGACCGGTTCGTCCTGCAGTCCCTCGAGGAGCGGGCGCTGACCCCGGCTCCCCTCGCCGACCGTGCCGCTTTGCTGCGCCGGCTGTCGTTTGACCTGTGGGGATTGCCTCCCGGGATCGACGAACAGTCGCGGTTCCTCGGGGATGAATCTCCCGACGCAATCGAGCGACTGGTCGACCGGATGCTGGCCGATCCTCGCCACGCGCAGCGCATGGCCCGTCACTGGCTGGATGTGGTCCGGTTCGCCGAGTCGTTGACCCTTCGCGGCTTCACCTTCCCGGAAGCGTGGCGTTATCGCGACTACGTGGTCCAGGCGTTCGCGGATGACCGCCCGTACGACGAATTTGTGCGGGAACAGATCGCCGGCGATCTCTGGCCGAGTGAGGACCTCACGGTGCGCCAGCGCCGACTGGTGGCCACCACCGTGTGGATGCTGGGCAACACCAACCTCGAAGAGCAGGACAAGCAGCAGCTCGACATGGATCTGATCGATGATCAGCTCGATCTGCTGGGGCGTGGTTTTCTCGGGCAGACCCTCAGTTGTGCCCGGTGCCACGATCACAAGTTCGACCCGATTCCGATGGCCGACTACTACGCCCTGGCGGGCATCTTCAAGGGCTCCCGGATGCTGGCCCACGAGAATGTCTCGAAGTGGCTCGAGCAACCGCTCCCCCTGTCGGCTGATGAAGAGGCTCCGCTGGCGCTGTTTGAAGCCGAGGTGGCGGCCCGGCAAAAGGTCCTGAAAGAAGTGAAGGAGCAGTTGGCCGAGCGGACCGGGCCGGCGAAACGCCTGGATGTGTCGACTCTTCCTGGAATTGTCGTGGATGACGCGCAGGCCCGTGCGGTCGGGGAGTGGCAGCACTCCACGAGTGTGGAGCCGTTTGTCGGGACCGGTTACCGGCATGACAAGGACTCGGGGAAGGGAGAGAAAAGCCTGACCTTCCAGCCGGAGATCAAGACGGGGGGGCGTTATGACGTCCGGCTGGCTTACACCCCGGGAACCAACCGGACCGAGCGGGCCCCCGTGACGGTGTTCTCGGCCGATGGTGAACAGGTTGTGTATGTCAACCAGAAGCAGGCACCGCCGATCGACCGGGTGTTTGTCTCCCTGGGCAAATTCCGGTTCGAAGCGAATGGGGCCGGGTTTGTCATGGTGTCGAACGCGGGGACCCGGGGACATGTCATCGCCGATGCCGTGCAGTTCCTCCCCGTCGGTGATGACGATGATGCCGACGACCGGTCCAAGGTCGGTGCGCGGCCAGAGCCCCCGGGGGATGCCTCGGAGATCGAGTCGCTCAAAGCGCGGATCAAAGAGCTGGAAGGGGGGCTGAAGAAGTTTCAGGCCCAGGGGCCCCGTCGACCGAAAGTGATGACGGTTATCGAACAGCCGGGGGCCGGTGATCTTTACGTGCATCTTCGGGGAAGTGTCCACAACAGGGGCCCCGTGGTGCCGCGGGGTGTTCCTACGTGGGGAAAGGAGGCCGTCCCGCTGGTGATTGGCGAGGGGGAAAGCGGGCGTCGGCAGTTGGCCGACTGGGTGGCCAGTCCCGACAATCCCCTCACGGCGCGGGTCTATGTGAACCGGGTGTGGCATTGGCTGTTCGGTCGGGGATTGGTGGCCTCGACCGACAATTGGGGCCGGACGGGAGACCGGCCAAGTCATCCCGGATTGCTTGATGATCTGGCGGCTGAGTTCCAGCGGCAGGGATGGTCGACCCGGTGGCTTGTCCGCGAGATTGTTCTGTCGCGGGTCTACCAGTTGAGCGATCGGGGAGATGCCGATTTGCTCGAGGCCGACCCCGGCAATGTCTGGCTGGGACGACACGGGGCGCGTCGGCTGGAGGCCGAAGAACTGCGAGATGCCCTCCTGGCGGCCAGCGGCGAGCTCTCGCTGGAAGCGGGGGGGCCGGGATTTCCCCAGACACTCGAAGCCGATTATGGCTTCACCAGCGTCAGCCAGCGCCGCAGCATCTACCTGCCTGTCTTCCGGAATGCAGTGCCCGATCTGTTCGAGGCCTTTGATGCGGCAGACCCGAGCAGTGTGACGGGCGTGCGTGGCTCCAGCACCGTCGCCCCGCAGGCCCTGGCGATGCTGAACCATCCGCTCGTGGTCGAAGCGAGCATGCGGCTCGCGCGTCAGGTGGCTGGAATGGAGGGCTCGGCAGACGGGCGTGTGAATCGGATCTACCGGCTGCTGCTGGGACGGTCAGCCACCCCGCGAGAGGTGGCGGTCGGAAGCGGCTGGCTGCAGTCGGCCGGCGCAACCGAGAGGGAGTCGGCACTCGCCGACCTCGCCCAGGCCGTGATGGCCACGGTGGAGTTTCGCCATCTGAGGTGATGCCGACACCGACCGCCGTGTCGGGGTTTTCATGAGCCCCCACTCGGCTGGCGGCGGAATCGGCGCGAATCGCCGACGCCGAATTTCCTTTCGACCGGCGGTTCCGCCAGAATGGTCCATTCGTCGTGGAATCGGCCACAGGTGGAGTGCGAAATGGTGCGGGTGCTGACATTGATCCTGGCAGGAGGCAAGGGGACTCGGCTCGAGCCCCTCACGCGAGACCGCGCGAAACCGGCGGTTCCATTCGGCGGCATCTACCGCATCCTCGATTTCACCCTGTCGAATTGCCTCAACAGTGGTCTGCGCCGGATCCTGCTGTTGACGCAGTACAAGGCGGCGAGTCTCGACCGGCACATCAACCTTGGGTGGCGGTTCATGAACCGCGAGTTTGATGAGTTCATCGACATCCTCCCTCCCCAGCAGCGGCTGAATGACAATTGGTACAGCGGAACGGCCGATGCCGTCTATCAGAACATCTACAGCATCGAACGGAGCCGTCCCGACCTCGTCCTGATCCTGGCGGGTGATCACATCTACAAGATGGATTACTCGGCCATGATCGCCCAGCACGAGGCGGCCGGGGCCGAGTTGACCATTGCCTGCCTGCCGGTCCCCCTGGCGGAGGGGCGGGGATTTGGCGTGATGCAGGTCGACGCCCGGAACAATGTCGTCGACTTTTGCGAAAAACCAGAAGAACCCAGCCCATTGCCCGGCGACCCCACCCAGTGTCTGGCCTCCATGGGGATCTATGTCTTCAACGCCAGTTTCCTGTTTGAAGAACTCTGCCAGGACGCGATGTTGCCGGGAAGCCAGCATGACTTCGGCCGCAACATCATTCCCCGGCTGATTGGCACACGCCGCGTGCAGGCGTTTCCCTTCCGTGACAAGAACACGGGACACCGCAGTTACTGGCGTGACGTCGGCACCATCGATGCGTTCTACGAGGCAAACCGGGACCTGATTTCAGTGGAGCCCGAGCTGAACCTCTATGACGCCAACTGGCCGATCCGGACGTTTCAGGGGCAGTTTCCGCCACCGAAATTCGTCTTTTCAGACCACGGGCATCAGCCTCCCCGGGTGGGACATGCCCTCGACAGCATGGTCAGTGGGGGATGCGTCATCTCGGGAGGTGAGGTCGTGCGCTCGATTCTCTCTCCCGGCGTGCGGGTGAAGAGTTGGTCGCACGTGGAGGATTCGCTGCTGTTCGACGATGTCGAAATCGGTCGTCACGCACAGGTTCGGCGGGCGATCATCGACAAGGGGGTGAAGATCGCCGATCACGACCGGATCGGCTTTGATCACGATCATGACCGGGCCCGGGGATTCACCGTCTCGGAAGGGGGCGTCGTGGTGATTGGCAAGTCGAATGGCTGAGTGGCCGCCCCGGGACCTCCGCCAGACCGGGATCTTCACCGGCCAGTGACTTCCACGGGCCCGATTCTCCGCGGGCTGCGGATCACCGGATGACCGATTCTCGAGAGTCGAAGACGTGAGCGACTAATACCGGGGAAGCGAGGGATCGATTTCCTGGGCCCACTTGTCGATTCCCCCCGCCATGCTCTGGGCATGGACGAAACCCTGTCCACGCAGCCAGCGGGCGACTCGCAGGCTGCGGCCGCCATGGTGGCAGTGGATGATGACGGGTTGATTCTTGAGCGACTCCAGTTCGCCGACCCGCTCGGCCAGTTCGCTCATGGGAAACAGCTCGGCCCCCTCGATTTTGACCCGGTCGTATTCGTCGAATTCACGACAGTCGATGAATTTGAACGGCACTTTGGCGTCGAGCTTCTGCTTGACCGAGAGGCAATCGATTTCGATGGGGGTGAGTGGTTCAGACATGGGGGGGAACAGTGAGAGTCGGTGATCAGAACGGGTGAAAGTCTACACAACGTTGGCGGTGGCCGCACGGTCGGTTGCAGCCTCTGGGGCCAGGACGCCGCATCTTGAGCGGGCCGGTCTCAGTCGCTTGCCGGTGTCGCCACCGACTTCGCACAGCGAAATCCCATGTGCGACATCCCGGTATCGGGGGGGCAACCATGCCGGGCCGAAGGCCGGTATCTCGAACAGTACGCGTCATTGCAGAGAAACGAGCCCCCCTTCTGGGCCCGCTGGGGAGTGAAGGGGCGTGTGGGATCGACACTCTTGACGGGGCCCCGGGGGTTGCGGGTGATGCTGCTGCGGGATCGCTGCTGATAGAGGTCACGCTGGTACCAGTCCTGGCACCATTCCCAGACATTGCCCGCCATGTCGTAAAGCCCATAGCCATTGGGGGGAAACGACTTCACGGGGGCGGTCCGGACATGGCCATCGGCTGCGGTGTTCTCGTGGGGAAATTCCCCCTGCCAGAGATTGGCGCGAAAGGGGTGCTCGCGATCAGAAGTGTCGCGCGGGGCCCCCTGCCCCCAGGTGTAGGGTTGGCTGTCGAGTCCCCCCCGAGCCGCCCGCTCCCACTCGGCTTCACTGGGCAGTCGTTTGCCCGCCCACTTCGCATACGCGACCGCGTCATCCCACGAGACATGCACCACAGGGTGGTTCTCGCGACCTTCCAGGGAACTCTTGGGGCCTTCCGGATGTCTCCAGTCGGCTCCCGGAACCCAGCGCCACCATTGGGTGAAATTGTCGAGTGGGACGGCCTGTTCGGGAGGGGTGAAGACCATCGACCCGGGGACCAGCGTTGCGGGATCGGGGGGAGGTGTCCCGGGGGGGAGTTGGGCAAGCAGCTCCTCGACCGTCGGCACCTGCTCGGCCGTCGTCCGGTAGCCGGTCGCTGCGACAAATTCGGCGAATTGGGAGTTCGTCACCTCATGCTCGTCCAGCCAGAAGCCGTCGATCTCCACCGGATGGGCCGGTTTTTCGTCGTCCCAGGCATCGGAATCATTCGTTCCCATGGTGAAGGTTCCACCCGGGATCCAGACCATGCCCACAGGAGCGGTTTCCGGAGGGGGTGACGGCCGCGACCGGGACCAGCGTGTCACTCCATAAGTGATCGCGAACGCGAGTCCCCCCAGGATCAGCCAGCGCAGCAACGATTGCACCAGATTGCGGAATCCCAGGTGCGCCGGAGGAGTGTCATGTGCCATGCCAGGCCGAAACAAACAGGAATGAAACCGGGAATCGGGGAGCGCCGCCAGCCGACCCCGGTTCGACTGTAGCTTAAAGATGCCCTTGGGCGTCAATGGAGTGGGCTCACGGACGACACAGACGGGGAGTGCCGGTTGCGAACGTTGGGAACGCGATTCTCACGGCCGGCAGGCGAGCGGTGTGCCAGGGGGCGATTGACACTGGACTGCAGTGTGCGGTCTGGGTGGGTATAACTGCCATGTGGAACTTCGGATCCCGGGAACTGGAGTCACCTGTAAGAACCAGGGCGGGACCGATTTGGAAAGGGAAGTGTGATGAGCGTGACGCGACGATCATTTCTGGTGATGGCCGGCGCATCTCCGGCTGCCCTGTTGCTGGCCCAGGACAGCGATGTGTCGACCGCTCTGCCGTCGTGGAATCCGGGGGCGGCGACCCAGGCCCTGGTGGCTTTTGTGAAAAAGGTCACACGTGAGGGCTCACCAGACTTCATTCCGGTTCCCGAACGGATTGCCGTGTTCGACAACGACGGCACTCTCTGGCCCGAGAATCCGTTGCCCTTCCAGGCCGCCTTCGTCCTCGAGTCACTCCAGAAACTGGTGCGGCAGAAGCCCGAACTGGCCGAGAATCCGAATGTGAAGGCCGCCATGACGGGCGATCTCAAGACCCTGGTTGCCGACCATTACAAGGGTCTGTTCGCCCTGCTGGTGCTGACGCACGATGGAGTGACGGTGGAGGAATACGAACGCCGGGTGAGTGACTGGCTGGCGACGGCGAAGCATCCCCGGTACGGCCGCCGCTATGACGAATGTGTCTACCAGCCGATGCTCGAGGTGCTGCAGTACCTGCGGGCGAACGGGTTCAAGACCTACATCGTCTCCGGAGGGGGGGCGGACTTCATGCGCGTCTGGAGTGAGCGTGTCTATGGCATCCCCCCCGAGCAGGTGATTGGTTCACACGGCGGAGCCAGGTTCGAAATGCGGGATGGAAATCCGGTGATGGTGAAGAGCACGAACTCGCTCTTCATCGATGACAAAGAGGGGAAGCCGGTGGGGATTCACCAGTGGATTGGCCGGCGTCCCGTGATGTGCTTTGGCAACAGTGATGGCGACAAGGCGATGCTGGAATACACCACCATCAACAATCGCCGGCCAAGCTTCGGGATGATCGTCCATCACACCGATGCCGAACGTGAATACGCCTACGACGCACAGCCCAGGAGCACTGGCAAACTGGTCGAGGCTCTGGCTGACGCCGGCAAGCGCGGCTGGATCGTCGCCGACATGAAACGGGACTTTCGGCGGATGTTTCCGTTCGACAATTGACGGGGGCACGGTCTCGGGAAATGACCGCGGGGCCGAACGCCGCAGTCGACCCTAAATCCACCAGAAAAAGACGATGGCGACGAGGGTCGGGACGATCGCCCCGGCCAGCAGGCCCAGCGGGCTGATGCCCCCCTCGCCGAAGGCCCGCGACGACTGCAGAATGCCGACGCCCGCCGGATTGGGGGCGTTGGCGATCACCGACAGGCCCCCCCCGGTGACGGCTCCCGCCACCAGGGCGTACTTCAAATCTTCGGTGATCGAGTCGACCCGCGAACCAAGGTAGGTCAGGGCGGCATTGTCGGTGATGGCTGTCAGGCCGGTGGTGCCGTAGTACAGCAGTGACCCGGTCAGATTGGTGATCAGGGGCCGCAGCCAGTATTCCTGGAGGCTGCCGAGCGTCACCAGGCCCGCCAGGAAGAACCCGACGAGCAGTCCTTCCTTGAGCTTGAGGGGATCCTGGTACTCTTTCGTGGCGGTGGTCAGTCCGAGAAACAGCATGAAGATGCCGAAGAAAATGTCGGGATGATGGGCGAACATCACGACCAGGGCGAGAAAGACCACATGCAGCGTGGTCAGCCACGCCGGGACAGCCGCCCGGGGTGAGACATACGGTTCGATGCGTGCCAGTTCCTGGCGAAACGCAGCGACGGTCAACAGTGTGGAAACCACGGTGCTGAGGGCGGCCCGCCAGCCGAAATGGCTGAGCATGTACGCCGTATCCCAATGCCAGGTCGACGCGACCATCAGGACCGGGGGGGCGGCAAAGTGCGTCAACGTTCCGCCAATCGAGACGTTGACGAACAGCAGTCCCAGTGTGGCATAGGCGAGACGGCGGGAGATTCCCTGGTCGAAATACCGGCGCTTCAGCAGGATGGCCAGGAGTGTCATCGCGGCGGGTTCGGTGATCAGCGAGCCGAGCAGTGGCCCAAGTGCCAGGGCGACGATGTAAAAGGCCAGCCCTTCCGGCAGCGGAATCAGCCGGGAGGCACCGGTCAGGATCTTCTCTGCCAACAGCACGACCGGACGGGTGGCCGCCACCACCATGACCACCAGAACGAACTTCGGTTCGTTGTAGTTGGCGCTCAGCCCTTCGATGTAGTCGATCGCCTTGTGGAGCGAACCCCCCACCACGGCCAGGCCGGCGAAAAGAGCGGCTGCCCACAGGCCGAAGACGACCTCGGTCTCGGCGAGGAAATGCAGCAGGTTTTCGGGAATCGATCCCGGGGGATAGTGATGCGCCCATTGGGCGAATCGCTTGACCGAAAACGTGTGCAGGACGGCCAGGACGAAAAAGACCGTTGCCAGGATCTCGGCGGAACTCGGTTGCATGGTGGCAGGCGATGGAAAAATCGGAGGTACACGCGTTCCGGTCTGTGGAAGGCGTTTCGGAGCCAGAATCTAGCAAACGGATCCTGTTTGACCGAGATGATTTGGCAGAATCCGATTGGCAGCGATGGGGGATAAATGAACAGTCTGTCCGGGACGGGCGGAGGAATTTCGTCCGACCTCGGAATCTGCCCGGAGTCGCGGTGATTTTTGTTTGGAGAGAACGGGGCGCTGCGTGAAAATGCCCGTGAAAACCTTCCTCTTGTGGTTGCAGTTGGGGAATGGAAATCCCGCTCCGATTGTGTTACCACAGAGGTGCCCGGGGGAACGGCTCCCGGAATTCATTGCCGAGGAAACCTCCATGCTGTCGTCTCGTACCCGCATCCTGCTGGCCGCTTGTGCCTGGGCTGTTGTCGTTCGGGTGGCCTATTTTGTGGCAGCCCGTCTCGAACTGGTGGATGTGATGTCAATCTGGGGGTCGATCTGGGCTGTGGCCCCCCTCGGGGCGACGGTTCTTTTCGGTGGCGCCCGGGTGTCGAACCGCTGGCTGGCACTGGGGTTGCCGCTGGTCGCCCTGCTGGTCACCAACCTGGTGATTGGCCTGGTGATGGGGAACCTCGAGTTCTATTCGTTCTACCGCGATCAGGGGCTGGTGGTGCTGGGGTACGTGCTGATGGCCGCCCTGGGCGCGACCCTTCCCGAACGGGCTTCGCTCGAACGACTGGCCGCCACGGCGCTGGTTGCCGAACTGGTATTCTTCCTTGTCACGAACTTCGGATTCTGGGCCGTGACCGACACCTACCCGCACACGGCGGGGGGATTGTGGACCTCTTACATGATGGGACTTCCCTTCCTGGTGAGGGGACTGCTGGGAATGGCCTTCTACAGCACCGTGTTGTTTGGTGCCCAGGTGCTGGCCGAACGGCCGGCACGCATTCCCGCGACCAACGCGTAGACTCGGCCCACAGCTGCCAAGCGATCGCGAATTGGCGTTTGCAGGCTGGTGTTGCCGCTGACCCATCCACCCGAAGTTGGACTGGCTGGTTCAACTTGCGCCGTGTCGGCGGCACGTGGAATCAGCATTTGCCTTCACAGGCTGTGGGCGAGCGTCTCGCCGGTTGGTTTCCGGCCGTGGACTGGCGTGTCGGTCGGGATTGAGACTGTTTCAGAAATCTTGATGGCCTGTCAGGGAAGACCGTAATCCGGTCGTTAGACTGGCCTCACTGGGGAACCCGGGAGTTGGCATGTCGACCACGGAACGGCCTTTCGTTCATCTCCACGTGCACTCGCACTACAGCCTGCTCGATGGGGCCAACCGGATCCCCGAATTGGTCAAGAAGACCAAGTCGCATGGGATGAACGCCCTGGCCCTCACCGACCACGGCAACCTGTACGGCGCGCTCGAGTTCTACCAGAAGTGCAAAGCGGAAGGGATCAATCCCATCCTCGGGTATGAGGCCTACATCGCTCCTGGTTCGCGGACGGCCAAGGACGCCGCGCGGATGAAAGAGGCGAGCTTCCATCTGACGCTGCTCGCGAAGAACCGGACCGGCTTCAAGAACCTCATCAAGCTCTCCTCGATCGCCTTCCTGGAGGGGTTCTACTACAAGCCGCGCATCGACAAGGAAGTGCTGGCCGCCCACTCGGAAGGGCTGATCTGCCTTTCGGGCTGTGCCGCGGGCGAACTGTCGAATCTCATCCTGGGGGAACGCCTGGACGAGGCGGCCGAAGTGGTGGCCTGGTATCACCGGACCTTTGGCGAGAATTACTACCTGGAGATCCAGAACGCGGGGTTGGAGATCCAG
>Ga0255182_1001217_pt1 | contig 13994 bp, 14 predicted proteins | sample Atl_UVDOM_RepA_8_FD_188420 | JGI IMG/M metagenome (GOLD analysis project Ga0255182, IMG submission 188420) | Freshwater microbial communities from Altamaha River, Georgia, United States - Atl_UVDOM_RepA_8d | ecosystem: Environmental > Aquatic > Freshwater > River | place: USA: Georgia...
AGCGCTCCGCGTTGGGCGGTGGCAGGCCCTTCTTGAGCGCCACCTCGGAAAAGTCACGCTTCATCAGAATGCGCCAGGCCCTGCGCAGCCAGAAAAAGGCCACCGGCACCAGGGCCAGCAGGAAGATCCAGTTCAGAAAAAAAATGCTCAAGCCGTCCATGCAAGCAAGCCTTGGTTCAAGCCCTGTTCAAAGGGCGTCATTGTGGCATTGATAAAAAACCCCGCCGGTTGCCCGGCGGGGTTTTTCAGGGTCTGAGAGCGGACGACCGGTGGCCGCATGCCCTCAAGAGGCCGTGGCTCAGTGGCCGGTGGCAGCACCCGCGCCCTTGGGCACGCGCACCGATTCGACCAGCTGCTGGATGTGTGCCGGCACCGGCGAGGACATCTTGCTGATCAGGTAGGCGACCACGAAGTTCACGATCGCGCCCACGGTACCGAAGGCTTCGGGGGTGATGGTGAAGAAGCTGTTGGCGCCACCGATCAAGTGGGTAAAGTCCGTGCCCTTGATGAAGAAGATGCCCTTGTGTGCGAACACATAGAAGAGCGTCACGGCCAGGCCAGCGAGCATGCCCCAGGTCGCACCCTTGTCGGTGATGGTCTTGGAGAAGATGCCCATCATGATGGCCGGGAAGATGGTCGAAGCGGCAATACCGAAGGCCAGGGCCACGGTACCGGCCGCAAAGCCCGGCGGGTTCAGGCCCAGGTAACCGGCCACCACGATGGCACCGGCCATCGAGATCTTGCCCGCCATGAGCTCGCCTTTTTCGCTGATGTTGGGGTTGATGGCGCCCTTGATCAGGTCATGCGAAATGGCCGAGGAGATGGCCAGCAGCAGGCCGGCAGCGGTTGACAGCGCAGCGGCCAGACCACCGGCGGCGACCAGCGCGATCACCCAGTTGGGCAGCAGCGCGATTTCGGGGTTGGCCAGCACGATGATGTCGGCGTTCACCGTCAGCTCGTTGCCCTTCCAGCCGGCGGCCTCGGCCTTGGCCTTGACAGCCTCGTTCTTGGTCGCATCGTTATAGAACTGGATGCGGCCGTCACCGTTCTTGTCGGTGAACTTGAGCAGGCCGGTCTTTTCCCAGCGCTTCATCCAGTCAGGACGCTCGTCGTACTTGAGGCTGGACTCAGCGGCGAACAGGTCGCCGTTGGCCTTGACCACATCGGCCTTGACCACCATCTGGCCGGAGGCATCGGTGCCCAGGCCGACCGCGGTGTTGGTGGTGCCGATCAGGTTCAGGCGGGCCATGGCGCCCACGGCAGGGGCCGTGGTGTAGAGCAGCGCGATGAAAACCAGCGCCCAGCCAGCCGAGGAACGGGCGTCCGCGACTTTCGGCACGGTGAAGAAGCGCACGATCACGTGGGGCAGACCGGCGGTACCGATCATCAGCGAGACGGTGTAGAAGAACATGTTCAGCGTCGTACCGGCCGAGCTGGTGGTGTACTTGCCAAAGCCCAGATCGGTGACCACCTGGTCGAGCTTGGTCAGCAGCGACACGTCGGTGCCGGCCAGGCTGGCGCCCAGGCCCAGCTGGGGCAGGAAGTTGCCGGTCAGGTTCAGCGAGATGAAGAAGGCCGGCACCAGGTAAGCCAGGATCAGCACGATGTACTGCGCCACCTGGGTGTAGGTGATGCCCTTCATGCCGCCGAAAACGGCGTAGGCGAACACGATGGCCATGCCCAGGTAGATGCCCATTTCGCTGGACACGCCCAGGAAGCGCGCAAAGGTCACGCCCACACCGGTCATCTGGCCGATGATGTAGGTGATCGAGGCCACCAGCAGACAGACCACCGCCACGTTGCGAGCCGTCTTGGAGTAGTAACGGTCACCGATGAACTCGGGCACGGTGAACTTGCCGAACTTGCGCAGGTACGGTGCCAGCAGCATGGCCAGCAGCACATAGCCACCGGTCCAGCCCATCAGGAACACGGCGCCGCCGTAGCCCATGTTGGCAATGAGGCCGGCCATCGAGATGAAGGAAGCGGCCGACATCCAGTCGGCGGCTGTGGCCATGCCGTTGGTGATCGGGTGCACGCCGCCACCGGCAACGTAGAACTCGGAGGTGCTGCCGGCACGGGCCCAGAAGGCGATGCCCAGGTACAGGGCAAAGGAGGCGCCGACAATGAGATAGGTCAGTGTTTGAAGTTCCATGGTGTCGCTCCGTTCAGTCTTCCTGCATGCCGAAGCGGCGGTCGATCTCGCCCATCTTCTTGGCGTACCAGAAGATCAAGGCAATGAACACGTAGATGGAACCCTGGTGGGCAAACCAGAAGCCCAGCGGGTAGCCGCCCAGTGAAATGTTATTGAGGGCCGGGGCGAACAGGATGCCGGCGCCGTAGGACACCAGGAACCAGATGACCAGCACTTTGGTCAGTAGCCCCAGCGTTGCCGACCAGTAGGCCTTGGCGTTGCTGTCAGTTGTCATGAAAGTCATCTCCTCGGGGTGGATGCTTCGTTGGTACTTCGATGCCCTGCGGCACCACGCTTTGCATGCGCCCACCGCAAAGGCCATGACGCATTACGGCCGCGACTGTCGCCGCGCTTCCTTACGAATTTCTGATGACGACGCGCTACGGGCTGCACTCAAGGGTAAACACCAACCGAGGCTTGTCGGTGGCTTACAAAGACGTGCTTCAATCCTCAAAACTAAGACGGATCCGAAACCCCTGCGCGCCTGACGGTCCTCATGCACAATGACCAGCCCGTCTGTCCCCTGGCTGTTACCCCTCCAAGCTCGCCCATGCCCCACACCGGCCATGACACCTCCAATGCCCTGCGGCAACGCCGTATCCGGCAGCTGCAATGGGCCTGTTGTGTCCTGTGGTTGTCGGTGACCCTGGCCGTGATCTGGTTTGCCCGCGCGCTGGACAGGCCGGTCCATGGCTGGCCACTGGGCTTCTGGCTGGCCGCACAGGGGGTGGTGATTTTTTACGTGCTGCTGGTGGCCGTGTATGCCTGGGCCGTCAATCGGCTTGAATCGCCCGAGCCAGCGCCCGACACACCCAGCGACAAAGCCTGATACCTGTCCCCGGGTTGATCCCTATAGCCCGGTACATTTTCACAAATACAATTTCCCTTCCTCTTCAAGCCAGAACGAGGATTGGGGAAGGTCCTAGGACCTTCCTTTTTTTCTGCCTGTTTTCAGGTCTTGAGCGGTCCTGCATGCGGCATGGGGTGCAGCCTTGTCCTCAATGGCATGGTCAAGGCAACGGCCTTTGGCCTATGCTTGCGGCATATCGATCCTGCGGAGTTCCGCTTGCCGCCCGTTCTGCCCCCCGATCATCCGCACCCTGTTCCGGCTGCCAGCCTGCCCGCCCTGCAGACCTCCCTGTCGGCCGCAAGCGATCAGCCTTTGCCTGCAAGCCCCGCCGCGCCGCCCGAGGCGGCACAGGTCCTGCGCCAGTTCCGTGTCGTGTTTGGAGCGGTCCGCCGGCATTTCCGGCGCATGGAGCAACAGGCCGGGATCGGTGGCGCCAGCCTCTGGGCGCTGAGCCTGATCGCCCGGCAGCCGGGGCTGGGGGTGGGCCAGCTCGCGGCCCTGATGGACATCCACCAGTCGACCATGAGCAATCTCCTGCGCAACATGGTACGCGAAGGCCTGGTGCAGATGGAACGTGCCAGCCATGACCGCCGTTTTGTCGAACTGTATGCCCTGCCAGCCGGTCTCAAGCTGCTGCGGCGGGTGCGTGGCCCCTATGCCGGCGTGCTGCCTGACGCCCTGGGCCGGCTCGACCCGTTGACGCTGGCGCGGCTGCAACAGGACCTGACCCGGCTCATCGAGGCCATGGACGTCGACGCCTCGGCCGCCCAGACCCCGCTGTCGATGTTGTGACCGGGCAACGCCCCTCACCTTGCGCCTGACGGCCCTCGGGCCGCTCCCGCCGGATTGATGGCCGGCGGCATCTGCCCCAAATATATTTGTGCAAATACAATAGGCGGCCCACTGACCGAGGAGACGCCATGAAAGGCCAGACTTTCTGGATGCAGCGCCTGCAACGGGCCTGGTCCCGCCTGTGGGCGGCCATCCGGCCCGACCAAGCCGGCCGCGCCAGCCCGCCGGACCGAACCGCCCCGGCCGCCGTGCGCACGCCCCCCGCCCCTGCGGCACTGCCACCGGCCCTGCTGCGCTGCGTGAGCGTGATCATTCCGGCCCTGAACGAAGAGCGGCGCATTGCCGATGTCGTGGCCTATGCGCTGGGTGACAGCGCGACGGCCGAGGTGATCGTGGTCGACGATGCCTCCATCGACAACACCCGTGCCCGTGCCCTGGCGGCGGGTGCACGGGTCATCACCAGCACCCTGCTGGGCAAGGGCCCCTCCATGGCCGACGGTTGCGGCGCAGCGCAGCACGACATCCTGGTCTTTCTCGACGGCGACCTGGCGGGCCTGCGCCCGGGCATCATCAGCTCGCTGGCACGGCCGATCGCGCAGGACGAGGCCGACTTCGTCAAGGCCCGCTTTGGGCGCAGCGGCGGTCGGGTGACCGAGCTGAGCGCGCGCCCCATGCTGCAGGTGTTCTTTCCCGAAGTCGCGGGCATTGCCCAGCCCCTGGGCGGGGTGATCGCGGCGCGGCGCGACCTGCTGCAGCAACTGAAATTCGAAGACGGCTATGGCGTCGACATCGGCCTGCTGCTGGACGCCTGGCGCGCCGGCGCGCGCGTGCAGGAGGTGGACATCGGCCACCTCGAACACGAAAGCCAGCCGCTTATGGACCTGACGGTGATGGCCAACGAGGTCTCGCGGGTGATCTACCAGCGCGCCCGGGACTGCGGCCGTCTGCACATCGACCAGATCAGCGCCATGTACGAACAGCAACGCCTGGCCACCGCCAGCTGGGACCACCTGCTCACACGCCGCAAGGACCGTCGCCGGCTCCTGCTGCTGGACATGGACGGCACGGTCACCCGCGCCCGCTTTGTCACCGCGCTGGCCCAGGCCACCGGCCTGACAGGCGCCCTGTCCGAACACCTCGACAGCCGTCAGGGCGATGCGATGCAGCGCAGCCAGGCCATTGCCGCCCTGTGGCGGTTTGTGCACCGCCAGCGCTTCGAACAGGCCGCCCGAGAACTGCCCCTGCGCGAGGGCGTGATCGAATGCGTCAAGGCCTTCAAGCAGGCCGGCTTCATGGTCGGCCTGGTCAGCGACAGCTATTTCGTCGCAGCCGACATCGTGCGCAAACGCATCTTTGCCGACTTCGCCCTGGCCCATACCGTGGAGTTTCGCGCCGATGTCTGCGCGGGCGAACTCAGCCTCAACCCGGCCTTCATGCCCCTGCAAGCACCGGACGACAGCCCACCGCTGCACGCACCGGCCGTCCCCGCCGAAGAGACACTGTTCGACGACGGACCGGTGAGCAAGCGACACGTGATCAAACGCTTTCGCAGGCTCTCGCCCGCCTTCGAGACCGTCTGGGCGGTCGGCGACAACGACAACGATGTGCCCATGCTCGCCCTGGCCGACCGGCGCTTTGTCATCGAGCCCAAGTCACCCCGCCTGCGCGCCCTGCCCGGCGTGCAAGAGTTGAGCGACTTCGCCGCACTGCAGCAGGCCCTGAACGCTTACACCGGCGAGACAGACGACACGGCAGGCCGGTGAATGACGCTGCCGAGGATGCACAGCGATGTGGCACCACGGCCGTCATCGCCAGGCGCAGCGACGTGGCAGGGACCCGGCATGACACATTCCCCTTCAGGCAGAAGCATCCTGGGCCTGCCGCTGCTGCACCCGCTGAGGCAGTTCAGCCCAGACCGCACGCTGCGCCTGCGGCGGCATGCGGCTCCAGGCGGCGATCTCCTGCAGGCTGCGCAGACAGCCTTCGCACCAGCCACTGGGCGCGTGCATGGTGCACACCGACTGGCAGGGTGAAGGCACGGTCTCGGCAGTCATCGCCTGCGGCACCCGCTCCAGCAAACGCCGCCAGCGCGGCGGCATGGGCTTCTGGTTTGCCGGCGCACTCATGCGAGCACCACGTCGGCCAGCGGCGCGCCCGTCAGCTGACGCAAATCGTCGGGGCGCAGGCAGAACACCCCGTTGGGATGGCCGGCGGCGGCCCAGATCTCTTCGAAACGCCAGAGGTCCTGGTCGATCAGGGTCTCGGGTGGCGTCCGGTGCGCCACGGGCGCGACGCCACCGATCGAGAACCCGGTGCTGGCCTTGACGAAGTCGGCATCGGCACGGCCGATCGGTCCCACCAGGGCGGCGACCTTTTTCTCGTCCACGCGCCGGTCACCCGAGGCGATGACCAGCACCGCGGCACCGTCTTCCTTGCGCCGAAAGATCACGCTTTTGGCGATCTGGCCCAGCTGCACGCCCAGGCCGTCAGCAGCCTCCTGTGCGGTACGCGCCGAAACGTCGAGCATGCGCGGCGCATGCGGGTGGCCATGGTCGGCCAGCCAGGCGGCAACCCGCATCACCCCTTCGGGCCAGGCTGTGGTGGTCTCCATACACACTCCTTTTACTGTGCCGCGCGCTTGACCATGAGCAGGCTCGCACCCATGGCCATCAGCACGCCGCCAAACACCCGGTTCTGTGCCCGGCGCGCATGGGCTGACGACAGCCAGCGCTGCGCCCGCGAGGCCATGAAGGCATAGCCATGCATGACCACCACATCGACCGCCACCGTGGTGACCATCAGCACCAAAAGCTGCAGCCACAGCGGGCGCTGCGGGTCGATGAATTGCGGCAGCACCGCCACCATGAACACGATGCCCTTGGGGTTGGTCATGTTGGTGAAAAAACCGAGCAGGAAGCGCTCGCGCACCGAGGGCAGCGACACCGCCTGGCGTTCACCGGCTTGCGGCTCCACCGCCGTGCTGTGCGCCACTGGCGCACGCCATTGCCTGACGCCCAGCCAGACCAGGTACGCCGCGCCCAGCACCTTGACCACGGTGAACGCCGTGGCCGAGGCCACGAGCAAGGCCCCCACGCCCAGGCCGGCGATCAGCAGGATGCCGGCCACACCGGCCTGCAAACCCAGAATGGTGGCACTGGCGTGTCGCACCCCGTAGGCCAGCCCGTGGCTCATGGAGAGCACCGCGCCCGAACCCGGCGAAACCGCAATCGCCACCGAGGCAGCCAGAAAGGCCAGCCAGACATTCAACTCCACAGCACCTCCACGCGCATCAAGCGGCGCGCCTGGCCAGCAGGGCCCGCGCCACGCGCGATTGTGGCGCACGGCCCAGCTGCTCGCTGATCCAGGCCGCCGTGTCCACCAGCGCGTCGAGGTCTATGCCGGTGTCGATGCCCATGCCGTGCAGCAGATAGACCACGTCTTCGGTGGCCACATTGCCGGTCGCGCCCTTGGCGTAGGGGCAGCCGCCCAGCCCGGCCACCGAGGACTGGAAGTTCCACACCCCCATCTGCAGCGCCGCCAGGGTGTTGGAGAGCGCCTGGCCATAGGTGTCATGAAAGTGGCCGCTGACATGGTCAATGTCGTAGTGCTGGAGCGTGGCCTCCAGCGCACGCTGGACCTTGAGCGGCGTGCCCACGCCGATCGTGTCGGCCACGTCGACGCGCTGCACGCCAATGCCCTTCATCAGTCCGGCCAGATAGCCCACACGCTCGGGCGCGATCTCGCCTTCGTAAGGGCAGCCGACGGTGCAGCTCATGGCACCGCGCACCGCAATGCCGGCGGCCAGTGCGGCCTGCACGACTGGCGCAAAGCGCTCGATGCTCTCGGCGATCGAGCAGTTGATGTTCTTCTGGCTGAAGGCCTCGCTGGCCGCGCCGAACACCACGATCTCGTCGGGCTTGTCGAGCACGGCCGACTCGTAGCCCTTGAGGTTGGGCGTGAGCACCGAATAGCGGACACCGGCCTGGCGGGTCATGCCCGACATCACCGCGTGGTTGTCGGCCATCTGCGGCACCCATTTGGGCGACACGTAGCTGGTGACTTCGATTTCCTTAAGGCCGGCGACCTGCAGGCGGTGCATGAGCTCGATCTTGACCGCGGCGGGCACAGGCTGCTTTTCGTTCTGCAGGCCGTCGCGCGGGCCGACGTCGATCAACTGGACTTTGGAGGGCAAGGTCATGGTGTGGGCTTTCAATTCAAGTGTCAGTAGCCGCGCTCAGGGTCCACCACCCCGCGCACCGGTTCACCCCGCTGCAGGGCCTGCAGCTTGCCCACGATCTGGGCGATGCTCTGCTCGCGCAGCGTGCGCGCAGAGGTGTGGGGCGTGACGGTGATCTTCGGGTGGCGCCAGAAGGGATGCTCGGGGGGCAGCGGTTCTGTGCGAAACACATCCAGCGTGGCTCCGGCCAGATGGCCGCTGTCGATCAGGGCGATCAGGTCTTCATCGACCAGGTGCCGACCGCGTGCGACGTTGATCACATAACCGCCGGGCTGCAGCAGCGAGAGCGTGTCGCGGTTGAGGATGTTGTCGGTCTCGGGCGTGAGCGGCATCAGATTGACGAGCACGCGACTGGCCTGCAGAAAGGCGCCCAGCTGCTCGCGTCCGGCAAAGCTGCGCACACCCTCGATGTGTTTGAGGCTGCGGCTGAAGCCGTTGACAGGAAATTCAAACACCCGCAACGCCTGGGCCACGCGCTCGCCGAGTACGCCCAGGCCCATGACACCCACCGCACACTCGGCGCGGCTGCGCGGCTTGCGAAAGGCCCACCGTCCGGTCTGTGCATCCTCGTCGTAAGCGGCGAACTCGCGGAAATGCCGGATCACGGCATGGCAGACGTATTCGGCCATCTGCACCGACATGCCGGCATCGTCAAGCCGGATCACCTGGAGGGACGGCGGCAGCCGCAGCTGCAGCAGGGCATCGACCCCAGCGCCAATGTTGAACAGGGCCCGGAGCCCCGGCTGTTCGTCAATGAACTGCTGGGGCGGCGCCCAGACGATGGCCATGTCGGCCTGAGGCGCGCCCGGTGACCAGACAGAGACACGGGCTTGCGGCAGCGCAGCCTGCACACCTTGCACCCAAGGCGCTGGGTCCAGCTTGTCAAAGCAGATGGTGATGTTCATGAGCGGATTTTGTCAGCAAGGCCACGTCCACGTTGTCGCACCGGCTGACTCGGCCATCAGCCTGGCGTTTGTAGGGCGGCGGCTTTAGCCCCGACATGCGGCCTTGTGTAGCGAACACCGTCGGAGCTGAAGCTCCGACCTACAACACCTCAATCCGTCAACTTGAGCAGCTCCACGCCCTCCGTCACCTGGTCACCCGGTGCATAGAGCAGCTCGGCCACGGTGCCGTCGTGCGGTGCGGCGATGGTGTGTTCCATCTTCATGGCTTCCATCACGGCCAGCGCTTGACCGGCCTTGACCTTATCGCCTGCCTTGACGGCAAAAGACACCACCTTGCCCGGCATGGGTGCCGTCAGGCGTCCGCCTTCGGACGCGGCCTCGCCGGCGTGGGCCAGCGGATCGAGCAGGCTGATGCGGGCGGCCCCACGCGGGGTGAAAACGTGCGCGACCTCACCTTGCCAGTGCACCGTGCTGTGCAGGCGCTCGGCATGCTGCACCCACAGGCCATCGGCCTGCGGGTTGAAGTGCAGCGGGCAGGCCTCGCCCTCGCCCACCTGCAGGCTCAGGCCCTCGCGGCCGTAGGCCAGCTCGGCCTGCACGGTTTCTCCCGCGTATTCCAGCTCCAGGCGTCGGCGCGTGAGGCTGTGCGACTGCCAGCCGTCGCGGCGGCTGAAGGGGTCGGTGCCCGCCAAGGCCTGCTCGGCCGCCAGCGTGTGCGCCACCACCGCGGCCGCAGCCGCCTGCACGCCCACCGGGTCCTGCTTGAACAGGACTTCGCTCTCGCGCTGGATCAGCGCGGTGTCGAGCTTGGCGGTGGCGAAGGAATCGCTGCGCACCACATGGCGCAGGAACTGCACATTGGTGTTCAGGCCTACGATGTGCGTCTGCGCCAGCGCCGTGTCGAGGCGGGCCAGCGCCTGCTCGCGCGTGTCGCCGTGCACGATGAGCTTGGCGACCATCGAGTCGTAGAAGGGGCTGATGGTGTCGCCTTCGCGCACGCCGTCGTCAAAGCGCACAACGCCTCTTTCAAAGCTCACGGCCTGCGGCTTGCGGTACACCTGCAGCGTGCCGGTGGCAGGCAGGAAGTTGTTGTCCGGGTTTTCGGCGCAGATGCGCGCCTCGATCGCGTGGCCCTGCATGCGGATCTGCTCCTGCTGCAGCGGCAGCGGCTCGCCGCTGGCCACGCGCAGCTGCCACTCCACCAGGTCGAGGCCAGTGATCGCTTCGGTGACCGGGTGCTCGACCTGCAGCCTCGTGTTCATTTCCATGAAATAGAAACGCATGGACTCGGGCTGGTCGTAGGCGGCTTGCTCGACGATGAACTCCACCGTGCCTGCGCCCACGTAGTTGACGGCCTTGGCGGCGGCCACGGCGGCCAGGCCCATCTGCTGGCGCAGCGCGGGCGTCATGCCGGGGGCCGGGGCTTCTTCCAGCACTTTCTGATGGCGGCGCTGCACCGAGCAGTCGCGCTCGAACAGATACACGCAGTTGCCGTGCGTGTCGCCAAACACCTGGATCTCGATGTGGCGGGGGCGCTGCACGTACTTTTCGATCAGCACCGCGTCACTGCCGAAGCTGTTGATGGCTTCGCGCTTGCAGGATTCGAGCGCGGCCATGAAGTCGGCCGACTTCTCGACCGCGCGCATGCCCTTGCCACCACCGCCGGCACTGGCCTTGATCAGCACCGGGTAACCGATGCGGTCGGCCTCGGCCTGCAGCAGGGCCGGGTCCTGGTGGCTGCCGTGGTAGCCGGGCACCAGCGGCACACCGGCCTTTTCCATCAGCTGCTTGGATTCGGCCTTCAGGCCCATGGCCAGGATGGCGGACGCGGGCGGACCGATGAAGACGAGCCCCGCTTCGGCACAGGCATTGGCAAAAGCCTCGTTCTCGCTCAGAAAGCCATAGCCCGGGTGAATGGCCTCGGCGCCCATGGCCTTGGCCGCGTCGATGATGCGTTGCCACTGCAGGTAGCTGTCCTTGGGCGCCGCGCCGCCCACGTGCACCGCCTCGTCGCAGGCCTGCACATGCTTGGCGCGGGCATCCGCGTCGGAATACACGGCCACGGTTTTCACACCCATGCGGCGCGCGGTGGCAGCCACACGGCAGGCGATCTCGCCACGGTTTGCAATCAGGATTTTCTTGAACATGTTTTTCTCCTGCCTCAGGCCAGCCAGCCGGGTTGGCGTTTGTCCAGGAAGGCCGAGAGGCCGTTCTGCGCTTCGGGGGTGGCGCGCAGCTGCGCGATGCGCTGGGCGGTGTCTTCGACCACGGCATCGTCGATCGGCTTGTTGTCGACCGCGCGGATCAGATCCTTGGCCGCGGCTTGCGACAGCGGGCCGCCCTGGATCAGGGCATCGACGATTTCCTGCACTTTGGCGTCGAGCTGCTCGGGCTCGACCGCTTCGTGCACCAGCCCGAGTTCGCGGGCGCGCACGGCGTCGATGAGCTCGGCCGACTGGAAGTAGCGGTAGCTCTGGCGCGCACCGATGGCCCGCACCACATAGGGGCTGATGGCCGAGGGGATGATGCCGAACTTGACTTCGGAGGTGGCAAACACCGCCTTGGTGGACGCCACGGCGATGTCGCACGCGGCGGTGAGGCCGGTGCCGCCACCGAGAGCCGCGCCCTGCACGCGGGCGATGGTGGGTTTTTTCATCTCGGCCAGCACGCGCAGCATGCGCGCCAAGGCGCGGGCGTCGCGCAGGTTTTCTTCCACACCGTTTTGCGCGGCGCACTTCATCCAGTTGAGGTCGGCGCCGGCCGAAAAGTTCTTGCCGCGACCGGCCAGCACCACCACGCGCACGCTGTCGTCCGCATCCAGTGCTTCGCAGGCGGCGGTGAGTTCGGTGATCAGGGTTTCGTCAAAGGCGTTGTGCACGTCCGGGCGGTTCATCCACACGGTGGCCACGCGGCCCTTGCGTTCGATCTCTAAGGTCTGGTACATGGTGTTTGAACCCATTGGGCGGTTGCAGAGAGGTTGATCAGTGAGGCCATGAGTCCAGGCCCCCCAAGGATTTGAGTGATTCGAAGTCCGCATCGCGGTGCAACAAGGCGTGGCCGTGCGTGATGCAGTAGCTGGCCAGCAGCACATCGATGGGGCTGCGCACGGTACGGCCTGATCGACGCAGACGCTGGTACAAAGCGGCCGCCTGCAACACGTTGTCCAGCCCCCCGATTTCCACCACCGGCAACGCCAGGAGCAGGTCTCTGGCCTGGGCCTGTGCCCGAGCGGTCGGAAAGCCGCGCACCACTTCAAAGACCACCAGATCGGCCACGCCAATGTCAGGCGGTCCGTCCTGCCCAGACAGCCACACCTTCAATTGTTCTGTCTGCGCGTTGCTCGTGCCTCTGAAGTGATCGATCAGCACGCTGGAGTCCACCAGGATCATCTGCCTTGACTCCGCGTGCGCGACTTGACACCTGGAGTCGCAGGGGACTGGCGTCCGGGCTTGCGGGACTTGACTTCGTAGGGGGCTGCTGGCTCTTGCACCGCCGCGTCAAGTGGCTCGCTTTCTTCTCTCGCCTTGGCCCACGCTTCATCAGAATCGTCCCAGAACAAGGTGCCCCGCGCCGCCAGTAATGCGGCATAGGCCTTTTTGCGCTTGAGCAAGCGCAAGCCTTCCTCCACAGCCTCGCGCTTGGTCTTGAAGTCGCCACTGGCCATGACCTCGGCCATGAGCTTGTCGTCGATCACGATGTTGGTCCGCATGCACGCCATCCCAATGTGTATGAAATTATCAAATCATACACATCACATGCGGAACACACCGAACTTCGTGTCCGGGATCGGCGCATTGAGCGAGGCCGACAGGCCCAGCGCCAGCACCCGGCGGGTGTCAGCGGGGTCGATCACGCCGTCGTCCCACAAACGGGCGGTGGCGTAGTACGGGTGGCCTTGCTCTTCGTACTGCTGTTTGATCGGGGCCTTGAAGGCTTCTTCCTCTTCCATGCTCCACTGGCCACCCTTGGTTTCGATGCCGTCGCGCTTGACGGTGGCCAGCACACTCGCAGCCTGCTCCCCACCCATCACCGAGATGCGCGCGTTCGGCCACATCCACAGGAAGCGCGGGCTGTAGGCGCGGCCGCACATGCCGTAGTTGCCGGCACCGAAGCTGCCGCCGATGATGATGGTGAACTTGGGCACGGCAGCGGTGGCCACGGCCGTGACCATCTTGGCGCCGTTGCGGGCGATGCCTTCGTTTTCGTACTTGCGGCCGACCATGAAGCCGGTGATGTTCTGCAGGAAGACCAGCGGGGTCTTGCGCTGGCAGCACAGCTCGATGAAGTGCGCGCCCTTCAGGGCCGACTCGCTGAACAAAATGCCATTGTTGGCGATGATGCCGACCGGCATGCCTTCGATGCGGGCAAAGCCGCAGACCAGCGTGGTGCCAAAGCGGGCCTTGAACTCGTCGAACTCGGAGCCGTCGACGATGCGGGCGATGATCTCGCGCACGTCAAAGGGCTTGCGACTTTGCTTGCCCGTTTCATCGGTCGGGATCACACCGTAAAGCTCTTTGGCGTCGTACTTCGGCGGCACGGGCACGTGCGTCGCGATGTTCGGGACTTTTTGCGCGTTCAGGTTCTTGACAGCGCTCCTGGCCAGCGCCAGTGCGTGCAGGTCGTTTTGCGCCAGATGGTCGGCCACGCCGGACAGGCGCGTGTGCACATCGCCACCGCCCAGGTCTTCGGCGCTGACCACTTCGCCGGTGGCGGCTTTCACCAAAGGCGGGCCACCCAGAAAGATGGTGCCCTGGTTCTTGACGATGATGGTCTCGTCGCTCATGGCCGGCACATAGGCGCCACCGGCCGTGCAAGAGCCCATGACCACGGCGATCTGCGCGATGCCCTGCGCGCTCATATTGGCCTGGTTGAAGAAGATGCGGCCGAAGTGGTCGCGGTCCGGAAAGACCTCGTCCTGGTTGGGCAGGTTGGCGCCGCCCGAGTCCACCAGATAAATGCAGGGCAGGCGGTTTTGCTGCGCAATCTCCTGCGCGCGCAGGTGATTGCGCAGCAAAACCG
>Ga0255182_1001219_pt1 | contig 13952 bp, 12 predicted proteins | sample Atl_UVDOM_RepA_8_FD_188420 | JGI IMG/M metagenome (GOLD analysis project Ga0255182, IMG submission 188420) | Freshwater microbial communities from Altamaha River, Georgia, United States - Atl_UVDOM_RepA_8d | ecosystem: Environmental > Aquatic > Freshwater > River | place: USA: Georgia...
ATCGATGGTGCCGTTGAGCACGCTGATCATTCCGGTCGGTAGCAGCATCACCACGACTTCGATCGGCCACACCACGAGCAACACGTTGGTGAGTTGGTTCAGCAGTTTGCGTGGCATGCCCGGCTGCACGAGATACCAGTGGCCAAGCAGCATCGCATCGCTGACGGCACCAAGAAACGCCGCGCCAACGAGTAGGCGCGCCAACCACAACGCGTCGCTGCCCGCGCCATCGCCGTGTTCAACCGCGAGCGTTGCGATGACGACACCTACGAATCCGCTCACCGCAGCCAACACGTCGAATGTGGTGTCGCGGCGTGCGAATGCGGCGAGTGCCAGCACGGCGAGCATCACAGCCGCAATCTCACGACCCAGCACCGCCCCGAAGGCAACACCGAGCCCGACCCCGATCAGAGCGAGCGCGGCATATACCCCGCGCAATAACTTGCCGTAGCCGACGGAAATCTCGCCAGTGCGAAACGTAAAGACAAAGAACAACATGCCACCGGCTGCCCACTGCAACATCACCGTGGCGGCATCGAGCTTCACGGCGTCACCTCGGCGTCGCAGACCACGGCGTCAACCCGGCGTCGAGCGTCACAGCACCACAAGGTCGCGTGGCGTGTGGTTCATTCGCTGCGGGCCGTTGACCGTGGCGACCACGATGTCTTCCAACCGCATGCCCCACTGCCCGGGCACATAGATGCCCGGTTCGACACTGAATGCATGTCCGTGGGCGATGGGCAGAAGATTGCCGTGCACCATGTAGGGCTCTTCGTGGGCTTCCATACCGATGCCATGACCCGTTCGGTGGATGAAGTACTCGCCCCAACCAGCGTCTTCAAGCACACTGCGGGCCGCCGTGTCGACCGATTCGCACGTGCCACCGACGACACCTGCTTGTACGCCGGCTTCTTGCGCGCGACGCAGATCGGCCCACGCTCGTTGCACATCGGCGGGCGGTTCACCAAGAAACACGCAGCGTGTGATGTCGCTGCAATAGCCGTTCATCGTGCCGCCGAAATCACAGAGCACGATTTCGCCGCGCTGAATCTCGCGACGACCAGGGTGATGATGCGGGCTTGAGGCGTTCTCCCCCGCGGCAACGATGGCGAAGTTGACAACATCGTGACCTTCGGCCAACAGACGCGCCGAGATGTCGGCAGAAACTGCCGCCTCGGTGCGACCCGCGAGTGCAATCTCGCCAAGTTGCAACTGTGCCGCCACTCGGTCGGCGGCGGCACCTGCTGCGGCGAGCGCAGCAATCTCAGCATCGTCTTTGGTGGCACGCAGGGCTCCGACGACCTCGACCGACCGCACATAGGTGCGGCCCGGCAGATGTGCCAAGAGATCGACCAAGAAGCGCGCCCACATCTGGTCACCGACAGCGATGCATTTGGCATCGCGCAGCAACTTGGCAGTGACGGCGATGGGGTCGTGCGTTTCATCCCACGACACGAGGTCAAAGACCGACGCGTGATGTTCGACGCGCGGTGCCTCAAGCCGGGGCACGACAAGTGTGGCGTTCGACGCCGTTACGACGAGGGCCGTCAATCGTTCGAGTGGCATCGCGTGATAACCAATGAGATACGGAAGGTCGTGACCCACCGACACAAGCAGGGCGTCAACCGACCGCTCGCGCATCGCAGCTCGCACGCGCGACAAGCGCTGCGAATACAACGCGGCACTCGTCATGTCTTGGCGACCAATCTGCCCGACTGATAATCGTCAAACGCCTGCTTGATTTCTTCGCGCGTGTTCATGACGAAGGGGCCATAGCGCACCACGGGTTCACCGAGCGGCTTGCCACCTAAAAGCAAGGCTTGCGATTCGCCGTTGGTCGTGAGCACGACATCGCCGGCCATACGCGAGAACACCAACATCTGCCCCGACTCCGCGGCATGGCCATTTACAGAGAGTGCGCCGTCGAACACGTGCACCAGCGCAGTGTGTCCCGCTTCTGGTGACCACCGCACTTCTTCACCCGCACGCAACAGCACATGGGCATAGGTCATCGGGCTCGTCGTTTCAACTGCACCTGTCACGCCCATCACGGTGCCCGCCACCACACGCACTTCTCCGCCATTGGGCAACTGCACGCGACGCAATTCTTCGGCGTCAAAGCCTTGGTATCGCGGTGCGATCATCTTTGCCGCCGCCGGCAGATTCACCCATAACTGGAAGCCGTGCATGCGCCCACCCGCGCGCAGAAAATCGTCGGTGGGCAATTCGCTGTGAATCACCCCGGCGCCCGCGGTCATCCACTGCACGCCACCCGGGCGAATCGTGGCGACGGCTCCGGTGGTGTCGCGGTGTTCCATTGCCCCGTGCATCAAGTACGTGACGGTCTCAAACCCCCGATGTGGATGCTCGGGTGCGCCAATCGCCTTGCCCGGCGCATAGTCGACCGGCCCCATCTCGTCGAGCAAGAGGAATGGGTCAATGTGACTCACACGCGCCGTCGGAAACGGGCGTCGCACGACGAATCCGCCGCCTTCGACCGTGCGTTCGGCGTTGATGATCGTGTCGAGTGGGCGCAGCGTCATCGGCGCACCAAGACTTTCACGGCGTGCGGCGAGTCTGCCGCGTCTGCTGCCTCGCGCGCGTGGTAACTCGAACGCGTCAGCGGGCTTGCTTCAACGTGCGAGATACCGAGCGACTCACCAAAGGCTCGGTACTGCGCGAACTCTTCTGGCGTGGCCCATCGCACCACCGGCAGATGCTCGGCCGAAGGGCGCAAATACTGACCGATCGTTACGATCTGCGCGCCGACTGCCGCCAAATCCACGAGCAACGACCGCACCTCGTCGGGTGTCTCGCCTAGGCCGAGCATGAACCCAGACTTCGTCACCAGCCCGGCACGCTTGGCACGTGCCAACACCGACAGGCTGCGCGCATACCCCGCCGACGGGCGCACGATCCGTTGCAGACGTGCGACGGTTTCGATGTTGTGATTGAACACTTCTGGTCGCACCGCGAACAACTTTTCCAGAGACGAGTCGTCACCCTTGGCGTCTGACACCAGTGTTTCCACCGCAGTGCCAGGTGTGCGCTCGCGAATCGCCTGCACGCAACGTGCCACGTGTTCGAAGCCACCGTCGGCCAGGTCGTCGCGGGCCACCATCGTGAGCACCGCGTGCGACAACCCCATGCGCGCTACTGCCTCGGCCACACGCCGCGGCTCGTCGGCATCGGGCAACTCGGGCTTGCGTGTGTCAACGAGACAAAAACCGCAGGCCCGTGTGCAGCGCTCGCCCAACACCATGAAGGTGGCGGTGCCGTCTTTCCAGCATTCCGACAGGTTCGGGCAACCCGCTTCTTCACACACCGTCACCAAGTGCAGATCGCGCAGCGTCTTCTTGGTCGCGAGCACATCGGCGCCATGCTCAACCCTCGGGCGCAGCCACTCGGGTTTGCGTTGGGTGATGTGCATGCCGACAACGTCTGGTTCGTAGTCCCACGCCACATCATGACGATCACTCACGCCGCTACCCCACCGCTCACTCGCCAGTCGTGCGACGATGTCGGCAACTTCGCGCAGCGAGGCATTGCAGCCTTCTTCGCGCAGAGAAGTGACAGGGTGCTCGGCGATGCCGCACGGCACGATGTGGTCGCGCATGTAGCGCAGATCGGGGTCGACGTTCAACGCAAAGCCATGCATCGTGCGACGCGCCGTCGACCCTCGGGCCACGCGCACGCCGATTGCGCAAATCTTGCGCGCTCGCGGTGTGTCGGCGTCGATCCACACGCCGGGGTATCCGGCTTTGCGGCTTGCGAAGAGGCCGAGTTCGCCAAGTGTGTCAATCACGAGTTGCTCGACGCTGCACACATACGCAGTGATGTCGGCGGGCGATGAGTCACCGTGCTTGCCGGGCAGCGACCGAATCGGATACACCACCAGCTGACCAGGACCGTGATAGGTGATGTCGCCGCCACGATTGACACGCACGAGTTCGGCATCAACCGACGAAGGATCGCACTTTAGGTTTCGTTGCAACTCAGCTGACGCGCCATAGGTGAACACGTGGTGGTGCTCGAGCATGAGCAGATAGTCATCGGTGGCGTGCTCGAACAGCGCATGTTGCAACGCGAGTGCGTCGCGATACTTCACCCGCCCGAGCCAGCGGACGCGCATCAGAGTTCCGCCGACCAGTCCTGCGTCTCGAGAATCTGCTTCACCTTCGCCAAGAAGTTTGCAGCGTAGGCGCCATCGAACGCGCGGTGGTCCCAACTCATTGCCAGGTTGCCAACCGGATGAATGGCGATGCTCTCTGAACCGTCGGGCATGCGCACCGCCACCGGTTTGCGCACGATGGCATCGGTGCTAATGATCGCTACCTGCGGTTGGTTGATGATCGCCATGGTCAGCACCGAACCCGCCGACCCGTTGTTGCTGATGGTGAAGGTGCCACCCTGAATCTCGTCAGGTGACAGTTTGCGCGACCGCGCACGCGACGCAAGGTCATTGATCTCGCGCGCGATGGCACGCAGACGCTTGCCTTCCGCCCCGCGCACGACTGGCACCAACAACCCTTGGTACTCAAGATCGACCGCAATGCCGAGGTCGACGTATTTGTGCACCACGAGCGTGTCACCGTCGAGACTCGCGTTCATGTGTGGGAAGTGTGCGATTGCATCGACAATCGCACGACTAATGAACGGCAGATACGTAAGCGAAAATCCTTCGGCCGACTTGAACGAATCTTTTGATGCGTTGCGCGCCACATCGACATTCGCATAATCCACTTCGACCACGCTGAAGGCGTGCGGAGCCGTGCTCTTGCTCGCCACCATGTGACTGCCGGTCAAGCGGCGAATCTTGGAGAGCGGCACCACTTCGTCACGTGCACCAACCACGACGCGCGGTGCGGGCGCGGGTGCGGGCTTCGGGGCGGCAGCGGGTGCTGGTGCTGGCACTGCAGCGGGTGCTGGTGCTGGTGTGGGTGCCGATGCCGGTGCGGGCGCGGACGCTGGTGCTGCGGCGGGCGCTGGTGTGGGAACTGCGGCCGACGTAGGAGCAGGCGTGCGCGTCAAGCCGTGCGCGTCGATGTAGTCGAGCACGTCTTCGCGCGTGATGCGACCACCAGGTCCAGTGCCACGCAACGCTGCAACGTCGATGCCGTGATCCGTGATCAAACGTCGCACGACGGGTGACAGCACAATGTTGGTCGGCAGCGCAGCGGCAGGTACGCGCGCAGGTGCAGGTGCAGGTGCGGGCGCAGGCTTCGGTACGGGTGCAGGTGCGGGCGCGGGCGCAGCGGCAACTGGTGCGGGTGCTGGCGTCGGTGCGGGCACAGGCGCGGCGACGGCGGGTGCCGGTGCAACTGGTGCTGGCGCAGGTGCTGCTGCTCCGCTTGACGCTCCGACGACGGCAATGACGGTTCCTACCGGCACGGTGTCACCGGCCTGCACACGAATCTCGGTCAGCGTGCCCGCAATCGGCGATGGCACTTCGGTATCCACTTTGTCGGTCGACACTTCAAAGAGTGGCTCGTCGGCGCGCACCGTGTCGCCCACGTTCTTGAACCAACGGGTGATCGTGCCCTCAGTAACGGTTTCGCCGAGTTGCGGCAGGGTGACATCAGCCATGGTTTGTTACTTCACTTTCTACGCGTTGATACTGCGACCGGTCAGCGAGAGCACCGTCTCGCCGAACAATTCCGTCAGGCTCGGATGCGGCTGGATGAATTCGGCGATCTCGTCGACCGAAGCTTCCCAGTTGACAGCGAGATAGCCACCCGAGAGTTGCTCGGTGACCCAAGGGCCCACCATGTGCACGCCGAGCACTTGGCCGGCGCGACCATCGCGACCCTTTTTGGCGATGACCTTCACCAGACCGTCGGGTTCACCGAGAATCATCGCTCGCGAATTGGCGCGAAACTGATGCTTGGCGACGACCACATCGTGGCCAGCAGCACGTGCTTCTTCTTCTGATGGACCTGCCCACGCCACTTCGGGGTGGCAATAGATGGCCCACGGAACGCGGTCATACATCACGGGCAACGCAATCTCGCCGCGCATGTGCTTGACCGCGAGAATCGCCTCGGCATACGCCACGTGGGCGAGTTGTGGTGTGGCAATCAGGTCGCCTACGGCATACACGTTTGCCTCGCCCGTGCGGCAGTACGCGTCGACTTCAACAAATCCGCGTTCAGACACCTTCACCTTCGTGCCGTTGAGACCGAGCTCGTCGGCATACGGGCGACGGCCAACCGAAACGACGACCGCATCGACTTCCAATGACTCTCCGTCACCAAAGTGCACGACCGTGCCACCGGAATTGTTTGGTGTATGACCGCTGACCTTTACACCAGTGCGAATGTCGATGTTCCTTTTCTTGAACGACTTCACCACCACGTTGGCGACGTCAGGGTCAAGACCGGGCAGAATCTTGGGCAGACCCTCGAGAATCGTCACGTTGGCGCCGAGATCGGCAAAGCACGACGCGAACTCGCAACCGATCGCGCCGCCACCGATCACAGCGATACGCGATGGCACCTTGTCGAGCGCGAGCACTTCGTCTGAGGTCATCACCGCACCACCAGGTGTGAACCCTGGGATTGTGCGCGGCACAGAACCACTCGCCAAGACCACGTTCGTGGCGTTCAGCGTTTGCGTGTTGCCGTCGGCTGCGCGCACGGTCACACTGCGGCCGGCACCGAGCGAGCCCGTGCCGAGCAAGTAGGTGACCTTCTTTGCTTTGGTCAGCCCAGTCAAACCCTTGACGAGGCCATTCACGATCGTCTGTTTACGCGCCTGCGTGACGGCAAAGTTCACCGCGGGGGCCGAGGCTTCGATGCCAAAATCTTTCGCGTGTGCGACATGACGAAACACTGCCGCGCTCTCCAAAAACGCCTTGGCCGGGATGCACCCTCGGTTGAGACACGTGCCACCGATGGTGTCTTTTTCAATGAGCGCAACCTTCATGCCCGCTGATGCTGCATAGAACGCTGCTGCGTAACCGCCGGGGCCGCCTCCGATTACGGCGAGATCGTATGCAGCGTCTGACACGTCTATATACGGTAGTGCGTTTCGTCGACTACGAGCCCAGCCATTGACGCTTTTCACCGTCACGCGCGTACACGATGGTGGGTGTTCCTTGCGCAGCGACGAACTTCAGTGTGCACACGAGTTCATCGCCTTCGTTCGATGCGTTACTTGCCGCCCCACCCGCTCTCTGCTCGCACTCCGCGGATGCAATCGGCGCGGTGATTTCGCCATTCGCGAGCATCGACCAGCCCTCGTTTACGCCTGCCACATCAACGCCGCGTATCACAACGTCGACCAGTGTTTGCCCATTCGTCACTTGCACATCACGCACGGTGACCGACACCGACCCGAGTTCCGTGGTGGTGCCGAGAGCAAGCAGCGACGTAGTCGACTCGCTGTCGGTGGCCGTCTGCAGCAGCTTCACGGTGCCCGCGATGAGAATCAACAGACCACAAATCAGGCTGGCGATGATGAGTTTGCGGGTGCTCACGCAGCTTGAGCGTACGCTGGAATCGTCCTCGCATCGTTCACGTAGCGCCAGCGATGGATGAAAGGTTGGTCACAGCACATGGGTCTGCGCGACTTGTTCACCCGCGACTCACCATCGAAAGAAGACCTTGTCGCAGAGCGTCTCTGTGAACGCTTCGAAGACCTGCACATGCTGTCGCTGGCCGACATGCCGCTTCGTCAACGCGTTGATGTGTGCGGAGAGATCCGTCGCATGAGCGTTAAGCCGCGCTCCGGAATACCTGCAGTTGAGGTCGAGATCAGCGATGGAACCGGCGAACTTACGCTCGTGTTTTACGGTCGCAGCCAGATGCCGGGCATCGGCCACAACCGTGCACTCACCGTGTCAGGTGTGGCGTTTCGCGAAGGATCGCGTCGCGTGATGCTGAACCCTGCATATCGACTGCTACCCCGCACCGGCCAGTAACCCGAGCACATTCGCCGCGCGCACCGGGCAGTAGCCCGAGCGCACTCGCCGCGCGCGTCTCAGCCGATCAAGAGTTTCGCGACTGCCGCTTCGGCGTCTTCGGTGATAAGCGCCATCACCTCATCGCCGACGCGCAACACAGTGTCGTTCGTCGGCACCATCACTCGCTCGGCGCGCACGATGGCAACGATCGTCGCGCTGCGCGGCAACACCAACTCTGAGATGGCACGATTCGCTGCCGGCGAGTTCTCGGCGAGCGTCACCTCAACGAGTTCCGCCTTGCCGCCCTTCAACTGCATGAGTCGCACGAAACTGCCAACCGAAGTTGCCTCTTGCACCAAGCTGGTGATGAGGTGTGGCGTCGACACCGATACATCAACGCCCCACATCTGGTTGAACATCCAATAGTTCTTTGGATTATTGACACGTGCCACTACGCGGGGTACGCCGAACTCTTGCTTGGCAAGCAGCGACACGACGAGATTGTCTTCGTCGTCTCCGGTCACCGACGCGACGACATCAGCCTCGCGAACACCCACGGTGTCGAGCACCGAATAGTCGCATGCATCGCCAAAATGCCACTCGATGCCCGCTGACTCTTCGCGCGACTGGTATTCACGCAGGGTTGCTCGATCATTATCGATAATCGTCACGGTGTGACCCGCCGCAACCATCTCGCGCGCAGTAAAGCGCCCGACACTGCCGCCGCCAGCGATGATCACTTTCATTATTCTTCGACCGGACCTTTCGCCAAGAACTCATCGAGGGCGGCGATGTTGGCATTGGCGACGGCGAGATATGCGACATCGCCTTCTTGCAGCAGCACATCGGGCGACGACAGCATCGCCTTTCCATAACGTCGCACGCCAACCACCCGTGAGGGGCCATCTCCGAGGCGCGGCGAGCGCACACCGACCCACGATGCCGGCACCGCGCGCTCAACCAACACAAGTTCGGCACTTGGATCGGTCCACTCAACTGCCGGGCTCTCTGGCACGATGCGTCGCATGATGCGTTCGGCGGTCCACTTCACCGTCGCAACGGTTGCAATACCGAGTCGCTCGTAGATCTCTGAGCGCTTTGGGTCATAAATGCGCGCAACGACTCGTTCGATGCCGAACCGTTCACGACCAACCCGGGCAATCATGATGTTGGAATTGTCGCCATTGGTCACCGCTGCGAGCGCCGATGCCTTCTCGATACCTGCTGCCATGAGCACGTCTGGATCGAAACCGATTCCGACGATGGTTTGACCTGCGAAGTCATCCCCCAGCCGCAAGAACGCGTCAGCCTTGCGATCGACCACTGCGACGGTGTTGCCGAGTGCGCACAACTCGCGCGCCAGTGTTGAGCCGACACGCCCGCAACCAACGATTACGACGTGCACGAACTACCATCGTACCCGCGGCAGTCTTCATGGCCGTAGCGCATAGAGGCGTCATATGGCACCAAAGAACATCGACCGCCGCACGGCACTGGCACGTTGGAAGGGTCGCCTTATCGGTGACCCGATCGCATCTGAGCACGACGCTCACAACCGCCTGAAGAAGCGGGTCGCACTTCCGGTCTTTGCCAGCGACGCCATCTCGAGTACGGCGTATGCAACTGAGGAGATTCTCATCGTCTTTTTGACGATGGCAGTCATTGGTACCGCAGCATTCGACAATCTCGTGCCGATCGCCATCATGGTGGTGATTCTGTTGGCAATCGTCGTCAACAGTTACCGACAAACGATTCACGCCTATCCCCATGGTGGTGGTAGTTACATCGTCGCCAAAGACAACCTCGGCAAGTATCCATCTCTTGTGTCGGGTGCTTCGATGCTGGTCGACTACATCCTCACTGTTGCAGTGTCGGTGGCTGGTGGTGTAGCGGCAATCATTTCGGCATTCAACGGCTTAGCCCCGTACCGCGTGTGGCTCTGCGTCGGATTCATCGCGCTCATCACGCTGGCCAACCTGCGTGGACTTCGTGAATCGGGTGCCCTGTTCGCACCACCGACTTACCTCTACATTCTGAGTCTCGCTGCACTCATTCTCGTGGGGCTGTACCGCGTGTATTTTCAAGATCTCGGTCCGATCGCCCACACTGGCCCAGTTGAGCAAGAGCTACTCGAGGGGCAGAAAGCGTTGACGCTGTTCTATTTCTTGAAAGCCTTCTCGTCGGGTGCAGTCGCCCTGACGGGCATCGAGGCGGTGGCCGACGGTGTGCCGGCCTTCGAAAAGCCAGAACCACGCAACGCCGCACAAACGCTGATCATGATGGCCGTAATCCTCGGCGTCTCGTTCTTTGGTCTCAGCGTGCTCGCTCAGCACCTCGAGCCGTTGAAAGACCACGAGGGCCAGATCAAAGACACTGTGCTCGCCCAGATGGCTGAGCAGGTGTACGGGGGTCGCAATCTCTTCTTCTTCATCACCCAATTCGCAACGTTTGGCATTTTGATACTTGCTGCGAATACGGCCTATGCCGACTTCCCGCGACTGTCGTCAGTGATTGCCAAAGACAGCTATCTGCCGCGACAATTCGCCAACCGTGGCGATCGCCTCGTGTTCAGCAACGGCATCATCTTCCTCGGCATCGCGGCATCCGTCTTGGTAGCGGCATTCGGCGGCATCGTCAATGCGCTGATTCCGCTCTATGCGGTCGGCGTCTTCACGGGTTTCACCATTAGCCAAACGGGAATGTTCGTTCGCCTCGTGCGACGCAAAGAGAAGTCTTGGCCGCTCAAGGCTTTTTTCACTGGCGTTGGCGCGCTCACCACGTTTGCTGTTGCGATGGCTGTTGTCATCGTCAAGTTCACCGACGGCGCGTGGATTCCGGCAGTCGTGATTCCCTCGATGATCTTCATGTTCACGGGCGTCAATCGTCACTACGTGCGCGTGAAGAAGTTCCTCGCCGTCGCAGAGCAGTCGACGCCCGCATTTCGCACGCACTTCGTGGTGGTGCTGGTGGGTTCAATCAACGCCGGTGTCGTTCAAGCAATCAAGTACGCGCAGAGTCTGCGGCCCGATCGGTTGATTGCTCTCAGCATCGTCGGATCAAGTGCAGAGAGCGAGGAGCTGATTGCGGAATGGAACAAGCGCTTCCCTGGCGTCGATCTCGAAGCCCCAGTAGACGATTACCGCAATCTCACCGACAAGGTGCTCGAGGAAGTCGAGCGGCTCGACGGCATGCAGCCCGACGACATCGTCACTGTCGTGATTCCTGAATTCGTCACCAGCCTGCGTTCGCAGTGGTTGCACAACCAGTCGGCACTCGCCATCAAGGCGCGCTTGCTCTTCCGTCCCAACACGGTGGTGACATCGATTCCGATCGTTATTCCTGACGGCGCAGAGGTCTAGTCCCCGCGTAATCGTGCGATGCCGCGCGTCTCTTGCTTCACTGCACGCGCCTAGCCTGACGACATGCGAATCGTCGTTTCTGGTGCGAGTGGTCTCATTGGTTCAGCCCTGGTTCCCCATCTCACGGCGGCCGGTCACCACGTCACACGACTCGTGCGTCGCTCTGCAACCGCCAACGAGTCGCAGTGGAACCCGCAGCGCGGCGAGATCGATGCATCAGTAATTGACGGAGCCGATGCGGTCATTCATCTCTCGGGTGCTGGTATCGGCGACAAACGCTGGTCGAATTCGTACAAGCGCGAGATTCTCGATAGCCGTGTGCGGAGCACGAAACTGCTCGCCTCAGTGATTGCGGGTGCTGCCAAGCGACCCGGCGTGTTTCTCTCGGGCTCGGCAATCGGCATTTACGGCGCACGTGGTGACGAAACGCTTGACGAATCATCGGCCCACGGCGACGGTTTCTTGGCCGATGTGTGCAAGCAGTGGGAGGCCGCAGCCACCAACGCGGGCACTCGCACCGTATTCTTGCGCACCGGAATCGTGCTCTCGCCCAAAGGTGGAGCCCTAAAGAAACAGTTGCCACTGTTTCAACTTGGCCTCGGCGGAAAATTCGGTCGCGGTGATCAGTGGCAGAGCTGGATCTCCATCGATGATGAAGTTGCTGCGATTACCCACTTGCTGACGAGCAACATCTCAGGAGCAGTGAACCTCACTGCCCCAGCGGCGGTGACGAATGCAGAGTTTGCACGAGTGCTCGGCAGCATCTTGCGACGTCCCGCGATATTGCCGGTGCCATCATTTGGGCCGAAGCTCTTGCTCGGTGGCGAACTCGCCGACGCGTTGTTGTTCACCGGTCAGCGGGTAATCCCTCGCGTGTTGTCTGGTGCCGGCTTTCAGTTTGCGCACCCGACACTCGAAATCGGCCTCCGCGCGCTTCTCAAGCGGTAACGGCGCGTCACGCGTGATGACGAGCCGATCACGATGACCGCGAAAGCCTCATGAGCCTGCTGCCGGCACGAGTAGACGTAGTCGTCGTCGGTGCTGGCGTGGCGGGGCTGGCTGCCGCCAAACACCTGCACGCCAAGTCGTTTTCGGTGGCGGTGCTCGAAGCACAGGACGACGTGGGCGGTCGTGTGCGCACCGACATCGTCGATGGTTTCCGGCTCGACCGTGGTTTTCAGATCTTGCTCACGGCGTATCCCGAGTTGCGGCGACAGGTCGACCTTGATGCGCTCGACGTGCACACCTTCGACCCAGGAGCGCTCGTGATGCATCGCGGTCGGTCGTATGTGGTGGGTGATCCATTTCGTGCGCCACGCACGTTCGTGTCTACCTTGCGCGCCCCGATAGGTACGCCACTCGACAAAGTGCGCATCGCGATGCTGCGTTCGCGCACGTTACGTGGCGATGCTCGCGAATTGCTCGGCGGCAATGACCTACCAACTGTCGTCGCGCTGCGTCGTGCCGGGTTTTCGCAGAAGATGATCAATCGTTTCTTTCGCCCACTCTTCGGTGGCATTCAGCTCGACCCTTCGCTCACGACGTCGCGACGCATGTTCGACATCATCTTTCGTAGCCTCGGCGCAGGCGACAGCGGCCTGCCGCGCTTGGGCATGGGTGCGCTGCCGCGGCAGATGGCAGACCGTCTGCCCGGGCTCGTGCACCTCAACACGCGAGTGGCGAGCGTCGACGGTCGCTCAGTCGCCACCGTTGATGGCCGCCGCATCGAGTGTCGGGCGGCCATCGTGGCCACCGAATTGCCAGCCGCCCGCGAGCTGGTATCGCTGCCCGAGCGTGCTGCTCGCCGTGCTGGTGCGGTGTATTTCGCTGCGAATCGCGCGCCGACTTCCGAGAAGCTCGTGGTGCTCGACGGCAGCGGCAAGGGCCCAGTGCTCAACGCTGCAGTGCTGAGCAATGTCGCACCAAGTTATGCACCCGCTGGCCAACACCTCGTGGTGGCGGCGATGCCCGATGTGGTGGAAGGAGATCTCGAAGCGATGGCCCGCGACCAGATGCGCATGTGGTGGGGATCACAGGTCGACGCATGGCGACACCTGCGCACCTATCGCATCGACCACGCTGGTGTCGAACAACGACCTCCATTTTCACCGAAGCGCAACCTCGCCATGGGCAACGGCGTCTTCGTGTGCGGTGATCATCGCGACACGGGCTCGTTGCAGGGTGCGATGTTCTCCGGTCGTCGCTGTGGCGAACTCGTCGCCGGCGCACTTGCGTAGCCTTGAACGCATGACCAACGCTTCCCAGGCACCGCAAGGCACCCCCGCCCACGATCCTGCGCGCAAGATTGTGTCGGTGTCGCAGTTCGTGCCCGCGACCCCTCAGCAGGTGTTCGACGTGCTCGCGAATCCGCAGATGCACTCGGTGATCGACGGCTCGGGCTCGGTGCGCGGACAACTGCACGCACCAGCCCGTCTCTCACTTGGCGCCAAGTTCGGCATGTCGATGCGTCTTGGGGTGCCCTATCGCATCACCAATGTCGTCGTTGAATTCGACGAGGCTCGCCAAATTGGCTGGCGTCACTTCGGTGGCCACGTGTGGCGCTATTTGCTCACCGCCGTCGAAGGTGGCACGTTGGTGACGGAACAGTTCGACTATTCCACCAATCGCGCCAATTGGTTTCTGCGGTTGATGAATGCGATCTCTACCAATGAGGTCTCGATGCGCAAGAC
>Ga0255182_1001220_pt1 | contig 13935 bp, 10 predicted proteins | sample Atl_UVDOM_RepA_8_FD_188420 | JGI IMG/M metagenome (GOLD analysis project Ga0255182, IMG submission 188420) | Freshwater microbial communities from Altamaha River, Georgia, United States - Atl_UVDOM_RepA_8d | ecosystem: Environmental > Aquatic > Freshwater > River | place: USA: Georgia...
ACCCAGACTCCAGTCGCAGAACTGGCACAGCCAGGAGGCTGTGCCAGTCACGACCGGTTTCGATTGCTCCATCGCCAACCGGTGCGGTTGGCAGTCGGACGCAGATCGCTCAATCCAGAAATCACGAATCAAGCGGTCTGCCGTTTGCGGATCCAACGCGACATCAGTCCAAGTGCCCCGAGCACACCCAGAGTCATTGACGCTGGTTCGGGAGTCATGGTGATCGCTCCATCATCGAAAATGCCATAGGTGGGGCCGAGACCACTCACATCTCCCGACACTCCGTACTCAATGGTGTAGTTACCACTGGTGGGTGCGGTAAAGCTCCAGCCCACTGGCGGCACGACGGGTCCGATTCCACTGAATCCATCAAACGGAATATAGGTCTGTCCATTCGAATCGTGAACATGGACAGTGACGTGGTGATGAGCCGAACCAGTATTGAAAACAGCAGCCACAGAGCCCCCCACTGACTCACCAGCATTCAGAAACCCGGTTTGGCTGACAGTCTGCATCGGAGTAAAGTTGACTGGCGGCCCTCCCAAGACAAGCAGGTGTCCCCCATTGGGAAAGAAAGACCGTTGGCCGGTTTTCAGATTTGATTGCACGCTGGAAATGATCGGATCCGATACAGTCCATCCCGTCGTATCGCCCGTTTCGAATCCTGTATTCGAAATGGAAGCTTGGGCTGTCCCGCCAGACACAATCACAACCACACCAAGAAGCCAAACTGCCTGTCTCAACATTGTTTCCTCACTACGAGACCAGAGGGCAAACACTCTTCCCTAGCGCAACCCACGCAGGGATCAATCCTTCATCATCTGCCAACAGCCGTACAAGAGGACGATGCGCTGCTTGCTTCCGTAGGCAACCACCACCCCTATACGCAACAAGAATGAGACGTTAGTGTTCGCAAAAACCAATGTCAAACACCATGTCACGGATGTCACTTAAATCCAATTTTGGATGCCCCTTTTTATTCCATTGTGTCGCGGCAATCCAAATCCGGCGTCGCTGCGATCCAAATTCATTCTTGATTGGAAATCGACAACCCGGATCGATTCCAAGTCCGACGCGATCTCCTCAGTCGCCACCACAGGCTGACAAGCACAGAACTCTGCCGAGACTCCAGTGCCTCAGCAATCCATGACTCCAGAGTCACCTGCATTCCGACCGCCTTGCATCAAAGGCAACGAAGGTTTTTGCCAAAACCCGCCGGCCATCATCGCAGAACGATCGATTGACGCATCGATTTCCATGCATCACTGCTCACGAACCGTTCAAAAACAGCCAAACGCGGGTCCATCCGTCATGCCGACCGAGTGGAGCCCGGTTTTCCTGTTCGACAGAGAATGGTCTCCGTATCCATTAAGGCTCGCCAAATGCCGGAGGATTCAAACAGTTCCACGCGATTCCACCGACTTCGCTGGAAACCCACTCATTGGACTCCCACCGACCACACAGATGGCCCGCCACGCATCAAAGTTCCAGCACCGCCCACACGATATTGTGGCGGTCGCCGGTCAGGCGGGCTGATTCGAGCATCGCCTTCATGTCGGGCTGCACGAAGTCGTGAAACTTTTGCCGGCCGTTGAGATTGACCTGCAGTTTCTTGTCGAAGTTGATGAAGCCCCCCTCGGGGGTCAGCCGCAAGACGGTGCGGTTCGTCCGGTTGGTCACCTCGATGCGATTGCCGGGCTGCATCACCTCGGCAGTCACCCGCAATGGCTTGGGAACCTGCCGCCGATCGGGGTCGGCTGTCCCCAGGCGGTTGGCTGGCGGGATGTCCCCCACGTCCAGCCAGTAAAACCGCTGCTCGGTGTTCCGCAGGGTCTTCATGTCGAGCTTCGTCGGCAGCCGATTGCGCTTCTGCCGGTTCATCCAGTCATAGAGCACGTGGATCTCGCCATAGAAACTGTCGGCCCCTGACCCGACATACTCGGCCATCAGGCAGTCAAAGCGAGCCTTCATCATTCGCTCCAACTCCCTGCTGTTGCGGGCCACCGTGTCGCGATCGAGTTCGCCGAGCACCACGAAGAACGAGGTGTGTCGTCCATTCTCCCAGTAAAACTGGCAGATCTGGTCACTGACGCCCCCCAGCGGGATCACCCCGGCAAAGAGATCGGGATGCGAGAAGCCAATGTCGAACGCGGCATCCGCCCCCATGAGATGTCCAGCCAGGAAGACGCGGTCGTGGTCGACGTGAAACCGTCGGCCGGCATCACGCAAGGCTTCGAGTACCTGGGTCTGGGCCAGAGCGCTGTAGTCGTATTGGGACTGGTTGTCGCGGGTCGTGTAGGTGGGGGCGACCACGATGTAGCCGTGACGGGAGGCTTGCCCCGGCCGGTCGGCAGTTCCCGCCCAATAGACCGCTTCGTCGATCGGAGACCGTCCCTGGGCGTGTAAGGCGACAATCAAGGGGTAGGCGTTCTCGGGCCGGTATTCCGGGGGAAGATACACGGCATATTCGACCTTCAACTCATCGCGCGGGCTGGTCGGGTTGATGGCGGTGATTTGACCCGGGGTTGCACCCAGGGCATCAAGCGGATCGGGCAACTGCGGCAGCAACTGCGCAATCCGCTGCGGCCCCACCCCTTCCAGCAATCCCAGTTCCTTGAGCAACTCGGCACGGTCGATGTCGCTGTCGGTCGTGCTGCGCAGGTAATCGAGCACGAGAGAACGGGCCTGCCAGAGCTGGATTGCCTGTGGCAGGTCGGTCGTGGCGTTTTCGCTTCCCACCACCCAGCCCGAGAGGGCCAGGGCGAGCCGGTCGGCGGCCGGCAGGGTCGCGTCGCCCGACAGGTTCAGAAAGGCATCGAGCCGGCCCATAGCCGAGTGGTTGAGATTGGCGAGCAGTTCGGCCCGGAGCGGTGCCACCTGGTCGGCCAGAGTCGTATCGGTCAACTCGGCCTGCAGGTCGGAGAGCAGGTCACGAACCCGCCCCGCTTTGGCGAGCGAGTCGTCATATCCCGTCTGCAGATCGCGCACTTCACGAAGCAGCGTGGGGGCGACATTCTCGGCAGGAAACTTGCGCAGCGCCCCATTGACGAAGGCATGCTGCCCGGCCCGCTGGCGAAGCTTCAACTCCGAGAGGATGCGCTGCGCCCGATCCTGCGCCAGGCTCTGCCGTACTCCATCAATGACCTTTGCCTGATCGGGGAAGTCCTTGCCGATGGTCACCAATTCCTGTTCGGCCAGCACATACAACTGGGCCTGGATGAGAAACCGGGCGAGCTTGAGTCGCTGGTCAAGGTTCGTGCGGTCGGTCAGCCGGCGCAGAATCGCTTCGAGTTGATCCGTGGGGATTGAGGTGGTGGGGATCGCCGTTTCCCACTTGTAATTGAGCGCGTTGAGGCGGGCCGTCTCGGGAGTGAGTTCGACAATCCCCTGGATCACCCCGAGTTCGCCATGCGGTCCCTGCAGCCGCACACTGCGCCGTCCAAACTCATCGAATGGGGGCGGGTCTTCGAGGAAGCTGCCGACCGCCGCGAGTTCGCGGCTCGAACCGGTGCGGCGTTCGTGCTTGAGGGTGTAGCGTTCGTCGCGACCGAGGTCAGCATCGAGGGCGACTTCCTCGGCCTGCGACCGTGAGAGGAAGTACCGGCGGACCGGCTGGCTGACCATGAGGATCGGCTGGGCAACAATTTCGGTGTTGGGTTTCGGCTTCTTGGGGCCGGTGTAGAGGGTCTCGACCTTGACCGGGGTTCCGCGCAGGATCAGGCCATTTTTCATCCGGACTTCACCTGCCGGGGCAGGGAGAGCCGCCAGCAGGAACGCAACAAACAGGCCGCTCCACACACAGATCTTCAGCATGGCATGGCAAGCCAACGAAGACCCTTTCCGCGACCAACCGGACGCTGACTCACCAACCACAATGTGCATTTCACCTGCCAGTGCGGAAAGACGGGGCCAGAGTGAGCCCCAACCGGGCACGTAAGTATACCAATTGGCACAAATTGAACAGTGGAGTTTCCGCGGAGGGGTTGTTTGAAGCCGCTTCACCGATCACGGGCCACCTGGGGTTTCAAGTCCTGACTCCATCCAGAGGCGGCTGCACCTCACTTGGCGCTGCTTCCCCAAGGCAAAGTGCTCAGCGAGGAATCGCGGTGCAGTCAACGGCCGCTGGATCGCTTCAGACAGAGGTCGGCCTGGGCCTCAGGACGCGGAAGAAGAACTGACGTGTGATCACCTGGAGGCAGAAACGTCACCGGGCCGGTCGCTGGCGACCGGCCCGGTGAATTCAGGCATTCCAATCGACGTCGTGTCGATCAACCGACGATGTACTCGCGGTTGCCGTTCAAGCCGGGAAGCGGCACGGGATAGGTTCCATCCGGCCGGGCGACCACAGGGGCAGCCGACGCGTAGGTGAGCTTGTCGACATCCGGAGCGAGCTCGTACTTGAAGTCGAGCGCGTCTTCATAGGTGACCACCTTGCCGGTGTGACAGGCCATGCGGCCCATCGCTGTGACAAGGCTCGCCTTGGCTCCCCGTTCGACCTCGTTGTGGGGCCGGTCGAGACGGATCGACTCGAGCAGGTGGTCCCATTCGAGCTGGTACGGATTGGGCTCGGGCTGCTTGGCAGCCCAGACCAGCGACTTCTTGCTGCCGATGCGCTGATCGGAGAAGGTCGCGCACTTCGACGGGGCGTGGCCGGCGGTCGAAATGATCGCCGAGCCCTTCGTCCCGTGGGCGTAGCTGGCGAACTCGTTGTGACAACCTTCCATCGTACGGCCTTCGAGGTACATCTTGGCGCCGTCGGCGAAGGTGAACTCGGTCGAGTACGAGTCGAAGTTCTGGTCGACGTAGTCGCCGCGATAGTGCCGGCCACCCGACCCCTTGGCTTCCACAGGCCAGGCATCCTTGAACCAGCAGCACTCGTCGATGTTGTGGATCAGGAAGTCACTGTAGCCACCCCCCGACGCCCACAGGAAGGCGTGGAAGTTCTGGATCTGGTAGAGCAGTTCCGACATTCCCTCGGGCTTCTTCTTGGCGAACGCGACCCCGGTGGGACCGGCCATGCGGTAGGCCCGCAGCAGCACCAGGTCACCAATCTCGCCCCCCTTGATGCGCTGGAACATCTCGTTGCGGGCGTCGCAGTGACGGCACATGAGCCCGACGCCCACTTTGAGATTGCGCTTCACCGACTCTTCCCCCAGGGCCAGCATCCGGCGGGTGCTGGGGCCATCGACCGAGATCGGCTTCTCCATGAAGACGTTGAGTCCCTTCGCGATCGCGTAGGTGAAGTGCACCCAGCGAAATGCAGGGGGAGTGGTCAGGATCACCACGTCGCCCGGCTTGAGGACATCCATCGCCTTCTGGTAGCCGTCGAAGCCGATGAACTTGCGGTCGTCGGGGACATCGACCTTCGAGTCGAACTTCGGCTTGAGCTGGTCGTAGCTCGCCTTGATGCGCTGCTCGAAGACGTCGGCCATCGCCACCAGCTTGGTGGGGCCGTTCTTGCTGTTCATCGCGTCGCCAGCCGCCCCTGTTCCGCGCCCCCCCGCGCCGATCAGGGCCAACTGGATCGTGTTGTCTTCACCGGCGTAGGCACCGGGAACCACGAGACTGCTGAGAGCCCCGGCCACCACGGCGCGGCCAGAGTTCTTGAGCAGGTCACGGCGAGACAGACTGGGAGAAGGAGTGTCATTCATCGGCGCTCTCCAGGGAGGGAACACACAGGGGGAATCCGGGCAAGACAGGGCGATTCTAAGGGTTGGTTTGGACGTTTGGCAATTCCTGTCGGTCCGACGGGGACAAATGGGGGAACGCCTCCGCACGGGGACTGTTCGCCGGAGAAATGTGCCGGGTATGATCGGCAACTACGTGCTCTGCGGTTGAGAACCGGAAGTCGAAGATCGACTCTCCCGACTGCTGACATGACTCTTACCCAAGGAGGCCCGCCATGAGCTGGTTCACCGAAAACCCCTGGCCTCCCGTTTTCGTCTGTGTTGTGTTGGCCGGCCTGGCAGCCGCCTGGGGACTCACACGGAATCAGCCGCGGGGCTACCTCGGGGCGGCTCTGGCGGTGTTGGCGGCACTCGGCTGCTTCCAGTTTGAGAAATGGATTGTGACCGATCGCGAACAGATCGAACTCGAAGTCCACCAACTGGTCGCCGACTTCACCGCCCAGGACGAAGAGGCGACGCTGGATCATTTCTCACCACAGGCGGTCGACTGGCGGACCCAGGCCCAACTGGCCCTCAAGCTGGTGAAGATCCAGAACATCGACGTGAAGGACCTCTCGGTCAAGATGACTTCAGGGGGAAGCGAAGCGGTCTCGCAGTTCCGCGCCAACGGCCGCATCACCTTCAGCGGGATGGATGCCGGTCATCAACCGTCACGCTGGAAACTGACATGGCGTCGCGAGCAGGGTGAGTGGAAGATCATCGATGTCGTCCGGCTCAATCCCCTGAAGGATGAACCGATGGCGATCCTTGAACACCGGGCCCAGTAACGGAACGGTTGGGTGACCCTCAGTTCTCGCGCAGCTTCGTTTTCGATGTGTCGGGGGCGAACAGAATCACCACCATGCCCAGGGCGTAAATGAGGCTGGTGACCCGGCCCGCGGCGGCATAGTTCTCGCCGAACCAGGCCGTGAGGGCTCCTGTCCCCAGCACCCCCATGGCAGTCAGGATCCGCCCGAAATTGAATGAGATTCCCGATCCCGACGCCCGGGCATGCGTGGGGAACATCTCGGGCAGGTACAATGGCAGCCAGCCGAAGAACACGGTCGAAATGAACCCGACAGCAAACACCATCGGGGAGAACATCGGCGAATTGGGAGTGAGAGTGAAGTAGATGAATTCACTCAGCAGCACGGTCAGCAGGCTGATCAGGAAGTAAGTGGCTCTTCGGCCGAAGGCATTCGCCACCCAACCCCCCAGCAGGCTGCCGAGCGACCCTCCACTGGCCCGCATGATCGAGGTGAACGCCTTGGCCTTGGGATCGACGCTTCCCAGCACCTGATCGGACCAGGGAATGAGCCAGGCGGTCACGCCCCAACCACCGAGCAGCGGAATCGCGCCGAGCGCAATCCCCAGCAGTGTCAGCCGCAACAACGGGGGGCGGAACAGGTCCCCTAAAATCGCTGGCTGCCCTGCCCCTCCCTGCGACCTCTTGTGCCGGGCCGCCAGCCAGGTCGGAGACTCGGGCACGACCAGCAGCACCGCCAGCCCCAGAAAGACCGGCATGGCGGCGACCAGGAAGATCCACCGCCATGAGTCGGCCGTGATGGGAACGACATAACCGATGATCCCCATGGCGACGATACCCACATTCGCTGCAGTGCCGATGAGCCCCGAGAGAAACGGTCGCGAGACATCGTCCCACGCCTCGGCAGCCAGCGCAACTCCGGTGGGCCACATTCCCCCCACCCCCATCGCGGCTGCAAAGCGCAGGACGAGGAGTTGCCAGGGATCGTGCACCCAATAGGTCAAGCCGGCGACAGTCGAGTAACAGAGAATCGACAATCCCATCGCCCGGACTCGACCGGCCCGGTCTCCCAGCCAGCCAAACAGCAGGCCCCCCAGGGCCGCCCCCAGCAGAAAGCTGCTGTTGTGATACGCGAACCAGCCGGGGGCCTCGAGTTTGAGTGATTGTTTCAGCTGTTCGGGTGTGACCGGCGTGCCAGGCGTGACCTCGGCGATTGCAATCTGTCCAGAACGGAGGAAGTCCTCCGTTGCGGGGCGAGAGGCGAGGTTCATCAGCGACATCTGCACGCCCGAGAAGAGCCAGCCCAGAAAGGCGGCAGCCAGGATCAGATACCGCCCGGTCCGGGTGAGTGTGCCCGGTGCCGTTGTGGCCAAACTTGTTGCCGTCGCCATGCCATGCAGCCTCGCAGCGGTCTGGGCATTCCAGGTCGCGCAGAGCACCTGCGGTCATGGCCGGGAACAGCCCGGCGGCAGCATACCGGATTCCCGCATGCCGTGCCGCACTCCCCGGCCGGACTCCAATTCCCGCCGTGTGTCCGGGGGATCTCCGGTGGCTGGTGAGCCCTGCCAGAGAACCGGGTACGAGTTGGGAAGGCGACTTGAAGATCGGCCAAACTGAGCACAATCAAACAGACACAGCCAGCCTCCGGACTCCGGAGACTGGCTGTGTCATGTTGGTCAGAGTGGCAGGCGGGAGAATTGCGGTTCCCTCACCCATCCCCTCAGGCCGGACTACGCCTTCCGCATCGCATCCGAGAGAATGCGTGAGGTGCTGGGACGCATGATGCGGGGGTCCACTTCCTCACCCTTGAGCAGGGTCTCGCGAACCTGCTTGCCGGAGATGGAGATCGGCTTTTCTTCCTTGTGGAGTTCGGTGAGATCCACCCGGCCGATCGATTCGTAGAAGGCGGCAAAGCCGACCTTCAGAGGATGGATCTTCAGGTCGCCGCCGAGCTTGCCGAAGATCTCCTGGGCGTCGAAGTCGCCCCAGATCGCGGTCCCATCCTTGTAGGGGGCATCGGCGTGCTTGCGGCCGATGACGATGTCGGTGAAGCCGTTGTTCTGGCGATAGATGCCGTGCATCACCGCTTCCTTCGGGCCACCGTAGAACATCTTGATATCGAGCCCGAGCAGGATCACGCGATCGGGGACACTCTCCTTGCGGGGTCCCCACAGCGAGGCATCGCTGTCGCCATCACCCAGCGAGCGATTGGCGATGAGAGCCTCGTAGGTCTTCATGCGGATCTCGGCATTCACGTCGTCCCCCTTCACCTCGCCGATCAGCGGGTTCAGGCAGGCACCGGCATTGTGACCCTGGCGCAGCAGCGTCTCGAGTCCGTAGACGAGGGCGTATTCGTGGGCGCGGTGCAGGGGGTTGCGGGTCTGGAACGCCACAACGCGGTTCCAGCCTTTGCCGGCCAGCAGGGCCCGTACTTCCTTCGGAGACAGGACGTACTTGCCGAAGTTGGCATTCTTGGGCTGCGGCAGCGCCCAGATTTCACCACCCAGCAGGTGGGTCTTGTCGGCATCATTCACCAGCACCATGTCGGCACCGGGGTGATCGGTCCGCTCGGTGAGGTAGACGCTCTTGAGATAGCGGGGCTTGTCCCAGGCGAAGATATCGCTGATCGCCAGCGTCGCGACAATTTCGCCGGCGGGGTTGGTGAGGGCGACGGTCTGACCGGGCTTCAGGGTCTTGCCCAGCGCTTCGGTCACGGGCAGAGACAGAGGAATCGTCCAGGCATACTTCTTGCCGCCCCGCTCAATGCAGGCGTGGTCGAGCACCTGGTTGAACTCGGCACTTCCCATCGGGCCGGTCAGCGGGCTGAGGGTCCCGTCGGCCCAGCGGTAGACCGAAGAGAGGTCGGCGGCCGAAACGGGAACCTTGACCAGCCCCGCGGCCTCCTTCAGGAACGTGTCGACCTTGTCGGCCGGCACAGTACGATTGACGGGTTCGGCGAGTCCGCCGTGAACAGGAACAAGCGACATCGAATGGGATCCAGAAAGAGAAAAGCAGACGACCGACAGCGGGTGATCCGAAAGCGGTGATCAAACCCGACCCCGCCCGCGGTGGCGGGGTGGGAGACATGACGGGAGCGATATCGAAAGCTAGGGGAACTCCCGGGGGGCTGTCAATGACGCTTGCACCCACCCAGAAAAGCCCCGAACCGCGCATCCCCCCCCCAAATGGGCCAGACACACGCCGCGGAGGCATCCGGTCGCAATTCCCCGCGAGAGAAACCGCCGGCCGGTCCGGATGTGACAACCCCGGCCGGCCAGACATCATCCCAGCAGATTCAGACCACGCGCTGTCACTTCGAACGGAACGATGGAATCATCGCAAGCGCTGCCGCGGTGCTTGGCGACGTACAGCGACCGACCCATCTTCGAACCGTCACGGGTCTTCCCCATGAGGATGATCGTATTGGCGTTGGTCAGCACATCTCCCGAATCGAGCCGCCGCCCGAGCAGGTCGTCGAGCATCACCTCGTGGGTGGTGTACAACAGCAGGCAACCCACCTGCCGGTGATCGTACGGATGGCGGTTGACCTGATCGGCGTTCTTCAGGAAGTTTTCGCGAAAGAGATCCCGGGCCACCCAGTCGTGATCCTTGTGCAGGATCTGGTGGTAGATGTAGTCGAACAGATCAAACTGGAACGACTCACTCGGGCGGTCGGTCGGCTCGACTCCATCGATCACGCACCGCCGAACCCCCTGTGTGAAATTCCCGTAGAAGAACCAGATCGCGAGTTGCAACTTCTTGACCAGTTCGAGTTTCCACGCCTGCCAGTCGTCGAAATCGAGATCATTGCGGGTGACCCGCCGGCCGGTCCGCTCGAAGATGTGCAGGTAATCTCGACGAACGAGATCGCGGTCCCAGACATCGGGAGGATTGATCGTCACATCGCCGCGCTGGCTGGTCATCGTCCAGCCAAACAGGCGGCGGGCGTAGTCTTCCTGGTTCTGAGAGTCACCGCGGGAGGTCATGTCGAAGATGATCCCCGGCTCACCCTCCTGCCCCTTCCCCGCGTGGGTGAAGTGCAATCCCAACTGTGTTTTGCCAATGCCGGTGGCCCCGGCGACGACGGTCAGCGTCCCCGGCAGCAGCCCGCCCCCCAGTAGTTCGTCCAGCCGCGGCAATCCCGTCGAGAGTCGACCCGACCCCTGTCCTGAAGTGTTCACAGTGTCAACCACCGGTCCCGGGCGACAACCGCCCATTGTTCTGTCACCTGGCCTCCATTGACCACGTACGCCGCCCGATGCAGGGCGATGGTCGGGCAAATATGACGGGGAACCGCCAGGATCTCGTCCCCTGGCTGAAAGCGTTCGGCTTCCGACGTCTTCACAACCAGGTGTTCTTCGTTCTGCAGGACCTGCTCGGCATCGGGCAGATCGGGAATGGTCAACCGGCGACCGGCGGGAGGATCCGAGGCAACCGCCTTGTACCCCAGGTCAAAGGTCACCCGGTCGGGTGTGGGACGGCTGATCACCCGCGTCAGCAGCAACACTGCCGGGGGAAACACCAGGTCGGGAAAAGACTCGGTATAGCCGGCGTCATGGAACACACAGGTTCCCGGGCTGAGTTCAATTTCCGCCTCGGTCTTCGAGGCATAGACCGGGAAGGAGCCTGTTCCGCCACAGACCAGCCGGGGCACCGGCAGCCCGAGTCGCTTCAGCTGGTCACGCAACTCCAGCACGCGGCCCCATTCGGCATCGATCGCCGCCTCACGCTCGACCCTTGATTTCTGATGCTGATGCCCGTCGTACACGTGCAGACCGGCCGGCATCAAACCAGGGGTTCGGGCGAGCAACTGATAGATCTCGATTGCGCGGGGCCCGGCTGGAATCCCGGTGCGGTGTTGCCCAACGTCGAGGTCCAGCAGGACGCCGACCCGCTTCCCGACCTGGTGCAGTGCGTTCCCCAGTTGAGCGATCGGACCGGGATGATCGGCCGTCACGAGAAACTCCACATCAGGATATTTCTGCGTGAAGGCGACCACACGGGCAATATTGGCCCCCACGATGTTGTAGGCGAGGAAGATATCCTTCGCTCCCGCGTCGGCCAGCATCTCGGCTTCGGCTATTGTGGCACACTTGTGGCGGGTGATGCCCCGCGCCAGTTCCATTCGCGTAACCTGCGGCATCTTGTGCGTCTTGCAGTGTGGCCGCAACCGGGCGGGAGCCCCGGCGACAGCAATCATTCGCCCGAGGTTCTCTTCGAGAATTTCTCGGAACAGCACGAGGGCCGGTGTGATGAGACGACTGGTGTCGGCGATCTTGTAGCGTGGGTCCATGGTGACGCCAGCCTCGAAAATCGCACGCCGGATGTCAAGTTGCCGGGCTCATCGCCCCCTGCCTGGAATTACCGGGGACAGTACTGGACCGGCTTCTTCATGGGATAATCGAGGCATTCTTCTTCATCGCACGCGTTGCGGCGATGGAAAACTCCCCGGCGTTGACGCGCCTCCCACTTCGCCAGTTGCTTCTCGGGCGAGTCGTTCGCGTAGCCATCGCTGTAGGCGCCGTCATCATCGGGGGCGATGCCGTGCTTGGCCCGGGTGCGCTCGCAGCAGTCGAGGTCGGCAAACCAGGGTCCGGGGGGACGGTACTGCGGCGACTGCTCGTAAACCTTGTGACAGTGCAGGCAGAAGCTGCCGCAACTCTTGTCGCCGCAATCTCCGCAGGTATGGCAACCCGAGAGACCGGCAACCAGGGCAAGGCCCAAAAACAGCAATGCGCGTGACATCATTCCCTCCTCCCTGAGGGGCTGCGACAGTGGATTTCACTCCGGCCGGCTCACTGGCTGCGGCAGTTTCCTTCCTGCCGGCATCCGCGTTCCGCCCCCCCCTTGGCCCGCAAAAAGCAAGGCCGGAAGCGGTCTGGCGAAGTGTCAACCCTCGTCTTCTGTTCTTATCGACGAGGGAATCTGCAAGGATTGAGAGAGTCGCCAGTCGGCGCGATTCCCCAAGCGGGGCAATCTGGGAAACAGCAGCAGTCTGGAGAAGTCGGCAGACAGATGATCCTTGAAAGCATTGTCACCACGCTGGGACCGGGGGGAGTCATCAACGTCGCCCCGATGGGGCCGGTGGTCAACGAAACGCTCACACAATTCCGCCTGCGCCCCTTCCAGACCTCGACCACGTTTCGCAACCTGCAGTCGCATCCCGAGGGAGTCATTCACGTGGTCGATGACGTGCTGCTGATTGCACGGGGAGCGATCGGGGCCATCAGCGAAGCCCCGCCGACATTTCCCGCGCGGGTGGTGACAGGAGCCGTGCTGCAATCGGCCTGCCGTTATTTCGAATTCCGCGTCATCCGCTGTGATGCCAGCCAGCCCCGCTCGGAAATTGACGTCGAAATCGTCCACTCCGCCACACTGCGAGATTTTTGGGGGTTCAACCGGGCCCGCCATGCTGTTCTCGAGGGGGCGATTCTCGCCACCCGACTGCATCTCATCCCCCCTGAAGAAATCCAGGCCGAGTTTCGACGACTGGAATCTCCAATTGAAAAGACCGCAGGTCCCCGCGAACGGGAGGCATTCACCCTGCTGCAGGACTACGTTCGCCAGCATCTCGACCGCCGTCCCACCGACCAATCCCGTTCGCAATGACAGACGGCAGGGCCAAATCGAGGGGGGAAACAAATCGCCCCATTCCACCCAGGTCTCCCAAGACCCCAGAGTCGCGCTGACCTCGCCAGCCGCTTCTGATACCGTTCCCCACGCCACAGGCCACGGTGGGCCAGGCCCGGAGATCAGACTCCGGCCGAGGGTGCGAATGGAGTCTCGCCCGACATGCTGCGAATGATCTGTTCCGCCCCCCGCAGGCTCTTTGCCGCCGGGACTCTTCTCAGCCTCGTCCTGGCCTCTTCGTCGCTGTGGGCGCAGCGACCGGCCCAGGAACCAGCCGATCTCGTCTTCACCCCCACACCACTGCAGGACGATGCCCAGTTGCATGATGTCCATCTGCTGGCTGGGGGACAGGCATGGGCCGTCGGAGATCATGGCACAATCTGGCACAGTGCCGACAGTGGGGCCCACTGGAAATTGCAGCCCAGCACCGTGACGGCTGCCCTGCATTCGGTCTGGTTTATCAATCGGCGCGAAGGCTGGATTGTCGGTGGCGAAACCGAACCGGTCACCCATCGCAGCCGGGGAGTGGTGCTGCACACCGATGATGGCGGCTTGACCTGGGACATCCTCTGGCCCCGCCCCTCCCACGACAGCCACCGCGACGGAAAGGCCAACTCTTCCACGACAGATCGCCTGCCAGGGGCATCGTTTCAATTTCAACCACCGACAGACAGGGCCTCGCCCGATCGCTCTGCGGACAGGAGCATCGCCGAGGGAAGTCAGGAACCGCAGTCCCCGGCGGATACCGGTCTGGTCACCCGACTGCCACGATTGAGGCGAGTCAGGTTTTTCACACCACAGATCGGCCTCGCCGCCGGTGCCGATACCGACACGGATGGCGGAGCGGTGTATCAGACGGCCGATGGAGGACGC
>Ga0255182_1001222_pt1 | contig 13916 bp, 21 predicted proteins | sample Atl_UVDOM_RepA_8_FD_188420 | JGI IMG/M metagenome (GOLD analysis project Ga0255182, IMG submission 188420) | Freshwater microbial communities from Altamaha River, Georgia, United States - Atl_UVDOM_RepA_8d | ecosystem: Environmental > Aquatic > Freshwater > River | place: USA: Georgia...
AGTAGTAATACGTGGTTAAAGGTATTTCTATGGTCATTATTAGTATTCTTTATACTATTTTATTTTATGACTGGTATTTTAGCAAGTTATGTTGCATATTCAAGTAATTTAGGAGATCCAACTGGATTATTAGTAATGAAAGTTTTAGGTGCGTTTATGTTTAATTGGTTTTATTTAGGATATAAAGGTGTAGAAAAACTATTGTATAGCAAATTATAATCTGACTAAAAAATATATGTATATAGAAAAGTTAATATATGAATACATTCGCCCAAGTAATAAACCTGTAGAAGAAGTAAAGGGTCCGAAATTGGTAGCGAAAGTATCTATGTTATTATTAGATGTAGTTATTTTAATAATTGCTTTATTAGTTTCTTGGGATTGTAATAGTCAAATAAGTGGAATAATAAAATTTATAAATATTCTGTATGCGGCATTGTTTCCATCTGTTTATTTAGTATTTTATTTATTCTATCGTATAATTTTAGGAAATGCTTGTTATTAAGTTCTAAAGAAAAATTGTTTCTTTAGAATATAATATATATATGGCTGACTTATTATTGAAAACGCAAAATTTTCTAGATACATATGCTAATCCTAATAGATTAATGTCAGGAGCAAAGTCTGGTGATTGGAAATCCCTTTTGTCTATTGTTGTAATAGTAATAGTGTCAATTTGGTTAATTTATTTATTGTATTACTATGGTATGAAATCAATTCGTAATTACAAAGCCTATGTAAGAGGTAGTCCATATTTAGTAGATGTAACTAAAGATGCTCGCCGTCGTTTAGTTATTACCCAAGACCCTAATAAACCTGGTAGTATAAATCTTCCTCGCAGTTTAAATGAACAAGGAGGTATTGAATTATCCTATAGTTGTTGGTTATTTATTGATGATTTTAATTATAAATTAGGTCAATGGAAGCATGTATTCCATAAGGGTAATGAGACTAGTTGGCCAAATCGTGCACCTGGTGTATGGTTACATCCAAATAAAAATGCTTTACGCGTTTATATGAATAGCTACAAAGAAATCAGTGAATTTGCTGATGTTGATAATATTCCAGTAAATAAATGGTTCTGTTTAATGATTATTGTTAAGGGACAAAACGTAGATATCTATATTAATGGCAATTTAAAGAAATCACTTAAATTAAATGGAATTCCTAAACAAAATTATGGAGATGTCTATATCAATGCCTTTGGTGGATTTTCCGGTTATATGTCTCGCCTACGTTATTATGACTATGCTCTAAATTATAATGAAATTGATAGTGTACTTAAATTAGGACCAAGTATGATGCCTTGCCCTGAAACTGGTGAACGCCCTCCTTATTTAACTCCTAATTGGTGGACCAATGAATAAATAATCTATTATTTTTAATAAATAAATAGAAGTAAATATTTAGAATCTTGCGGTTATAAATATTTATTCTTGTAGAATATTATCCAAATGTATTTTCACTGGTATAATAGACATATAAGAAACCATCTTCATCTTTATTTTCACTAAATACACTTAACATAGGGGCTGTAACACCTACTAATTTGTGATGGTCTCCAACGAAAACAAAAATGGAAGATGAAGCATTTAGATTAATACGCTTACGAATAATTTGGATAAATTGACCCAAAACAATATCATTGGGTACTAAGAACTTTTTTCTATCCATGGGTGGTAATTCAGAATTAGGTAAACGTTCTACTATAACTGGTAGACGATCAGGAAATTTACCTATCATCTTTTCACATTCCTCCTTTCTTTCTTCTAATGAAAATTTCTTTTTAAACTCTCCTATAAATGGCATCTTTATTTTATATATCTAACCTTACATAATAATTTTTTATACCTTAATTATTTAAAATTTGATTTTGTTATTCAAATTCATACATATAAAGTCTAAAAACTAATATTAATATAACGAAAAAATGAGTTATTTTAGTAGGTCAAACTATACTGAGTCTAAAACAATGTTGCGATTGGCATGTTTGGCAGCTGAAGAGAGTAAAAAATCAACTCTAGGTTATAAACATGGAGCAATTATCTATCAAGGTAAAAAGAAGATTTGCGCTGGATATAATATGAATAGTAGAACTTCTTATAGAAGGAATATTTGTTGTAGTATTCATGCAGAAATGGATACAGTTACTCGATTTCTAAATAGTTTCATGAAAATACATACGATTTCTAGTTCTAATCCTGATAAAATTCGTAGAAAAATGTCTAAATATTCTATTTGTGTAGTGAGGTCTTCAGAAAGAATAGATGGTCAGGTCAATCTAATGAATAGTTTGCCGTGTCGTGATTGCCTAAAAAAACTAAAGATGGTTGGTTTGAATAAGGTAATCTTTTCAGAAAATGGAAATACTATAAATTCAGCACGGATTCATCAGATTGAAACAAACCATCTCAATTGGTGTGGTGTAATGAAAATACCTACTGTTTTAGATAAAATGCGAATTGCTCCTCTCATTCAATATGGAAGCCATAAAAAAAGCAGACATTGACAAACGATTTTTTATTATTTCTATATTACGTTCATAATAATCCTTGCTTATTATTGAACCTGACTCTATATGATTACCCAAATCACAATATAGATAATTATTACATATTGTAGAAAGACCTAATTGTGCTATAATCATAGGATCATTACTAATCTTAGGAACAATATCTTTGGAGTAAATTTCCATATAGTTATAATATTCATTTATACCTCCCAATTCATAAACAAATGTATCTATTAATTCACTATCCCATACACTATGCAAATTTGTATTACCACCATTATATTTCACTTTTATTAAATTACCTCCCAAATCTTTTCTATAACTTACATGAAATGGTTGAAAAATATCTCCCCAAAAATGAATTAGAAAACGCAAACTATCAAAATCATTCTCTATTTCTAAATATCTTTTGGTATAATTTTTAATAGCACCTATTACACATCGGTCATCTACACAATCCAAATTATAATTAATTATACATGGATCTCTCGTTTCTATCCAAAGATAAGAACTATTTTTATAACAATTTTTTGGTGGATCTGCCATTACATCTACAAAATGTAGTTCATAACTCCAACTATATTTTGGTAGACTCTTTATACTATCTGCCCATGTTGCCAATCCTACAAAACTATCTCTATTTGTAATATTATAGACGTCTAATAAATAGTTTTTTGTACCATTGTTTAACAGATTGTAAGCTAAATAGGCAGTAGTATTATGACCTATAAATCCCCAACCTACCACCAATTTCAAAAATGCTAATAAAAAATAAAATCGTAATGACATCTTATCTATTTTTATTATTAGACTTTGTTTCTAAATATTTATGAACCCATATATTCTGGTTCTATTTCCAATTCATCTGTATATACTATTTGAATTTCATGAGTAATTATATGGTCATCGTCATCATCTTCAATAGTAGAATTTTCAATTTCTTCTTCATTATCACTTAGGATTTCTAACTCCTCATTCTCAGCCTCCTCCCATTCATTTTGAAAGAAATCCATATAGAAACCCTCATTAAAATCTATAATCTCACTCTGAGATACTAAGAAACATAACATATCTCCATAGAATGTATCTTCATTCAATGGTTTAGGTAGAGAATGACTATTAATTTGGTCAGGACAACCCTTTTTCCAACCATAAATATAGATCTGATATCCATTAAATGTCCAAATATAAAGTCTCTCTATTTTTCCCTTTCCCTTGTTTTCTAAAACTCCTTTAATATACTGTAGACTTAATGATTCTTCTAATTTAAATTTAGAATTTAACGTTTTTTCTATTTCCTTAACATCGCCATCTGGTCTTAGACATAAAAACAACACCATAACTTCGTTTATTGAATAAAAAACAAATGATTATTACTTCAATTTTTTATTATACACATCAATTCTAATATTTTGGTATATAGGCTTCTTCATCAGTATCATTCATTAAACACGGATGTATAGTAGACTCCTTCTTATTATCTAAACTACATTTATTATTAAAAAATGTCTTCTCTAGCCTTTTATCTGATTTCAACATTTCTATAAAAACATCTATAGTCATATCTTGACTATAGTTGTCTTTTAGTAAATTATATAAATATTTTATATTTCTCTTAGCAACTAAGGACTTTTCCTCTGACATAGATTTTCTTTTCTTAAGAAATAAAATATCTCCTATAAAAAAATCAATTTTTTTATTGCTATATCAACTATGACCATTTAGAAGATTGTAATATTGTCTCTGGCGACTACTAGAATGACTTGGTTCCAATTTATCTACGCGATGCTTAACAATTATTCCATTATCCGTTGAATAGTAAATATTTCGAAAACCAAACAATTTTAAATTATCTAAACAATGATTACATGGAAAACTATTACGTAGTCTACCATCACGGTCCATACGAATAACCATAATTTCTAGTTTTCCCCAGAGACAACGATACTTTTTTCCCCTAAATGGTCGCCTGGCCTTTTATGATAGGCGACTCTGTATGTTTCTTACGAAAAGCCATACATTGGCAACTATCATTCATATAGTTGCGTAGATGACTACAATTCTGATTACTCATAAAATTACTTAGAGCATGGACTTCTGCATGAAAACTCATAATTACCTTACTATTACTTGTCATTCGGTCATGGTTGTATCCAAAACTCATTGGTTTACCACCACAAATAACCATAGCAGCATGTTTACTATACATGTTAGACTTACCAGTATGAGGAATGAGCAGATTTGCCAAACGATTGATTTTTCCACTATGATTAGCCATTTGTCTTTTCTCTCTCTTTCTATTATATTTCTTAAATAAATACAATTTATAATCAAATTTTTTTGCGTCTTATCTTTTAATCTTAAAAAATTGATTACAATATATTTAATTGAGAATAATAAAAGATGCCTAAGATTTATTTTGTAGAAGGTAATATTGGATGCGGAAAGACAACTCTGCTAGATGCTATTGAAAAACATATTCGTGAAACCAATAATTTAGAAATTCAAGTAATATATGAACCTGTTAAAAAGTGGCAGGAAATGGGTTTACTTGATCAATTTTATAAAGATATAAAGCGATGGAGTTATACTTTTCAAAATGTGGCATTTATTACAAAAATGATGGAATTGGAAAAACTAAAGGAAGATAAAATCTATATTATAGAACGTAGTCCTATGACAGATCGTAATTGTTTTGCAGAATTATGTTATGAAAGTGGTTTTATGTCAGAAATGGAGTGGGAAGCGTATAATATGTGGTATAATCATTATATTACTAAGTTTGAATATGATGGTTTTATCTATTTGAATGCTTTGCCTGATAAATGTATGGAACGTATAAATATTAGAAAGCGTGGTGAGGAAACAGGTATTTCATTGGATTATTTAAGAAGTCTCCATGAAAAACATGTTATATGGTTAGATGATGAAAGAAAGGATAAACTCTATCTAGAAGATAATTATAATCTAGATACAATTGATGAAGCTGTTCGACAAGTTTTAGATTTTGTGAATCAATAGTTTTTTATTCAATATCTTCATCAGCACCAGTATCAGCAGTTGCTTTAAATGAAACTTGGATATTAGGTAATAATTTGCGAGATAATAATAATTCATCAGGAGAAGATTTATATAATTTGTAGACTTCCTCAGGATTAATTGCGCGATTGAAATAGCGTAGAGATGCCATATCTCCCTTAAATCCGCCATTTTGAGTAATCCAAAGTGGACCATTATTTATTTGAGGAATACTACGTAAAGTGCAACTGCGAGCTAATTTACCATTAAGATATACATCTAAACTACGATTCCATAGTACAATAGCAATATGATTCCAACGTTGTAGAGGAATATCAATAATATCACAAGGTAAATTAGAATCTAATTCAAATTCACTGTAGTAATCAGGATTCATAGATTTAAGTTTGCTGTAACTATTTACACCTTTTACTTCTGGATAATTGTTTAGAGCTTTTAGACTATTCTCTAATTTATTTGAGAAAAAAGTACATTGATTTGCTAAATGGTCTAAAGTAAATGCATTGCAATCCGTATTAAAAGAGCATTCACGTTTGCAGTCATCTTCAGAAACATCATAGAGTGTTTTAATAGCACTACCATCATTTATTCTACGGTCTTTACCCATATTATAAACACTATTTGTTTCCTTAGTATCAACACGTATAATTAATTGATTTGTTTTAGGAGCTAAAAAGACACCAGGATTACATACACTAATATCTTTAGGTCCTTTATGCATAATATGTTTAGGTTTACCATATAAATAATTAAAATCAGAAATATTTATCCAAAAACTATAAGAATATTCCATACCATAAGAACTGGGTGGAAGTTTAGAATCAGAAATCATAGTATCTCTGGTAGTATCTCTAAAAATTCCATGTACATTACGAGTATTAAAAAAGATTGGTTCGTTACGTAGTTTTTCTTGATATTTTTTGTAAATTTTATAGAGAACAATAACAGCAACTATTGCTAAAAATCCTGCACCAACAAATTTTAATGTAGTACTATCCATTATATATTCTATATAAATATTATTGATTAGCAAATTTTTAAAAATATATGATACAAATATATGATTTTATATTTTGGAATATTTCTAATTATTGCCTTTCTAATCTATTATTACCTATTAACTATAGAACATTTTGATGTACCATATAGAAAGTTATCAACTCGTGATTTAACCAGCAAAGCTAAACCTAATGATGATATACTAACCACACGTTATAAGCGTGATTTTGTTCAAGAACTAAAAGACTATAATGATTATACTGAATTACAAAGAACTTTACGTGATAAAAATTGGGTCAAAGGCAGTGATTCTACTGAAATTAATCCAGAAGTATCAGACAATTTGCGTTGGAATATACATAGATGGTCTATGTGGGACTATATAAAGGATTGGGACTATCCCTATTATTGTAAAGTTTTAGAATACAATGGTTCAGAAAAATGTGTTCCACTAACAAAAAAACGATTTTGTACTATTAGTCGTCTATATACTGACCCTTATAAATGTCTAAAAACTATTAAGAAACAAAGCCAATAGTATAATCATTAAAACTAATAGAAATAAAATTATAAGTATTTTTATTGCCTTTTGTCTATTAAATATAGAATTATTATTTTGAATAATTATAGGTGTATTATTTTGTATTTCTCTATTGCAAACTACACATAATTCTTTACCACAATGCATCACATATCTTTCATAACATTCTAAATGAACAATATATGCACATGTATGACAAATATTGATTCTAAAATTATTAGTATTTCTATTTATTATTTCTAAACAAATAATGCATTCCTCTTCCATATTACTAGTAATAATAGTAAAAATACACTTATAATAATTATACCAATATAATTAGAATTATTTTTATTATCTAATGCCTTAACACATTGGGATTGTCCATTTGCGTAATCAGTTTTGTATTTTTCAATAACTTGTTCATAGGTCATAGTAGGTTTTCCTAACGACATATTTGTTTTATTATGGATATTAATAAGCCATTCAACTAATGTTTGTTTATTTTTAAGTGCAGGTTCTATGGGTAATTCTGCTAAGTATTGTCTAAAATGATTTTGACAAACTTCGCATGGTAAAACTGCTGGAAGTAGATGAAAAAAATTAGAAAAGTTTTCTCTATCTTTTTTAGTTGGTTTATCAGGATAAGCCATAGTTATACTGTGGAGAAAAAACCAACCATGTGGTCCCCATACTTGTGGTTCCATTATATATAAATTCCAGATAAAAAAAATATCTCCTTAGTGATTATAATGATTAAGGAGACAATTTTACATCTATTGGGTGTTAAAAGAGAAAGAGACCTAAAAATTAGTGACCAAATTCTATTAAATGACCTATTATCTATAATAAATGGAAAACAACGAGGCGGTGGTTTTAGTATACGTCCAGAATTAGGTGAATTAAATGGTTTATCTCAGAGAACTGGATATATTGATAAACACCCACCCATATTTGTTGGTGAATTATTAAAAGATGTGGCATTTGCCGTAAATGGTATTGACCAAGGCGATATTTCTATTGTTCGCCCCTTTGCTGAATAGGTATTTGATTTATTAATTTTTTATTTAATGGACAAGATACACTTTCGCTAGTATATTTATAGCAATTATTAAGGTCATCTTGATAAACTAAGTTATCTGCATTTTGTGGTGTAGGAAATTGATATAAAACGGTTGGTCTAGGACCAAATATATAAACTATGAAAAATCCTATACCTAAAGATAACATAAATATAATAGGGTCCAATTTATTAAATAAGTTCATATATTTCTAAATAAGATTTTCTTAATATTATTACTTTATTATGAAGAATATCTTATAAATGTATATATGGATAATTTAAAGAATAAATTTAGTAATATTACTTCATCATTAGGTAGTTTCTCGCAAAAGTCTAAAATAATAATTGCCATAATTTTGGTGATTATTATATTTTATGGATTTAGGAAATATAATCAATCCAAAGCCGAAAATCCATCTTGGTTTAAAAATGGAAAAGATGCTAAAGACCAAGAAAGTATTTCTGATCAACTAATTAGAAGATCAGAACTAAATGTAGAGTTTACTTATCATATGTTCCTATACATAGCTGAATGGGATTATAATATTTATTGGTTTAAACCCATAATTGTTAAATCTATGAATATGGAACAATTCTGTCCAGCCCTATATTTTGAACCAGTAAAAAATAATTTAGTTGCAATTATTACCAGTGAAAATGGAAAAAATCATTTAGTTCGTGTTGAAGATTTTCCTTTAAAACGCTGGACACATGTTGCTTTAGTAGTCAAAGGTGTTAATGTAGAACTATATATTAATGGCTTATTAGCTAAAACATTGCCTATGGATAGTCCTGCCAAACAAAATGAAGGAGATGTCCTTATATGTCCATGGGGAGGTTTCTCAGGTCAAATTAGTAAATTAGCTTATAGACCCAAGGCTCTTAGAGCCAAAGAGATTTATGAACTATCGAGACAACCAATTTTTAGTCTTTCATGGTTATCTCTACCCATCTTAAATATTAATATTTGTGCTAGTTTATACAAAAAACCTACTGAAGTAGATATTGATAATTTAGATAATAATTCCCTAATATCTTTTGGAAATATAGATGACAGTATGGCTAATCTACATGCTATTGACAGTGACTTAGTAAAAAAAATTTCATCTAAAGCACAAAAAGCAAAATTAGGACTAAAAGGTCAAACAATGGACGAATGTCCTAAAGACGATGAAGCACCACTATGTCCTATTGGAACATTAGCTTGTTCAAATAATCAAAGATATTGTTATTATCCAGATAGAGATATAATGGTAAGTACTTACTTTAATTCAGAATATGACTATTGTCCATCCAAAAAAACTGGAAATTCTAAAGGAAAATCACCATTTATGATAGGAGGTATACCAGTTTGGGAAAGACAAAAAGGCAAAGATAACCAATGTTCAAATATTAAATAAATTCTAAATGCGTTTGAATTATGGATTTAGAATGTATATTCATATGTATATAAACTATGTCATATACATCCCCAATTTTAATAGATACAGATGCGTTTAGTGAAAATGGAAAAATCTATTTAGTAACAAATAAGACCTTTGGTAATCGTGTTTTATTACCATTACCTAAAAATAATTTTATTCAATTCTTAGAAAAAATATTTAGAGAATTAGAAATAGATGATTATGATATTAGTTCCAGAGTACTTAGTAATCCTAGTTTTAAACATCAATTAGTACCTACATTAGTTAGTATATTCAAAACCGATTATTTCGATTTTGCTTTGAATAATAGTACTAAATCTAATAATGAATTTTTTGATAATCTAAATCAATTGTTCTTTTATCACTTGAATATGAAAGAATTATTAAAAACATATCATTTAGTTCAAAACAATTCCAATAAACAGACTACTAAAAATATTCCAATTGAATCATCAATTATCTTGTCTAAAGATTATCCTAAAGAAACTAAAATTTCTGATAAAAACAATAATCAAATATTAGTAACTAATATTGGTACAAAATATCAAAGACCATTTGATTTAAGAGATGATATAATATCTGGTAGAGCGACTGTTCCAGTAAAAGAGACAAAAGAAACTAATGGTCCTATTTTGCCATATAATGATTTTGATAATAGTAATATTAGAGATAATGAAACAATTGCTCCATTTTGTGAAAATACAAATACTACTATGGAATGTATGCCTGTATCCTATTATACTTGGAAGGCTGAAGATGCAAATGAACAAATATCAAAAGAATTATTTAAATCTAGTATTTTATATAGTTATTCTTTAAATATTGGAATAGTTATAGAAAAGGAAGATGTACAATATGTTAATTATTTGGTAGAAAATTTTAAAGATTTCGAATTGATAAAGAATTATAATAAGCTTAATAAAAAAGAGATGGATGATATTCGTTCTTATTTCCATAAACGTGATTTTGATACCATAGAATTAATTAAAAATAAGATTTCTAGTTTTGAAACTCTTTTTGATATAGAAAAAGAATGTAGTTCAAAAGATAATACTACATTAGAAATAGAATATTATTTAAAATATAATTATCAAATCGATAATGAACCTAAAAATATTATGAAAGCTAGTGTTATATTGGATGCTGTTTTAAATGATTTAAGAATAACGTGCAACGATAGATTAAAATTGAGTAAAGATATAAGTTCTATATTATTGAAAATGGGTTTAAAAAAGAAACGATTGGCGGATGGTATTTATTATTATGGTATAGTAGCTAAACCTTCTCTCATAAATTCAGATGAAAATACAGAGGAAAGATTTAAAAAGGTTTTAGAAGAACATAAACTAAACTCTGTCAGTTATAATTTATCTTCCCTACCAAAAAATTGAATCCTTAGAAAATAAATTAAAGAAATTGAATAATGAGATCAATAACTATTAACAACTAAAGGATTAGGTGGACTTGGAAGTAATTCATTATTTGGATTTAAATAATATTTGGATTGTAATGATTTATTTTTGCAATAAGTAGGTGATTGAAAAAGAGTCCAATCAATTGGATCTTGAAGTGGTCCAGAATATCCATCATTACGTGGTTGAACAAAATTACCATAATCTACAAATGATTCTTTTTTTAGATTCAGTAGATTTCCAAATAATTCCTTATTACGAATTAACATACTTATAAGAATCATACTAATAATTAGTATCACAATTAATATAAATTTAGAAACTATTTCTAAATTAGTAGCCATTTTATACTATTTAGAAATATTTTAAGCCCATCTGAATATCATTCTATTTATAAAATCAAAGAACGATGTCAATAATTGCTTAATCCATAGAAGAGAATTTGTAAGTATATCTACCGATAAAAAATTCATTCTCTTGAAATTTCTATTTCCAACTATTAACATTTTTTGGAAATTTGATTTGAAACCAAAAGCAATACCAAACCAAAATTGATTGTAAAAGCTATAACGCAAACTGGAATTATTAAATTTCTTTTCTAAACCTTGGAAATGATTTATACCAAATTGAGGTATACGATAGTTTAAATATTGTAAATATCCTATCTTTCCACGAAATCCACCTTCATCAAATAGTATTAACTCTGATGGTAAATAATGAGGGACTTCATTTAAAAATTTATTGGCAACTAACTTACCATCAATAAATAAATCCAAATTGCGACCATCTAAAACAACTATCATACTAAACCATCTTTGTAGAGGAATATCTTTATAAACTAATGATTCAACTTTTCCACTTGGTAAAGTTAATACATCAATATGTAAATCATTATTCTTTTCATCAAAATACATAAGTACATTATCTCCCCAACTTAATATAGTCTTTTTTTGTCCATAGCGATAATTCCAATCTTCCACATATAACCAAGAAACAAAAGACCAACTTAAACCACCATCTACATCACTTAATGGTAATTTATTTTCTAAAAATGATAGATTTTTCAAGGTAGGTGTTTCTTTTTTAACTAATATAGGAGAACTACGCATCATTCCCAAATAACTAAAAACTAACAATAAAATAATATATAGAAATAACACTACAGCTATAATTTTAATTACCTTTGGCATAAATGAATTTATATTACCATTGGATATTTTTGATTTTGACCCAATAACATCTGGATTTTTACCTAATTCTATTGGCATTGCTTTAGTTGAAGCCATATATATATATTCTTAGATAAGACTTTTTACTATATTTTATTATTATATTAAAAAGTCCTACTTTCTACAATTTAATCATATAAATCATCGGCAAAACTCTTTAAACTAGTGTTAAAACTAGTTTTTAGTTTGTTTGCCTTTTCTTCATAGAGTTCTAATTTTCCTTTTAATAAATACATAAAATAAAAGGGGGTTGGACCACGTGAATACATATTGTATACATCTATATAACGTAGAGGATAAGGATAATAGCGTAATTCATTAATCATACCATCAAAACCACCATTCATATTTACAAATAAAGGCATACCATTTGTTTTAGGTAATGATTTAAGTACAATAGTTCTATATAACTTACCATCAACATAGACTTCCATAGCCGTTTCACTAGTAACAATTACTAAATGGAACCAACGTTGTAGAGGAATATTTTCAACAATTACAGTATTACTATCATTAACTAATATATCTTTATTAATACGTGGGTCAACAGTTTCTATATTGGGATTTATTTTAGTCCAACTAGTTGAACCTTGCGCTGAAACTAATGGACGTTCAGCAGCATATAGAATGCAATCTTTAGTTTCATGAATATAAGCGGCTTGTTTCATAGTAGAATCACTGTTTAATAATACTTTACAACTACATGAACTAATATTAGGCATTTTTTGGTCCTTAGTATTTAAAGTTAGATAATCTTCTGGTTGTCTATCTTTATCTTCTTGAATATTGGTATCATCCTTAGCGCGATCAGCTGTATCCATAATAATAGCTAAGGCATTTGTATTTGGTAACATCCAAACTGCTGGAGCACCAGTACGACCATTTAAATCTCCCTTGTGAAATACATGTTTAAAACTATTCATATTTTTAGTATAATTATTACAATATAACCATACACTATAGGTAAAACCAACTCCTTTGATTGGTGCTGGTATTAAATCATCTGAAATTTGTATCATCTGGTCAGCTTTTTTAACATTACGAATAAATACTGGTTCCATACGTTCCTTATTGACTATCTGCTTATATTTACGATATAAAGCTATCAATATAATAATAAAAACTACAAAAACTAAACCATAAAATACTGGTTTATTGGATTGGACAGCTTTAGCACCAGAAAATAATTTATTTTTAAGGTTTTTTAAATAATCCATTATATATATTCTATTATATATTTTTTTGTTTTTTTTGAGTTATATTCCATCTATTTAAATTAATCGCAAATCATCTAATAAACTACAATTTTTGAAATTTAAACGATGATTTAAATAGCAATAATCACTTGGTGCAATAATTGTCCATGGAATATTATTATCTAAAAAACCACATTTACAATAGATAAAACTAACAAGTGCACTACACCAAAAACAATCAGTTCGTTCTTCACCTTTTATCTTATCTAATGGTTTCGACAAATCAAAATAAGAATTTATCCAATCAATCGGATGTATATCATAGGGTTTATCTCTAATTAATCTATAACTTTCTAATATACTCTTTTGTAATTCACCCATTGATTTTTCTTTCATTTCCAATTTTCTTACATAAAGATGACCATAATTTTGATGAGCATATTGTTCATAAACATTTCTTAAAGGTGCAATCTGAACACCAAATAGATATTTACCACTTACAGCATCTGGAAATACTTCACC
>Ga0255182_1001223_pt1 | contig 13887 bp, 9 predicted proteins | sample Atl_UVDOM_RepA_8_FD_188420 | JGI IMG/M metagenome (GOLD analysis project Ga0255182, IMG submission 188420) | Freshwater microbial communities from Altamaha River, Georgia, United States - Atl_UVDOM_RepA_8d | ecosystem: Environmental > Aquatic > Freshwater > River | place: USA: Georgia | collected...
CGCAGGCTGTAGCGCTCGGTCGCGCCCACGATTTCCACTTCCACGCGCGCGGCGCGCTCGCCATAGACATGCTGGCGCAGCCAGTTCAACTCGTCCGCATACGCGCTCTCGCCGCTCACCGCACGGCTCCAGCAGCGCAGCTCGCCCGACCAGCGGTAGCCGCGCGCTTTGAGCCGGTCTTTGGTCTCAAAGGGGGACCCCGTGGCATACACCCGGCGTTGGGGCGAACGCACTTTTTCCAGCAAGCTCAGCAAGGCCGATTGTTGGCTGCTGGGTAACACGCGGCTGAGAATTTCGAGCAAGGCACGGCAATCCGCTTCGGCCCGGTGGGCTTCGTGAAACAACCCCTGGGTGTAGAGGAGGTAGTCGAGCTTGGCGGAGCCAAAACCCTCACCGCGCCAGTCAATGTCTTTGAGACTGCAGGCCCAGGGCAGGGTCTCAAACACTGGCCAGCGCGCCTCCACAAAGGGGCGGTCAAAGCTCGCGTTGTGGGCGATCACCACATCCACGCCGCGCAGGAACTCGCTCACGGCGGCGTCATCGATGCGCTGACCCTGCACCATGGCGTCGGTGATGTGATGGATTTCAGTGGAGGCGGGGGGAATGGGAAAGCCGGGATCCTCCAATTCATCCAACACCCGCTCAATGTCGAGCACGTCCCCCGTTTGAGGATCAAAGCGAAACCGAATCATGCCCAGCTCGATCACCTGATCTTGGCCGACCTCAAACCCGGTGGTCTCGGTATCGAGTACCACCCCGGTCGCCACGGCTTGGCCTGGCACCACGGGACGGAAGACCTGGCGATCGGGGAGGCGGCGCAACAGTTTGTAGTCGGGGTGGGCTTCGAGTTGTTGCGCCAAGGCTTCGAGGTCGGGTTGCATGGTCATTTCCTGATGATGGCGGGGTCGGGTAGGCCGTCGTGGCGCCCGATCGCCCGGGCAAAAACCAGGCCCAGAATGGCGACCGCCACAGCGGCAGCGGCAAACAGGTGGGGACTGGGGAACACCTTGACGCCCCAGGCTAACCCCCACACCCCCAGCGATTGTCCGCCAAATAAGAAACCGGCAAAGAGCGTAACCCCCGTGGCGCGGGCCTCGGGCACCATCTGGGTGGCCTTGACCTGCATGGTGTTGTGGAACATGGCAAATCCAAAACCCGCCAGCACACACGCCGGGGCGGCGAGCACCACCCACGGGGTATAGGCCACGACCAACCAGCACACCGCCATGAGTTTGCCGCCGTGGGCGGCCAGACCCCGCTCCCCAAAGCGGGCAATGGCATGGCGTGCACTCGCCATATAGAGCATGCCCCCTAAGCCGTAGCCCGCCGCGAGTGTGCCGGCCGTGGAAAGGGTCAAACCCAATTGGAGGTGCAGGTGCGAGGCCGTCAGCGCCATGACGCCAAAGACCAAGGCCCCTTCAATGAACGCAATGCTCAGCAGCGCTCGGGCCCAGGGGTTGGCCGCCACGGCGCGCCATTGCCCACTCTCTGCCGACGTCGCCGGGGAAGGGGCCAATTGGGCCACTTTGGCGCTGTGCCGCCACAGCAGAAAGGCCACCACCCCAAATTGCAGAGACAACTGCACAAAGGCCCAGCGCCAGCCAATCGTGTCGCTCATCCAGCCGCCAAGCAGCTGGCCAAAACTGAGGCCCAACATGGTGCCCAAGCCCACGCGCGCGAGCATGGCCTGGCGCTGGGCGTAGGGAATGACATCGCCCACCCAGGCCAGGGTGAGGGGGATGATCCCCGCTGCGCCAATGGCGGTGAAGATGCGCGCCGCCACCAACAGGTCCAAATCGTTGCTCAGGGCCGAGAGCACGCAGCCCACACTGCAGGCGAGGCAGGCCAGAATCACGATGCGGTATTTGCCCCAGCGGTCGCCCAAAGGCCCATAGAACAGTTGCAAGGCCCCGTAAGCCATGGCGAAGTAAGAAATCGTGTGCGCGGCCACGTCTAAGGGGCTGTCAAAGCTGCGCCCGAGCTCCGGCAGCATGGCGTCACACACCCGTTGGGTGCACATGCTGGTGAAGGTGCCAAAGGAGAGCAACAAAATGGCTCGAAGAACCGCCGGATCCCGCTTTTCCATGTGGCAATCGCTGATTAAACTAGGAGGAAGTTTCACTGTAACAAAACCATGCCCTACACCTTGCGCAAAGTTGTCTCCTTTGTGGCGCTGGCCGTCCTCTTGGTCGTGGCCGAGCTGCTCACCGGCGTGCTGGGCACGAGTGACTCCCTGGCGGGACCGCGCTCAGCAGTCTCCAAAGGCATGAGCGCCGAGGTCATGGGGGTTTATTTCACGCCCCCCACCGGCGCGGCCGGTGCCATTGTGGAGGCCATTGAATCGGCGCAGCAGGAAGTGGTGGTGCAGGCTTATGGCTTTACCCACAACGGCATCGCGCAAGCCATTTTGCGGGCGCAAAAGCGCGGCGTCTCGGTGCGGGTGTTGATGGACGAAAAGAGCCGCACCACCAATCAGTATGTGATCGATTTGCTCATTGGCGACAGTGTTCCCTATCGCCTCGATGGCAAGCACGCCATCGCGCACAACAAAGTCATGGTCATTGACACCCAAATCGTGGTGACGGGCAGCTACAACTTCACCAACGCTGCCGAGACGCGCAACGCGGAAAATGTGCTCATTCTGCGTTCGGTGGAGCTGGCCCGGGCCTATCGTGAAAATTTTGAACAGCATTGGGCGCATGCCCGACCCTGACGTCAAACTGACGCGAGTCACGACGCGCCCCACCCGCAAATTAGTTGGGGCCCTCTAAACCGCGTGTTTCACGCGTTGGATGTCTTGTCATGCGGTGAGAACGGCCTAAAATTCGACCCATGCTGCAACGCAACAGAATGCGTGGCGGCCTCCTGACCAACCCTTGCGGAGATATCCATGAACCTGACCCCTGAACAAGTCATTGCGGCCAACAAGGCCAACCTCGAGACCTTGATGGGCTTGACCAACAAAGCGTTTGCCGGCGTCGAGCAACTCATCGAGCTCAACATCGCCACTGCCAAGGCTGCGCTCTCCGACACCCAACAGCAAACACAGGCCATGCTCAGCGTCAAAGACGCCCAAGAGTTGTTGGCGCTTCAAGCCTCCCTGTTCCAGCCCCTGGCGGAAAAAGTGGTGGCCTACAACCGCGAGCTCTACGAAATCGCCTCGGGCACCGGCTCGCATTTCACGGCCAATGCCGAAGGCCACTTGGCCGAGGCGCAAAAAGCCTTCAACGCCATGGTCGACAACGCCGCCAAGAACGCCCCCGCGGGTTCCGATGCCGCCGTGGCCGCATTCAAGACGGCCATCCATGCAGGCAACAACGCCTTGGAGTCGGTGCAAAAAGCAGTCAAGCAAGCCAGCGATGTGGCGCATGCCAATCTCAAAACCCTGACCGATTCAGCGCTGCAACAAGCCGGTAGCGCCGCCAAAAAGAGTACCCGCAAGCGCTGATCCATGGATCGGGTTGATGGTGTCGTCATCGGGGCGGGCGTCGTCGGCTTGGCCGTCGCGCGCGCGCTCGCCTTGGCTTCGGGCGGACGGGATTGGTTGGTGCTCGAAGCAGCCAACGCCATCGGCACGGGGACGAGCTCGCGCAACAGCGAGGTCATCCATGCGGGGATTTATTACCCCGAGGGTTCCCGCAAAGCCCAGTGGTGCGTGCAGGGTCGTGAGTTGCTCTACCGTTACGCGGCCGAGCGGGGCATTGCCCATCGTCGCTGTGGCAAGCTCATTGTGGCCACCCAAACGCAGCAAATTGCCGAACTCGAATCCATTCGACGCAAGGCCGCCCGCAACGGGGTGAACGATCTGGTGATGCTCACCCGCGATCAGGCCCAGGCCCTCGAGCCCGAATTGCGCTGTGTGGCCGCCTTGCATTCGCCCAGCACGGGCATTGTCGACAGCCACGCGTTCATGTTGGCTTTGCAGGGTGATTTCGAACACGCCGGTGGCGTGGTGGCGATCAGCTCGCCCGTGGCCCAGATCGAGGTCACGTCGGAGGGGCTGCGAATCCGGGGGGCCGATGGCACGGAAATTCTGGCCCAGCAGGTGGTCAATGCCGCGGGCTTGCAGGCCCCCGAGTTGGCCAGCCATATCGTGGGACTCGACGCACACCACGTGCCCAAGGCGTACTACGCCAAGGGGAACTATTTCACCTTGAGTGGGCGTGCGCCGTTTTCTCGCCTCATCTACCCCGTTCCCGAAGCGGCCGGATTGGGCGTGCACCTCACCCTGGATTTAGGCGGGCAGGCGAAGTTTGGCCCGGATGTGGAGTGGGTTGACTCGCCCGATGACCTGCAAGTGAACCCCCAACGCGCTCTGGCGTTCTATGCCGAAGTGCGCAAGTACTGGCCGGGGCTCGCCGAGGGCGCTTTGTTGCCCGGCTATGCGGGCATTCGCCCCAAGATTCAGGCCCCTGGCCAAGCGGCGCGCGATTTCCTGCTCCAAGGCCCGGCCGATCACGGTGTGGCGGGCTTGGTCAACCTCTTTGGCATTGAGTCACCCGGACTCACCAGCGCCTTGGCCATTGGCGAGGCGGTCGTGGATGCGCTCGATTTGATCCCCGCCTAGGGCGTACGCCTCAGCGGCGTAGCGCGCGCGCCACTTCATCGACCAGCGCCGGTCCTCGATAAATCAAACCCGTGTAAATCTGCACCACGTCTGCGCCAGCGGCGATCTTGGCGCGGGCATCCTCGCCACTGAGAATGCCACCCACGCCAATGATGGGCACATCTGGCCCCAAGAGGGTGCGCAGCTGACGCAAGACCGCATTGCTGCGATCGCGCACCGGCTTGCCGGAGAGTCCGCCGGTTTCTTGCGCATGCGGCAATCCCGCCACCGCTTCGCGTGCCAAAGTGGTGTTGGTGGCCACCAAACCCCAAATGCCCGGGGCCGAGGCCTGCTGGTGTTGCAGGGTGGTGGCGATGAGGGCCACTTGATCGGGTTCGAGGTCAGGGGCGATTTTGATGAACAGGGGCACGCGACGGCCATGGCGGGTTTGTAGGGTGGCGCGCCGGGCGTCGAGCTCGGTCATCAAATCGCGCAGCGCCTCATCGCTTTGCAGACTGCGCAGGTTTTTCGTGTTGGGGCTCGAGATATTGACGGTGACGTAATCGGCATGGGGGAAGACTGCGTCAAGACAGCGTCCATAGTCTTCCACCGCGTGTTCAATCGGGGTGTCGGCGTTCTTGCCAATGTTGAGCCCAAGCACCAAGGGGGTGCCTCCGGGCTGTCGACAGCGCGCCCGCTGGACATTGGCCAGAAAGGTTTCCAAACCCTCGTTGTTGAAGCCCAGTCGGTTGATCAGGGCTTGCGCCTCGGGCAAGCGAAACATGCGCGGCTTGGGGTTGCCCGGTTGCGCGCGAGGCGTGACGGTGCCCACTTCCACAAAGCCAAAGCCCATGGCGGCAAAAGCATCGATACAGCGGGCATTCTTGTCCAGACCGGCGGCAAGCCCCACCCGGTTGGGCAGGCGCAGGCCGGCGAAATCCACGGGATCGTCCACGCGGCGGTTGGCGTAGGCCGCGGCCAGTGGCGTGTTTTGGGTGCGCGCCAGCGCGGCCAAGGTGTGCTCATGGGCCTCTTCCGCATCCATTTGAAAAAGAACGGCTCGGGCCAGGGAGTAGGGGATCCAGGACATGGATAATCTCGGGTGGAACAACAACGAAACGCCTATTCTCCCCTATGAATGCCCCCGCACGATCACAAGATGAACTCAAGACGCTGGTTGGCCTCGCCGCCCTCGACTATGTCCAACCAGGCGATTGGGTGGGGGTGGGCACCGGCTCGACGGTGAATAAGTTCATCGACGCGCTCGCCAGCCGCAAGCACGAAATTCGCGGGGCTGTCTCCAGCTCTTTGGCATCGACGCAGCGCATGCAGTCTTTGGGCATTCCGGTGGTGGACATAGGTGAGGTCGAGTCCCTTCCGGTCTACATCGATGGTGCGGACGAAATCGATCCCCAGGGCCACATGGTCAAAGGCGGGGGTGCGGCGCTCACCCGCGAGAAAATTGTCGCGGCCTTGGCCAAACGCTTTGTGTGCATCGTCGACGAAAGCAAATGGGTGCAAACCTTGGGCGCGTTTCCGCTGCCCGTGGAGGTCATTCCCATGGCGGTGCCCCGCCTCATCCGTGATTTCGCGGCCATGGGCGGTGTCGCCACGCTGCGTCGCACGGCCCAAGGGGAGCCCTTGGTGACGGACAACGGCCAATGGATTTTGGATGTTCGATCCCTGCAAATCCACCAGCCTCTGGCTTTTGAAGATCAGGTGAGCCAATGGCCGGGTGTGGTGACGGTGGGGGTGTTTGCGCATCAAAAAGCCCAGGTGTGTTTGATGGCCACTTCGGATGGCGTTCGTACCCTCCAATTCTGAGGAAGTCCCATGACTTATTGCGTTGGCATCAAACTCAAGGCCGGTTTGGTTTTTTTATCCGATTCCAGAACCAATGCCGGTCTGGATCAAATCAGCACCTTCCGCAAGATGATCGTTTACGAGAAAACCGACGATCGCTTCATGGTGTTGCTCTCTGCGGGCAATCTCTCGATCTCGCAATCGGTGCGCGAGATCTTTCAGGTCGAGCAAATCCAAGATCACCCCGACGCCGAGCCCATCACCCTCTGGAACGCGCGCAGCATGTTTGACGCGGTGCGCGTCTTGGGCTCGGCGGTGCGCCGGGTGTACGAGCGCGACGCTGCGGCCCTCAAGGCCACCGGGGTGGATTTCAATGTGTCCCTGATCTTTGGCGGGCAGATTCGTGGCGAAGCCATGCGACTCTTTCAGGTCTACTCGCCGGGTAACTTCATCGAGGCGACCGCCGAAACCCCTTACTTCCAAATTGGTGAGTCCAAATATGGCAAACCGGTGTTGGATCGGGTGTTGAATCCCGATACCCCCCTCAATGAGGCTGCCAAGTGCGCGCTCGTGTCGATGGATTCCACCTTGAAGTCCAATTTGTCGGTGGGCTTGCCGCTGGACATGGTGGTGTACGACGCCGACCGGTTCCAGAGCGACAAAATCGTGTGCATCGATGAGCAAAACCCCTATTTCCAGATGTTGCACAACACCTGGGGGCAGCGTTTGCGGGAGGTCTTCGATGGCATTGAAGATCCCATCTGGAATGGCGGCCAAACGGCGGTGCCGCTCATGCAGCCAACGGCGCGGCATCAGCCTTTGCGCAAAATCATGACGCCCGAAGAGCGTTTGATCTAAACCGGGGCGGCGCTGGCGATGGGGGTGACCGTCACCCCAACGCTCAAACGATGGCTGGCGCCGCCGTGAATCACGCCTCGCACGGGCGAGACGTCCGCATAGTCGCGGCCCCAAGCCAAGCACACGTAGTCCTCACCCGGCGTGCCGAGCCCAGCGCGGTTGTTGGTGGGATCCAAATCGAGCCACGCGCCTGCGGGGGCAGAGGGGGGCGCGGCGTGGTCGGCGCTCCCCGGCGCGGCGGGAAGGTAGACCGAGGCCCAGGCATGCGAAGCGTCGCTGCCGATGAGGCGTGCTTGGCCGGGAGGCGGCTCGGTCAACAAATAACCGCTGACGTAGCGTGCCGACAGCCCCAGCGTCCGCAGGGCGCACAGCAGAATGTGCGCAAAATCCTGGCACACCCCTTGGCGTGCATGCAGGGCCGCCAGTGCGGGCGTGTGCACATCGGTGCTGTGGGCCGCGTAGGTGAAGTCCGCATGCATGCGCTGCATCAGATCCACCGCGGCCTGAGCCAGGGGCCGGCCCGGGGTAAAGCTCTGGCGGGCATAGTGCTCGAAATCGGGGTGGATCTGCACATGGCGGGAGGGAAAACAAAATTCCTGTGCGGGATCCCAAACCCCGCCGGCGCGGTACTGAAAATGGGCGCGCACCTCTTCCCATGGTGTGGGCGGCCCGTCTTGGCCGAGCGGCCCACGCGTTTGCACTTCGCTGCGCGCTTCGATGCGCAATTGTGCGTGGGCTTGGTTCAAGGCAAAGAACACCCGCCGGTTGCCATACACGTCTTCCCCTTCGTGCAGGCTTTGCGGCTCGGGGCTCATGTGCAAGGCCGCCCCCAGCACGGTTTGCGTGGGCGTTTGGCGCGGCAGCAAATGGGCTTGGTGCTGCGCGGTGCTCACCGCCGGGGTGTAGTCGTAGGTCGTGGTGTGCGTGATGTGCAGGCGCATGCGCTTTAGGCTCCCACACTGCCCACGGACTCCGCGTGGGTGAAATAGCGCTGCGCCAAGCCATCGGAGACTTGCCAGGCGAAGGCTTCCAACTGGGTGAGCAGGCGCGTGAGGGCTTCCTGCTCGACGGCGCCCGCAGCATCACAGAGGGAGTCGAGGGACAAGTCGGCCGCCGCAGGCAGGCCTTGTGCGAGGCCATCGTCCTGACCCAGTGGCGTTTGGGCCAGCTTGTTGAGTCGAGCGCGGATGGTTTTGCAAACCCAATGGAGGGACCGAGGGTGCTCGGCGTCGACCACCAAGCGCGCGAGCCATGCGGCCTGGTCGTCGCCTTCGGCGTGGTCTGCGCCCGGCACGAGTTGCCCGTCGGCCAATTCCATCAGCAAACGCCCGAGGGTGGCGATAGCCTCCGCGTCGGTCGAGGACACGACCTCCAGCGCCGTGCGCAGGGATTGCGCCAGAAAGCCCAGTCGCTCCACCAAACGTCCCAGGGTGAGCAGTTGCCAGCCATCGTCGCGGGTCATGCGGTCGTTTTGCGCCCCCGTGATGGTGACCAAATCGGTGGCAACCTCGGCCAGCACGCGCAGGGCTTCCTCGCGGGTGGTGGCGAGGGCTTGACCCGGCACGCTTTGCCAATGCGCAAAGCGCGTCGACAACTGACTGATGGCTTGCCATTGCTGCGGCGACAAACGCTCCCGCAGCGAGGCGGCGGTGCGCGCCATGGCCGCGAGGTTGTAGCCCAGGCTCGGCTGCGCCAAATCGTGCAGCCCCGCCACCAAGGTGCGCTCAAACAGCAGCCGCTTGGCCTCATGCCGGTCATCTCCGGACCGCGCGGGGCGCGGGAGTTCGGCGGGCACGAGGCTATTCAAGCTGCAAAGCCCTTGCAACCACACCCAGATGGGGGGCGATAAATCGCCGCGCTGGAGTTGTTGCAGGCAGAGGCTGGCGAGTCGCTGGGCGTTTTCACTGCGCTCGGTGTAGCGGCCCAACCAAAACAGGTTTTCGCCCGCGCGGCTGGTGACGGCGCGCGCACGCGCCGTGGGGCGGTTGGGGGGCACAGGCGCCGGGTTCGGTGGCGCAGAACCGGCGTTGGACAAGACCCAGACATCGGCACTGCTGCCCCCGCGCTGCATGGAGGCGATTTCGGCTTGCGCCGAGGCGATGCGCGCCAAGCCCCCGGGCAAGACCTCCCAGGCCTCGGGTCCGACCCGCAGGGCGAAGACCCGCAGGACCACCGATTGGGGCACGATTCGATGACCCCGCCAGGTGGGCATTTGCGAGAGGGGCTGGTAGGCTTGCAAGGTGTAGCGGTGGGGTTCGCGCACAATGCGCCCGCGCCATTGGTCTTGCAAATCGAGGCTGAGACTGCCGCCCAAGGTGGAGACGAACGCCTCATCGTAGGCGCTGGCGGGGTAGGTGGGTTTGATCACCGTGCGCCCCAAATGCGGCAGCACCGCATCCATGGCGGAGCGTTCGCCACACCACCAAGTGTCGAGGGAGGGCAACTGCAGCGTCTCCCCCAGAATGCGCTCGCACAAACCCGGCAGAAAACCCAATAACGCGGGCGACTCCAACCATGCGGTACCGGGCGGGTTGGCCAACATCACATGGCCTGCGCGCACGGCTTGGAGCAGGCCGGGCACCCCCAGCGTGGAATCCGGGCGCAGCTCCAGCGGGTCGAGAAAGGCATCATCCAGACGCTTGATGAGAATGTCCACCGGTTCGAGACCGCGCAAGGTGCGCCAGTACAGGCGTTGATCCCGCACCGTGAGGTCGCTGCCTTCGACCAGCGCGATGCCCAGGTGGCGTGCCAGGTAAGCGTGCTCAAAGTAGGTCTCATTGAAGGGGCCCGGGGTGAGCAGGGCGATCTGCGCCGCCGAGCCAGCAGGGCTCGCCTCGCGCAGGGCTTGCAACCAACGTTGGTAGGTGGCGCCCAAGTCTTGTACCCCCAAGTGGGCGTAGGCCTCTGCGAATTGGCGCCGAATGAGGCCACGGTTCTCCAACAAATAGCCCATGCCTGAGGGGGCTTGCACCCGTTGGGAGATCACCGCCCATCGACCCTCGGGGCCGCGGCCCAAATCGAAGGCCGCCACGTGCAGAGGGAATGCATCGACAGCGGGCTTGCCTTGGAGTTCGCGTAAAAAATCTGGGTGTCCGTGCACCAGCGCTGCAGGCACCAAGGCCTCGCGCAGCAGGCGTTGCGGGCCGTAAGCGTCTTGCATCAGGGCGTCGAGCACGCGGGCCCGTTGCACCACCCCTTTTGCGAGCGCGGACCAATCGTCTGCGCCCAAGAGCAAAGGAAAGAGATCGATGGCCCAAGGCCGCTGTGGGCCATCCTGCTCGGCGTAGACGTTGTAGGTGATGCCGTTTTCCAGCACCTGTCGCTGCAAGGATTGAAAGCGTTGATCCAGTTGGCCCATCTCTTGTGGACCGAGGGTCTCGAAGAAGGCTTGCCATGGCGACGCTAACCGCGGCGCACCGCTGGCGGCACGCAGTTCGTCATAGTGACCCGCAGCGGCGGCGTTGCTCAGGTGGCTCACCGAGTCTGGGATCGAAGGGTTCGACTCGCCGCCCGAACGTGGCCGGCGGGATGCCGGAGGTTCTGCCATGGCGTCATTGTCTCACCGTCTGAGGTCGAGCGTGAAGGGGAACTCGGGGTGAGCGCGCAAGGCGAGCGTGTGGGGGAGATCCTCCAAACGTCCCGGACTATGGGTGTTCGCAAAAAACCGCGCCAAGCGTCGGCTCTGCGCCTCGTTGGCATTGACGGGCAAGGTCTCGAAATGGCGGCCTCCCGGATGCATCACGTGGTATTGGCAGCCCCCGATGGAACGCTTCATCCAGGTGTCCACCACATCGAAGGTGAGGGGGGCGTGCACCCCAATCGTGGGATGCAAGGCCGAGGGCGGTGCCCAAGCCCGGTAGCGCACGCCCGCCACATACTCACCCACCGTGCCCGTCGATTGCAAGGGCAGCGGGCGGTTATTCACGCGCAGCGTGTGGCGGCTGGGGTTTAAGCCCCGCACCAAGACTTGCAGGCGCTCGAGTGAGGAATCCACATAGCGCACGGTGCCACCACTGAAGCCCTCTTCCCCCATCACGTGCCAAGGCTCCAAGGCATGGCGCAACTCCAGATGCACATCCTGGCCCTGCCATTGCCCCGCGCACGGAAACCGGAATTCAAAATGCGGGGCAAACCAGGCCGGATCGAAATGCAAGCCGACGTCACCCAGCTCCGTGAGCACGTCGTCAAAATCGGCTTGAACGTAGTAGGGCAGCATGAAGCGGTCATGCAGCTCGGTGCCCCAACGCGTCACGGGCGCGCGATACGGCTGTTCCCAGAATCGCACCACCAAGGCCCGCAGCAGGAGTTGCTGGGCCACACTCATGCGCGCATGGGGCGGCATTTCAAAGCCGCGCAATTCGACCAAGCCCAGCCGGCCGGTGGCACTGTCCGGGGAGTAGAGTTTGTCGATGCAAAACTCGCTGCGGTGGGTGTTGCCGGTGACGTCAATCAGGATGTTGCGCAACATCCGGTCGATCAACCAAGGCGGCATGTCTTGGCCATACCGCGCGCGGTTGAGCTCGATCTCGCGCAGGGCGATCTCGAGTTCATAGACTTGGTCGTTGCGCGCTTCATCCACGCGCGGCGCTTGGCTCGTGGGCCCGATGAACAGCCCGCTGAACAAGTAGCTCAAGCTCGGGTGGTTATGCCAGTAAAGAATCAGGCTGGCGAGCAAGTCCGGACGCCGCAAGAACGGGCTGTCGTTGGGCGTCGCGCCCCCGAGCACCAGGTGGTTGCCGCCGCCCGTGCCGGTGTGGCGCCCATCGGTCATGAATTTTTCTGCCGAGAGCCCCACCTCAAACGCCGATTGATACAAAAACTCGGTGTGTTCCACCACCTCTTGCCAGTTTTGCGCCGGGTGGATGTTGACCTCGATCACGCCCGGATCTGGCGTGACCTGCAACACCTTGAGGCGGGGGTCGCGTGGCGGGGGATAGCCTTCCAGGACGAGGGCCATCCCGAGCGCTTCGGCGGTGACTTCAATCGCATGCACGAGGGCGAGGTAGTCTTCCAAATGCGCCAAGGGCGGCATGAAAACATACAAAGCCGCTTGGTCGGGCGCCGACACTTGAGGCTGGTTCGGGCCGTTGGCGCGACCTGGGTTGCGCACCTCCACGCAGAGGGCGGTGCGCAGCGATCCCGTTGTCGCGCTGGCGGCATGCACGTGTGCTTCGCCCAAGCCCGGCGTGATGCCCACAGTACCGCCCTGGGCCAGCGGCGGTGCGCCACGGCTGTTGGGGTGTTGCGCTTGGAGTCGTGCGGGCGCGCCCAGGGGCTCGCGGGGGAGGCTGGGGTCTGGGGCGTGCACGTGCGGATAGTCGCTGGCGTGCACCCAGGGCAAGGCATCGAGGGGCAGGCGCCAGCCCATGGGGGAATCGCCAGGGACCAAATAGAGACGCTCGTCGCGGACCACCCAGGGACCGGTTTGCCACGGGGCATCGGGTTTGCCGCTGGCTTGCAGTGGCAACACGAAACCCACGACCGAGGCGAGGCCTTGTGCAAAAACGCGTCGCAAACGGGCTCGCTCGAGGGGGTCTTCCAGGTTCGACGCGAACGGATCGACATTGACCGGGAGACGACGTTCGCGCCAGAGGTAGTACCAGGTGTCCTCAAAACCCGGGCGGATGTGTTGGTCTTCGATCCCGAGCGTTTGTGCCAGGGTGCGGATGAAGCGCTCGGCGTCGGCCGTGGTGTAGTTTTGGGGGTCGTTCTCGTTGGCAAAGCGCGCGGGGTTTTGCCAGCAGGGTTGGCCATCGGCACGCCAGCAGATGGAGAGCGCCCAGCGGGGCAGTTGCTCGCCGGGGTACCACTTGCCCTGACCCAAATGCAAAAAGCCGCCGGGGGCGTAATGGTGGCGGAGTTTGTCCACCAGTTCCATGGCGCGCCCGCGCTTGGTGGGCCCCAAGGCTTCGGTGTTCCATTCCGGCGCATCGCGGTCATCCTGGGCGACGAAGGTGGGCTCACCCCCCATGGTCAAGCGCACATCCTGGGCGTGCAGTCGTTGGTCCACCGCGTCTCCGAGTTGGCACAAGGAGGCCCACTGCGACGCCGTATAGGGTTGGGTCACCCGAGGCGATTCCAGGACCCGGGTGAGCGTCATCTCATGGGAGAAGACCACCTCCGCTTCGTCCACCATACCCGAAATGGGCGCGGCGCTCGCGGGCATGGGGGTACACGCCAGCGGCAGATGCCCCTCACCGGCGAGCAGTCCGGAGGTCGGGTCCAGACCTATCCAGCCGGCCCCGGGCAAATACACCTCGCACCAGGCGTGCAAATCGGTGAAATCTTGTTCGGCACCACTGGGCCCATCGAGCGCTTTGACATCGGCCACCAATTGAATCAAATAGCCCGAGACAAATCGCGCCGCCAATCCGCAATGGCGCAACACATTCACCAGCAACCAGGTGCTGTCGCGGCAGGAGCCGCTGCCCAGTCGCAACGTCTCCTCCGGACTTTGGACGCCAGCTTCCATGCGGATGAGGTAGCGAATGTCCTCCTGGACTCGGCGGTTGAGTTCGACCAAAAAATCCAGGGTTCGCTGCGGCTGCGTGGCGACGGGAACACGCGTTTGCAAGTAGCGCTGCAACAGCGCGCCTGCGGGCTGAACCACCCGGTAGGGGGCGAGCTCCTCCTGCAGGTCGGGTGCCAGCGTGAAGGGGTAGGTAGTGGCGCTGGGATCG
>Ga0255182_1001225_pt1 | contig 13870 bp, 11 predicted proteins | sample Atl_UVDOM_RepA_8_FD_188420 | JGI IMG/M metagenome (GOLD analysis project Ga0255182, IMG submission 188420) | Freshwater microbial communities from Altamaha River, Georgia, United States - Atl_UVDOM_RepA_8d | ecosystem: Environmental > Aquatic > Freshwater > River | place: USA: Georgia...
CACCGTTGGCAGGTTGTCTCTGGCAATTCCACTTCGCTCCAGGTTCATCCAGGCAGGGAACCGCAGACCGTCCATGGCAGCTTGTCAAATCTCTGCCGACGCTTTTGGCTCACCCGATTCCGTACGCCGAGCGCGACTTCACGGTCAGCCACGGGAGGGCCCGTTCAACCGTTGCGTGTTTCACCCCGCCGCACGCTCCAGAAGGTCAATCCCCGGATCTGATCGGGGGAGGGCTGACCGAGAAACAGGCTCGCCAACCGGGCGGTCAGCAGCGTCGCCAGCCACGAAAAGGGAATGATCCAGAAGGGAGACACCGGGACTCCCAGGACGCTGCCGTCAGCACCCGTCCAGCGGGTCAGCCAGGCATCCAGCGGAGCCCAGAAACCGAGTCCCAGTCCGAAGACGGCCCCGGATATCGCCCCCACCAGGACCGAACGCTGGTTCACCCGGGGGGCCAGAAATCCCAGCATGAAAACGGCTCCCAGAGGGCCCAGTACCGCGTTGAAGCTTTGCAGTTGCAGTTCCATGATGCTCGACAGCCGGCCGAACCCGGCGGCGGCCACGGCGATCAGGGTCACGAGGGCACCGATCAACAGGGTCAGGATCTGCGCCCACTGCAGTTCCTTCTGCTCGTTCCACTCGGTCCGCCGGTATTGCCGGATCAGGTCGACCATCACCACGGTGCACGTCGAGTTGATTCCCGAGTCGATGCTCGACTGCGCCACGGCGAACACACCGGCCACCACCAGGCCACACAGCCCGACCGGGAGGCCATGCGCGATGAACCAGGGAAAGACCTTGTCGGCAAACGCGTTTTTTCCGGTGATGTTCTCGGGCTGATCGAGCATGGCGTGCATCGCATCGGCCATGGCCGGAGGAAGCTCCGCCGTGTTCCGCTGGTAATAGGCCAGCAACGCGAGCCCCACCAGCGACAACAGGATCGACATGGCTGCATCGCACGCGAAGTTGACCGCGGCGGTCCGGCGGGCCGAGCGGGCTGAGTCGGTGCAGAAGTACCGCTGCAGGGCGACCTGGTCGGAGGCGTGCGTGCAGACATGCCACAACAGACCGTTGAGCACCACCGCCACAATCGTGGTTCGCGTGCGGGGATCAAAGCTGAACCAGGGAGGGAGTTGGTGCGACATGGTGGTCGCTTCATGCAGCCATGCGCCCGGGCCAGTGCCGGTTTTCAGCATCACGATCAGCAGGGTGATCACCGCCCCCAGGAACAGCACGACAAACTGGATCACGTCGGTCCAGATGACCGCCTTGATCCCTCCGAGTGTCGTGTAGATGGTGGCGGTCACTCCGGTTCCAAGGAGGATGGCAAGACGCCAGCTCTCGGCGTTCTGAAACTGCACCAGGCCGCCGGTGAGGGCGGCGACGGCGGCCGGAGCGGTGTCGGCGGTCATCTCGGCGACTGCCGTCCCGGCCGAGTAGATGATCAAGCCGAGCCAGACAAACCGCATGTAAAGAAACAGCACGACCGCCCACAGGCGGATGGTGCTGCCAAATCGCAGTTCGAGGTATTCGTAGGCACTCGTGAGCCGCAACTTCATGAAGAACGGGACCCAGACCCAGCCGATGATCAGGAAGGCGAATGGCAGGGCGATGAACTGCAGCAGCATGCCGATTCCCTGGCCAAAAACCTCACCGGGAACACCGAGGTAGGTCAATGTCGACATCATCGTGGCGACCAGGCTGAGGCCGGTGGCCCACCAGGGCATCGACCGTCCGCCGACGAAGAAGTCCTCGGTCGATTCCTGGACCCGCGAGCAGCGCCAGCCGATGTAGATCATCAGCAGCATGTAGACCAGCACGATGCCGTAGTCGAGAACGTGCAGTCCGGCGGCGGCGCCCAACAGGGGGAATGGCGTCATTGGGCACAGGTCCTCGCATTCGAAGAGATCAACGGCCTCAGGCACAGGCCGGATCTTATCCCGGTCACCATGCGGCAGGAAAGCCGCGTGGCATGGCCGAAACGGCTGTTGGGACTCGCCGGGGCTTGTGGTACAGTCCGCGGCTGAGCTGCTGATCCACGTTTCTGGAACCTGACGGTCTGTCTGCCCCGATGACTGCGTCCTGTGTTCATGCCCGGTTGCGGGCTCACGACAACTACCGCCGACTCGAACAGATCGCGTGCGACAGCCATGCCCGTGGCAGGGCTCCCGAGGGAATCTCCGAGCGCGATGTGACACTCGCCCGGCTCTATTGCCACGCCTTCCGCGGGGAGGTGATCGGGTCATTCCACGCGACCCGGCTGGCACTGCAGGGACTGACGGTGGAGGATCCGCTGTCGGCCCTCCACCTCGTACGGGCCGACGAGACATTGCAGTCACTGGCGAACCGCTCGATGGATGCTGTGGGGAACGACGCCCGCGCGCTCGTGGCGACCTTCCATCACTACTGCACTCACCTCGCCCGTGCGCTCGACGCGCTGCATGCCGCCCGGGAACGGCTGCGCCGACCTGATCTCGACCGCATCGTCGAACTGTTCGTGAACCGGATGGAGGTGATCGCCGGCAGCAATGGCATTCACCTGACGCGCGATCTCGAACCTCCGCCGCAGGGATCGTTCATCGTTCCCAACCTCGGGATCACGATTGTGCCGCTGGTGTATGGCGACCATCACTCGTGGAATCTCGCGTGGCTCCCCGCCCAGAAGGCTGATGTCCCCTATCACCAGCATCACGTGGGAGTAGAGATTCACCTGGGGTATGGTCCGATGCACGGCTATACCGTGCTGGGTGACACCAAGGCCGAGCTGGTGGAGGGGTACGCGATGCCGATTCCTCCCAGGACCCGGCACGGCTACTCGAATATCGGCTCGTTGCCGCATCACGTTCCCTTCATCTTTGGCTCACTGCGCTGCGGCGGTTGGGGAGTCTTTCTCGATGTCGAACCGCAGCCCCGCGAACTCGACCAGCTTCAGACCGCTCCGGTCCTGGGACCGAAACTCAATGGCACGATTCTGCTCGAGCGGGAACTCGACAAGGCAGCCGCGCGGTTCGCGTCGGTGCGCTACCCATTGATTCCCGCCAGTGCGACCGACCGGGACGGGGTTGGGGGGCTGGAGTTGTCCGTGGCCCGGGTGACCGACCGGGGGCTCGACTGGAAACTCGAACGGTTCTGTGCGGTGTCGGTGGTGCGGGGGACCGGTACGGTCACGATCGCCGGCGAATCCCGCGACCTGACCCCGCACGACCACTTCGGCATCCCCGCGGGAGTGACCGCGCACATCCGGCAGACCAGCCGCGAACCGCTGGTGCTGCTCGACTGCGTCATCAAGCTGGCCCGCGACCGCAGTTGACAGATATCGGGAATTCTCCGGGCCGGCACCCGGTCTCCCGCTGGATCGACCCCGGATTGGAACCGGATCGTGGGGCGGATCCTCGGGGACTGCGGAAATGAACTCCCGCAGAGGGGCCTGCACTCAGCGGCGCGCGCCGGCTGCGGGGATGTAGACTGCCCCCACCCGGCGGTCACTGTGTGGAAACCCGCAGGGCGATATACTCACCGCCGGGGATGGATCCGGTCGGTTGCCGGAGGCCATGGTCCCCGGTCCTGTCTGTGCTGCGTGAGTCTCATGGATCATCCCACATTTCGCGGTCTCGATCATGTCGCCCTGCTGGTCCCGAACACCGAGGAGGCGCTGGAGATCTGGCGCGATCGCGTGGGGCTGAAAGTGCTCTACAGCGAGGTGGTCAACAATGGAGCGGTTCGGCTGACCCATCTGGACCTGGGGAATACGCACCTGCAGCTGGTGGAACCGCTGCAGCCAGGGCATCCGCTGCACCGCTGGCTCGAGCAGCATGGCCCGGGACTGCATCACCTCTGCTTCAAGGTCGATGACGTGCAGCAGGCGTTTGTCGATCTGCCAGGTCAGGGGTTGCCGACCGCCCCGGCACCGCATCAGGGAACACAGGGGAAACGGGCCCTGTTCCTCGCGTCTGGTCCCACGCAGGGAGTCCAGCTCGAGGTGACCGGAGGCTGAGGCCGGCGTTCATACAGCCGTGTCACCTCTGCCAGGCGTCAATTCCGCCCGCGGGAGGACTGGACCTGTCGCCGACCGATGACACGGTCCGCAGGTGACCTTCAGCTCGGCTCATTGAAACAAACCGGTCACGGGCGCAGTCGCGCGTCGGCCATTCGGTTGCCGAGTTCAGCCGTGAAAGCGGATCTCTGACGGTCGAACAGCGTCGTGTTCAGCCGGCTTCCGACTGCAGCGCCGACTGGTTGAGACGGTTGTAGAGAGTCTTGAGGGCGATGCCGAGTTCGGCAGCGGTCTTCGGCTTGTCGCCGCCGTTCCGCTCGAGCGCCTCGAAGATCGCCTCCATTTCAATCTCGCGCAGCGACTTGGGGCGGTCGGAGGCGGAACGCACTTCGCCCGTCCCCGTCGGAAGACTGGCGGTGAATTTCTTGCGGACCGACTTTCCGAGCACGCTGGCTGGCAGGTCTTCCCGCCGCAGGGTCTTTCCATCGGAAAGGATCAGAGCGTGCTCGAGGGCATTCGCCAGCTCACGAACGTTGCCGTTCCAGTCGTGCTGCTCAAGGGCCGCCAGCAGTTCTGGTGTCAGCATTCCGTCAGGAATGGTGTTCCGCTTGAGGTGGCGGGCGACCAGGGCGCGGGCGAGATCGGGCAGATCGGCCTTCCGTTCGCGCAGAGGGGGAAGGGGGATCTCGAAGGTATTCACGCGGAAGAACAGGTCTTCGCGGAAATCTCCCTTTTCGACCATTTCGAGCAGGTTGCGGTTGGTGGCGCAGACCAGACGCACATCGACATGGAACGAATCATTCTCGCCGAGTCGACGCATCTCACCCGATTCGAGCACGCGCAGCAGTTTGACCTGCATCATGCGGTCGAGTTCGCCGAGTTCGTCGAGGAAGAGGGTGCCACCGTTGGCGACTTCAATGAGCCCCTTGCGGGTTGAGTCAGCTCCGGTGAAGGCCCCCTTGCGGTGGCCGAACAGTTCGCTTTCGACGAGATTCTCGGGCAGGGCACCGCAGTTGACGGCGACGAAGGGCATTTGAGCCCGCCGGCTGAGTTCATGGACCCGCCGGGCGACGAGTTCCTTCCCGGTGCCGGTTTCCCCCAGGATCAGCACGTTCGAATCGGTGGGGGCGATCTTCTCGATGAGCTGCTGGACACGCAGCATCGGGAGGCTCGAGCCGACGATCTTCGACCCCTCGACCACCTTGAGGCGCGTCTCGAGGGCCAGGGCCTTGTTTCGCAGGGCGCGTTTCTCGGCAACGCGATTGAGCACGCCGGCGATCACCGCCAGCTTGGTCGGCTTCGTGAGGAAGTCGTAGGCCCCACGGCGGAGCGCCTGGATGGCGTCTTCCATGTTCCCGTGCCCGGTGCTGATGATCACATCGGTTTCGGGCGAGACGGTCTTCAGGTGCTCGATCACATCCCAGCCCGAAAGGCCCGGCATGCGCAGGTCGACGATCGCAGCATCGAAGCTGTTCTTGTCGGCAGCGGTGATCGCGGCCCTGCCATCTTCGCAGATGACCGCATCGTGCCCCATGCGCTGGAGCTCGATCTTCATCACTTCGCGGATCGGGGCCTCGTCATCGACGAAGAGAATCCGCAGCTTGTTGAGCGCAGTCTGTGACAACCGCATCCTCCATGGTTCTGTCGCGAACGCGTCGTGCGTTCGGCTCCGCGCGGGCTCGCCGGTGACCCGGCCAGCCCCGCGGGGCGGGGGAGAATATCAGGGGGGGGCCGCGGGGTAAACAGCGCATTCCCCGCGGAAAATCGCACTCACACGTCGAAATTACTGGAGGGCCGAGTTCCCGATGTCATCCATCGTGTACGTCTCGTAGAACTTCCGGCCGATCTCGTCGCTGAGAGCCTGCAGGTAGTAGTTGCGGAAGTCTTCATGACTGATCTCGTAGACCGATTTCTCGGACCGCGACGGGAATCGCGACCGGATCTCGGTGGTGTAGATCAGCTCGCCATCGGTCTTGTCTTCGTTCATCTTGAAGACATTGATCACCGCGTCGCACCGGCCCTGGTACAGGTCGGACGAGTTCGGGGCGAACAGGCTGTAGTCCTTGATGTCGATGTGGACGACGTAGTCGAGCTTGTAGGCGGCCCCCAGTTCGGTGACCTTGTCATAGTTCGGGTTCTGGTCGACCCACGAATCAACAATGTCGGGATTGAACACCCGGATCTTCCGGCGATTGAACTGGATGGCCACCGCCCGGGCGACCTCCGAATCAACCGCTTCGTTGTCCCACTTCAGTGCCTTGGGGGCATAGCAGATGATGCCGGTCGTCTTGCCCGATTCGCTCAGCCACAGTCCGGTCCGCTTGTGAAAGTCGGGCTCGACCGTGGGGGGGCCATGGATCAGGTAGCTCACCAGCATCACGATGTTGCAGCCGCTCTGCAGCAGCAGCAGCCCGGCCACGGCCGCCAGCGGCAGCAGCCGCGACCCGGTGGACCGGGGGCGAATCGTCGGGGAGGTCTGGAGAGTCATGCAGCGATCCTTCGCAGGCACGTTGAACGTCGATGAACAGGACAGGCAGCACGGGAGTGACACCAGGACTTCTGGACAACATCGTGTCGCCAGACGCCCCGGGGCGGTCAGCCAATGTCGGATCCCGGAGGATGGTCGTAGAAGTGGCGGGCCAGTTCTTCCGAAAGCAGATCGAGAAACTTGTGCTGGAACAGTTCGGGGTGCTCGTAGTCCGACTCGATCGGCTGGTGCACCGGGTACTTCGAGTCGTGCCCCTTCTGGTAAATGCGGGCGAGGCGGCGCTTCTCGCCGGTCCCGGTCATTTCCCAGACATGAATGTTCGAACGTGACAGCCCCCGGTAGAGCCCCGAGCTGTTTTCCTGGCGGGTCGCAAAGGTCTCGAACGCGATCAGGATCACGTAGTCGGCCTTCATCTCCTTGGCCAGGGCGGTGAAGTCGGTGTTCTTGTCAATCACCTCGCCCGACTCGAGATACCGCGTCACCTCGTTGGTGTCGCAGGTCTTGATCTCATGGGCCCGCAGTTTCGACGAAACCTGCTGCACGATGTCGATCGGCAGCGAGGGATGTGTGGTCAGGGCCCGCGGGTCGGCACATGACAGCACCAGCACCCGCTTGTTCTTTTCCGTCAGCTTCTTGCCGGTCTTGGCGGTGAAGTGCGCCGGTTCGAGTGGCTTGCCCTGTGCCATCATCATCAGGCCGATGATCATCTGGCAGCCGGGCAACAGAGCCAGGGCCAGCAGCAGGGCCAGCCGGGGCAAGAGCCTGCCTAGGCGAACGACAGCCGCAGTCCCCACTCGAGCACGGCCAGCCCCATCAGGGCCAGCAGCAGCCAGAAGAACGCCACCAGCGGATCTTCCACCCTCCAGCACCGCCCCCGCCAGGCACTCACCCACAACCACGGAATCGCCCCCAGGCAGACCAGTGCCAGGGGAATGGCTGAGAGGTTGGCCCGCGCGGCCGGCAACAACCGGCCGCGGGTCAGGTTCGCAAAACTGGTAGTCATGCCGCAGGCGGGGCATGGAAGGTTCCAGAGAACACGGGTGGTGCAGGGAGGCAGACCGAGTTGCTGGTGCGTGCCGAAGCCTCGCGGCTGGGGTTCCAGCCAACGGGCGACGCCAAACACCAGAAGCAGAAGCAGAGACAGTCCCGCGAAAAGCCAGCGACTGACTGGCGTGAGCGGGAATCCGGAGGATCCGGGAGGGGAAACCGGGGTGGGAACCGGGGAAATGAGGGGCGGGAACATAGCGGCTCACCTGCATCGCTGCAAGACCTGTTTGCAGCGCTCACTCCAGCCTATCCAGACGACCCCCGAAGCGACAACCGCTCCGCCCTCAGATGTGGATTTCTGCGAAAAAACTTCCCCCGGTGCCGGTCTCACGAGCACGATCCCGCCTCCTGGCACCGGCTGAGAATGACGTTGCCGTCGGCGCATCCTCACGGGCCCGTCACCCATTTCGTCAGACCCGGAACTGACCCGGTCGGTGACCGAATCGCCCGTTGTCTGCAGGGCCCGTGTCGACCCATCTTGACAGGTTGGACGAATCGGGATATCCCCCCTCCGCTTCCTGGATTCCCGTTCGCCTCCTGGCTGCCAGTCTTCATGTCTCTCGCTCCCACAATGGGTTCGCCGGCGGTTCCCTCGGCTCATGCCGGCGACTCACGGACCAGCACAACGCCCGTGCGAGAGTGGTCACGCGGAGAGACATTGTCAGCGCGGTTGCGGGCTCTGGTGACGTCGCCCTCCCTGCCGGGTTGGCTGGCGGTGGCCGTGGGATTCAACATTCCCCTCTCCACCTCGGTGATGGAGGTGTTGACCGGTCTGTTTGTCCTGGCGGCCCTGCGCTGGCTGCGGCCCGCGCCCCAGACCCTTGTCCGGGGCGCCCAGTCGACCCTGCTGATCTCAACCGGCATCTTTTTTGGTCTCGTGGCCGGGCTGGCCTGGACGTCGGCTCCCCCCAAAGAGGCGATCCGCTGCCTGCTCAAATACCGCGAATTCCTGCTGTTGCCACTGTTCACCCTGGTGTTTGCCGACGCCCGTTGGCGCCGGCCGGCGATGCGGGGCTTTCTCGCCGGATGTGGCGTGCTGCTGGCGCTGAGCTATTTCGAATGGCTCTCGGGGATTGACCTGGGAATCTCCCAGGTGAAGTTCCCCAATGATCACGTCATCACCAAAGACCGCATCATCCACAACCTGTTGATGTCGCTGTTCACCTACTTCGCCGCTCTCGAATGGGAACGTGCGACCGGGCGCGTTCGCTGGGGCTGGCTGGTGGCCATCGGCCTGGCGGTCTTCAACATGACCTTCCTCGTACAGGGGCGGACCGGCTACCTCGCGTTCGGGGCACTGTTGACCCTCTGGAGTGTGCGGCAGTTTGGCTGGCGCGGCCTGCTGGCGACCGTTCTGGTGCTGGCGTGCGGATCGGTCGTCGCCTGCAAGTTCTCGGCTGTGGTCCATTCGCGGTTCCTGCTCACCTGGAACCAGCTGCAAAACCAGTTTGGTCCCCGGCAACAGCATTCCGATGATCCCCGCATGGAGTTCTATGTGAACACCGTGCAACTCATTGGAAAGCATCCCTGGGTGGGCACGGGCACCGGCAGCTTTGAAACCGAATACGACGCCCATATCGCGGGTCGCGACCTGCTGGCGGTATCAGAACCGCACAATGAGTTCCTGCATTTGACCGTGCAGTTGGGAATCTTCGGGGGATTGGCCTGGCTGTTGCTGCTGGTCAATCACTGGCGGCTTTCCCGCACACTTCCCCCCTGGGAGCAGGCCGTGCTGCAGGGAGCCGTGCTCTGCATTGGCATCAGCACCCTGTTCAACTCGCTGATTCTCAGCGTGACCGGCGGTGTCGTCTGGAGCTTTCTCGCCGGTCTCGCCTCGGGGGCCTGTCTGGAGGCCGACGGAAGTCTGCCGGGCACATCCCCTCAAGTCCCCGGCGATCGGCCAGCACGTGGGTCAGCCGCCGACAGTGTCTGAGCCTGGCCGCGGAAGTATCGCCGGCACGGCCGTGTCCAACGACTCCGGAAAGCACGAGTGTGGTCGTGCATGTTTTCCTCGAGGCGACTCCCGACCAGGGAGTAGACCAGCACAAAACCACGGTCAGCATCAGGGAAGATCGACCAGCACATCGTCTCCCTCGACGCGGACGGCGTGACAACCGGCACTGATCCCCGGGTTCACGCAGTTCTTGCCGGTCGACAGGTCATACTGCCAGCCATGCCATGGGCAGGTGACGATGCCATCGGTCACTTCCCCTTCCGCCAGCGGTCCCCCGGCATGCGGGCAGATGCCATCGACAGCGCGCAGGGTGCCAGCGACGTTGAAGATCGCGAGAATCCGTCCGCCGGCCACCACTTCACGGGCCGTACCCGGGGGAATCTCGCTGAGTGACGCGACGCGAACCGCGGGCATGGGGCACTCCACAGGAAGAGAGATCAGAGGTCTCCCTGCATCATCGCGGGACGCACCGGCGTCGCCAAGTCCACGCCCCAGACCCCCACCCCAGACCCCAGTGTCGTGTTCCGGCTGGCGTCGCGCCTCGTCGCCCGACAGGCGATCCGCTGCAACGTGTTCCATCAAGCAGAACCGCGCTGCTGGGTCAGGATTGTGGTCGGTCGAAGGACTACAGTGGTCGCGATCGACAGGGGGGCTGTCCGGTCAACAGGTCTCAGGATGACAACGGCCGTGTTCACGGTCAGTCAGGGTCAGGCGGCGCGCTTCAGCCGGTCTCGCTGTCGTTTTTCACGCGTCTTGGGAACGCTTTTCCACCGGCGGTGGACCCAGAAGTACTGCTCGGGGGCCCGGCGGATGACCCGCTCGAGTGCCGAGGTGTATTTCTGGGTGATTTCACGCAACGGATCTGACGACTGGCAGTCGCGCGGATCGATCACCTCTTCGCATCCCAGTTCGAAACGGGGCCAGCCCAAAGGGGTGGTTTCTTCGAGCCGACGGGCGTAGCCCACGCAGATCAGTGCCTGGTATTCGAGGGCCAGCAGCCCGATCGATTTGAACGTCGAGGCGGGCCGGCCAAAAAAGTCGACGAACAGTCCCGAGCCGCCGGCATCCTGGTCACCCAGCAGGGCGAGACTGCCCCGCTGCTCGAGTTGCCGCACCATCTGGCTGCTTCCCCCGTTCTTGCCGATCTGCACATGACCGGTGTAGCGGCGGAAGTTCTGGAACCAGCGGTGCAGCAACGGGTTGTCGAGATCGCGGGCCACGAGTCCCATGCGAAACCCAAACAGCCCGAAGACCGAGACCGCCATCTCCCAATTGCCGTAATGCCCGGACAGCAGCAGCACGGGCCGTCCTGAAGCCATCGCCCGCAAGACCTCGCCCTTGTTGCGGAACTCGATCGCCTCGGGCAGACGGGTCTTTTGCAGCTTGCGCGGCATCAGCACCATTTCGCCCACCATGCGGAAGAGGTGCACCCACATCTGGTGGATGGTCTCGTCAATTCGCTGGTCGGTCATCTCGGGACCGAAGGCCTGCCGGAGGTTGTCAGCCGCCACCTGGTAACGGGTCCACTTCCGGGGGAGCACGCGGTGGATGAACCAGGCGAAACCGCGGGCAATCGCGTCGCGGGTCCGCAGGGGAACCGCTTCGACGACCGCCACCAGGCTGCGGAATACGAGATATTCCGCGCTGTGCCTCCAGGTGACCTTCGGACCGCGCGCAGCGGCCGCGGTGACCACCGGTGTGGCAGTGACGGGAGTGGTCGTGGTGGCGGGGGGGATCTCATCCATGCAGAAGCCTCCCGGGGAGCCCGGAGAGCAGCAAACTGTCGCGGGAATCGTCAGAACCGTCAATCCCGAACCAGATCTTGCTCGCTCAACCCGATTTGTTCACCGTTCGTGGGGGGCGTTGGCTCGTGCAGGGCCATCGCTGGCACGGAGTGGGCCTCCTGGCGGGACACCCTTTCCGGAGATGATCCCCGGGCGCTAATCTGTCAGTTTCGTTAAACTCCGCAAGCTGGGGAATTTCGTGGAATCCGGTTCTCGGGTGGCCGTATAATCTGGGGATGTCCGCAGTGGACCCCACTTCGTCCGGAGTTGGCGGTTCCACTTCTTCCCGATTCCTGTTTCCGGACCTGGCTTTCCCATGGCGCTGCCTGTCGACTCTCCCCGTGGTCCCGATACCGCGGCCCATTCCAGCCGCACGCCCGGCCAACTGTCCGACAAGGTGCGGTCACTGCGGATCAAGACTCCCCCGCCGCCGCCTCCCAGCAGCAAGTTGCCCTGGTTCCTGGTGACGGTGCTGGCTTCGGGTGCTGGCTATCTGGGTTACGAACTCTGGAATCTCAAGCAGGCCGAGGCGACCCGTGCGGCTCTCGCGGCCACAGACGGGACTGCTGCCGGCACGGCGGGACCGGCCTCGTCCACCCCGGTCGCAATCAACACCGGTTCAGCGGCGACCACCGCCAACTCGGGCGGAGTCGTTCACGAATCAAAGGGCTATGTCATTGCGCGTCGGCAGATACTCGTCAGCCCCAAGGTGGGGGGGATGGTGAAGAGCCTGCGGGTCCATTCTCCCAAGGAACCCGAGTCACAGGGGGAGACCCTCATCGAGGGAATGCAGGTTCGCAAGGGAGACGTTCTCGCCGAGTTGGAGACCACCGACTACGAAGCCGACATGCTGCGGTCGAAGGCGAGTCTTGCCAGCTCCCGGCTGCGGCTGGAAATGGAACGCAAGAACGTGCCCCGCGAAATTGAGCGGGCAAAGGCCGAATTGGCCGAGGCGATTACCCAGCGGGACTTCTACAAGGGTCAGCTCGACCGCTGGAACAAGCTGTCGAAGACCAGCACGGTCAGCCCGTCTGACATTGAGAAGGCCCAGAGTGACTTCGAGAGTGCCGGCTTTCGGGTGGAGCGACTGCGACGTGCCCTCGACCTGATCTCTGAACCCAAGGAACAGCGCCTGGCGGTGGCCGAGTCGGAGGTCGAAGCGGCCATGGCCGACCTGTCGAAGGCCGAGTGGCGGCTCAACAACACCGTCATCATCTCTCCCGTATCGGGAACCGTTCTCAAGAAAAACGTCGAAGAGGGAAATATTGTCAATCCCGGGGCGTTCAATGGCTCCTTCAGCATCTGTGACCTGGCCGACCTGGCCGATCTCGAGGTCGAGCTCGACATTCAGGAACGGGACATCTCGCGGATCTTTGTCGGCCAGAAGTGTGTGGTTCGGGCTGAGGCGTTCCAGGACCAACCTTACGACGGCTTCGTTTCCCGGTTGATGCCCATCGCCAACCGTTCCAAGGGGGCGATTCCCGTGCGGGTCAAGGTGTTGATTCCCGAGGAACTGGTGGGAGTGCATCTGAAGCCCGAAATGGGAGCGATTGTCGCCTTCTACAAGAAGACGGAAGCCGACAGTTCTGAGGGGGCGACGAAACCTTCCTCCCGTCCAACCACCCCGGCCTCACCGGGAGAGACTTCGGCGGCCGGGGATGAATCGGCCCCCGAGGACAATTCCGCTCTGGAGGATGCACCCGCCGGCGATCTGGAAACCAGTCCGGGAGAATCGGCCCAACCCTGATTTTTGGGTCGGTTCAATCGCCAGATGATCGTGGGCGCGGTACAGTCCCCCCCATCGGGGCCGGGTCTGTCATGAAGGCGGATCGGGCAGCACTCCGGGGGCGGGCGATTCGCCCACTCCCGGCCAACAGGCCGCTTTCCGGAAGATGCCATGTCTGGCAAACAGTTCCACACCGTTCCCCCCGCCATCGAGGGAATGCCTCCCGGCATTCCGTACATCATCGGCAATGAGGCGGCCGAGCGGTTCAGTTTTTACGGCATGCGGGCGCTGCTGGTCACTTTTATGACCAGGTTCCTGTTCGCCTCCGACGGCACCCTGCAGGCGATGTCGAAAGAGGATGCCGTCAGTTCGTACAGCCTCTTCGTCGGGTCGGCCTATTTCTTCCCCATTCTGGGGGCGATCATCGCCGATGTCTGGTGGGGCAAGTACCGCACCATTCTCTGGCTCTCGATCGTCTACTGCCTCGGGCACCTCGCCCTGGCGCTGAATGATCCCCGCCTCGGGCTGTTGGGAGACATGCGGACTGGCCTGTTCATCGGGCTCGGGTTGATCGCCCTGGGTTCGGGGGGAATCAAGTCGTGTGTCTCGGCTCACGTCGGTGATCAATTTGGCAAGAAGAACGCCCACCTGCTGGAGCAGGTGTTTGGCTGGTTCTACCTGGCGATCAATCTGGGGGCTTTCCTCTCCAACCTGATCACGCCCTGGCTGATGAATTCAGGTCCGCAGTGGCTCGAAAAGAACTTCCCGTCGCTGGTGCCGCAAGACGAGTTGGGGAGGACTCTGCTCGGGCCTCACCTGGCATTCGGCATGCCTGGTCTGCTGATGCTGCTGGCGACGATTGTGTTCTGGATGGGGC
>Ga0255182_1001226_pt1 | contig 13869 bp, 11 predicted proteins | sample Atl_UVDOM_RepA_8_FD_188420 | JGI IMG/M metagenome (GOLD analysis project Ga0255182, IMG submission 188420) | Freshwater microbial communities from Altamaha River, Georgia, United States - Atl_UVDOM_RepA_8d | ecosystem: Environmental > Aquatic > Freshwater > River | place: USA: Georgia...
CGGGAGCGAAGAATTCACCACCATGGTGCGTCGGCTGGAAACCGAGGGGATGGTTCTCGAACCCTCGAAATGATCTGTCGTGTTTCCCTCCATTTCGCAAGCGGTACGTCGGGGATTGTTGGCCAGAGGGGGGGGAAGGTGCCCGGTCTCGATTCCGGACGTGGCATTGCCTGAATCGGAAAACAGAGTTCATGGCGGGACGCAAACCGACCCTGGCAGGGTCCCACGACTGGCAGACGCAAGGAAACCGGGTAGACTGAAACTGCGGAATGGATGCCCTGGTCAACTTCCCCAACCGCGTGACACCCGTGTTCACAATCTCCACCCGCTCAAATCACGCGGTCGACCGACGCCGATGGTTGCAGACGTGTGGCGGGTCAGCCCTGTGGGGGGCGCTGGTGGGGCGGCGGCTCAAGGCTTCACAGGCGGATGCCTGGGGCGAATTGCTGCCGGATTCCCTGGGCCCCGGGTTTGGCCGGGCGAAATCGGTGTTGCTGGTTTACACCAGTGGCGGCCAAAGCCAACTGGAAATGTGGGACCCGAAGCCTTTGGCTCCCCTGCAGATCCGGGGGGAATTCGGCACCATTGCCACCTCTGTCCCGGGAACCATTCTGGGAGAACATCTCCCGCGTGTGGCCCAGTTGGCTCACAAGTACTGCATCGTGCGGAGCATGTCGCACGACGATCTCGATCATGGCTCGGCCAGTTATCTCACCCTGACGGGGCAATTCCATCCGATCAAGTCGTCCAATCCCCCTCCGCGACCGACCGATCAGCCAGTTCAGGGGGCGGTTCTCAATCGCCTGCGCATTCCCCGGTCGTTTCCCTACAACGCCATTCACCTCAATGGACCACTGCTGGTGCCGGAAACCCAGGCACCCGGACAGGATGGCGGCTTCCTGGGACGTGACTACGAGCCATTGGTCCTGGGAGATGTCACCGATCCATCACTCACGTTGCCCTGCCTCGAGTCACTCGCTGATCTGCCGCAAGGGCGGCTCAGTTCCCGACAGGGGCTGAAGAAGTCGCTCGAAATGGCCGCCCGGGGGACCCGCCATGACGCAGATTCCCTGTCACGGCAGGCCGTGGCGAGTGACCAGATTTATCGCCAGGCCTTCGAGATGCTGGGCAAACAGCGGGTGCGGGAGGCGTTTGACCTCGAACGTGAACCGGCGCGGCTGCGTGATCGTTACGGGCACCACCGCTCGGGACAGGCCTGTCTGCTGGCCCGGCGGCTGGTCGAGGCGGGGGTTCCGTTGGTGACGGTCATGTGGAATCACACCATCCGCGGCCAGGACAAAACGCCCGATCAGACCGACCAGTACGGGTGGGATACGCACAATGACATCTTCGAAGCCCTCAAGGTGCACCTGCTGCCCCGGTTCGACGAGAGTTTCTCGGCCCTGCTGGAGGATCTCGATGACCGGGGCCTGCTGGACGAGACCCTGGTGATCTGCCTGGGGGAATTCGGTCGGGCACCGTTGGTCGCGGTGGAGCGGAATTTTGCCGGGAATGCCCCCGGCCGAAAGCATTGGGCCAGTGTTTATTCTCTGGTGATGGCCGGAGCGGGAGTGACGGCGGGCGCGATCTACGGAGCCAGCGACAAGATCGCGGCCCAGCCCATCGCCTCACGGGCGACTCCGGCGGATGTCACCGCGACCATCTTCTGGGCCCTCGGTATCGATCCATCGGGGCATTACCGCGATGCGGTCGACCGTCCCTGGCCAATTTCGACCGGTCGCCCACTGACGGCGCTCTGGAGTTGAAGGCTGCGGTCTTTTCGGTTCGGAATTGCTCTCTCCGCCTGCTGGCGCCCGGCCCGACAGGATTTCGGGAATGGACTTTCGGAAAGGGATCAATCCCATTCCTGCAGTGCACTCAGTCGGGAAGTCGGGCGGCATCACAACCGGGCGGAGTGGTTCGCCGGAGTGCGAGCCCAGGCAACGGAGCGAGTGGCTGCAGCATCGCACCCTCATCGGAGACAAACTCGAAGGGAACCACCATCAGGCCTTCGACGACGAGGTCGGGGGAATCGAGTTCGATTGATTCGGCTGTCTGATCCGATTGCCAGCGCGCGACAGTCCGGCCGGGCACCAGCAGATTCCCTTCGCCCACCAGGCGTAACCGGGGGATCCATTCGTTGGTGTACCTTGAACTGACGACCTGGCAAACCGCTGCGTCTTCGTTTCGCAGGTGGAACACACTGTCGTGGAAGTCGATTTCCAGCCGAACGCCCGACGGAGGGCCGTCTTCTCCCCACCAGCGGACCAGATTGCCCAGGTTCCGGGCGGTGACATGTCTCCCCTGGAGGACGACGGGGGGAATCCGGCGTGCGCTGCCCGCGAATTCAACAGCCGCGTCATTGCGCTCGAACAGGGTCTGTTCGAATTCCAGACGCCCCACAGGCTGGGGGATCAGCAGAGCGGTCCCGCCATCGCGAAACGCACACTGTTCAACTTTCATTCGTGAAGAACGGATATCGCGTTCATCGACCAGCTCCCAGCGCAGAATTGCGGCGAGCGAGCCGGATGAGCCAGGTTGTTTCGCACCCCGGCAACTGACCGATGTGAGATCGACTCGCTGGGTTCGCAGGTTGAGCGCCGCGCCCGTTCCTGAGTCTTCCGTCCCGGTGACTGCTGTCAGATCCCAGAGAACATTCCGGATGGAAATCGAGGCGGCGACAAGCTCGCACGGAGTGGTCACCAGAATTCGGGCGGGTGCCCCGTCGTCACATTCGAGTTGCAGAGGCCCGACCACCGACAAGTCGCGTGAGGTGTAGATTTGACCATTCTGGAGCTGCAAGCGTCCCCGACGGTCGGGATCAGGCAGCCGGAGAGAATCATTCTGATGCGGGATGAGTTGGCCAGAGGATGGTTGACGTTGAGTCCTGGGAGACTCATTGGCCGCCGAAACGGAATCCAGAGAATCCACCGTGGAATGAACGTTGTGCGCGGCGAGTCGAACCTCGGAACTGTCTCGTTCGCGGTTCTGGTGTTCGTGGGAAGTCGGATCGGAAGAGGTGACCGGAATCGTGGGCCACAGGGTGTGCCATTTCGCCGACCATCCCAGGGCCGACGCTGCGAAAACGGCCAATCCCAGTGAGCCCCAGGCCGCCATCGTCAGTCTGCGGTGCGTGCGGGGGCTGTGGGGGAGCGTTTGGGGGTGATCGGCGTCACGGTGGAAACGCTGCAGGATGGCAGTCGATTCGTGGGGCAGCTGTGGCCAGTCACGCAGGGCGGATGTGGCTGACTCGGGACGGGCGGCGGGATGGCGGCTGGTCAACAATTGAACGGCCTGAGCCAGTGCCGGGGGAGTCTCCGGAGCCAGATCCCGAAGATCGGGGACCTCGCGGGACTGGTGGTGTGCCAGTTTGACGAGGGGGTCGCCAGCGGGAAATGGGGGGCGTCCGACAAGGAGTTGCCACAACAGACAGCCGAGAGCGTAGAGTTCCGAGCGCGGCGAAGGGAGTTGCGTGGAGCCAATCAGTTCCGGTGCCGTGCCATCGAACCGATCGGGATCGAGTCGCGAATGCACGGTCGGTTCGGGTTCGAGTATCGGTCGAATGCCGGTATCGACCATCACGACCTGGCCAACCCGGTTGAGCCGCAGGTTTTCGAGTCTCAGGTCACCGTGGACAACGCGACAGCGTTCGAGATGGACGAGGCTTTCGAGGATTTGCCGTCCCACGGCAGCGACAACCGCCACCGGAAACCGTCCGGTCTGGATGGCCAGTTCACGCAGACTGGGGCCTTCGATCCAGGGGCTGAGCAGAACGGGACCCCGGGTTGTGTCGAGCAGTTGGGTGGGGCCACAGATTCCCGGTGGGGACTGTGGGGTATTTTGCGGGGGGAGTGACTGGATCAGCTGCTGCCAGCGGGCACTCTGGTGTTCGCCCCTGGCGACGGGGCCAGCGATCAACTTGGCGGCGACGGTTTCGCCGGAGGTCAGAAGGCGTGCCCGCCAGGTCGTGGATCGGAGACCCGCAGAGCATTCGTCGACGAGCAGGCAGGGGCCCAGCCGGAGGTCATCGTATGGCCGGGATTCGAGGATTCGCCCCTGGAAGGGGGTAAGCCGCCCCAATTGGACCAGGGCATCGAGCCAGACCGAGTCAAACGGGGGGAGGTCGGCCGCAAGGCGTCGGACATGGGACTCGCAGCGGCGAATGTCCCTGTGGGTGCAGATTTGGTGGGCCAGCAGCCAGTTGGTCAGGTCGGGAGACGGGGACCTTGGCATGGAGCGGGCCTCCAGTTCCCGCGAAAAAACACGGAAAACTCGGTTTCCGTCAGTTGGTTTGGGGGGGTATCGCAAATTTGGGAATCCGGGGCAAGCCCCACTTTCAGCCGTTGATTTCTGCTTGAGGCGATTCGGGATCGCTTCTACAATTCGGCATCGGAAGAGTCCTTTCTCTTCCCCCACCGCTCGCCAAGCCTTCCCAGACTTCCCTCCCGGCTTTGTTTCTCCGGTTCCAGTCTGAATGCCCCGGTGGACTCCCAGATTGGGGGACCTTTCCAGGTCCCTGTCTCTGAGGGGTTGGCGGGATTTGCCTACCTTCAGGAGCCCAGAGCCCCATGTCGTCGACGGAAGTCTTGAATTCTGGTCCGGCCCCATCGTCGGACAAACGGCGGGAAGAACGCGACTCGGTCGTCATCCGATTCTGTGGAGACAGCGGTGACGGGATGCAGTTGGTGGGGACACAGTTCACCAACGTCTCGGCGTCGTTCGGCAATGACGTGAGCACGCTGCCCGACTTTCCGGCCGAGATTCGGGCCCCCCAGGGGACCCTCGCCGGCGTGAGTGGTTTCCAGCTCAATTTCTCGAGCCATGACATCTTCACCCCCGGCGATGAAGTCGACACGCTGGTGGCGATGAATCCCGCCGCGTTGAAGACGAACCTGGCCGACCTGAAGCGTGGCGGTACCCTCATCGTCAACCTCGACGAATTCGACAAGGGAAACCTGCAGAAAGCCGGTTACGAGAACAATCCCCTGGACGACGGGGATCTGGTGCAGAAGTACCATGTGCACAAGGTGCCGATGACCCGTCTGAACCGCGACGCCGTCGCGGGGCTGGGGCTCTCGATGAAGGAGCAGGATCGCTCGCGAAACCTGTTTGCTCTCGGGCTGGTCTACTGGCTTTACGACCGTGATCGCGGCGTGACCGAGCAGTGGATCCAGGACAAGTTCAAGAAGAACCCGACGGTGGTGGAGGCCAACCTCCGGGCGCTGCGGGGTGGGTTCAACTACGGGTTTTCAACCGAGTCGTTCACCACGCACTACACGGTCCCCAAGGCCCGTCTGGCTCCTGGCAAGTACCGGAAGATTACCGGGAATGAGGCTGTGGCGTGGGGTCTGGCTGCCGCGGCGCGGTTGGCGGGCAAGACGCTGTTTTTCGGCGGCTACCCCATTACACCGGCCAGCGACATTCTGCACGCCCTGTCCGAAATGAAGCATTTCGGCGTCCGGACGTTCCAGGCCGAAGACGAGATTGCCGCGATGGCATCGGTCTGCGGTGCGGCATTCGCGGGAGAAATCGCCGTCACCGCCACCAGCGGTCCTGGTATCTGCCTCAAGGGTGAGGCGATGGGGCTCGGGGTGATGACCGAGCTTCCGATGATCATCGTCGATGTGCAGCGTGGCGGCCCCAGCACGGGTCTGCCGACGAAGACGGAGCAGTCGGACCTGCTGCTGGCGATGTTTGGCCGCAACGGCGACAGTCCGATGCCCGTGGTTGCAGCCTGCAGTCCCGGTGACTGTTTCTACCTGATGCTGGATGCCGTCCGGATCGCGGTTGAGTTCATGACCCCGGTGCTCTTCCTGAGCGACGGTTACATCGCGAATGGTTCTGAGCCCTGGAACATCCCGAAGTTCGCCGATCTGAAGAAGATCGAGATCACTCATCCGACCGGGCGTCCGGCCGGGGTCGAGGGAAGTCCCGATGATTTCCTGCCGTACCTGAGAAACGAGAAGGGGGCTCGTCCCTGGGCTCTGCCTGGAACCCCCGGGCTGGAACACCGGATTGGCGGTCTGGAAAAGGCCGACATCACCGGCAATGTCGACTACTCACCCGGCAACCACCACAAGATGGTGATGAACCGGGTCAACAAAGTGGCCGGGATTGCGAATTACATCCCTCTGCAGACAGTGGAAGGTCCCGAGTCGGGCGATCTGCTGGTGATCAGCTGGGGGGGGACCTACGGCGCGATTCGCACCGCGGTCCAGCACTCGATCGCCGCCGGAAAGTCGGTCGCGCATGCCCACGTGCGGTACATGAATCCGTTCCCGCGGAACCTGGGCGACATCGTGAAGAAGTACCGCAAGGTGCTGATTCCCGAATTGAACGCCGGCCAACTGCGCATGCTGATCCGGAGCAATTACCTGGTCGATGCAGTTGGCTTCAACAAGGTTCAAGGCAAGCCATTCCTCGTGTCGGAAGTCGTTCGCAAGATCGACGAGGTCCTCGCGAACTGATCCTCCCCATCAAGGCCCCAATGCCATGACAGCGACTCTGCCCGTTCTGACTCCGAAAGACTTTGCCAGCAACCAGGAAATCCGCTGGTGCCCGCGTTGCGGGGACTACTCGATCCTGGCCCAGGTGAAGAAAGTTCTGCCGACCCTGGGAATTCCCAAGGAAAAATTCGTGTTCGTCTCGGGCATCGGCTGCTCGAGCCGGTTTCCCTACTACGTCGACACCTATGGGTTCCACACCATTCATGGTCGTGCCCCGGCAGTGGCGACCGGTGTGAAAACCGCCCGGCCCGATCTCGATGTGTGGGTGATCACCGGTGACGGTGATGCCCTGTCGATCGGCGGCAATCACCTGATGCACATGCTTCGCCGCAATGTGAATCTCAAGGTGATCCTCTTCAACAACCAGATCTACGGCCTCACCAAGGGGCAGTATTCGCCCACCAGCCCGCTGGGAGCGAAGACCAAGAGTTCACCCTACGGCTCGGTCGACAATCCCCTGTCACCCCTGGCCTATGCGATCGGTTCGGAAGCCACCTTTGTGGCCCGCTCGGTCGATGTGGACATCAAGCACCTGACCATGGTCCTGGAACGTGCGGCGAAGCACCAGGGGACCGCATTTGTCGAGGTCTACCAGGACTGCAACGTGTTCAATCACGATGCCTTCCTGTATGCCACCGACAAGGAAGTGAAGGGAGACAATCTCCTGTATCTCGAACACGGCAAACCGCTGGTGTTCGGGGCAAAGTCCAAGAAGGGGATCCGCCTCAATGGTGCGACTCCCGAAGTGGTCGAACTCGGGAACGGCATCACTGAAGATGACTTGCTGTTCCACGACGAAAAGTCGGCTGATCCCAGCCTCGCGTTCCTGCTCTCCCGCTTCAAGCATCCGAGCTTCCCCGAGCCGGTTGGCATCTTCCGCCAGGTTGATGCCCCCATCTACGACCTGGAAGTGAACAGGCAGATGCAGGCCGAAATCGCCAAGCGTGGCCAGGGAGATTTCGACAAGCTGTTCAACGGCGGCGATACCTGGGTCGTCGAATAGGTTTTCGCGCTCCGTCTCTCCGGAGATGGGCCTGTGGTTGGTTTTGCACGGAGTGGTCCCCAGTGGACCACTCCGTTTTTGTTTGTCGCGCGGTCTGGTTTCGAAGCCAGCCCTGACTACTCAATGCCAGATCTGTCGGTCCGACCGACATGCCAACGAACGGCAAACGTCCCGGGCGCGTGGGCCAATGTTTGGGGTGCACGACCGCGGGCAGTTCAGTGGGGTGTGACCCGATCGCGGCCGGCCACCACAAAGACAATTCCCAGCAGGAGGATGGCGAGGTTGACCAGGAATCCCTGTCGGCCAAACCAGGTGGCCAACGGATTCAATGGCGGACTGATCGACCGCAGCAGGAAGCAAAACAGGCCACAGGCGAACAGCAGCCAACCCAGACGGACCATGGCTCTTACCTCGTGAATCGACAAGGCTTTGAGGGGGAACAAGTGTGGGAAGGATTCCGCGCTCCAGGAACCAGGGGGTTGCCCACCGAAACCATCGTGGTTTCCGGAAACCCATCAGCTCCTGACATCGAGTAGGAGAACTGCCAGGTTCCTGAAGTCAGCAAAATTCGCCGGGAATCGGGTTTTCTGTAAGTTTGGATTTCTCGTGGCCTTGTCATGGCCCGTTGTTGCAGGTTATATACATATGTATCGTTTTGGGGGACGATTGCATCAAGGGTGGTGAGGGCTATTATCAGACAACGATTGTGGGGGCGTGGTGGGTTGCCATCGCGTCCAGCCGCTCCACCTCTGTCTGTTCCGGTGTTCCATGTACTACATCGATCCGCACGTCCATATGGTCTCCCGGGTGACCGACGATTATGAGCGGATGGCCCGTATGGGGTGTGTCGCGATCAGTGAGCCGGCATTCTGGGCTGGATTTGATCGCGGAAGCGTCGATGGGTTCCGGGATTATTTCCGGCAATTGACCGATTTTGAGCCCCGGCGGGCGGCCGCCGTCGGAATCCAGCACTACACCTGGCTCTGTATCAACGCCAAGGAGGCGGAGAACGTCGCTCTGTCGCGCGAAGTCATCGCCATGATTCCCGAGTTTCTCGACAGGCCCAATGTGTTGGGAATTGGAGAAATCGGGCTGAACAAGAACACCCTGAATGAAGCGACTGTCTTCCGCGAGCAGGTCGATCTCGCGATGAAGACGCGGGAATTGATCCTGATTCACACCCCTCACCTGCAGGACAAGTACAAGGGAACCCGGATGATCGTCGACATGTTGCTCGACGACCGTCGTGTTGAACCCGAACGGGTTCTGATCGATCACGTGGAAGAGCACACGGTTCGCGTCGCCCGTGACCACGGGTTCTGGTGTGCCATGACGTTGTATCCCACCACCAAATGCACTCCGTCACGTGCCGCCGACATCATCGAAACCTATGGCGATGATCGGATCATGGTCAATTCGGCGGGTGATTGGGGGCCGTCCAACCCTCTCGCAATCCCAGACTTCGTCATGGAAATGCGGCGGCGTGGACACCCCGACTCGAAGATCAAGAAAGTTGTTTACGACAATCCGCTGGAGTTCTTCCGACAATCACGGCACTTCCGGTTCACTCCTCCCGACACCCTGGCGAATGGCCTCCCGGCAGAACCGCTGTAGGCCATTCTGGTGCGTGTCATGCTGACAAGCCGGTCGGCTTGATTGGTGCCCCAAATCTGTCTCGCCGCTGACACTTTGATCGCGGCGGGATCCATTCGGCTGTCGGGGAGGCCTCACGGGCCGGGATTGGCCATCGCGGGGATTTCGGGTGGGCTGCCGGTGGGATCGAGCAGGTCGAGGCGGAAGCAGTGCTGTCCTGCAGGGTGATTCCAGAACGGTTCCCAGCGGCGGTTGCGTGGCAGGTCAAACCGGGCACACACCTCAAACACGGTCCCCCCGACCAGCCGGTACTCATACGGAATCGCAGTGACAGGATCCGTGAGGGCGAGCGCCCACGGAACGGCATCTCCGCGACGTGCCCGCAGGTCCAGTTCGGCCAGTGTCTCGGGCAGGTCAGCCATGAGCCGGGGTCGATCTCCCGAACGGTTCACACACAGTCGCTCGAGTGCCCGACGGATCCCCCGAAGATCGTTCAGCCGTTGTTCATCGATTCGGCGCAGGCGTTCTGTGGCTGGCGAGCCAATCAGTGTCAGACCTGCCCACACGATCAATGCGACGAGGAAGACCGCCCAGAGTGCGAAGCCGCAGTGCAATTGGCGAATTGTCATGGGGTCTGCCTCTCTTCCAGACGCAGGACCAGCAGGTAGTAGGTGAAGACCGAGAGTGCGAGAAGCAGCAGAAGTCCCATCTTGAGCAGGGTCAGAAGCTGCAGTTGTCCCTCAAAATAAAAGAACAGCAGGGCGATCAGGTTGCCCAAAATGGAGACTGCGGCCACCAGCAGAGTCAGCCACAGAAACAACCGGCGGACGGGGGTTTGGAGCGATTCAGGACGACGTGCCCCTTCCTTCACCCCCAGCCAGGAGAAAACCAGGAACAGGGGGAATGTGACCACCACCGTGGCGAGCGAGAATCGCAGCCCGCTGAGGTTTTCTTCGGGGTCAGCGTTCCATGATTGGAAATTCGCGGGATCCGCAAACTGACGGTCCAACAAGCCGAACCCAAGGATCACCAGATGGATCAACGTGGCGAACAGCAGCCCAAAAGTCAGCAGGTTCCGAAAGATATCCCAGGCACCCGCTGCGCGACGGGGGCGTGGAATCGGCAGATCCAGGGTCTGCCCCACCAGTCCCCGGGCGACGTCGCTGTCTCTCCATCCTGCGGCGTGCAGGATTGTCCGGATGGTTCCGGGATCCATTCCCCGGGTGGATGCATGCCGGATGAAATCCTCGAGTTCGGACATGGGTCAAGTCTCCGTCGACTGGCTGCGAGGGGAGCGATCGCAGAAGCCTAAGCGCCCGGTGTCACTCTGCGAGTGGCAGCACGTTCCAGAGCAGCAGGGCCAGGGGGCCGCAGAACAGCACGCTGTCAACGACATCCAGCAGTCCACCAAACCCGGGAAACAGGGGGGGGGCGTCCTTCTGGCCGACATCGCGTTTGATCAGCGATTCGGCGAGGTCGCCGAGCAACCCGGCCAGGGCGATCAGCAATCCATAGAGCAACAGTGCCCAGATCGGTCCGGCTGGACGGCCGGTGAGTCCCGGAAGTGCAAAATGCAGCCACAGGCACCCTCCCAGCATGCCTCCGAGAAGGGCGGCGATGCCTCCCGAAACGGTCTTTCCCGGGCTGATCCGCGGAGCCATCCTGGCTCCTCCCAGGGCTCGACCCACGAAGAAGGCCGAGGTATCACCACACTTGACCGTGACGACGAGTGAGGCGAGAGGGATGTACGCGAGCAGACCATCGCCCACCCAGCGCAACTGGGCTGTTGTGGAGGCCAGCACGGCGATGTAGGAGAGTCCCAGGACCTCGGCACCGAGGTTCTCCAGCGACGAACCCGGTTGCTGAAAGTGATACATCGCCCGTGTGAAGAGCAGCATCAGGGAGAGCCCGAAAACCAGCATGGGAGGGCCCAGGCGGGCCAGCGACGCTGCCGTCCCGGTGAGGCCAGGAACGGGAATCCAGTTGGCGAGCACCACGCCACAGGCCAGCAGGGCGAGGGGGGGCCAGTGGAGGCGGAAGGACCGGATCTCCAGAAGGCGGCAGTACTCCCATGACATCCGCAGCGCGATCAGGATGACCAGTAAGGCCAACAGGGGGGCCTGGGGGCCAAGGGAGAGATCTGCCCAGAGCAGGCCGACAAAGGCCGCGATCAGGATTGGTCCAAAAACCAGTCGCCAGAACAGCATGGGTTTGGGTTCAGCCTTTCAGTCCGCCGAATCGGCGATCGCGCGATGCGAAATCGCGCAGGGCAGCAAGCAAGTCGGGTTTGCGGAATTCGGGCCAGCAGGTTTGCGTGACCCACAATTCGGCATAGCTGATCTGCCACAGCAGGTAATTGCTGATCCGCATTTCCCCGGCCGTCCGGATCAGAAGGTCAGGATCAGGCATGTCGGTCGTGTAGAGATGGGCGGCGAAGGTCTCTTCGTTGATCTGCTCGGGACTGAGTTCGCCTTGGGCCACCCGCCGCGCGATCGCCTGGCAGGCATCGACCAGTTCCTGGCGACCGCCGTAGTTGACGGCAAGACACAGGCGCATGCCCGTATTGGCCGCACTGCAGCCGGTTGATTTGTCGACCTCCCGCAAAACTCCCGCAGACAGCCCCGTCCGTCGACCAATCATGGAGAAGACAATGTCCTGACGCATGATCTCGGCACGTTCCTCAACGAGGAACTGTTCGAGGAGGTTCATCAGGAAGTCGAGTTCCCTCTGGGGACGCTTCCAGTTTTCGTGGCTGAAGCAGTAGAGGGTGAGTTGTTCGAGGCCGAGCCGGGCGCACTCTTCGACCATCCAGCGAACCGTCTTGACCCCCCGGCGGTGTCCTTCGACCCGCGGAAGCCCGCGGTTCTGGGCCCAGCGCCCGTTGCCATCCATGATGACCGCGATGTGCCGTGGAAGCCGGGGGCGATCGAGTCCTTCGGCGGCGAGCAGGTCATCGGTATAGGGGGCGAGCGTACTCACTGGAATGCCTCTTCGTGGTCGCGCACCTGCTTCATGGTGCGCCGGAGCGCCAGGACCCGGGGGGGGAAGTCCTCGCGGGCGGCTTTCAATTGGTCGAGGGAGTTGGAGAAGGCTGCATCGCGCTCGCGGCGATCGACGAGTGTCAGCCCCTTGGCCAGGTTGACCAGGGCTCCGCTCAAAGATTCATCAATCAGTTGCAGCAGGTCGCTTCCCTGGCTGGCGAGTTGGGCACACAGCAGGTCGAGTTGCTGCCGGTCACGCAGGCGTTCGGCAGCGGTCAGACGCCGCTGGGAGACCACCTCTGCCTCCTGACCCTGCTTGAGCATCTCGCGGTTGACGAGCCGCCCAAACGGGTTCTCCTTGGTGACGACATCCTGCTGGGCCGATTCGCAGGTCTGCAGGCCCTGCTGCGCCCGCTTCGAGCCAGGGCGAATCTCAAGGGCCTTCTTGAACTGAATGGTCGCCTGGGGGATGTTCTTCTGCTCGAGGTAGACGAGGCCGAGATGGACGTAGGCGTCGGCCTCTTTCGGTTCCAGGCGGATCGCCTCGCGATAGGCGGGGATCGCGAGAGCCCACTGCCGGAGGTGCCGATACGCCGAACCGAGATTGAAAAACGCCGCTCCGGAGTGCCGTTCGACCAGCACCGCCCGCCTCAGCACCTCGACAGCCTTGGTGTGGTTCTGCAGCCGGTTATAGATCGCCCCGAGGTTGATCCAGGCATTGCCGCGGCGAGGTTCAAGACGGGTGACCCGCTCGAAGTGTTCGGCTGCCAGATCGAGGTCCCCCAGCAGGTAGTGTGCCGTGGCGAGTCCGTCGTGGACATCGGGATCGAGGTCATCGACCTGTCGGGCCTTTTCAAAGATCCGTACGGCACCCCGGACATCTCCCCCGCGCAGCAATTGGCGGGCCTGTTTCAGAAGCTGCTCCACGGTCTCTTCCGCAGCCATTCAACGACTCCCGCCAAAAGGAACTGGGGGGAAGCGGCGAAGCTTCCTGCACCACCCGGGTGGAGGGACTCAATGCCCCGCAGAATTGAGGATACCAGCCGTTCAGCGGGGGGATCAAGAACGGTTCAGAAACATGTTGGCGAGTTCCGCAAATTCAGTTACAACCCGGATTCCACGGCAAGTCAGGAGTCTTCCTTTGACCGCCGTGTGGCAGGTTCCCGGACGAACCGATCGACGAAGGCCAAGGTGCAGGGATGAGTGTTCATTCCAGAAAATGGATCGCCCCGCTTTGGCGGGCATTGTGTTTCCTGGGTTGCTGGAGCCTGGCGACTGCCGGCGCGGCCGAGCGGGTCACCCTGGAGGATGACCCGGGGGCGGCGCAGGTGTTCGAGCTGGCCACGACCCTGAAGGTCGAAGGCAAGATCTATCCCCAGCCAGGTGCGAAGTCGGCATTGCCCCTGAAGGTGGATGCCGGATTCCGTTTTCGCGAGCGTCGGGGGGAGGGGGCTGGCCGCCAGGCGCAATCGCTGCGTTCGATCCGGTATTACGATCAGGCAGGGGCTTCGATCACCGCCGGAAACCAGGTTTCCAATGTCAGCCTGCGCGATGACGCCCGCCTGATCGTCGTTGAAGGAGCCGACAGTGGCGTTGATCTCTCGAGTCCCTCGATTCCTCTCCGGGTCGACGAGCTCGAATTGCTGCGTGCGGCGGGAGACAGCCTGGTTGTGGCGTCGCTGTTGCCCCGCGAGGCGGTGGAGGCCGGCGACACGTGGAAACCTGCCGCCTGGGTCCTGCCGACCTGGGCCGGTATCGAAGCGGTTGAAAAGACGCAATTGTCCTG
>Ga0255182_1001227_pt1 | contig 13841 bp, 11 predicted proteins | sample Atl_UVDOM_RepA_8_FD_188420 | JGI IMG/M metagenome (GOLD analysis project Ga0255182, IMG submission 188420) | Freshwater microbial communities from Altamaha River, Georgia, United States - Atl_UVDOM_RepA_8d | ecosystem: Environmental > Aquatic > Freshwater > River | place: USA: Georgia...
TGCAAGATCAGCTTGGCCACCGGGTTCTCGATGCGCTGCTGGATGGCGCGCTTGAGCGGACGGGCCCCGAACACCGGGTCGAAGCCGACCTTGGCGATCTCGACCAGGGCCTCGGGCGTGACATCCAGGCGCATTTCCAGTTGGGCCAGACGGCCCTCCAGCCCCTTGAGCTGGATCCGGGCGATGGATTCGATGTGGCCCTGATCCAGCGCGTGGAACACCACCACCTCGTCGATGCGGTTGAGGAACTCGGGGCGGAAGTGTTGCTTGACCTCGACCCACACCGCGTCCTTGATGTCCTCCGCCGGTTGCCCCGCCATCTGCATGATGTGGTGCGAGCCCAGGTTGGACGTCATCACGATGACCGTGTTCTTGAAGTCCACCGTGCGGCCCTGGCCGTCGGTCAGGCGGCCATCATCGAGCACCTGCAGCAGCACGTTGAACACGTCCGGGTGGGCCTTTTCGACCTCGTCGAGCAGGACCACGCTGTAGGGCTTGCGGCGCACGGCTTCGGTCAGCGTGCCGCCTTCTTCGTAGCCCACGTAGCCGGGGGGCGCACCGATCAGGCGGCTCACCGAGTGCTTCTCCATGAACTCGCTCATGTCGATGCGGATCAGGTGATCCTCGCTGTCGAACAGGAAGCCGGCCAGAGCCTTGCACAACTCGGTCTTGCCCACGCCGGTCGGCCCCAGGAACAGGAAGGACCCGTACGGGCGGTTGGGGTCGGACAGGCCGGCGCGTGAGCGGCGAATGGCATCGGACACGGCCACGATGGCTTCGTCCTGCCCCACCACGCGCTCATGCAGCTTGTCCTCCATGGACAGCAGCTTGTCGCGCTCGCCCTGCATGAGCTTGGACACCGGGATGCCGGTGGCGCGGGCCACCACTTCGGCGATCTCTTCGGCGCCCACCTGGGTGCGCAGCAACGTGGGGCGGCTGGCATCCTTGCCCTTGGCGGTTTCCTTCTCCTGGGCATCCTTCAGGCGCTTTTCCAGCTCGGGCAGCTTGCCGTACTGCAGTTCGGCCACCTTGTTGAAATCACCCTTGCGCTTGAGCTCTTCCATCTGGAAGCGGATCTTGTCGATCTCTTCCTTGATGGTGGCCGATCCCTGAGCCTGGGCCTTTTCGGCTTTCCAGATGTCCTCAAGGTCGGCGTACTCCTTCTGCAGCTTGGTGATCTCTTCTTCGATCAGGCCCAGGCGCTTGATGGAGGCCTCGTCCTTCTCGCGCTTGACGGCCTCACGCTCGATCTTGAGCTGGATGAGGCGGCGATCCAGGCGATCCAGGGCCTCGGGCTTGGAGTCGATTTCAATCTTGATTTTGGCGGCGGCCTCATCGATCAGGTCGATGGCCTTGTCCGGCAAAAAGCGGTCGGTGATGTAGCGATTGGACAGCTCGGCCGCCGCCACAATGGCCGGGTCGGTGATCTCCACGCCATGGTGCACTTCGTACTTTTCCTGCAAGCCGCGCAGGATGGCGATGGTCGCCTCGACCGTGGGTTCGCCCACCAGGATCTTCTGGAAGCGCCGCTCCAGGGCGGCGTCCTTCTCGATGTACTTGCGGTATTCGTCGAGCGTGGTCGCACCGATGCAATGCAGCTCGCCGCGCGCAAGGGCCGGCTTGAGCATGTTGCCCGCGTCCATCGCGCCATCGGCCTTGCCCGCACCGACCATGGTGTGGATCTCGTCGATGAACATGATGGTCTGGCCCTCTTCCTTGGCCACTTCCTTGAGCACGTTCTTGAGGCGCTCTTCGAAGTCGCCACGGTACTTGGCACCGGCCAGCAGCAAGGCCATGTCCAGCACCAGCACGCGCTTGTTCTTGAGGGTGTCGGGCACCTCGCCAGCCACGATGCGCTGGGCCAGCCCCTCGACGATGGCCGTCTTGCCCACGCCGGGCTCACCGATGAGCACCGGGTTGTTCTTGGAGCGGCGCTGCAGCACCTGGATGGCGCGGCGGATTTCTTCGTCGCGACCGATCACCGGGTCGAGCTTGCCCTGGCGAGCGCGCTCGGTCAGGTCCAGGGTGTACTTCTTGAGGGCCTCGCGCTGGCCTTCGGCTTCGGGGTTGTCCACTTTCTGATCTCCTCGCACGGCCCTGACGGCGGCTTCCAGTGACTTGCGGTTCAGACCGAAGTCGCGCACCAGCGCCGCCAGGTCACCCTTGTGGTCACTGAGGGCCAGCAGGAACATCTCGCTGGCAATGTAGGGGTCGCCCTGCTTGTGGGCCTCCTTCTCGGCGCCTTGCAGCAAGGTCACCGTGTCGCGACCGGCCTGCACCTGCTCGCCCCCCTGCACCTGGGGCAGCTTGTCGATCTGCTTTTCGACGGCCACCGCCAGCGAAGGCACGTTCACGCCGGCGCGCTCCAGGAGGGCGCGGGGGCCGTCCTCCTGGCGGATCATGGCCAGCAGGATGTGGGCGGGTTCGATGTAGGGGTTGTCGCGGGTGACGGCCAGGCTCTGGGCATCCGTCAGCGCTTCCTGGAACTTGGTGGTGAGCTTGTCGAGTCGCATGGGCACTCCTGAGGCCCCACCCGGGGCCGAATGCTCCAGAAATGGGGCGGGCGTCCGGCATTTCAAGGCCGATCGCCCGTCAGGTGCTTGACGAACGTCAAGCCCTGGGCGTCTCAGCAGTCGGGGGCGGCGTACTCGACCCGGTTGCGCCCGCCCTGCTTGGCCAGGTAGAGGCGGCTGTCGGCTTTGGACAGGTCTTCTTCAAGGGTGCTGCTCGGGCAGTGAAAGCTCACGCCGATGCTCACCGTCACGCGCACGGGGCCCGTGCTCGTCTCGCACGGTGTGGTTTCCACGGCCTTGCGCAAGCGCTCGGCCACGCCGAAGGCTTCCTGCGGGTGCTTGATCGGCAACAGCACGGTGAACTCCTCGCCGCCATACCGCGCCAGCAGGGCATCGTCACGCAATCGGTCACGCACCACGTGGGTGACATGGCGCAGCACCTCGTCGCCCACCAAGTGGCCATAGCGGTCATTGATCGACTTGAAGTGATCCAGGTCCAGCATCAGCACCGCCACCTCGTTGGGCTGGTGGCGCTGCAGCGCCAGCATGCGCTCGCCCAGTTCGCGCAGCCCCCGACGGGACAGGCAGCCGGTGAGCTCGTCGGACAAGGCCCGGGCCCGCAACTGCTGCATCAAGCGCGCATTGATGGTCGACAGGGCCAGGGCCGACACCGCCAGTGGCAGCACGGCGAACCCGATGCCCGCCACCGGCTGGAGCCAGGGGGGTGCATGCAACCAGTGGGCCGGATACGGACCGGGGACCAGCAGGGTGTGCCACAGCACCGTCACCCACACCAGTGAAAAGACCAGGGCCAGCACCATCAGACAGAATTCGCTGAGGTGCCCCCGGGGGCTGCGAAGGATCAGCCAGCCCTGGTCCAGGGCCATGCCCACGCTCACGGCGCAGAAGGTGATGGACAGCACCGCCACGTAATTGCGGTCATCCAGCCAGGCCGCACCCCACAGCACGGCACCCACCGCGAGGGTGGCCCCGATGCCCAGCATCGGCAGCGTGCGACGGCCATTGAGCTGCCGGAACGCCCAGGCCAGCAAGGTGACCCCCATGCCGGCAAATCCGATGATGACCTTGGCGATCAGCGGCGCGTGCGCGCCCGACGCGATAGCGGCCAGACTCATGAACCCCAGCGAACCAAAGGCCCAGCGGTAGATGTTGAGTGCGTGGGCCACCCGGGGCTGGTCCGTCTGGACGAGGAACAGCAGCCCCAGTCCGATGAGCGAGCCGAAGCCGGCGATGGCGTAACACGTGAAGATGTCGATGCTCAACATGCCCTGGTGTCGAAGTTCACCCAGGTTGTCGGCGCCGGCGCGCGAATCTTGACAGACGAAATGAACAGGGGCGCTCAGGCCCACCAGATCCGCGCCAGGCGGGCTCCCAGCACCGCGCAGCCCAGGGCGCCCAGGACGTGTGCCAGCGTGTGGGCCACCGCCAGGCCGGCCCGGCCCTTTTCGATCAGGGCCAGCGATTCCGCCGAAAACGACGAAAACGTGGTCAGCCCGCCCAGGAAGCCGGTCACCAGCAACAGCCGGGCCAGTTCGTGCGGGGTGCGCCCGAGCAGGACATAGGCGCCGCCGGCCAACAGCCCCCCGACCAGGTTGACCGCCAGGGTACCGAGCGGAAAACCGGCCCACAGCGGATTGAGCCAGAGGCCCACCTTCCAGCGGGCCAGCGCACCGAACACGGCCCCCAGCGCCACAGCCAGGGCCAGCAGGCCTTGCGAGGCCAGAGCGTTCACGGTCGGCCCTCCCCGTTGCCGGCGCTGCCCCAGCGCGCGGCAGCCCGGGTGTCGCTGTCGCGCGCATCGACCCAGCGGCCGACCCCGTCGACAACTTCCTTCTTCCAGAACGGGGCCTGGGTCTTGAGCCAGTCCATCAGGAAGGCCGCCGCCTCGAAGGCTGCATGGCGATGAGCCGATGAGACGGCCACCAGCACGATCTGATCGCCCATGGACAAAGGACCGACCCGGTGCACGACGCGCACGCGGCGGATGTCGAAACGCTCGTGGGCCTGCAGGACCAGTTCCGCGATGCTTCGTTCGGTCATGCCTGGGTAGTGCTCGAGCTCCATCACCGCGCCAGAGCGACCTCGCGCCTCCTGCCACTCGCGCACCGTGCCCACGAAGGACACCACGGCCCCCACCGCCGGGTCGTCCGCCCGCAAGGCGGCGACTTCGGCCCCCAGATCGAAGTCCTGGGGGGAGACCCGGACCGCCGACAGAGCGTCTTGCAGGGTCGGCATCGCCATCACCCGCCCGTGACCGGAGGGAAGAAAGCCACCTCCGCCCCGTCATGGAGGGGGTGGTCCGGACCACACAGGCTTTGGTCACACGCCGCGCGCACGGCCATCGAAGGCCCCAGACGCTCGCGGTGCGCGGGCGATCGCTCGGCCAGCCAGAGCCGCAAGGCCCCCACGGTGGCCGGCGCTTGAGCGCCCAACGGCGCCAGGTCAACGCCCTCGACTGCGCCCAGCGCCTCGCGCAGACTGGCAAAGTAACGCACCTGAACCCGCATGCGCGCCTCCCCGCTCAACCCTGGCGCCAGGCCGCGGACGGCGCCAGCAGCTCGGCCGTGGGCAGAAAGGTCACCGCATCCCCAGGCCGGACCGTCTGTCCGGCCGGCAGGTCCACCAGGCCATCGGCCCAGGCGGCCGAACTCAGCACCCCCGAGCCCTGGTGCGGGTACAGCTCGACGCGCCCATCGCGACCGAGCCGGGCGCGCAGGAACTCCCGCCGGGTGTCGGCCCGGGGCCACTCGAAGGCGGCTGGCAGGCTGAGCCCCTGGGGCAGCTGCCAGGCCGCACCGGCCAGCACGTCGAGGATGGGCCGCACCAGCAGCAGGAACGTCACATAACTGGCCACCGGGTTGCCTGGCAATCCCATGTACAGACAGGCGCTGCCATCGGCGCGGTGGATGCGCCCGAACACGAAGGGCTTGCCCGGTTTGATGGCCAGCGCCCAGAACAGCATCTCGCCTTCGGCCTCGACGGCCGCACGCAGGTGGTCTTCTTCGCCCACCGACACGCCCCCGCTCGTGAGGATCAGGTCGTGCCGCTCGGCGGCGCTGGCCAGGGCCCGTCGCGTGGTGTCCAACTGGTCGGGCACGATGCCCAGGTCCGAGCCCTCGGCCCCCACCGACTGAGTCAAGCCCAGCAGGGTGTGTCGGTTGCTGTTGTAGATCGCGCCAGGCGGCAAGGTCTGCCCTGGCATCACCAGCTCGTTGCCGGTGGTGAGCAGGGCCACGCGGGGACGCGGCCACACATCAAGAACCTCGGCCCCTACGGACGCTGCCACCCCGAGCCCGGCCGGGCCGAGACGCTGACCCGCACGCAGCACCGGGTGCCCTCGGGCGATGTCTTCGCCGCGGCGGCGGATGTTCTGGCCAGCCTGCACCGCGTGCTCGAAACGCACGTGCCCAGCCCGCTGGCCGGGCTGCACCTGCTCCTGCATGACGACGGCATCGGCGCCGGGCGGGATGGGCGCCCCAGTGAAGATGCGCGCACCGTGCCCGGGCGGGAGTTCGACCCCGACCTCGCCGGCCGCCACGCGCTGGCTCACGGGCAGCTCGCCCGGCACGGCCAGGTCGGCCGCCCGCACGGCGTAGCCGTCCATCGCGCTGTTGTCGTGAGGCGGCACATCGACGCTCGACACGAGGTCGCACGCCAGCACACGCCCCAGGGCCGCGTCGCTGCGCACGCGCTCGACCTCGCGTCGATGCGGGGACGCCACATGGGCCTCGACGGCGGTGCGCAACTGCGCCCACGCATCATCAAGGGGCATCAAGGGTTTGCCGGCGCGTGCCATCTGCCCCTCCTGCGCGACTCAGTCCTGGCAGTGCCGGACGATGTAGTCCTTGACGAACTGGGTGTCTCGGGCACAAACGGTGAAGCGCTTGGGCAGCGCTTCGAGGCCGTCGAGCCCCTGGATCCAGTGCGGGCGGGCGGGCCGCTGACCGGTGGCCTCGACGATGGTTTCCTCGAACTTGGCCGGCAGCGCGGTTTCAAGCACGATCATCGTCACGCCGGGCTTGAGGTGCTCCTTGGCCACCTTCAGGCCATCGGCCGTGTGGGTGTCGATCAGCGTGCCGTCCTTGTCGAAGGCCTCGCGGATGGTGCGGAGGCGATCGGCGTGGGTGCTGCAGCCCGACGCGAAGCCGTACCCGGCCACCTTGGCGAAGGTCTCTGCTGGCAGCTTGAAGCCACCTTCCTTTTCGACCGCGTCCTTGAACAGGGCCTTGCAGGCCGCGCCATCGCGACCGAGCAGGTCGAACACAAAGCGCTCGAAGTTCGACGCCTTGGAAATGTCCATCGACGGCGACGAGGTCTCGTACGTCTCGGCCGAGCCGCGTACCCGGTAGGTGCCGGTGCGGAAGAACTCGTCGAGCACGTTGTTCTCGTTGGTGGCCACGACCAACTGGTCGATGGGCAGGCCCATCATGCGGGCGACATGCCCCGCGCACACGTTGCCGAAGTTGCCCGATGGCACCGTGAACGACACCTTCTCGCTGTTGGCCTTCGTGGCCTGGAAGTAGCCGGCGAAGTAGTACACGACCTGGGCCAGCAGGCGGGCCCAGTTGATCGAGTTGACCGTGCCGATCTTGTACTTGCGCTTGAAGTCCAGGTCGTTGGAGACGGCCTTGACGATGTCCTGGCAGTCGTCAAAGACGCCTTCGACCGCGAGGTTGTGAATGTTGGGATCCTGCAGGCTGAACATCTGCGCCTGCTGGAAGGGGCTCATGCGGCCATGTGGCGACAACATGAACACGCGCACGCCCTTCTTGCCGCGCATGGCGTACTCGGCCGCACTGCCGGTGTCGCCCGAGGTGGCGCCCAGGATGTTGAGCTGCTCGCCGCGGCGACCCAGTTCGTACTCGAACAGGTTGCCCAGCAGCTGCATGGCCATGTCCTTGAAGGCCAGCGTCGGGCCATTGGACAGGGCCTCCAGGCACAGGCCCGGCTCGATGAACTTGACGGGCGTGATCTCCGGGAACCCGTACACCGCTTCGGTGTAGGTGCGGGCCGTCAGCGCCTTGAGATCGGCGGCCGGGATGTCGTCGATGTAGAGCGACAGGATCTCGAAGGCCAGCTCGGCATACGAGAGGCCGCGCCAGCGGGCCAGCGTGGTCTCATCGACCTTCGGGTAGTGCGTGGGCAGGTACAGGCCGCCATCAGGGGCCAGACCCTCGAGCAGGATTTCCGAAAAACCGCGCTGCGTCTGGTCGCCACGGGTGCTGATGTACTTCATGCCAGCTCTTCCTTGCGGAGCTTGACGATGGGGGCCAGCACGGTGGGCAGCGCCTGCATGGCGGCGAGCGCCTGGTTCATGCCGCCTTCGCTCGTGTTGTGGGTCAGGATGATCAGGTCGGTCTGGTTGCCCTCGCCGCTGACCTCGTCGGCCTCGCGCTGGATGACCGCATCGATGCTGATGCCCTGTTCGGCCAGGATGCCGGTGATGCGCGCCAGCACGCCGGCCTTGTCGGCCACACGCAGGCGCAGGTAGAACGAGGTGACCACCTCGTCGAGCGGCAGCACCGGCAGGGCCGACATGGCGTCGGGCTGGAAGGCCAGGTACGGCACGCGCGCTTCGGGCGCGGCGTCGATCAGGCGGGCGATGTCGACCAGGTCGGCCACCACGGCCGAGGCCGTGGGCTCGGAGCCTGCGCCCTTGCCGTAGTACATGGTCGTGCCCACGGCATCGCCTTGCACCAGCACGGCGTTCATGGCGCCTTCCACATTGGCGATCAGGCGCTTGATGGGCACCAGCGTGGGGTGGGTGCGCAGCTCGACGCCGCCGACGCCGGCTGGCGTCTTGACATCGTCACGGCGGCGCGCGATGCCCAGCAGCTTGATGCGGTAGCCCAGCTGCTCGGCGTACTTGATGTCGGTGGCCGACAGCTGGGTGATGCCCTCCACGTGCGCCTTGTCGAACTGCACCGGGATGCCGAAGGCAATGGCGCTCAGCAGCGTGGCCTTGTGCGCGGCGTCCACGCCCTCGATGTCGAAAGTGGGGTCGGCCTCGGCGTAGCCCAGGCGTTGCGCCTCTTTCAGGACCACGTCGAAGTCCAGGCCCTTGTCACGCATCTCCGACAGGATGAAATTGGTGGTGCCGTTGATGATGCCGGCCACCCACTGCACCTGGTTGGCCGTCAGGCCCTCGCGCAGCGCCTTGATGATGGGGATGCCACCGGCCACCGCCGCTTCAAACGCCACGATCACGCCCTTTTCGCGGGCGGCAGCGAAGATCTCGGTGCCGTGCACCGCCAGCAGGGCCTTGTTGGCCGTGACCACGTGCTTGCCCGCGGCAATGGCTTCCAGCACCAGGGCCTTGGCGATGCCGTAGCCACCGATGAGCTCGACCACCACGTCGATGTCGGGGTTGGCGATCACGGCGCGGGCATCGGCCACCACGTGGGCGGCCGAGCCGACGATCTCCTGGGCACGGGCGGTGTTGAGGTCGGCCACCATGGCGATCTCGATGCCACGGCCGGCGCGGCGACGGATCTCGGCCTGGTTGCGCTGCAGCACGGTGAACGTGCCGCCGCCGACGGTACCGATGCCCATCAGGCCGACGCGCAGGGGGCGCAGTTGTGCTTGGCTCATTGCGTTCTCTTCTCTCTAGCGGGCGAGGCCATGGGCGGCCTCTGCAGGTTCAATTCAGGGGGGTTCGCACTCAGGCGTGGCGCTTGCGGTAGCCGTCCAGGAAGCGGGCGATGCGACCGACCGCGTCGCTCAGGTCGTCACTGTTGGGCAGGAACACCAGGCGGAAGTGGTCGGGCTGGGGCCAGTTGAAGCCCGTGCCTTGCACGATCAGGACCTTTTCTTCGGCCAGCAGCTCATAGGCAAACTGCTGGTCGTCGGCGATCGGGTAGAGCTTGGGATCCAGGCGCGGGAACATGTAAAGCGCACCCTTGGGCTTGACCACGCTCACGCCCGGGATCTGGCTGAGCAGGTCGTAGGCCAGGTCGCGCTGCTTGCACAGGCGGCCCGTGGGCGCCACCAGGTCCTTGATGCTCTGGTAGCCGCCCAGGGCGGTCTGGATGGCGAGCTGGCCCGGGGTGTTGGCGCACAGGCGCATCGAGGCCAGCATGTTCAGGCCTTCGATGTAATCGCGTGCATGGCGCTTTTCGCCCGACACCACCATCCAGCCGGCACGGTAGCCGCACGAGCGGTAGTTCTTGCTCAGGCCGTTGAAGGTCAGGAACAGCACGTCGTCGGCAAGTGACGCCATCGAGGTGTGGGTGTGGCCGTCGTAGAGCGTCTTGTCGTAGATCTCGTCGGCCATCACGATCAGGTTGTGCTCGCGGGCCACCTGCACGATCTCGCGCAACAGGCTTTCCGGGTAGAGCGCCCCGGTCGGGTTGTTCGGGTTGATGACGACGATGGCCTTGGTGCGCGGCGTGATCTTGGCGCGGATGTCGGCGATGTCGGGGAACCAGTCGGACTGCTCGTCGCAGATGTAGTGCACCGGACGCCCGCCCGACAGCGACACGGCCGCCGTGTAGAGCGGGTAGTCGGGCGCCGGCAGCAGCACTTCGTCTTCGGCGTTGAGCAGCGCGTTGAGCGCCATCACGATGAGTTCGGACGCCCCGTTGCCCAGATAGACGTCGTCAACGGTGACGCCCTTGATGCCCTTTTCCTGGCAGTAATGCACCACCGACTTGCGGGGCGCAAACAGGCCCTTGCTGTCGGTGTAGCCGGCCGCGCCCGAGAGGTTGCGGATCATGTCCTGCACGATCTCGTCGGGCGGCTCCAGCCCGAACACGGCCAGGTTGCCAATGTTGAGCTTGATGATCTTGTGCCCGTCCTCTTCCATCTGACGCGCCTTTTCCAGCACGGGCCCCCGGATGTCGTAACAGACATTGGCGAGTTTGCTGGACTTGGCGATGGGCTTCAAAATGGACTCCGGCAGGGTTGCACCCGATCAGGGAAAATGACAATTTAACCACACCCCGCCCTGCCCAGCCTCGCCATGAAGTTCCAGCCCGACCGCCCGGACGGCCCCAACGTCATCCATGCCGCCACCCGCACCTCGGTGTCGATCAATGGCGAGGTGCACACCCACAGCGTGCTGGTGCCATCGGATGCGCCCATGCAGCCCTGGCCGCCCGCACGACTGACCGACCTGACGGCCGAGCACATGGCGACCCTCGTCGACCTGCGTCCCGAGGTCGTCATCCTGGGTAGCGGGCCCACCCTGCGCTTTGCCCACCCCTCGGTGTTGCGCCCGTTGTACGAAGCCGGCATTGGCGTCGAAACCATGGACACCGTGGCCGCCTGCCGCACCTGGAACATCCTGGTGTCCGAGGGCCGGCGCGTGCTGGCCGCCCTGCTGATCCACGATTGACAGGGTGCACCCGACCCCGCTTTCCGGGGATGCCCCCGCGCCTCGGGGGTGGACGTCAGGACGATTTATAATCGGTCGGCTTACACAAAAGCTTGTCGCACGCAGGTAGAGCACTACAACATGACACCCGCCCTCAACAAATCTTTGCCGGAATTTGAAGCCCAAGCCACGGGCGGGGTGAAGTTCACCCCGCAGGCCTTCGCAGGCCAGACCGTGATCCTGTACTTCTATCCCAAGGACCACACCCCGGGTTGTACCACCGAGGCCATGCAGTTCCGTGACAAGCACAAGGAGTTCCTGAAGGCGGGCGCGGTCATTTTTGGCGTGTCGCGCGACAACCTGGCGTCTCACGACAAGTTCAAGGAAAACCTGGAACTGCCGTTCGAGCTCATCGCCGACACCGAGGAAAAGCTCTGCCACATGTTCGGCGTGGTCAAGAACAAGATCATGTACGGCAAGAAGGTCAAGGGCATCGAGCGCAGCACCTTCCTGATCGACGCCGGTGGCGTGCTGCGCGCCGAATGGCGTGGCATCAAGGTGGCGGGCCATGTGGACGACGTCCTGGCCGCCGTGAAGGAACTCAAGAAGCAGGCGGCCTGAAGGGGCCCAGCCCACGCGCCGGTGACGCCGGCGTGACAGGTGCACGAAAGGGGCGCATGTTGCGCCCCTTCAACATCCAGAACGACCCCGATGTGTCCTGGCACGGGGTGTGCATAATCAAAGCCATGCATCTGGATGGTCATCGACGTTCCGAGACTCTCCCTCCCAGCCGGCTGATGTCGGCAGGGAATGCCGGCCCAGGGCCGCACAGTGTTCTGTGCGGCCTTTTTGTTTGTCCGTCCCCAGACTGAGAAGGACTCACCCTCCATGCCTCTGCCCAAGCCGCCCACCAAACGCGCTGACATGCTGACTGCTGCCGATTTCGAATCGCAGCCCAAACCGGCCCGGGCAACCAAACGCAGCACCAAAGTGGCGCCCGCCTCGCGCGTGGTCACGCCCCCGGTGCTGGAGCTCGTGAGCCGCGCCCCGGCCGCACCGGTGGCCGACGTCGTCGCCGCGCCAGCTCCGACTACCGCGCCCGTGCGCGCCGAACGCACGGTCGAGCCGCCAGCCGACCGCACGCCCGCCGCCAGCCGCACGGCGGCCAGCACGACCCCGAAGGCCGCAGGCGCAAGCCGCCGGCGCAAGGCCACCGGCCCGGCCAAGCTGTTTGTGCTGGACACCAACGTGCTGCTGCACGACCCCATGTCGCTGTTCCGCTTCGAGGAACACGACATCTACCTGCCCATGATCACGCTCGAAGAGCTCGACGGGCACAAAAAGGGCATGAGCGAAGTGGCCCGCAACGCCCGCCAGGTCAGCCGCGACCTGGACGCGTTGGCCGCCGACATGAGCAACCGCCACCAGCAGGACCCGTCGGCCGGCATCGAGCTGGCCAAGACCGGCCACGTCGAAGCGGGCGGCAAGCTGTACTTCCAGACCACGGGCATGGCCGTCGAGCTGCCCACCGGGCTGCCGCAAGGCAAGGCCGACAACCAGATCCTGGGCGTGGTGCAGGCGCTGCGCGAACGACACAGCGACCGCGAGGTGGTGCTGGTGTCCAAGGACATCAACATGCGCATCAAGGCCCGCGCCCTGGGCCTGCCCGCTGAGGACTACTTCAACGACAAGACCCTGGAAGACGGCGACCTGCTGTACACCGGCGTGTTCGCCCTGCCTGCCGATTTCTGGGAGCGCCACGGCAAGGGCATGGAAAGCTGGCAGCAAGCAGGCATCACGTTCTACCGCGTCAGCGGGCCCCAGGTGTCGTCGATGCTGGTCAACCAGTTCGTGTACCTCGAAGCCCCTGGCGTCACCCCCTGGTATGGCAAGGTGATCGAGATCACCGGCAAGAGCGCGGTGCTCAAGACCCTGAAGGACTACGCGCATGCCAAGAACGCGGTCTGGGGCGTGACGGCCCGCAACCGCGAGCAGAACTTCGCGCTCAACCTGCTGATGGACCCGGAATGCGACTTCGTGACCCTGACGGGATCGGCCGGCACCGGCAAGACGCTCATGACGCTGGCATCGGCCTTGAGCCAGGTGCTCGATGACCGCCGCTACACCGAGATCATCGTCACCCGCGTGACGGTGCCAGTGGGCGAAGACATCGGCTTCCTGCCCGGCACCGAAGAGGAGAAGATGTCGCCCTGGATGGGCGCCCTGGACGACAACCTCGAGGTGCTGGCCCGGGGGGACAATGCCGCGGGCGAATGGGGTCGGGCGGCCACCAATGACCTGGTGCGCAGCAAGATCAAGATCAAGAGCATGAACTTCATGCGCGGACGCACCTTCCTCAACAAGATTGTGATCATCGACGAGGCCCAGAACCTCACGCCCAAGCAGATGAAGACACTGATCACGCGGGCCGGTCCGGGCACCAAGATCATCTGTCTGGGCAACCTGGCCCAGATCGACACGCCCTACCTCACCGAAGGCAGCTCGGGTCTGACCTACGCTGTCGACAAGTTCAAGGGCTGGCCGCACGCGGGTCATGTCACGCTGGCCCGTGGGGAGCGGTCCCGCCTGGCAGACTTCGCCTCGGAAGTGCTCTGAGCCCGACGCCGGGGCAGAACGCCCGACGCACCTGCAAGCGCCCCGATGGGGCGCTTTTTTTGTCCGGCTCCTCGCGGGTTTGCGAGTGGGGGCTGATCTGGCGGGCGCTTTGTGGGTTGGGTGGGTTGGGCGTTGAGTGCTTTGTCGGGGCAGCGCGGGGCGCGGGGTGAAGGGACACCCGGCCAGGCTTCAATGTGGGCGGCCCCGTCTTCGACGGGGCTCCCCTGCGGTACTCGCCATGGGCTGGTGCCGTGGAACTCGCTGCGCGGCTGACGCCGCTGCGCTCAAACAACCACGGCAAGTCAGTCTTTGAAGCGCGCTGCCGCGCGCCCAGCCCACGGCTGCGCTCCTCGGCACCCACAAGGCGCCCAGCCAGG
>Ga0255182_1001229_pt1 | contig 13809 bp, 11 predicted proteins | sample Atl_UVDOM_RepA_8_FD_188420 | JGI IMG/M metagenome (GOLD analysis project Ga0255182, IMG submission 188420) | Freshwater microbial communities from Altamaha River, Georgia, United States - Atl_UVDOM_RepA_8d | ecosystem: Environmental > Aquatic > Freshwater > River | place: USA: Georgia...
CGCCCTGCCGCGGGTGTCGAACAGGGGCCGGCTGCGATCGACCAGGTTCGGCACGATCGTCGCGTAGTTGTTTTTCTGGTCGAGTGCGATCCAGTACTGCGCGATGACGAACTGCCGCTGGGCGATCCGGTCCAGGTAGCGGGAGTTGGCGTACTTCTTCACGATCTCGTCGTAGCCGTCCTCGGCCTTCGGGTAGCGGTCGAGGAAAAACCAGCACTCGGCCAGTTGCCACATGGCGTCTTCCTCGATCGCCGAGTCGGGCCAGCGATCGATCGCCACGGCGTACTTCTTCGCCGCTTCCGCGTACTTTCGCTCACGGAACAACGCATCGCCGTCGGCGAGCGCCTTACGGGCGATCGGCTCGTTGGGCCCCCGGCCGAGCATCTTCTTCCACCGCTTCTTGATGTTGGCGCCCTTGAAGTACTCCCAGCCCAGGTCCTCCTCGGTCGGGTTGAACTCCGACGAGATCACGGAAGAGTCGGCGTCGTCCCCCAGTTCGCCGGCGAGCTTGTCGCCCGGCGCGGTCTTCGACCAGGGCCAGGTCGGCGTCTTGAGAGTGGCGCATCCCGACCCGAACGCGAGGCAGAGCAGGGCCGCGGCGGCGGCGAACCGCCGGGGAAGCCGGGCGACGATGCGGGAGTCGGCCATGGGGCGGGTGTCGGTCAGGAGGGAGTGGTCGGTCTGATGCGGGAGCGGGGCTGGAGCAGCGGGGCGACCCGCGGGCGACGGCCGAGCAGGTGCGAGAGAAGCGTGTTCATGACGGCCCGCACCTCGCCGTCGACGGTGGGAGGGAGGTCGAGCGTCTTCCAGGCGTCGATCGAGCCGGCGAGCAGGCGCAGGGCCGCGACCGCCTCGCTCGAGACGGACACGACCGCCCGCTTGCCGCGGCGGCACAGCGGGCAGAGCACGCCGCCGTCGAGCATGCCGAAGGCCGTCCGGCCGCCATCCGGCACGGTGCCGCGGCATTCGGCGCATCGCACGAGCGCCGGCGCGTGGCCGAGGAGCCGCAGCAGGGCGAGCTCCGCGTGGGTCGCGAGCGCCCGCACGTCGCGATCGGCGAGGCCGACGGACGAGCCGTCCGCTGGAGCCGAGAGCGTGCGCAGGGTGGAATGTGCGACATCGAACAGTTCCGGCTGGGGATCGCCATCCGCGGTGAGCGAGTCGAGCAGGTCGGCAAGGTGCAGGGCGGCGAGGTACGACACCAGGCTCCGGCCGACACGAAACCGATGCTCCAGGCAGGCCTCGGTCAGCAGGTCGAGTGCGCCCGAGGATTTGCGGAGGACGAGTACCTGACACGTCGAAAGCAGGTCAAGGGCGGCATCGAAGGAGCCCTTCGGTCGCCAGGCCCCCTTCGCCAGAGCCCGCAGCTTGCCGTGCTCTCGGGTGAAGAGGCTGACCACGCAGCTCGATTCCCCGAACGGAAACGTGCGGAGGACGATCGCCCGTGCCTTGTCAGTCGCCATCGGTGCCGGCGCTCCCCGGGCGGTCGCCACCGGCCTCGTCGGTCCGCGCGATGCGGATCAGGTCGATCCGCCGCCGAGTGGCGGCGAGCACCTCGAGGCTGACGCCGTCGGCGGTGATCCGCTCGCCCACCTCCGGAATGCGGCCGCAGCGGTGGAACAGATAGCCGCCCACGGTCTCGTAGCCGGCCTCCTCGGGAAGGCTCGTGTGGAGCCGGGCGTTGAGCCGGCCGATCGGCACGTGGGCCAGCACCTCGCACACCTCCGGCGAGACCACGCGGATGCCGTCGGAAAACGCCTCGTCGTGCTCGTCGGCGATCTCGCCCACGATCTCCTCCAGGGCGTCCTCGATCGTCACGACACCGGCCACGCCGCCGAACTCGTCGGTGACGATCGCCATGTGCGTCTTGCCGCGCTGGAACTCGAGGAGGAGCGTCTGCACGCTCATCGCCTCGGGCACGAACCAGGGGGGCCGCAGGAGCGGGCGGATGTCGGCCGGCCGGACCGCGGTGGAGCTGTCCGCGAGGCCCGCCGCCAGCCGGTCGAGCATGTCGCGGGTGTGGATGATGCCGACGACGTCGTCGGACGAGCGGTCCCAGACCGGCAGCCGTGTATGGCCGCTCGCGGCCGCTTGCCGCACCGCCTCGTCCCAGTCGGCCGCCAGGGGAATCGCGATCATCTGCGTCCGCGGCGTCATGATCTGCGCCACCCGGACTTCCTCGAGCCCGATCACTCCCCGGATCATGTCGCGGGCCGTTCCCTCGAGCCGGCCTTCCCGGTGGGCCTCGTCGACCACCAGGCGGAGCTCGTCGGCAGGCCGCTCGCCGTCTTCGACGGCCGCTGCGTCGCCGCCGGCGCGGCCGAGCGCCGCGGACGCCGCAGAGAGCAGCCGCACGGCAGGGGCAAAGGTCAGAACGAGCGGCCGCCAGAGCAGCCAGGTCGTCACCACGATCCAGGGGCCGGCGAGCTTCGTCAGGAGCATCGGCACGACGACGAGCATGAGCCATTCGGCCGCGATCCAGGCCGTCACGGCCGGCAGCTGCAGCGCGAGCCGGCCTTCCGCCATGGTGAAGACCGCGCGGGCGAAGAGAAGCGTGGCGGCGGCGGCGGCCACCACCACCAGCGACGCCGAAACGAACGCGATCGCCTCGCTCGAGGAGACGATCTGGTCGTACCGCGCCGGGTCGCCCCGGCGGCGGCACAGGTCCTGGATCCGGTGTCGCTGGGCGCCGCGGACGGCCCGGGCCTGGACCGCCGCGATGGTCGCCAGGGCCAACAGCACGGCCGCCGACTCGATCTCGAGCGCGGGGGAGGGGTTCATGGGCGAAGACTCGTGGGGCGTTTCCCGGCCGGGCGCGCGAGCCGCGGGGGCGCGGGTAGGCCGCAGGCTCGGAGCACCGCCCGCTCGCGGGCTCTCATGCCCCGGCGGGCGGCGGGCGTCAGGTCGTCGTGGCCGGTGAGGTGGAGGAGTCCGTGGACCACGTAATAGAGAAGCTCCTGTCGCGGCGTCCAGCCAACCTGACGGGCCACCCGCCGCGCGGTCTCGGCGCTGACGACGATGTCGCCCGCGAGGATCGCGGCAGGCAGGGCGGGCCCGGCGGCGAGGTCGAAGGTGATCACGTCGGTGGGCCCGGGCACGCCGAGCCAGCGGCGGTGGATGGCGGCGATGCGGCGGTCGTCCACGAGCACGACGCCGATCTCCGCCTGCGCAACGCCTTCGGCGGCGAGCGCCCGCCGCACGAACCGCTCGATGCCGTGGATCGAGACCCGCAGCAGCTTCTGTCGGTCGCTCACGTCGACATGAATCGCGGCCGTGGCCGCCCGCGAGCCGATCCCGGCACCACCGCCGGTGCGGCGTCGCGGCCGTCTCGCCCCGCCCACTAGGCCGTCCTCTGATCGGGATACTTGACGCGGCCGTGGTAGACCGCCGTCAGGCTCTTCACCAGGCTCCGCTCGATCGTCTCGAGCTCCTCGAGGGTGAGGCCGCATTCGTCGAACTGCCCGTCGAGCAGCCGCTTCATGGCGAGATCGTGGACGAGACTGGCGATGCGGGCCGGCGTCGGCTCGGTGAGGGCGCGACTGGCACTTTCGACGGCGTCGGAGAGCATGAGCACCGCCGACTCACGGGAACTCGGCTTCGGGCCGGGATAGCGGAAGCTTTGCTCGTCGATTTCCGTGCCGTTCGGGTCCGACTGCGAAAGCTCGGCGGCCCGGCGGTAGAAGAACTCGACCAGCGTGGTGCCGTGGTGCTCGGCGATAATGTCGACGATCGGCTGCGGCAGGTTGTACTGCCGCGCCAGCTCGACACCTTCCTTGACGTGGGCCACGATGATGAGCGTGCTCATCGCAGGCACGAGTGATTCGTGCCTGTTCTCCTGGCCTTGGTTCTCGATGAAGTAGGCGGGCTTGAGCATCTTGCCCACGTCGTGGAAATAGGCGCCGACCCTCACGAGGAGGCCGCGGGCTCCGATCGCATCGGCGGCCGCCTCGCCGATGCTCGCCACGTTGATGGAGTGGTTGTAGGTGCCCGGCGCGCGGCGAACGAGCTCCTGGAGGAGCGGATGGGCGACGTCACCGACCTCGAGCAGGCTCAGGTCGGTGAGCACGCCGAACCAGCGCTCGATGAAGGGCAGCAGGCCCGTCATGAGGAATCCGGCCAGGAGCGTCCAGACGCCGGTGCGCCCCGCCTCGTAGAGCAGCCGCAGGTCGAGCGGCCGCTCGTCGAGGAGGCTCGCGCCGATCTGCGTGAGCATCGCCACCGAGCCGGCCCAGAGTCCGACGTAGATGAGCTTGCTGCGACTGCGGATCCGGCCCATCCAGAAGATCATCGCCGCCGCCGCTGCCGACAGCGTCACGTATTCCGTCAGCCCGCGGCCGAGGCCCACCACGACGACAAGCGCCGCCTGGGCGGCGAGCAGGAGGGCCAGGTCCTCGTCATAGGCAATCGCGATCGTCATCGCGAAGACGAGGAGCGGCACGATCTCGGCCCGCCAGCCCTCTCCGGCAGACAGGAGGCAGACCAGGATCGTGACCGCCGAGAGACCGACGAGCGTCGCGACGTGGACGAGATCGTCGAGAAGTTCGCGATGGTGCAGGTGGATGTAGAAGCCGGAGAGCGCGAACATCGCGGCGAACAGCCCGAAGAGCGCGAACGCCCGGCCGGTCCGCTGCCGGGCATCCTGTTGGCGGAGATACTCCCGGTGCTCCCGATCGAGGAGTTCGACGTCGTCGGGCGACAAGGCCGCACCGGCGTCGGCAAGCAGGTCACCCGCCGCGTAGCGGACAAATTGCTGAGGCGTCTTTTCCACCGCCTCCTTCTTGGCCTTCGCCGTCGACTCGCGGTCGATTTCGAGGGTTCCCGCGAGCCGTGATTCGGCCCAGGCGAAGACGCGGGCGGCCAGCGGGCCCTCGCCCAGTTCATCCTGGAGACGCGAACGGAGACGGACCTTCGCCTCGCCGAGCAGCGCGTCGGCAACCTGGACCCGCGCCAACTCGCCGGCATTCCCGAGCGGGTGGACATCGATCTCGGTCTGGCTGCCCTCGTCGATGCCGTGCTGGATCTTGTCCAGCACACCGGTCGTCTCCAAATCGGCGAAGCTGCGGTCGACGGCCTTCTCGCACTCCAGGAGCCGTTCCTTGGTGTCGATCCGGGCGCGGAACCGCTGGAAGGCGTTCTCGGCATCCGCCACCCGCTTGTCGGCCTCCTCTGCCGGCTTCTTCGGCTCGGTCGGTGGCACGCCGGCGGGGGCGGTTTCCGGCGGCTCGGGGGCCACGGGCGGGTCGCGCGGTTTCTTCTCGCCCGCCGCGATCAGGGCGTCGGCGACCGGCGCCGCTTCCGGCGCGAACTCGAGCCAAGCGGCCCGGGACGACGCCGTCAGCGATTCCGAGGCGGCGATCTCTGCGAGGCGGTTCTTGAGCCCGTCGCGCAGCCGCACGAGCGGCGCCTTGTCCTGCGAGTAGACGACCCGCACCTGGGCCGCCGCCCGCTCCTGGGCCGTGCGGGTCCGTTCGGCGTCGGGCTTCTCGAATGCCACCCGGGCCGCGATGCCGCGGGGGGCCACCATGCCCACCCGAAACGGAAAAGGCTCCGCCCAGCCGTGCATGAGCACCAGCAGCACGAGCGCCGCCGCGAGGCAGAGCACCAGCCGCAGGAGCACGTCGGCACGGGACGCCTTCTCCAGAAGCGCGCCCCAGAAACCGTGTGGCACCTCGACCGAGGAGCCACGCTTGACGCGGCGGCGCGGGGTGGACGGGGTAAAGCTCATGGCGTCAGTCGCCGTAGGCCTCGACGATGCGTTGGACGAGTGGATGCCGGACGATGTCGACGCCGCCGAGTTGCACGCGGCCGCACCCGCGCACCTGCTCCAGCCGCTCCAGCGCGTCGACCAGGCCGCTGCGGCGGTTGGACGGAAGATCGATCTGCGTGACGTCGCCGGAGATCACCATCTTCGATCCCATCCCCAGACGGGTCAGAAACATCTTCATCTGGGCGACGGTGGTGTTCTGCGCCTCGTCAAGGATCACGAAGGCATTGTTGAGCGTGCGTCCACGCATGTAGGCCAGCGGGATCATCTCGATCACGTCCTGCTCGGTCAGCCGCTTGAGCTGCTCGTAGTCCATCATCTCCCGCAGGGCGTCGAGCAGGGGCCGCAAATAGGGATTGATCTTCGCCTGGAGGTCGCCGGGCAGATAGCCGAGGCTCTCGCCGGCCTCGACCGCCGGCCGCACGAGCACGATCTTACGGACCTGCTCGCTCCGCAGCATCGACACCGCCATCGCGACGGCGAGGAAGGTCTTGCCGCTGCCGGCGGGCCCGCTGCAGACGACGACGTCGTGCTCGCGGATGGCCTTCACATAGGCGGCCTGGCCCGGAGACCGCGGCTGCACCTGCTTGTCGGGCCGCGGCACCGCGATCGGGTCCCGGGCCACCACCTGAGCGGCCCCCGTCGCCTCGGACAGGAGCTGCGTGACGTCGGCGACGTCCACGGTGCCGTGCTCACGGGCGATCCGGTCGAGCTCTTCGAAGATGCCCGCGGCCCGCAGCACGGCCTGCTCCTCCCCCTCGATCTGGATCGAGTCGTCGCGGGCCGCCACCCCGACACCGAGAGCCGAACGGATTCGCCGGAGATGCTGGTCTCTCGGGCCGAAGACGGCGACGAGCCGCTTGGAGTCGACGACCGCGATGGACGTGCGGGACATCGAAGCCCGCGGCGGGTCGAACGCCGACGGTCTCGGGGGAACTGGGCAATGAGGGGAGTATACCTGCGCGGGCGGAAACCGGCCCGAATCGCGGTTTCAACGCGAAAAAACGCAGTCCGCGAGCGCGGCCGAGGGCCGTCGTGGCCCCCGCCGCGTCCGGCTCTCAGCCGCCGAGCACCCACAGCCCCCAGGCCACGGGCGCCGCGAAGAGCAGCGAGTCGACGAGGTCGAGCACGCCGCCCATCGCCCCGAGGGAGCGGCCGGAATCCTTCGCCCCGCACTCCCGCTTGAGGAGCGATTCGGCGAGGTCGCCGAGGATCGCAGCGGCGCCGACAGCCGCGCCATAGACCAGCCAGCCGCCCCACGGGCCGGCGGACTCCGGACCCGCCAATCGGTCGAGCATGATCCAAGCCGCGAGGCAGGAGCCCGCGATCGAGGCGACCGCGCCCTCCCAGGTCTTGCCGGGGCTCAAGAGCGGCGCCATCCGATGCCGTCCCAGGAGCGTGCCGCCCACGTAGGCCGCGATGTCGCCGGCCTTCGCCACGGCGATCAGGCTCACCAGCGGCAGCAGGCCGCCGACCACGGTGGCCTGCCCGGCGCCCAGGAGTCGCAGGCTCACCATGCAGGCCAGGGGAAGGCCGAGGAACACGACGCTGAACATGCCGGCCGCGAGCCGTGCGAGCGGTGCGTCGTCGCCCCCGCGGTAGCGGGCGATCTCGACGACCGCGAGCGTGATGGTCGCCGCCGCCAGTCCGATCGCCGCCCAGCCCATCGCGGCCGCGGGGGCCGCTCTTGCTCCGGCCGCTGCGGGCAGGCAGGTGACGAGCGCCGTGAAGAGCCGTACGAGCCCGCCCGGCAGCGCGATGCCGCGCCGGGCGAACAGCTTCACGGCCTCGTCGGCGCCACCGACCGCCACCACGAAGGCCACCGGCAGCAGCCACCACACCGGCGCGGCCCCGCCGAGTGCCGCCTGATCCGCCCACGCGAGCGCCGCGAACGCGGCCATCACGAGGCAGGCCGCGGCGAGCCGCGATTTGAGGGCCGCGGCCGCCGCCCGTGGCGCGGGCGGCGCGGGAGAATCGTCTGCCCTGGTCACGTCTGCTTGAGCCCCCCGAACCGCCGGTCTCGCGTTGCGAAGGCCGCGATCGCCGCATCGAGATGCGGCTCGGCGAAGTCGGGCCAGAGCACGTCCGTGACCCACAGCTCCGCGTAGCTGATCTGCCAGAGGAGGAAATTGCTGATCCGCATCTCGCCGGCGGTGCGGATGAGCAGGTCGGGGTCGGGCATGCCGGCGGTGTCGAGCCGGGCCGCGACGGTCTCCTCGTCGATCTGCTCGGGATCGACGAGGCCGTCGCGGGCGGCGGTGGCGAGGGCTCGGGCGGCGGCCGCGATCTCGGCCCGCGAGCCGTAATTGATCGCGAGGCAGAGGTGCAGCTTGTCATGGTCGGCGCAGAGAGCAACCGTGCGGTCGAGTTCGGCGAGCGTGGAGGCGGGCAGCCCGTCGCGACGGCCGATCATGGAGAGCCGGATCCGCTCGCGGACGAGCAATCCCCGTTCCTCGACGAGGTACTGCTCGAGGAGGTGCATGAGGAACTCGAGCTCGAGCGCCGGTCGCCGCCAGTTCTCGCTGGAGAGGCAGTAGAGCGTGAGCTGTTCGACGCCCAGGCGGGCGCAGTGCTCGGTGATCCGGCGGACGCTCGCCACGCCCTGCCGATGGCCCTCGATGCGCGGCAGACCCCGCTGCACCGCCCAGCGGCCGTTGCCGTCCATGATGATGGCGACGTGCCGCGGCAGGCGGGCCGCCTCGGCGGCGGCCTCACCGCCGCCGGCTGCCTCGGGCAGCGGAGGCGTCAGGCCTTGGCTGCCGCACGGTGCTGGGGACGTGGCCATGGTGCCTGCTCGAGGGCGGAGCGGTCGCAGAAAATGGTCTGCTCGCGGTCGGGGCCGACCGACAGGATCGAGACGGGCCGGCCGAGCAGCGCACCGATGCGGGCGACGTAGGCCTTCGCGGCCGCGGGGACGCCGTCCTCGGTGCGGACGGTCGCCAGCTCCTCGCGCCAGCCCGGCAGCGTCTCGTAGACGGGCACGGCCTTCTTCAGGTCGTCGACGTGCGACGGGAACTGCGTCGTCCGCTTGCCGTCGATCTCGTAGGCGGTGCAGATCTTGAGCTCATCGAGACCGCCGGGCACGTCGAGCAGCATGACGGCCAACTCGTCCACGCCCGACAGACGCGCGGTGTAGCGGGCGGCGACCGCGTCGAACCAGCCGCAGCGGCGGGGACGCATCGTGACGGTGCCGTACTCCCGGCCGCGGTCGCGGAGGTGCTGGCCGATCGCGTTGTCCTGCTCGGTGGGCATCGGGCCGCCGCCGACCCGCGTGGAGTAGGCCTTCACGACCCCGATCACCCGCTCGACCCAACGGCCGGGAACCCCCGAGCCGCTGGCGACGCCGACGCCGGAAGAGTTGCTGCTCGTCACGAACGGAAAGGTGCCGTGGTCGATGTCGAGCAGCGCGCCCTGCGCGCCCTCGAAGAGCAGTTTCTTCCCGCTCTCGATCGCGTCGAGCAGGAAGGCCGTGGTGTCGTGCACGTAGGGCCGCAGGCGGGCCGCATAGGCGGCGAACTGCTGCCGGATCGCGGCGGCGTCGAGCGGCTCGAGCGCGGCCGACCCGGTGGCCTGCCAGCCGGCGAGCAGCCGGTTCTTGATGCCGACGATGTGTTCCAGGCGGGCCGGGAAGTCGTCGCGATAGAGGTCGCCGAGCCGGATCGCCAGCGAGCGGCCCACCTTGTCGCGGTAGCAGGGGCCGATGCCCCGGCCGGTCGTCCCGATCGCCTCGCCGCCCGACAGACTGCCGTCGAGCAGCCTGTCTTCGGCGACGTGCCAGGGGAAGACCAGATGGGCGCGGTCGCTCAGTTGCAGCTTGCCCTCGACCCGCACGCCGCGGGCCTCGAGCCCGTCGATCTCCTTGATGACGCTGGCGGGGTCGAGCGCCACGCCGCCGGTGACCACGCAGGTGACGCCGTCGCGGAGGATGCCGCTGGGAATCAGCGACAGCTTCCAGGTTTCGCCGCCGGAGACGACGGTATGGCCCGCGTTGGCGCCGCCCTGGTAGCGGACGACGATCTCGTGGTCCTCGGTGAGGATGTCGACGAGCTTGCCCTTGGCCTCGTCACCCCATTGCAGACCGATCACGCAAGTGCCGGGCACGGAAGGAGATCCTCGCGAAGAAGAAGTGTCGGCATGCGACCGATCGGGAGGCTGCCGAGCCGAGGCCTCCCCACAGAGTCTAGAACCGCGGAAAACCCGGTCAAGCCGGGCCGCGTCGCGACGGGAGGCCCGCGGGGCGTGGTAAGATCGGCCTGCCATGAAGCCCGCGCCGGGAACCGTCCACCACGTCGTCGCCTCCGATCGGGGCCAGACTCTCGCCGCCTTCCTGCGGGCCAAGCTCGGCGGGGCCAGCTGGTCGCGGGTGCAGCGGATGGTGCGGTCGCGGCACGTGATGATCCACGGCAACATCTGCACCGACGCGGCGCGCCGCCTGAAGGAAGGGGAGGTCGTCAAGCTGCTCGAGCGGCCCGCGGCCGCGCCCCCGCGGGTCGAGCAGGTGCGCGTGGTGCACCTCGACGACCAGGTGGTGGTGGTCGACAAGCCCTCCGGCATCACCACGACCCGGCATACCGAGGAGCTGTCGTGGCCCACGCGCCGCCGGCAGATCCAGCCGACGCTCGATGAGCTCGTGCCGGAGTGCATCGGCCGCTTCCTCGCCGCGCGGCATGGCGTGCGCGCCGGCCGGCCGCGCCGCGTCCCGCCCGTGCGGCCGGTGCATCGCATCGACCGCGAGACCAGCGGCCTGGTCGTCTTCGCCCGCACCGTGCCGGCCGAGCGGATCTTGGCGGAGCAGTTTCGCGCCCACACGACCCATCGCCGCTACCTGGCGATCTGCGTGGGCCGTGTCGGCGCCGGCACGATCCGCACGCACCTGCTCCGCGATCGGGGCGACGGCCGCCGTGGCTCGTCGGGCACCGACGAAGGCAAGCTGGCCGTGACGCACGTGCGGCCGGTGACGCACTTTGGCGAAGCGTTCACGCTCGTCGAATGCCGCCTGGAGACGGGCCGCACGCACCAGATCCGCATCCACCTGGCGGAGACCGGCCACCCCATCTGCGGCGAGCGGGTGTATGCCGCGCCCCGGGGGATGCAGGTGGCCGACACGTCGGACGCGGCCCGCGTGATGCTGCATGCCGCGGAACTCGGCTTCGTGCATCCGCTCTCCGGCGACGAGCTGCGGTTCACGAGCCCGCTGCCGGCCGACATGCGGCGGCTGCTCGACCGGCTCGCTCCGCGCCAGGGCAGGTCGGCGAGCGGCAAATTGCCCGACTAGGATTCGAACCTAGACAAAGGGAACCAAAATCCCTTGTGCTACCGTTACACCATCGGGCAGGAAGACAACGACCTCATCGTAAACGATTCCCGAGCGGAAGGCAGCCGGTGTGGGCAGTCGCCCCAGGGCGGCCACCCGCCGCCGGGATCCTGATCGGGCGGGCGCAGCGGGGGCACGTTCCGGCCCCGTGGGATGGCCGCCCGCGCGGTTGCCCGGGCAGCAATCGCCGGCTCAGAAGTCGTAGTCGAATCGCATCCCGTAGATATCGGTGAGGCTGTTGCCGAACCGCGTGTCCTCCAGGAACGCGCGGACGTAGTTGAACTTCCAGCGCGTGTAGGGATTGAGGTACCAGTTCAGGCCCACGGTGAAGTCGGTCATGTTGTTGCCCTGGATGTTCTTGTCGTTGAGCACGATGTTCGAGAACCGGGCCGCGACCTCCCAGGCGCCGAGGCCCGTGCGGATGCCCCGCGACTGGCTCCGTGTCCGGAAGAAGTTCTCGAAAGGCTGGAGCCGGCCGTGGATGCCCAGCTTCCGCTCGTAGGGGCGGTGCTCGCCGGTGAGGAAATAGCTCAACTGCGCCATGTAGCCGTTGAAGAACAGCGGCGGCCCGCCGATCTGGTCGACCATGGCGAAGGCATATTCCGACTGGAGTGACAGCGGGCCGAGGATCAGGGCGAACTCGGGGTCGAAGAGTTGGAAGTTGTCGGCCTTGATGTTGCCGGTGTCGACGAAGATCGGGGCGAAGGGGCTCGGCAGCCCGTTCTGGTAGTTGCTTGGCGGAACCTTGATCGGGCCGAGGATGTTGGCGGGTTGCTGCTTCCGCATCTCGGGCGTGTTCCGAAAGCGGACCTGGTTTTGGGAGGTGTCGCGCCAGCTGTACGCGGCCCCGAGGTGCAGGTAGGAGCGGCCGTCGGAGGCCTCATCCCAGAAGGGCAGCCAGGTGCCCCGCATCGTCAGCGCCTGGCCGCTGTCGAAGGAGTCGTTGCCGGTGTTGTCGCTGTTGGTGCGGAAAGTGCCGATCGCCCAGGTGGCGAATTCGTCCTCGGTGTTGCCGTAGGTCATGATGCCCATGTTGCGGGCGGGGGCGAAGGTGTCGACGAGCGACCGTTCCATGAACGTGTTGTTGCGGTTTTGCGTCACCCGCTCGAGCGAGAAGGGCTCGAAGTAGTGGCCGACGCGGACGTGCTGCAGCCAGGGCAGATCCTTCCACTCGATGTAGTTGTCGAGGTAGCTGGGGTTGTAGGCGAGCGCGAAGTCCACGCCGAGCGCGTAGTCGAAGACCTCGTAGGCCGTGCCCCGCGCGCCGATGCGGAGGCGACGAAACTGGGCGCCATCCTGGAGGTCGCCGACACTCTCGCGGCCGACCTCGCCCTGACCGAAGTAGATCTGGTCGGCCGCGATCTGGCCGTTGAGCTTGAACTTTGGATCCTGGGAAGCCTTGGCGGGCTTCTGTACCGCGGCTTTGCCGGCGGCCTGCGCTTTCTTCTCGGCCTTGAGCGCCCCGACCTCCCGCTGCAACGTGCGGAGTTCTTCCTGCAGGCTCTCGAGGCTGGTCGGTGCCGGCAGCTCCTCGACCGGCGGCGGGTCCGCGGCCGCCCGACTCGCGCCGAGCGCGAGCGCCGCGAGCAGTGTCGCGACGAGCAGGACCGCCGCCCGCAGGTCCCGGGGAAGAGGGCGACGTGATGGCGTGTGGGAGGGGGGCGGCACGGAGGCGCCTCGGTCGGTGGCCGAAATGGGGCGGGGCCTCGTGTCGTTCACGTCAGCGCCGGGAAGCCTACAATCCGTGTTATCGGCACGACCGGCCCCGTCGAATCAGTCTCCCTAGCTTCGCCAGGCCCTGCAGTCGACAGCGTTTCTTCCGAAAACGTGATGATGGTGGTCCGCATCGGAGGGAGAGGTCGAGCCCTGCAGACCGGCGGCCCGACAGTGTCCGCAGGCAGCGGGAGGGTGCATGGCAATCGAACTGGCGTTCAGCGACCGTGGGACGGGCTTCCCGGTGGTCATTCTCCACGGCCTCTTCGGGGCCGGCCGCAACTGGGCGTCGATCGCCGCGGCCCTTGCGGACCGCCACCGCGTGGTGACGGTCGACCTGCGGAACCACGGCGAGAGTCCGTGGGCGGAGCCGCACGACTACCCGGCTTTGGCCGGCGACGTCGCGAGCCTCATCGCGCGGGTCTGCGGCGGACCCGCCCACGTCGTCGGCCACAGCATGGGGGGCAAGGCCGCCATGGTGCTGGCACTCGACCGTCCCGAACTCGTCGAGCGGCTGGTGGTGGTCGACATCGCGCCGGCCAGGTCGCTCAATCCGGCGGGCGACTTCGTGCGAGCCATGCGGGCGGTTTCACTCGAGCAGTGCGGCAGCCGGGCGGATGTCGAGGCGGCGCTTGCCGACGCGATTCCTGACGTCGCAATCCGGCGGTTTCTCGTCCAGAACATCCGCAGCGGACCCGACGGCCTGCGCTGGCCGAACAACCTCGAGGCGCTCGAGAGACACATGGAGTCGATTCTGTCATTCCCGACGTATCCCGCGGGCCGCACGTTCACGAAGCCGACGCTCTTCGTCGCCGGCGGCCGCTCGCACTACATCCGCCCGGAGCACCGGCCCGAGATCGAACGGCTGTTTCCCCATGTCCGCTTCGCGGTAATCGAGAATGCCGGTCACTGGGTGCATGCGGAGGCGCCAGGGGCGTTCGTCGAGACGGTCGGCGGATTCCTGCAAGACCCGAGCCCGTAAGGCGGGGGCGACCGGCACGAAGCCGCGGCGGCGGCC
>Ga0255182_1001230_pt1 | contig 13801 bp, 11 predicted proteins | sample Atl_UVDOM_RepA_8_FD_188420 | JGI IMG/M metagenome (GOLD analysis project Ga0255182, IMG submission 188420) | Freshwater microbial communities from Altamaha River, Georgia, United States - Atl_UVDOM_RepA_8d | ecosystem: Environmental > Aquatic > Freshwater > River | place: USA: Georgia...
ACGGCGGCTGGTGAGCACATGAGGCCCACCCTGCGTCGCGTCGCCGCCGCCACGGTGGTGTTGCTGATACTGCTGCTGACATTTGCGTGGTACTTTCGCGGCCATGTCGAGCTGGACCTGACGCGGCTGTGGGCCCTGTGCACCTGAGCCCCGCCTTCGTGCCCCGGCCCGCGCCCAAGGGTGCGGCTTGCCGGGGCTGCGGCATGGCTCCGCCTGCGATGCAGCCGCCTGACGAAAAATGCCGGGCCGCCCCAGTAGAATCCATTGATTGAAGGAAAGCACATGAAACCGATTCTTGGCAGCATCGTGGCGCTGATCACGCCCATGCACGAAGACGGCAGCGTCGATTACGACACCCTGCGCAGCCTGATCGACTGGCACATCGCCGAAGGCACGGACTGCATCGGCGTCGTGGGCACCACGGGCGAATCGCCCACGGTCAACGTCGAGGAACACTGCGAGATCATCCGCGTGGCGGTGCAGCAGGCCGCTGGCCGGGTGCCCATCATGGCCGGTGCGGGTGCCAACTCGACGTCCGAAGCCATCGAGCTCACGCGGTTTGCCAAGAAGGTGGGGGCCGACTGCACCCTGCAGGTGGTGCCCTACTACAACAAGCCCACGCAAGAAGGCATCTTCCAGCACTTCAAGGCCATCACCGAAGCGGTCGACCTCCCCACGATGCTCTACAACGTGCCGGGCCGCACCGTGGCCGACATGAGCGTCGAGACCATGGTCCGCTGCGCCAGCCTGCCCGGCGTGTTCGGCGTCAAGGAAGCCACCGGCAACATCGAACGCGCCTGCTGGTTGATCCGCAACGCACCGAAGGGCTTCGGCATCTACTCGGGCGACGACCCCACCGCCGTCGCCATGATGCTCATGGGCGGCTCGGGCAATGTGTCGGTCACGGCCAACGTCGCGCCCAAGGCGATGCACGAGCTGTGCAAGGCCGCCATGGCCGGCGATGCCCTGCGCGCCCGCGAAATCCACATGAAGTTGCTGCCGCTGCACAAGCAGCTGTTCTGCGAGCCCAACCCCATCCCCGTCAAGTGGGCCCTGACCCGCATGGGCAAGGCCGGCGGTGCCCTGCGCCTGCCCCTGACGCCCCTGACCGAACCCGCGCAAGGCCTGGTTGAAGCGGCCCTGCGCGAAAGCGGCATACTCTGAAGACTTTCACGGATTCCCTCCTGTCACCCATGTCGAACAAGCACTTTCCCGGTCGCCCTGCCCTGCTGGCCTCGGCCTGCGTTCTGGCGGCCCTCAGCACAGGCTGCTCGTCCCTCCAAGACCTGACGTCTGGCCAGAAGGTCGACTACCGCGCGAGCGGCTCCAAAACGGTGAACCTGGAGGTGCCGCCCGACCTGACGCAGCTGACCGGCCAGGGGCGCTACACGCACGCCGCATCGGGCACGGTCACGGCCAGCAGCTACAACCAGCAGGTTCAGGCCGCCAACGCCCAGCAGCCCACCACGATCGCCCCGCGGTCGCTCGGTGGGGTCACGCTCGAGCGCGACGGCCAGCTGCGCTGGCTGAGCATCGACCAGCCGCCCGAACAGGTCTGGGCCACGGTGCGCGACTTCTGGGTCGAGAACGGCTTCGAACTGCCCGTCGACCAACCCAAGACCGGCGTGATGGAAACCAACTGGTCGGAAAACCGCGCCAAGCTGTCACAGGACGGTCTGCGCAAGCTCGTCGGCCGCATTTTCGACAACCTGTACGACACCGGCGAGCGCGACCTGTTCCGCACGCGCATCGAGCGCACCGCCCGCGGCAGCGAGATCTACATCAGCCACCGCGGCCTGCAGGAGCTGTACGTCGACGCCCGCAAGGAATCGACCACTTGGAAGCTGCGCCCGGCCGACACGGCCCTGGAAGCCGAAATGCTGTCGCGCCTGATGGTCAAGCTGGGTTCGCCCAAGGACGTCGCGCAGCAGGCCACCGCCGCGTCGACCACCGCCCTGGCGCCCCGTGCCCGCGTGCTGGCTGATGGCCTGACGGTGTCACTGGGTGGCGATTTCGACCAGGCCTGGCGACGTGTGGGGCTGGCCCTGGACCGCGGCGGCTTCACGGTCGAAGACCGCGATCGCAGCAAGGGGGTCTACGACGTGCGTCTGGCCGCAGCCACGAACCCCAACGGCACCAAGCCCGGCCTGTTCGACCGGGTCTTCAACTGGTTCGGCAGCGGCACATCGCAAGGCGACACGCTCACGCGCTATCGCCTGCAGGTGGGCAGCCAGGGTGGCGCAGCCACCGTGGTGGTGCAGACCAGCGAGGGCAAGCCCGCCGACACGGCGGCTGGCCGCGACGTGGCGCGACTGCTGGCCACCAATCTGGAATAAGCGCACCGCGGCAGCCTCGAGCGCGAGGCCCCAGGCAGCACCAACCCGGCTCACAGGCCGGGTTTTTTCTTGGCCCTTCGCGGGTTGGCGGGGGGCGTTCAATTTGGTGGGCGTTTTGGCGGTGGGTCGCTTTGTTCTGTGGGCTGTGTGTGGGTTGAGCGCTTTGTCGGGGCAGCGCGGGGCGCGGGGTGAAGGGGCACCCGGCCGGGCTTCAATGTGGGTGGCCACAAGGCGCCCAGCCAGGTGCCCCTCCCCCCCCTGATCCGCCCCGCTCGTGGCCTGCGCAGGAGTTCTGGCGTGAGCCAACCATGGCGCGCAGAGCCAGGTTGTCGGGGGGGGGCACAAGCTGCGAGACCCGCCCGTCTCCGTCGTCCGGGCACAAAAAAGCCGCTCCGAAGAGCGGCTTTTTTGCGAATCTCGAAAGAGATTACTTGGCGGCCGAAGCGGCAGCGTCAACGGCGGCCGAAGCAGCGTCAACAGCGGCCGAAGCAGCGTCGGTGGCAGCCGAAGCAGCGTCGGTAGCAGCCGAAGCGGCTTCCGTAGCGGCCGAAGCGACCTCGGTAACAGCCGAAGCGGCTTCCGAAGCGGCCGAAGCGGCGTCAGCAGCAGCTTCTTCCTTCTTGCCGCAAGCGGCCAGAGCCATGGCAGCGATCAGCGAAGCCAGCAGGAGCGACTTTTTCATGCTTGTATCCTCAAAAGGGAGTGTCAATAAACCGGGTGATGGAACTATGTGCTTTCACCCATAGTCCCAAGACATGTTGAGACGAAGGGCAAATGGATGCGGCGCATCTGTGAGATTCACCTCATTCAGCCCGCGATTATATGCTGCTTCGGGCAATTCCCTATAAGCCCAGCGTCGCACCCGGCGTAGCCTCGCAGGAGCGTTGCAAAATTGCATCACCTTGGTGCCACCAGTCGGCCAGCACGGCCGGTCGGCGCGTCCAGACGGCGATGCCGCGATCGCCATCCAGCATCTGCAACCCCAGGCGCCCCTGTTGCACCAGCATCGGCCGCAAGGCCGACCAGGCGCTGCCATCGCGATCTTCGTCCGCGGGCGCGCGACACAGCACCTTGTGCGTCCACGTCTGCCGCCACTGCAGCCAGCGCGGATGCACGGCATGGACGCGGACCCAGTCCTCGGCCAACAACCAGCAGCGAGCCTGCCGCTGGGCCAGGGCCCAGTCGTGAAAGGCATCGACCGTGGCCCGCTCGCCCAGGGGCCAGCGATGGAAGTCACGGTCGACCAACAGCACCGGCGCCGGGGATGTGGCCGCCTCGCGGATGAAGGCCTGCACATGCAGAGCCCAGGCCGGCCAGCCTTCGATGTGCCCGCCTTCGCTGTCGTGGGTCTGCCAGCCGGGTAGATCGTCGCTCATGGATCCTCCTTGGTTGCGTGGCCCCTGTCCGGGGTTCGGGGTCACGGCAGGGGGTGCAGCCAGCCGTCTTCGGCCCACTGGTCCAGCAGATCGCGCACAGCCTCGCTGGCGCGCGCCACCTCGGCGGCCGACAGCTCTCGCCGATCGGCCAAGCGGCGCAACAGCCGCGCGTCGGCCCCGCCAGCGCGCCACGATTCGCCGTTGGCAAACACGCGGTGCTCGTCATACATCATGCGGGTACACGCGTCCAGCGTCACGCCGACACCATCAGGCAAGGCGTCGCCGCCTTCGAACCACACCTTGGGCTTGGGTTCGGTCATCACTTCGCCCAGCGCCGACAACAGCCGGGCAGGGTCTTTGAGCGCCCGTGCCACCGCATCGGTGGCAAAGGCCTGCAGGCTCGCCGGCATGAGCGCAGGTTGGTCGGTGGCGGGCTGGTCGGGGTCGCGGTAGAGGCGCCGGGTGTCTTCTTCATCGAGCATCTCGCCCACCCGTTGCAGCAGTTCGGCCGCCAGGCCTCGGGCCTCGGGCACCCGAAAGCCGATCGAGCAGGTCATGCATTCCCCCTGGGCAATGCCATCGTGCGCCCAGCGCGGCGGCAGGTAGAGCATGTCGCCCGGCTCCAGCACCCATTCCTCTTCAGGCTCGAAGTGACTGAGGATCTTGAGCGGCAGGTCAGGCACCAGCCGGTCGTCACGCAGGCGGCCGATCCGCCAGCGGCGCTGGCCGTGCACCTGCAGCAGGAACACGTCGTAGGAGTCGTAGTGCGGCCCCACCCCACCCCCATCGGTGGCGTACGAGATCATCACGTCGTCCAGCCGCGCATCGGGCACGAAGCGGAACTGCCGCAACAGCTCATGCGCCGCCGGCACGTGGAGATCGAGCCCCTGCACCAGCAGCGTCCAGCCGGCCTGATCGAGCTTGGGCAGGGCGCGACGGGCCACCGGGCCGTGCTGCAGCGACCACCCGCCGGGCGATGACGACTTGCGCCGGGCAGCGGCGCCCCGAGCACCTTGCACGATCAGGCGCGACTCCACATCGTCACGTCCGGCCAGCTCGAACATCTGTGTGCGACTGAGCGGCGACTGCACGCCGGGCACCGCCTGGCGGATCAGCAAGGGCTTCTTCTGCCAGTGTCGGCTCATGAACCGGGCCGGTGACAGGCCCCCGAGCAGGGCCAGCGGCGTTTCGAGGGGAGAGATGGCGGATCGTTGACTTTTCATGGCTGCCATTGTGCGGCGTGAGATGATTCGGGGATGGACATTCGCAACCCTTGTGTGGTGAGTTTGACGTGGCGTCTTGAGGACGCTCAAGGCGAGCTCATCGATGAACTGAACGACCCGATGGAGTTCCTGGTCGGCGGCGACGACCTGCTGCCCAAGGTCGAAGAAGCGCTGGTCGGCCAGTCGGCCGGCTTCGAAACCACCTTGCATCTCGAGCCTGAACATGCGTTTGGCGATTACGACAGCCAGCTGGTGTTCTTCGAGTCGCGCGAGATCTTTCCCGACGCGGTCGAGCCGGGCATGCAGTTCGAGGGCCCCCCTGAGGGCTCCCAGACGCCGGACATGCCCAAGGACGTGATCTACACCGTCACCGAGGTCTACGACACCCACGTGGTGATGGACGGCAATCACCCGCTGGCGGGGCTGTCGCTGAAGCTCTCGCTGCGCGTGCTCGATGTGCGCGAGGCCACGGAGGACGAGGTCGAACAAGGGTCGGTGGCCGAATCGATCTTCAGCTTCGCCCCCGACACGGACGACGACATCCCGCCGGGCACCACCCTGCACTGACCGGCGAGCCGGTCTGCCCGGCTCAGGCCTTGCCCGTGGAGCCGAAGCCTCCCGTGCCCCGCTCGGTGTCGCCGTCGAACCGATCGACGACCCGGAACGCGGCCTGGACCACCGGCACGATCACCATCTGGGCGATGCGCTCCATCGGCTCGATGGTGAAGGCGCTGGTGCCGCGGTTCCAGCACGACACCATCAGGGGCCCCTGGTAGTCCGAATCGATCAGGCCCACCAGGTTGCCCAGCACGATGCCGTGCTTGTGACCCAGGCCCGAGCGCGGCAACAGCATGGCGGCCAGGCCCGGGTCGCGCAGGTGGATGGACAGCCCGGTCGGGATCAAGGTGGCCTGCCCGGGCTCCAGCACGAGCGGCTGGTCCAGGCACGCGCGCAAATCGAGCCCGGCGCTGCCGGGCGTGGCGTAGGCGGGCAGCGCATCGCGCATGCGTTCATCCAGGATCTTCAGGTCAACGGCCGTGGTGCTCATGGTCGGCAAGGGCGTTCAGGTTTCAGGTCAGGCGCCGGGCGATGTCGGCCATCAGCTCGCGCGCCAGGGTCAGCTTGTCGGCCGGTCGGCCATCGGCTGGCAGGGCGTGGTGGCTCTGCGCATCGACCACGAGCAGCGAGTTGTCGTCGCGCCCGAAGGTGGCCGGCCCCAGATTGCCCACGATCATCGGCAGCTTCTTGCGCAACAGCTTGGCGCGCGCATGCTCCAGCAGGTTTTCGCTTTCGGCAGCAAAGCCGACACAGAACGGGGGCTGGGCGAGGTTGGCCACGGCCGCCAGGATGTCCGGGTTCTCGGTGAGCTCGAACACGGGGGCGGCCTTCTTGCCGTCCTTCTTGATCTTGTGGGCGTTGAGCTGGGCGGGGCGCCAGTCGGCCACGGCGGCCGTGGCGATGAACACGTCAAAGCCCGGCGCCTGCGGCAGCACGGCGTCGTGCATCTGCTGGGCGGTCATGACATCGATGCGGCGCACGCCCCGCGGCGTGGGCAGATGCACCGGCCCGGCCACCAGGGTGACGTCGGCACCGGCCTCGGCCGCGGCGCGCGCCATGGCAAACCCCATCTTGCCGCTGGAATGGTTGGTGATGCCGCGCACCGGGTCGATGGGCTCGAAGGTGGGTCCCGCCGTGATCAGCAGCTTGCGGCCGCGCAGCACCTTGGGCTGGAACTGGGCGATCACCTCATCGAGCAGCTCCTCGGGCTCGAGCATGCGCCCATCGCCCACCTCGCCGCAGGCCTGGTCGCCACAGCCCGGCCCCAGCAGGCGTGCCCCATCGGCCTCCAGCTGCAGGGCGTTGCGCTGCGTGGCCGGGTGAGACCACATCTCGCGGTTCATGGCCGGCGCAAGCAACACGGCGCACGACTCGCGAGGACGGGCCAGGCACAGCAAGGCCAGCAGTTCATCGGCCCGCCCCTGCGCCAGCTGCGCCATCAGGTCGGCGCTGGCCGGCGCGACGACGATCGCCTCGGCCCAGCGCCCAAGGTTGATGTGCGCCATGTTGTTGGGCTCGCGCGCATCCCACTGGCTGGTGACCACCGGCTGGCCGGTGAGCGCCTGGAAGGTGACGGGTGTGATGAAGGCCTCGGCCGCCGCGGTCATGACCACACGCACCTCGGCGCCATGACGCATGAGCAGGCGAACCAGCTCGGCCGACTTGTAGCAGGCGATGCCACCCGACAGGCCCAGCACGATGCGTCGGCCCTGGAGATCAAGACGTTCAGACATGGGCGCGACTCTAGCACCGACCGACCCCCGCTGCGGCGGTGGGCGCCAGTTCACGGGCTTGATCTGTTTCAAGCAAGTTTGCGAAACGTCAATCCGCCGGGCGTTCGGATCGTTACCCTCTCGCCACCGCGAAAACCACCTGTGCAGCACCCATGGCCCTGGAACTCTACAAGGACGAACATCACCTGTGCCTGATGTTCACCGACCTGACCCGAGACCACGGGGAAGCGGTGCCTTCCAACCAGTTCCTGGTCGTCAACCGGGACACGGGCGCCATCATCGACCCGGGCGGCAACATGGCCTACAACGAGCTGTACCTGGGCATGACGCGCTACTTTGCGCCGCAACGGCTGGCCGCCATCGTGGCCTCTCATGCCGACCCAGACATCATCGCCTCGCTGGACCGCTGGATGACGGCCACCACGGCGCCGCTGTACATCTCGCGCGTGTGGGAGCGCTTTGCCCCGCACTTCTGCAAGCCCGGCAAGACCGCACAGCGGGTGCACCCGATCCCGGACGCCGGCATGCGCATCCCCATCGGCGACAGCCACCTGATCGCCCTGCCCGCCCACTTCCTGCACGCCGAAGGCAATTTCCAGTTCTACGACCCGATCAGCAAGATCCTGTTCTCGGGCGACCTGGGCGCGTCGTTCTCACCGCAGCACCAGGCCGGGCAGATGATCACGTCGCTGGCGCCCCACCTGTCGTCGATGGAGGGCTTCCACCGGCGCTACATGGTGTCCAACAAGGTGCTGCGACTGTGGGCGCGCATGGTCAAGGGTCTGGACATCTCGATGATGGTGCCGCAGCACGGCCTGCCGCTCAAGGGCTCGGCCGTGGGCGAATTCATCGACTGGGTGCAGGACCTGGAGTGCGGTATCGACCTGGTCACCCAGGCCCACTACAGCATCCCGGTCTGACGCGCCGCCCAGGCGCGTTCAGCCCTGCTTCTCGCGCCAGGCCTTGGGCGTGGTGCCTTCCCAGCGTTTGAACGCGGCCGTGAAGGCCCGCCGGTCCGAGAAGCCCAGGCGGGCGCTGATGTCGTCGATGGACACGGTGCCCTGCTTGAGCCACTGGCACGCCAGGCGGTGCCGCATGCGCGCCTGGATGCCCAGGTAACTCTCGCCTTCGTCCTTGAGGCGACGCTGCAGCGTCCGCGCGTGCAGGTGCAGGCGCTCGGCCATGTCGTCGATGCCCAGGGCCAGCAGGTCGGGCTCGCCGCTGATGAGCTCCTCGATCTCGGCCGTGACCCCCAGGCGCTTGACCTCCTTGCCGATGCGCTGCGACGCCAGGTAGTGCGCCTGTTCGTGCAGTTGCGGGAAGGCGCCCTCCAGGGGCAGGTCCAGGATGCGACGCTCGAACACCAGTGCATCGTGCGACTGGTTGTAGAGCACCGGCCGCCCGAAGAATTCCTCGATGTGGCGCGACCACTTGCCGGGCGGCTCGCGCAGTTCGACCTGCACGAAACCGTCTTCATCTCCCTTGAGGTTGCGTCCGAACTTGCGGATGACCGCCATGATGCCGATCAGCACCATGTTGAGCGGCAGGCCGAAGCGCTCGACATTGGGGATGGGCACGTTGATGCCGACCTTGACGCGGGCCAGCTCGCCCTGCTCGAGGAGTTCGAGGCTGATCCACGGCAGCACCACCTTGCGGGCCAGTTCGGCCCCCTGAAGGGCCCCGCGCAGGGTCGGACTGGTGGCCAGCAGGGTTTCGAACTCCGGCAGGGATTCGAAGGCGAAGGTGTCGCCCATGACCAGCGGAAAGTACTTGTCGGGCGGCGACAGGGCCACACACTGCTCGAGCACCGAGATCAGCTGCAGCGGCGACACGCGGGCATCTTCCAGCCGGATCAGGTCGATCGTGATCCCGGCTTCCTTGAAGAGGGGCTGCACGTTGAAACCGCACTTGGCCGCAGCCTTGATCCAGCTCGAGAGCATGAACAGCGGAATGGGCCGGATGCCCATCGCCTCGAGCATGGCGTTCGGTAAAGGTACACGCATAAATGAATTCGGCACACCCTCAGAGAGTGTGCCGAAGTCTAACCAACTAATCGGTCTTGAGCGAGCCGGGGCGGAAGATCCCCGGAACTTATCGTGCCATCGAGGCGCGCATGAGCTCGCTGGCCTCCACCGGGTCCTGATGGTGCTTGAAGCCATCGAGCCACTGCTCGTAACCCACCTGCTCGGTTTCCTGCCACGGGTGGAAGCCCGGGCGGTAGTACGAGAAGTAGTGCTTGATCAGCGGCGACAGCAGGCCGCCCGGCTTGAGCGCCCACCACAGGCCCTTGGCGTGCATCTTGCGGCGCTGCCACCACGAATAGCCGTCCATCTTGAGGAGCTGGTCGGTGAAGTAGTGGATGACCGCCGGGAACATGATCGTGGTTTCGACCATCGAGATGAAGCGCGTGAAGTAGCCCACCTTGGCGTAATCGATCATCACGTCGTAGGCCACGCCCTTGTGCTCGACCTCTTCGATGGCGTGCCAGGCGTACATGGCGCGCACGCGGGGGTCGGCCTCGGCCATGATGTCGCGGTCATCGAACAAAGTGTGGGCGCCCAGGGCCGTGAAGTGCTCCAGCGCGCACGTGATGCCCAGCGTGTACGCCCGGCTGCGCGAACCGCGGTACTTCTTGAACAGCAGGTCGTCGAGCCAGTTCATGAGCTTGTCGACATCGACACCCTGCTTGCGCATGCGGTCGTTGTACTGGTTGTGCACCAGCGAGTGCTGAGCCTCCTGGCGGTTGAAGCCCTTGATGTCCTCGAGCAGCTGCTTGTCGGTGATCTGGTCGCGGTAGTCGCGCACACAGGTCATGAAGAACTTTTCACCGGGCGGGAAGATCAGCGACAGCGCATCGAACAGCCGGGTCTTGTAGGCGTCGCCGGCGAACCAGTACTTTGGAATGTCCGGATCGTCCAGGCGGAAATCCAGGCGCTCGCGGGGCACGATGGGATGCTGCGCAGGGTATTGGCTCATGGGAAGTCTCTCTCGATACCTGTGTGAATCTCAACGTTTTCAGTTTAGAAAACGCCCCCAGGCCCACAGAGGATGTGGGATGACAGCAGGGTTTCGTCGACGACAGCTTGCCCCCCTGCCCAGGGCACTTCATTGACGTGGCTCAAACTCGACCCGCGGGCGTGCGCAAGTTGGCCGTCTCGCACCCCGACACCGAGCGACGAAATGAAAAGGGCCCCGAAGGGCCCCAGAGATCGATCAAGGCAGGAAACACCCCGTCACAGGGCCATGGCCGAGCGGGTCTGCTCGCTCGCCTTCACCGGGTCGCCCGACGCATTGAACGCCGCCAGCCAGTGGTCGTAGCCCGGCTGTTCGGTCTCCTGCCACGGGTGGTAGCCCGGCTTGTAGTACGTCCAGTAGTGTTTGAACATGGGCTGCAGCAGGCCGCCCGGCTTGAACATCCACCACAGGCCGCCAGCCATCATCTTGAGCCGCTGGCCCAGCGAGTAGCCATCGTGGATCATGAGCTGGCGCTGGATGACGAAGATGGTCTTGGGGAACATGAAGGTGGCGTGCACCAGGGCCCCCACACGGCGGAAGTAGCCCACCTTGGCGTAGTCGATCATGACGTCGTAGGCCACCCCCTTGTGCTCGACCTCCTCGATGGCGTGCCACGAGTACATCGCGCGCACGCGCGGGTCGGCCTCCTTCATCACGTCACGCTTGTCGAACAGGCTGTGAGCGATGATGGACGTGAAGTGCTCCAGCGCCGAGGTCACGGCCAGGTTGTATTCCTTGCTGTAGACCTTGCGATAGTGCTTGTTGAGCAACTCGTCGACGTAGCCGGTGAGCTTGTCGACATCCACCCCTTGGCGACGCAGGCGGTCGTTGTCCTGGCGGTGGACCATGCTGTGCTGCGCTTCCTGGAGGTTGAAGTCCTTGATGTCCTGCAGCAGCTTGGGGTCGTCGATGCGGTCGCGGAAATCGCGCACGCAGTTCATGAAGTATTTTTCACCGGGCGGAAAGATCAGCGACAGCGCGTCCCAGAAGCGGGACTTGAAGGGGTCGCCGCCCATCCAGTACGTGGGGATGTCGCCATCCAGGCCGAACTGCAGGTTCATGCGGGGCACGATGGGGTGCACGCCGGACTGGGCGGCGGACGGGTTGGCGGTGTTCGCAGAAGCGTTCTGTGACATCGTCGGACCTCAGGATCGGTTGCGGGATGTCACAACTGTAGGGCGTCGCGAGCCCCTCGTGAGGATGGTGCGATGACAACAGGGGTTCATTGCCGACACCTTCACGCCCGTAAAAACCCTGGGATTGTGACGGAACTCACACGGTCAGGTCGTCCCTGCACCCGGACGAAGGGCCCCCCGCGGGAGCCCCTTGTCGTTCAAGGTCTCATCACACCACCACGGCGGTGCGCTCAGGCCCGCTCGGCCACCCAGCCCTGCACGCTGCCCAGGGCCTTGGCCAGTCCGGCCGGGTCGGTGCCGCCGGCCATGGCCAGGTCCGGCTTGCCACCGCCCTTGCCGCCCACCTGCTGGGCGACGAAGTTGACCAGCTCGCCCGCCTTGATGCGGCTGTCGCGGCCGGCAATGACATCGGCCGTCACACCCGCGGCCAGTTGCACCTTGCCGCCGTCCACCGCAGCCAGCACGATGGCCGCGGTCTTGAGCTTGTCCTTGAGCTTGTCCATGGTGTCGCGCAGCGTCTTGGCGTCGGCACCTTCCAGCGTCGCGGCCAGCACCTTGATGCCCGCCACGTCGACGGCCTGGGCCATCAGCTCGTCGCCCTGGGCCGAGGCGAGCTTGCCCTTGAGCGCAGCGATCTCCTTTTCCAGGGCCCGGATCTGGTCCTGGGCGGCCGCCACGCGGGCCGGCACGTCGTGCGGGGTGGCCTTGAGCAGCGCGGCCAGGCCATTGACCGTGCCTTCGAGGTTCTGGGCGTAGGCCAGGGCGTTGTCGCCGGTGATGGCTTCGACGCGGCGCACACCCGCGGCCACACCGCCTTCGGCCACGATCTTGAACAGGCCGATGTCGCCGGTGCGTCGGACGTGGGTGCCGCCGCAGAGTTCCTTGGACGAGCCGATGGTCAGCACGCGCACGGTGTCGCCATACTTTTCACCGAACAGCATCATGGCGCCGCTCTTTTGCGCATCGTCCAGGGCCATCACCTGCGCCTGCGCATCGGCATTGGCCAGGATTTCGGCGTTGACGATCTGCTCGATCTCGCGGATTTCCTCGTCCGTCAGCGGCTGGGCATGCGAGAAGTCGAAACGGGTGCGGTCGGGCGTGACCTGCGAGCCCTTTTGCTGCACGTGCTCGCCCAGCACCTCGCGCAGCGCCTTGTGCATCAGGTGGGTGGCGCTGTGGTTGCGCACCGTCCGGGCGCGCAGTTCGCCGTTGACACGCGCATTGAGGCTGTCGCCCACGGCGATGGCACCTTCGACCACGCGACCATGGTGGCCGAACACGTCGGCCTGGATCTTCTGGGTGTCTTCGACCAGGAACCGGCTGGTGGCATTGCGCAGGTCGCCGCTGTCGCCGCACTGGCCGCCCGATTCGGCGTAGAAGGGGGTGTGGTCCAGCACGATGACGGCGTCGTCGCCGGCCGCGGCCTGCTGCACCGGCGCCCCGTCGACGTAGATCGCCGTGACCCGGGCGCCGTCATGGGCCAGGTGGTCGTAGCCATGGAAGGTGGTGGCCGTGCCGGTGTACTCCAGGCCAGCCGCCATCTTGAACTTGCCGGCTGCCCGCGCCTGCTCGCGCTGGCGCGCCATGGCGGCATCAAACCCCTTGTGGTCGACCGTCACGTCGCGTTCGCGACAGACATCGGCGGTCAGGTCCACCGGGAAGCCATAGGTGTCATGCAGCTTGAACGCGGTCTCGCCGTCGATCTCACGGGCGCCGGCGGCCAGGGCGGCGTCCAGGATGTCCATGCCGTTGGCGATGGTCTGGAAGAAGCGTTCTTCTTCGGTGCGCAACACCTCGGTGATGCGCTTTTCGCTGGCGCGCAGTTCGGGGTAGGCCTCGCCCATCTGCTCGACCAGCGCGGCCACGATCTTGTGGAAGAACGGGGTGCGCGCGCCCAGCTTGTAGCCGTGGCGGATGGCACGGCGCGTGATGCGGCGCAGCACGTAACCGCGCCCTTCATTGCTGGGGATCACGCCGTCGGCCACGGTGAACGAACACGCGCGGATGTGGTCGGCAATTACCTTCAGCGAGGGGCTGGCCGGATCGAAGCCCTCGCCGCCCGCGGCGGTGACGGCGGCACGTGCCGAGGCCAGCAGCGCCTCGAACAGGTCGATTTCGTAGTTGCTGTGCTTGCCCTGCAGCACCGTGGCGATGCGCTCCAGGCCCATGCCGGTGTCCACCGAGGGCTTGGGCAGCGGGTGCATCACGCCGTCTTCGGTGCGGTTGAACTGCATGAAGACGTTGTTCCAGATCTCGATGTAGCGATCGCCGTCTTCGTCCGGGCTGCCCGGGGGGCCACCCGCGATCTCGGGGCCGTGGTCGTAGAAGATCTCGGTGCAGGGGCCGCAGGGGCCCGTGTCGCCCATCATCCAGAAGTTGTCGGACATGTAGCGGCCGCCCTTGTTGTCACCGATGCGCACGATG
>Ga0255182_1001231_pt1 | contig 13795 bp, 15 predicted proteins | sample Atl_UVDOM_RepA_8_FD_188420 | JGI IMG/M metagenome (GOLD analysis project Ga0255182, IMG submission 188420) | Freshwater microbial communities from Altamaha River, Georgia, United States - Atl_UVDOM_RepA_8d | ecosystem: Environmental > Aquatic > Freshwater > River | place: USA: Georgia...
ATTGGGATCAGTCGTATTGGGAAGCAACGTGTAGTGGTAGTAGCCTGTGTAGATACCTGCAGCTTGTGCTGCGTTACGATCCATCAAAAGATATTTCAGCGCAAGTGCATCTGCGTCGTCACGGGTATCCGATGCTTTGATCATTACAAATCGAATTCCTGCGTTGTACATCTTTACGAAATCAATTGGTTTATCGCCAGGATGTTGCCAACGACTTACATCGGTTCCGTGGATACGGCCTCCTGGCCCAGTCAATGCAATGAGTTGTTCTGGTTCAGTCAATTCTGGTGGTTGCTTGATATTGAGGTTACGGGATTTTGTGGTTATTACCTTGTTGCCAATAGAAACTTGGGCTCGATAGCTCGCTTTGCTCTCAAGAGCAGTCGCTCTGACTGAAACTTTCCACGCACCACTCGACGTTGAGCGTGCACGCAATTTCGTATCTACCCATTGGTCATTCAGTCGGACATCGATCTTCACAACAGCATTCTTGACTTTAGGCTTGATCACTCCATGAAAAGTAACTCTATATTCCGGAAATGATGGAGTTTGAACGAGATAAAAAGTAGAAGAGGCACTCGCCGCACTTGCAGGAGAAAGAAGAGTCGCAGCCAACATGGCCACGATGGCCACAATGAATGTGCGAGCGCGAATCACTCGGCAATTATGACGACCGAAATGCCAAAAACGCTCTTTATCGCCGCTTCTAAGGCGGCGCGGTGTGAGTCTTTCCTTACATATGAATAGTCATGTGCACCACTGAGTTTCTCAGCATCTACAAAACTCAATCTAAGGTTGTTGTTATCAAGACTTACCAATCTGGCATCAAAGTAAGCTAACCACGCTACGCGATTTTCTTTTTCGAGTAGGTCGAGGACCTCATTCCATCGATTCTTGATAGTGGAGAGTTCTAGTTGGACCATGCACGTGACTAATTGAGGATAGCGAAAACTGTTGCTGTAATGGCAATGAGCCAAGCAAGAGTTTTTCCAACTTTTCCGCTCAGCATTTTCTTACCAGGTTCAAAAGAAGTGAGAGCAAAAATTGCTATACCTGTGCCTACGATGATGAGTGTTCGAAGCCCAAGATTCTCCTCACCTGATTGATACCGAAGATTAATCAAACCGATTGCAAAAAGAGCATAGGAGACGTAGCGCAGATAATGTATCGATGTCATGAGCGATCTTCTTTCATAGCTTCGGAAGACTCCGATGGAAGTAGCCATGCGCGACTTGGATCAAAGGAGTATTTGGCAATTTTTCCTACAGGGACAATCTCGTCATAAACAGGATCGGACACAACAGAGATGATCACACCTTCATGGGTATCCAGGGTGTACTCAACATGGTTGCCGTAAAAGACCACATTTGTTACGCGACCTTCCCCTTTGCCGACACTCTTACCTTGAGATTTGCTTGCGGCGACCGTGATGGATTCTGGACGCACGAGCAGAACTGGCTTCTTTGAGGCGAGCGCTTTGCTTTGGGCAGCTACATCCATCTTCTTTCCGCTAACCACAATCTTTGCTTGACCCGCTTTGGATTTAGCTGCACTCTCTACTGTTAAGAAGTTTGATCGGCCAATGAAGTCTGCGACAAACACGGAAGCGGGGCGACGATAGATCTCATCTGGCGATCCAACCTGCTCGACGACGGCATTTCTCATGACGACAATACGATCTGAAAGGCTCATCGCCTCATCTTGATCATGTGTAACGAAGATAGAGGTGATACCGAGTCTTCTTTGAATACCGCGGATCTCGACCCGCATCTGGGCGCGAAGTTTTGCATCAAGATTGGAGAGAGGCTCATCAAAGAGTAAGACTTTTGGTCGCACAACCATTGCGCGTGCGAGAGCGACACGTTGTTGCTGTCCGCCAGAGAGTTGGTTTGGGGCACGGTTTGCCAGATGAGAAAGACTCATAGAATCTAGAACTTCCGCTACGGCTTTCTTGATCTCGCTAGAAGAGAGTTTCTGTACCTGCAAGCCGTAAGCAACATTGTCGAAAACTGTCATATGAGGAAAAAGAGCGTATGACTGGAAGACCATTCCCATGGGCCTCTTATCTGGTGTCAGAGAACTGACATCATCGCCATCAAGGAGAACTTTTCCAGCTGTTGGAGTTTCGAATCCTGCAATCATGCGTAAAGCGGTTGTCTTTCCGCATCCAGATGGGCCAAGAAGCGTCACGAATTCACCTGGGTTGATGGTCAACGACAATTCACGGACAGCAACCACTTTTTCGGCGCCGTTGCCAAACTCCTTGGTCAACTTCTCTAAACGCAAGTTGCCTGTTGTTTTTGCCATGGTTTCTCCTTAGCGTCCTGTGACCATTGGTCGATCGATTGAAACTTGTGTTCTCTTCACTAGCAAATTAATGAGGCCTCCGATGATCATGATTAACACAATCAATATGCAGCAGAGTGCAAAGACATTTCCATACCTACCCTGATCAGCTTCCGCCAAGATTTTCTGCGTGAGAATCGATGTATCTGGAGTAACAAGGAAGATAATGGGGGAGAGCGTGGTCATCGAGTGAGCAAAGGCGTACATCAGTCCTGATAAGAATGCTCCACTGATGAGTGGCAAAGTAATTAATCGGAATGTCTTTCCTCCCGCAGCGCCGAGTGATGCTGACGCCTCTTCAATCGCAGGATCGATTTGTTGCAGCATGGCGATACCAGATCGCTGTCCGGCCGGGCTGGAGCGAATGATGTAGACCATCACGATTGCTATCGCACCGCCGAGCATCGCACCGCCGCCAGCGACTTGAGGAAATACGGTTAAATCGCCGATCTTCACCGGATCGTTATATGTGATTGCATATCCAATACCAATGACTGTTCCGGGAACTGCAATACCCAACATACCCAAGAAATCCAACGCTTCACCGCCACGTTTTACTTTTCTGATGACGAGCCATGCAATCAACATGCCGAAAATTCCAGCTAGAGGCGTAGCAATGAGAGCTAGAAACGCAGTCGTCTTGATTGCACCATTAGCAAATCCACCCAAGAGGTAACGGAAGTGATCGAGAGTAAATACATTGTTGACGCCGATAATTTGGACAAATGCGCCGAATACGACTGTGAGATAAACCAGCAAGATAAGGAAAGTGAGTAATCCTGTCACCGTCAGAAGGAAAACTTTTGCCGGCAGAGATGTCACCATCGTTGGACGTCCGCTGGGCTTTCCAGTTACTGATACCACGCTCTTTTTCTGTGCCCAATATCGTTGAATCAAGAAGACAAGAAGTGCCGGTAGAAGAAGCAGAGTGGAATATCCCGCTGCGAGCGAAATGTCGTAATCGCCATTGATTGCCATGTATGCGCGCGAAGCAAGAACGGTGTAGCTACCTCCAATAATCAAGGGATTTGCTAGATCGGCAATCGATTCAATAAAGAGTAAGAGGAATGAACCAGCAAAGCCTGGGATGAGTAGCGGCAATGTGACAGTTCTGAAGACCCGCCACTTATTTGCGCCGAGACTAGAGCCTGCCTCATCCAGTGCAGGATCGAGGCTGCGAAGCATTCCCAGAAGATTCATATAAGCGATCGGGAAGAAGGAGAGAGTCAGAACTAAAACCAAACCAGGAAAGCCATACAAAGTGGGACGCCAGTCGAAAATTCCACGTGTAATCATTCCGCTACGCCCAAAGAGAACGATGATGGCAGTAGCAAAAGCGAATGGAGGCGAAATGATAGGAACGAGATTGATGATGTGAAGAATCTTTTTCCCACGGAACTCAACGCGCGCTTGCGTGTACGCCATGATGAAACCTAGGAGAGTTCCAAGGAAAGCGACCGTGAGACCTAATTTCACGGTGTTCCAGATGATGTTGCGAGTGACAATGTCACTGAAGGAGCCCGTGATGATTCCGCTACCAGATGGTTGCGTTGAATAGACCAGGATGTTGAGGAGCGGAAGAAGGATGAGAAAACCAATAATGAGTACAACGAGAACGAGAGCAATCTTGGTAAAGATGTCGAACTTCGCAGCCGTTCTGGTCTTGCTCAAGTAAGGGACTCCTAATCGAATTTGTTCAATTGTGTAGAAAAGGGCTCTGAAAAGTTATTCCAGAACCCTTTTCTACATTTACTACTGGTTACTACTTAGCTGATGAAGCGAGCGCAACTTCCTTATCGAAGCGAGCCTTCAACTTCACTGCAGCAACACCTGCTGCTTCAGCCTCATAGTTAAGAAGTGTGACCTTCTTGAGGTTGACCATACGACGGTCATACTTAGCATTTGGATTCGTGAGGATTTGGAACGATTCAGCCTTTGCTGGACCGATGTTCTGGGCCTCTGCTGACAAAGCAAAGTCGATGTATGCCTTAGCAGCGTCTGGGTTCTTTGCACCCTTCACAAGAGCAATTCCACCGATTTCAAAACCGGTTCCTTCCTTCGGGAAAGAGACGACTAGTGGATTGCCACGAAGAATGGCTGCTGTGCAGTCGTGTGAAAAGACAAGACCTGTTGCGACTTCGCCACGACCAAGAGGACCGGTTGGGCCGGCGCCACTTCGAGTGTACGAGAGAACATTCTTGTTCAAATCCTTCATGTAGTTGATCGCTGCATCTTCTGATCCAAGGCGAAGAACTTGTGACCACAAAGCGGTGTACGCAGTTCCAGAAGTTCCTGGGTGGGCCATCATGAAGTTGCCCTTGTACTTGGCGTTAAGAAGATCATTCCAACTTGTTGGAGCCTTGAGACCAAGACGCTTCAATTCATTGGTGTTGGAGCAGAAACCAAGCGCGCCCATGTAGATACCAGTCCAGAATCCGTCAGCATCCTTGAACTGCGGCTTCAACATGTTACGAGTTGGAGATTTATATGCCTCGATCACACCTTGGATACGTCCAGAGATGTGACTGTCATTCGGTCCACCAGTCCAGACATCAAATTCAGGGTTGTTCTTTGATGCAACAAGTCGAGTGAGAGCTTCGCCTGAGGATAGACGGATGAATTTTGTTGTGACGCCTGTCTTTGCCTGGAAAGCCTTAGTCATTTCAACACACCACAGTTCTTGTGGGGTGCAGAGAACATTGAGAGTTCCCGAAAGTTTGCGTCCTTGCGCGTATTGGAGTGCGCCATTAACGCGTTCGCATGTATAAGTGACGCCAGAGATGGTGCGGACCTGACCTTCTTGAGCACAAACGCTGCCCTTCAAATCGCGCGCTGCTTGAGCAGGAGCGACGGCTGAAAGAAGTGAGAGGACGAGAGCGGAGAGCGCACCGAATGCGATCAACTTTGATCTTTTCATTCTTGCCTTTCATAGATACGAGGGGGTACTGCTTAGCCAGCACAATAACAGGGCGCGGGATGAAAGTCACAGAAATAGCTGAAATGAAACTCCTGCAAGGGGTCGGAGGGCAAATGAAATCCTCAAGTTCAAGGCTCGATTGCCTCTGAAGGTAGGCTCGACTCATGACTGAAGTTTCACGTGAGATTCGCCGTAAACCACATCGCTCGGTTGAGGAAATGGAGCGAATCTGCGCGATTTTGGACGATGCTTATGTAGCGCATTTGGGATTCAATGATCCAGACACGGGTGAAGCAACAGTCATTCCACTTGGTTATGTGCGAGATGGTGACCGGCTCCTTTTTCACGGATCAACAGGTTCTCGATTGTTCATGGCCCTCAAATCTGGAGTGCAAGTCTGTGCCACTATCACTTTGCTCGATGGTTTAGTTTCTGCGCGAAGCGCCTTTAATTCCTCAATGAACTATAGATCTGTCATGGTATTCGGAGTGACGACGGTTCTAGAAGAGTCAGCAAAGAGTGATGCCATGAAAGCGCTTACCGAAAAACTCATCCCAGGTTTGTGGACAGCTGGTCGCCCAATGACCACTAAAGAGTTTGCAGCAACAATGATTGTTTCGCTCCCTCTGGACGACGTCACAGCGAAACAGAGAAAAGGCGAAGCCCTTGATGATGAAGAGGATGTTTCTCTAGAAATCTGGGCTGGTCAGATTCCAATAACAATGAACTTTGGTGAGCCGATTACCAATCAGAATTCCGCTCATGTTGCAGTGCCTGATTACATCAAGAATATTGCTGCACAGAAAGACTAGTTCTTCGATCGATTTTTAGTGAGAGCATGCACCAACCATTCAAGCGGGCCTTGGCTGAATCTCGAGAGCCAGAGCTTTGAGAGATAGACGAGAATCAACCAAATCCCAATCGCGGTCAGCATGACTGCCCACATATCCAATTTCTGGAAGAGCCCCAGCCCCCAGGGACCGAAAATCAGAGAGGTGAAAATTGATTGCGAGATGTAAACAGTAAGGGACATTTTTCCCGCGGATTTCATCCACTCAATGAGTCGAGGTCTCGTTCTTATCGCCCTAAGTATTAGTCCGACATATCCCACTGATAAAAGGGGAGCGGTAATAAACGCCAGAGCTGTGGCGCCAAGAAAGACTGCTTCTGAGGCTGGCTGATTAAGTTCATTGCGAACTGTAAAGAAAGCAAACAGACCTTGAATTGGTAGACCCACATACAATCCAACCCGAACCAACTTCTTGATTATGACATCACTTGTCTGGCTTGAAAGGAATTGACTTCGAGATGCGCGAAGTCCAAGAAGAAAAGCAGCAAAGGCAAAACCACCTTGTAGCACAACTCCTGATGCAATCCCGAAAGTCCATAACTCAAAACGCGGACCGATGGCATCCACGTATGAACCGTTAATCATAACTTGATCAAGTCGTGATGGGGCCGTACCGCTTGCTGAGCCACCATCAAAGAATCTTTCGCCGATATAGATGAGAGCGCCGAGAACAACTAAAACGAAGGAGAAGAATCCATATATGACGCGCGTCCACATCTTTAGCGTGCGGTCGGTACGGAAGAAGAAGGGAATGAGTAATAGTCCGAATAACCCGTAAAGAAAAAGGATGTCTCCGTGCCACAACAGGGTGAAGTGAAGAATTCCCAAGACGATGAGCGCAAAACATCGCTTTAGCCAACGACCTCGATTCGAACGGTCATTGCGGATTATGTAATTCGAGCTATATCCAAAAAGGAAAGAGAAAAGGAGATAGAACTTTCCCATAAACAAGGCAGCCATCAGAAAAGCAGAAATCGAATTGGGAGCACCGACAACATACGGGCCACGGACACCTTCATCGCTATTGAGAGCCATGAAAGGGATATTGACCATCAAAATCCCAAGAAGCGCGAAACCTCTCAGTACATCGGGTTCAATATTGCGCGGGCGTGATTCAACAGGAATATTCACAAGAGGAAGTTACAACCATGAATTCTCCTCAAATCGTGCCACACCTGAACTATTTGCAAATGACTGGTTATTTTTTCAGAATAAACCCAAGTGAAAGCCAATAAAAATGCTTTCTGAGAAATTCTTGTGGGGCAGGTAGGGCTCGAACCTACGACGACCAGATTATGAGTCCGGGGCTCTAACCAACTGAGCTACTGCCCCCGAAGCGAGAGTCTAGCCGACTCTAGTGAATGGGCTTGCTTTGGATTTGATCGCGAAGGAGTGCGCTAATAACGAACGAAGTGAGGACAAAGAATGTTATTGCCATCAGCATCACAAGTACGCCGGGGTCGTCAGCTTGAGGCGCGATGATGAAAATGAGAGAGATGGGGAATAGCGTTGCAATCTTCAGGGCGCTCACAAATCGGTTCATCCAGATATATGAGTTGGAAGAGTAGAAAGTATTTGAATGAATATGAGAAACGATCTTCGAAAGCGAGAAAATAGCAATTTGAGCACACAAAAATAGGGCCGCGACCAAAACCGTCAGCAAAATTTCTAAAAGAAGTGAAATTCCACTTGCACGACGCATATGTGCAAATTGTCCAGGAAAAGAGAAGACTTGAAGAACAGTAACCATGAGGAATAGTGCAGCGAGGGAGAGTCGAGCTAGGAGAATCTTGTTGAAACTTTTCACCACGTTCCACTTTTTCTTAACAGTCTTTCCCACAAACTCATTACCGCCAGAATCATGGCAAAGCCAAAGAGTAAGTCTTCAATTGGAGCACCAGCCAAACGCAGTCCAATGATTGCATCTGAGTTGTATACGACAATCTCGCGCGACGTGAGCCACCAATTAGTAGTGAGCTGGAATGGGACGATGATTGCGTAGCTACTCCAAAAACGAAGAGTAGAGAGCAATGAGTTCTTCGTGATGAACATATCGAAGAAGATCGTGATGATGAGGGCGTAGACCGTTATTTGAGTGTACGTGAGTTCAAATCTCATCGATTGACTCTCTTCATCACCGATTTGACGCCTTCCAAAGTCAAAATGGCTGCCATTGGAATAATCAGAAAGAAGAGATATTCCTCAAGTGGAATATTGAATGGTCCAATGATTCCGAGGACTTGTTCTTTATCGAAAGTCCAGTGGTTCTGATTGATGGCAAATGCGTCCCACACGAGAAAGAAAACTGAAACGGGAAGGATTGCGCTGGCTAATAAACGTGGCCTACGGAGCACTCTGATCTTGAATGCGAATTCCAGCCACCATGAACCAAGAATCACAAAAAGGAGCATCGCCACATAGGACCAGTTCGCAAGCTCAGGTTCGAGCGACATTTCGATAGTTTCTCACAATACTTATTGTGATTTTGCTACTGTCCTCATATGTCGTCCGCGCAAGCGAAAATATTCGACTCCACGCGTCGGTTTTCTAGCGCGGCAGTTGCTTTTGTAGTGCTTCTATCGGTTGTTCTATCCAATGTCATTGAGAACTCGAGCATTACGTGGCAAGTTGTAGTTGCCCTCTTCGCATTGGCCGTCGGGATACCTCACGGCGCTTTGGATCATTTAGTTACGTTGCCACGAGCTTCGATCGCACGCATGACTATTTTTATTCTGGGTTATGTTGCAATTGCTGTACTCGCAGTGTGGGCGATTCTCACGTGGAATGTCATCGGGTTCGTCGGGGTCGTCATAATGAGCGCTCTTCACTTCGGGATTGGCGATGCGGCTTTTATTAATGAAAGCAATCGAGCATCAAATTCAACGCAGGCTTCACATTTTGTTCAAGCACTTTACGCGCTCTCTGCTGGAGCTTTACCCGTAGTTATTCCGCTCACGAATGAACGTAGTACGAGCGCGTTATCTGCTGTGAATGAAGATCTTGTGAATTGGCATGGCGGTTGGGATTCAGAGTTGTTTGTCGGCGTTTTACTGTTGGCGCTTGTTGCAGGTGTAACGTTGTTGGTCAAAAACCGTATGCGCGATGCGATGGATCTTCTCCTTCTTACCTCTCTAGCGTTGCTTGCTCCGCCCCTTGTTGCCTTTGCTGCTTATTTTGGATTGTGGCATGCAATGCGGCATACCGCGCGGCTAACTCTCAATTTAAAGAGTTCTCAGAAATCTGTCGCAGAAAATCTACCTACGCGAGCTTTTCTTCAGGCGGTGATTCCCGGACTGCCTGCTCTTGTGGGTACTTTCATAGTGTCGCTACTGATTGGAATTCAAACGCCTGGGAAACTCAGCGATGAATACCTCTGGCTTTCACTCGTTGTGGTGTGGGCGTTAACAGTGCCTCACATGATGGTGACTGCGAAATTAGATAAGGCGGCGCTACGATGAAGAAGTTTGTGCTTGTTTGTATTCTCATGCTTTCGGGAGTTCCTACGGCTGATGCTGCACCTGTTTATGCCTTTCCCGTAGCAAATTGCAAGGCCACTTATGGGAAATATCATCATGACTATCCTGCAACAGATATCCAAGCGAAGAATGGCTGTGCATTCGTCGCGCCAATCAACGGAACTGTCGAAGATGTAAACACGAAGGATGTCTGGAGCGGCAAAACTAATCGCGGTAAAGATCGCGGTGGATTATCTATCTCCATCATCGGTGAAGATGGAGTTCGTTATTACGGATCTCATCTCTCGAAGATCGAACCCGGAATTGAGCCGGGAGTCTTAGTGACTGTAGGTCAGAAACTCGGTGAAGTTGGAGCAAGCGGAAGTGCACGTGGAACTAAGCCACATCTTCATTTCGGTATTTCATATCCAACGGCGCCTGGAGATTGGGAGATACGCCGGGGAGTCATTTATCCATGGAAATATTTAGATGCCTGGAAATCAGGTAAAGACTTATCGCCGGCGAATGCAATTGCAAAAGCGAAGGCGAAGGCGGGCAAATAAAAAAGCCCCAAGTTTCCTCGGGGCTTTTTTAAACTAGTTACTTGGTAATTAGTTAGCTGTGACCTGGTCTGCCTGAGGACCCTTTGGGCCTTGGACGACTTCGAAAGTCACTGACTGACCTTCTTCAAGGGACTTGTAACCATTGCCCTGGATTGCGGAGTAGTGGACGAATACATCTTGTCCGCCGCCATCAACAGCGATGAAACCAAAACCCTTTTCAGAGTTGAACCACTTAACTGTGCCTGTTGCCATTTACTTTCCTTCGGTATTTATGGGGACAAACGTGAAGAGCACGTTCGCCAGTCTTTCCGTTCTACAGCGATACCGATTCAAGCAAAAGCTAGCAAGCGGGTACTGATAAGCGTTGGACTAGGGGAAAGCCTACCTTGGATTACAGACGCGTCTAAACCTTGTGTATCGCTCGCGAAGGGGTTGGCAGAGGCGCACTTTTGGGTGAAGAATGTGGCCAGAACGACGATAGATGGGCTGGGGAAGGTCGCATCTATCCAAGGATGCGGCTTCGTTTATCAGGAGCAGCCATGTCGTCACGTAGTAAGAAGCAACCCACTGGTCCGAGTGCGTTAGAACCATTAGGAATCGGTACTTCGCATGGGCGAATATCGATTTACTCAGCACCTAAAGTTGTCTTGTCACATATCCAATGGTCAGTAAATGATCAACTAGGCAGCCCACACAATTTGCGATGGGATCTTCAACCACTTGTTCCAACTACCTGGCGTACTCATCTTTCATGGAATGGCGTATTGGGTACAGGTGCGAAATTAGCAAGTGCGCTTCGGGGATGGCACTATCTCAACTTCGAGATTTATGAAGCTGCGGCTAACGGCAGCGATGGATCTTTGTACATGCATACTCCAGACCTTGGATTATTTCGTGCCAATATCGGACCTCATGGGGACATCATGATCAATGAAAATCAGTTACAAAATGTCCTACACATCAACCTCAAAGATCGTGATATCTGCGAAGAGATTGAGAAGTTGTTGGGTAAACCATGGAATGAAGCGCTTGAACCTTTCCGGAGAGTAGAGATAGATGGATGTGACGATCTCGCTGATAAGATTTCAGTATGAGTGAGAATGAGAAACAGAAATCGCTTGCGTTGATTGTCTCCGCAGCGATTCTTGCGATTGCAATGGGTTTAGGATTAAATCAAGTCGGGAGTGGTTTTGCTTCGCGAACGGGAGAAGGTATCTCTGTAACTGGTTCTGCTCGAGTAAATGTATCTGCCGATAAGGCCGTATGGACTTTGAATGCCGAACAAGTCGCTCCTACTATTTCAGAATCTGTAAAGAGAGTAGAAAACGCAACTGTCGCAGTTTCCAAGTACCTCACTGATGGGGGAGTCGCTGCAGATTCCATCGAATTAGGATCGGTATCTGCCTATCCGCAGGAAGAGTACGTCAATGGAAATAGCACGGGACGAATCTTGAATTATCGCGGCTCTCGAACCATCACTGTTCGTAGCGATGATGTCCAACTCATCAAGAAACTCTCTAATGGCATCGGCTCACTACTTCAAAGCGGTGTGAGTGTCACAAATTATGGCCCGCAGTTTTACGTTTCGAAGTTGAGTGAGTTACGCCCCGAACTTCTCAAGCAAGCGATGGAAGATGCTCAAGTCCGCGCAAAAGCAATCGTCGAAGCTACCGGTGGAAAAGTTGGGAATGTGATGAGCGTCCGTTCTGGACCTTTCCAAGTAACTTCACCTGACTCCGTTGATACATCTTCAGGTGGTTACTACGACACCTCAACGATTGAAAAGACAATCACCTCGACAGTAACGGTGGCTTTCAAGGTCGACTAGCTTCGGTTGATGAGCCAGACCTGAACGCTCATCGATTGGACGTCAATCACATCACTTGGTTTCTTTAGCGCTGGACTGAAGTCATTCACTCTTGCAGTGGAATCAAACACGCTACGGAATGAATTGCCCCACGTCTTATTTGGCAGGGTAAATATGTGTGATTCGCTATCGCTGTTGAGGACCACAAAGAGTCCTTGGTTATGTGTAGCTTCAATACTGAATGCCAGATAACGTAAAGAATTGTCTTGCCAATTATGGGCAGACATCTCTAGTCCATCCCGACCAAACCATGCCAAGTCTTTGCGCTTTGTACCTTGATCTAATTCACCAGTGAAGAATTGTTCTGCAGCATCGACCATATATGTGGACCGAATTCTCGCTAAAGCGGCGATAGTTTCGATCAGGTCCTCATTTTCTTCATCGTGATTCCAGCGATTCATCCATCCACCATCGAAATTTTCTGGAGCTGTGGGAGAGTGTTGAGGAGAAAGTGAATAAGCATTATTACAACCTGATTGGGAGCGCGAGGACTCATCACCCATCGCAATCATCGGTACTCCGGAGGAGAGCATCAACGTAGCCAAAATGGATTTTTTGAGTCGAGTACGTCTTGCATTGATGTCCTGATCTGCGGTATCTCCTTCAACCCCAACATTCCATGAGCGATTCGTGTCAGTGCCATCGCGATTGTCTTCGCCGTTCGCGTCGTTGTGCTTCTCGTTGTAGCTAACCAGGTCATGCATGGTGAAGCCATCATGTGCAGTCACAAAGTTGATTGAGGATGTCGGGCCACGGAAATAAAACACATCATGTGATCCTGCGACTCGACGAGCTAAATCAGAGACTCCGTTGCTGTGACCGCGTGCGCTGTCGCCGAGCCAGAACTGTCGTGTTGCGTCGCGATACGCGTCATTCCACTCTCGCCAAGGATGTGGAAAGTCTCCAAGTGCATAACCTGAGATATCCCATGGTTCTGCGATGAGCTTACGATCGCGCAAGATTGGATCAGCTGAAATTGCAGAGATGAGCGGCCCATATGTATCGATGCCTTGATCGCCCCGCGAAATCGCCGTCGTTAGATCGAAACGAAAACCATCAATTCCAATGATCTGGCTCCACCAATGTAGTGAGTCAACGATCATTCGAGTCACAAATGGCCGGCGTGAATCAATAGTGTTGCCACATCCCGTTACATCTTCATATTCATCGTCAACAGAGTGGCGGTAAAACGTCTTATTATCGAGACCTCTGAAAGAAAGCGTCGGACCTTGTCGACCTTCCTCGGCAGTATGGTTGTAGACGACATCCAGTAATACTTCGATGCCGGCGGCATGAAGAGCATCAACACTTTCCTGCAATTCTCTGATGGGATTATCTGTCGCAGCGTATTTTCGATGTGGGGCAGAGAAAGCTAATGGGTTGTAGCCCCAGTAATTCTCTCGGCCACGAGCATGAGTATGCATCTCGGTCACAAAGTGATGAATCGGCAGAAGTTCTAGAGCGGTGACTCCGAGTCGTTGCAGATGATTAATAGTCGAGGGGTGTCCGAGCGCTTTGTATGTCCCACGTTCGTGTGGCGGAATCTCTTCATTTGCTGCAGTCAAACCACGAACATGCGCCTCGTAGATAAACGTTCGCTTCCACGGAGTGTGCGGGCGATGGATGATGCGCGGCGAGTGAGAAGTGACAACTGATAACGGTACGAAACCCAAAGAGTTTCTCTCATCGCGAATATTGATGTCGCCATTTCCGACTGCGTCGAGCGCTTGGTGGCCAAAAATTTCCGGAGAGTATGACAATTCGCCATCAAGGAGATGTGCATAGGGATCAATAAGG
>Ga0255182_1001232_pt1 | contig 13753 bp, 17 predicted proteins | sample Atl_UVDOM_RepA_8_FD_188420 | JGI IMG/M metagenome (GOLD analysis project Ga0255182, IMG submission 188420) | Freshwater microbial communities from Altamaha River, Georgia, United States - Atl_UVDOM_RepA_8d | ecosystem: Environmental > Aquatic > Freshwater > River | place: USA: Georgia...
GAGTGGCAGCGTGCGCGCGAGCGACCAAGGCATTGTGGGTGAGGCGACCGTCGAGTTTCTCAGCCAGTTCAAAGTGGACATTGGCCTCGTGGGGGTGAGCGGCATTGAAGCGGACGGCACCTTGCGCGATTACGACTTTCGCGAAGTGAAGGTGACTCGGGCGTTGATGGCCCATGCGCGCGAAGTTTGGATGGCGGCCGACCACACCAAGTTCAATCGCCCCGCCATGGTCGAGCTCGGCCACCTGCAAGACTTGGATGTGTTTTTCACTGACCTCCCCCCGCCCGCCCCCTTCGCGCCCCTCCTGCAGCAAGCCGGGGTGGAATGCGTGGTGGCAGATTCCGACTGATCGATTGGAGTAACCCATGGCTTATTTGCTTGCCATTGACCAAGGCACCTCAAGCTCGCGCAGCATTGTGTTCACACCGGAGGGCCAAATGGTGGCCATGGCGCAGCAGGAGTTTGGCCAGATCTACCCCCAGCCCGGTTGGGTGGAGCACGACGCCATGGAGATCTGGTCGTCTCAACTCGCCACCGTGCAAGCGGCCCTCACGCAAGCGGGGCTGCACGCGCGCGAGATCACGGCCATTGGCATTACCAACCAGCGCGAGACCACGGTGGTGTGGGACCGCCGCACTGGGCGGCCCATCCACAACGCCATCGTCTGGCAAGACCGGCGCACCGAGCCCTTGTGTGTGGACTTGCGCGCGCGCGGCCTAGAGCCCGCCGTGGTCGAGAAAACAGGTCTGCGCATTGACGCCTACTTCTCCGCCACCAAGCTGCACTGGCTCTTGACCCACGTCCCGGGTGCCCGCGCCTTGGCCGAACAAGGGCACTTGGCCTTTGGCACGATTGACAGTTGGCTCATCTACCAACTCACGCGCGGTGAACGCCACGTGACCGATGTGAGCAATGCCTCGCGCACCCTGCTCTGGAACATCCGCACCCGCCGTTGGGACACCGACTTGCTGGCCGCGCTCGACATTCCGCCAAGCCTCATGCCCGAGGTGCTCGACTCCAGCGCCGACTTCGGTCGCACCCATGCCGACGTGCTCGGCGCCGCCGTTCCCATTGGCGGCGTAGCGGGCGACCAGCAAAGCGCCCTCTTTGGCCAAGCCTGTTTCAAGCCCGGGATGGCGAAGAACACCTACGGCACGGGCTGCTTCATGCTCATGCACACGGGCTCCCACTTGCCCGTGAGCGAGAACGGTCTGATCACCACCGCCGCAGCCCAACCCGCAGGCGCCCCGCAATACGCCATGGAAGGTAGCGTGTTCATTGGTGGCGCGGTCGTGCAGTGGCTGCGCGATGGCTTGCACGCCATTCAGGCCAGCAGCGAGGTGCAGGCCCTCGCGCAAAGCGTGCCCGACGCCGGCGGCGTGGTGTTCGTGCCCGCCTTCACGGGCCTTGGCGCGCCCTATTGGGACGCGCAAGCGCGCGGTACCCTCGCCGGTCTCACGCGCGGCACTTCCATGGCGCACATCGCGCGCGCGGCGTTGGAGAGCATCGCCTACCAAAGCACCGTGTTGCTCGAGAGCATGAACCGCGACGTCCAAGCCCACGGCGGCACCGCGGTGAGTGAGCTGCGTGTGGATGGCGGTGCCTGCGTGAACGATTTGCTCATGCAAATGCAAGCCGATTTGCTGGGTATTCCCGTCCTGCGCCCCAAAGTGACCGAAACCACCGCCCTAGGCGCCGCCTACCTCGCAGGCTTGCACGTCGGGGTGTACGCCAACCTCGACGACCTCGCCGCCCAGTGGCAAATCGAGCGACGCTTCCTGCCCACCCTCGCACGCGACCAAGCCGCCGAAAAAATGGCGGCCTGGGAACACGCCGTGCGGCAGGCGCGCGCGGGCTAAACGGCTACGCGAGGCTGTTACGGCACGCACGCGCGCCCTTTCAGCCATTCTCTTTTTTCGGCAATATTTGCCTGTCAATAGCCATGGGCGAGCCTCCATTTGCCCCTAAAATAGTACTATATTACACTTTCCTTGTTTTCGATTTCTTTTTTCGTTTTCAATTCATTTTTCAGACCGACGCGCAACAAAACCCTTCCAAGCTCTTAACCTACAGGTTAATATTGAAAGTCTTCGAAATCAAATCTGGCTGCATTCGTATCGGCGCTGTGGCAAAAGTAAAGCGTGGGCAAGATCACTGTCCTCTCTTAGAGGCACTTTCGAAATTGGAGACTGCGCAAGAGAGACACCGAGCTCGTTTGCTGGCCCTGATTGAACACGCCGCGAAGCATAGTCTTGGGGTGTTGTCCACCGAACAATGTCACCGCATCGATAGAAATGAAAACATCTACGAGTTCATCGCAGGTCCACTCAGAGTCCCCTTTTTTAAACTGGACAGTGGAAAAGTGGTTCTATGCACCCATGTTTTTCTGAAGAAGTCGCAAAAAACACCCCGCAGGGAGGTTCAAACAGCCATCCGACAGAAGAAGTTATACGAAGCCGCCAGCTCAGTGGAGTGGAAGGAGTGAACCCATGAACAGTTTTAAATCCCTTTACGAAAAAGAATACCAATCGCCCGTTTTTCTGAGCGAACAACTCAAGCTCCGCTTTTTATCCGAAGTCAAAAGAAAAATGGATGAGCAGGGCGTGACAAAGTCAGAGCTGGCGAGACGCATCCATGCAAGCCCTGCCTACATCAGCAAACTTTTTCGTGGCCCAACGAATATCTCAGCTGAGACGATGGCCAAACTCGCCCATGCCCTCGACGCCAATGTACACATTCACCTCGCAAACAAAGATGCCAATGTGCGCTGGTTTGATATTTGGCAAAACAACTCACCCGCGCCGCTCTCTCATGCACGGGGTTGGTCCAATGCATTTTTTGAAATCGTGAAAGAAAGTCCCATGCATGTCGAAAATCATGCCGCTTCAGCTTAAAGATCTTGTTTTTCCGACGCTTTCGGTTGACGCCGTTCCCATGGCTGCAAGTGCGTATTCCACACTCAAGAATCCTAAGGAGATCGACCTCGAAGCGATCGACATTGGATTTCTTTATGCGCACGATGAGGGTGCCCCCCAAGTCACGGCAGGCATGATCATTCGCACCAAAGAGGCGGGGCCAGGTGAGGGCGCACCTTATCAAATCACCATCAAAGCTTTCGCCGAATTCGGTGTCTGGATGCCCGAGGCCAATGACCCCAACGCACTGCGCATGCGACGCTATGCTGCCGCAACGACCTTGATGGGCGCTATCCGAGAGCAAATCGCCACGATCACGGCACGCGGCCCTTGGGGTACTGCATGGCTACCCCTGGTCAACGTGGAAATGATTGCAGCCACGCCCGAGCCCAACGTGACGCAACCAACCCAGCCTGTCCGCAAAGCAGCGGTGCGTCGCCAAAAAACCAAATAGCAGGGGGAATGGCGGCCTGGGTACATGCCGTGCGGCTGGCGCGCGCGGTCTAGGTCATCAGCCCCTGCCGCCTTGTTCCATGCTTGTCAGGGGCTGTGCTGAAGCATCTGTTTTCATTTTGGGCTTCGCACTCGTCGTCCGTAGCCCATCAATGTGCTCTTTCAAACCTGCTGGAATTGCTTGCCACATGGGGTCGAGGATGAAATCGACTCCCCCTCGCCGCGCCAATTTTGCAGCGGGCACAAAGTCTGCGTCACCCGCAATGAGAACGATTTGATCGACCTGTTTTTTCAGAACTAGCGAAGAAATATCGATGCCATTCCTCCTATCGAATAATCGACACTCTTTTGGGTGATGGGGTTGTGAAGTTTTTTGTCCAATGGTGGACAGTCATAAAAGAAAATACGATACAAATCACGCCGACGTCTGGGTTCTTTTCGAGGTGCTGGCTCCATCAAATGCGCCATGGCACACCCAAACGCGAATTCGGCAGCCCTTGAGGCGTTGTAGGCGTTATCCGGTTCGATGCTCCTAAATCGTTTCACGAAAAAAGCGCCATCGGTCAGAATTGCCGTTGGCATTTGTCCTCCAGTGCGCACGATTGAAACAAAAACGCCCTAGGGATCGGCTCGTCCAGGATGATCGGACGGCTTACTGCCTAGGGCGGGATTCATTTGTTGCACGAACTCTTGGAAGGATTTGGCGCGACTGGCGGGGATCGAACCCACGACCCTTGGCTTCGGAGGCCAATACTCTATCCACTGAGCTACAGTCGCACGCCTGAAAGCCTATTGTAGGGGGAGAAGTTAAGATATCGGCTTTGCCTCATTCCAGACAGGATTTACCCATGCGTCTTCTCCTTGCCCTCTCTTTTGCCTCACTTGGCCTGGTGGCCTGTGGCAACGCTAACAATGCGTCCATGGACGCGCAAGCGGTCGCCAGCCGCATTCAGAAAGTTGGCTCGGTCCAGCTGCAATCTGCCGGTGGCGGTGAGCTGCGTTCGGGTGAACAGGTCTATCAGGCCCAGTGCGGTGCCTGCCACGGTTCCGGGGCATTGGGTGCGCCCAAGCTGGGTGACAACGCGGCCTGGGGTGCGCGCATTGGCAAAGGCTATGACGCGCTCCTGGTCTCCGCACTCAAGGGCAAGGGCAGCATGGCGGCTCAGGGCGGCGGTGCCTTCAGCGACCTCGAAATCGGTCGTGCAGTGGTCCACATGGCCAACAAATCCGGTGGCAACCTGGCTGAACCTAAGAAATAAGTCCGCCCTGACTCGGTTTCAACCGGCCCAAGAGGCCGGTTTTTCATGCCTTTGAGCTTGGGGCACCCTGTCCCAAAGGCTATGGGCGCCCCAACTGACCGGCTACACCGCTCAGTGATTTGGTTGGCGCAGCAGCCCGTCCTGTTGTCCTTTGCTCGCCAGCGGGCTTTTGACAAAGCCAAAGCGCTGCGGCAGCTCGTCGCTTTGCACGGTCTCGGGCTGCCAGCGGCCAGCCTCGATCGCCTCGGCGGCGGCGAGCATGTCTTGGCTGTGTACCAAGCCCAGGCCTTGGGCGGTTTGCAAGTAGAGGCGCCCTTCTTCGTCTAACCAGCTCGCACTCACCAGGGCGGGCTCACCGGTGTGGCTGAGCACTTGGCCATCGGGTTGCAAGCGCCAGATCCAGGGGGTGATCAACAATTCCACGTACACGCGCTGGGGTCCGTTTTGGAAGTACCAGCGCCCGCTGGCATCGCAGGCATAGTTGCGGCCGATGAAGGCGATGAGTTTGTCGTGCTGCAAACGGGAGCCGCGGCTGTGGGCGAAGTCGCCCAGGGCTTGGGTGCGGTCGTCTCGCATATACCAATCGCCCCGCGCGTCGAGCCCCAACCAACCGTAGCAATCGGGCACATTGGGCCACTTGGCCATGGCTTGTCTGACGAGATCATCCATGTGCGCCTCCAGTTTGGTCAAGCCAGTCCAAGATGTCTTGTGGCAAGCCCAAGACTTGACCGGGAAATGGCCCCTGCGCAAAACCCACATGGCCACCCCAGTCGGGTTGCCAGCATACGGTTCGCGGGCCCACTTCGTAGGCTTGGGGCAGGCTAGAGGCCGGGATGAAAGGGTCATTGCGCGCGTTGAGGAGCAAGGCGGGCAGTTGGATTTGGGGCAACAGGGGTTTGGCTGAGGCGCGGGTCCAGTAATCTTCAACCCCCCGGTAGCCATGCACAGGCGCGGTGAAGGCGTCGTCAAACTCCCACAGGTCGCGTGCGGCCAGCGCGCGGGGGAGGTCGAACAGTTCAGGGAACTGTTCCCACTTTTGGCGCGCTTTGCGTTTCATGGTTTGCAGAAACATGGGGGTGTAGACCCTGAGGTTAAAGCCCTGCCCTAATTGTCGTCCACTGGCGAGCAAATCCAATGGGGCGCATATCGAGGCTACGGCACGCACGCGCTGTGAGGCAGCCGCGCCTTGCTCCCCCGCCCAGCGCATGAGGGCATTGCCGCCGAGTGACACGCCAACCGCGTAGCGTGGACCCACCACCCGCAGGCCGACTTGTTGCAGCAAGAATTCAATTTCCGCGCTGTCGCCCGAGTGGTAGGCGCGGGGTGCGAGGTTGATCTCGCCACTGCAGCCGCGAAAGTGCGGCAAAGCCAAGCGCCAGCCCCGCGCCCGGGCCACGCACGCAAATGCGCGGGCGTAGTGGCTGTGGCGTGAGCCTTCGAGGCCATGAAAGAGCACCACGGTGGGCGCATCGGGCTTGGGCGCATCGACCCAATCGACATCCACAAAATCGGCGTCCGGAGTGTTCCATCGCTCACGGCGCCAGGCCACGGGCGGTCCGTCCTCCGCGCGTGCGACGCGCGCAGCCCAAATGGTTTGCAAGTGGCCCCCTGGCAGCCACGCGGGCGCTTGTCCTCGCATCAGTGAATTTGCGTGGGTGCGGCTAAGGAGGCGAGGGGGTCCACATCGGGCAGCGCATCCGGCACGCCGGGGCTGGCGTGGTGCGCGACCAGGCGCCAGCCCTGCGGTGTGCGTTGGTAGACGTTGGTCGCATAGGCGAAGGCGAGTTTGGGGCCCTGTTCGGTCTCCACTTGCACTTCCTCGATCACGCTGTGAACCGCGCTGGTGAGGGAGGTGATCTTGCGCACCTCGCGCACGGTCAGGGGAATGGCGCCCTGCGCGAAGATGGCCTCAAACGACGCGCGTATGGCGCCCAAGCCCAAGAGTCGCTCACCACTGCCGGGATGCAAGCAGACCACTTCGTCTTCGTCGGCCCAACAGGCCATGAGTTGTTCGAGGTCGCCGTTGCGCATGGCCTCGTAGAAAGCGGCTTCGACGCGGTCGGGGTCTCCCCCGAGGGTCAGGGCATGGGTACTCTTGGGCATATCTGAATTGTCGCCGAAGCAAAAAAAACAGGCCACAAGGGCCTGTTTTCGATGGCGGCTAGACCCACAGGCCCAAACCCCTTTTACTTTTTGGCGCGGTAGCGACGCAGCGCGGAGAGTTCGGCTGCCAAAACAGCCAACTCCGAACGCGCACGTGCGAGGTCAACTTCACTCTTGGCGTTGCGCAGGGCCTCTTCCGCGGCCTGACGGGCGCGGTTGGCTTTTTCCTCATCGAGGTCTTTGCCGCGCACGGCCGTGTCGGAGAGAACGGTCACGCAGTCGGGCTGGATCTCCAAGATGCCGCCCGCCACAAACACGAACTCCTCGCCACCATCGGCCAGCTGAATGCGCACCGAGCCGGGGCGGATGCGCGTGATCAGCGGCGTGTGGCGTGGGTAGACGCCGAGCTCGCCAACCTCACCGGGCAAAGCCACAAAGGTTGCCTTGCCCGAGAAGATCGACGCTTCCGCGCTGACCACATCGACTTGCATGGTGGAGGTGCTCATAAACCCTCTTAGAGTTTCTTGGCTTTTTCGATCGCTTCGTCGATGGTGCCGACCATGTAGAAGGCCTGCTCGGGCAGGTGGTCACATTCGCCATTGACGATCATCTTGAAGCCACGGATGGTTTCGGCCAGCGAGACGTACTTGCCTGCGGTACCCGTGAACACTTCGGCCACGTGGAACGGCTGGGAGAGGAAACGCTGAATCTTACGAGCGCGCGCCACGACGAGTTTGTCTTCAGGTGCGAGTTCGTCCATGCCCAGAATCGCGATGATGTCACGCAGTTCCTTGTAGCGCTGGAGCGTGCCCTGCACCGCACGGGCGGTGTGGTAGTGCTCCTCGCCCACCACGTGGGGGTCGAGCTGGCGGCTGGTGGAGTCGAGCGGATCCACGGCGGGGTAGATACCGAGCGCAGCGATGTCACGCGACAACACCACGGTCGAGTCCAAGTGGGCGAAGGTGGTGGCGGGGGAAGGATCGGTCAAGTCATCGGCAGGCACGTAAACGGCCTGGATGGAGGTGATCGAGCCCACTTTGGTGGAAGTGATCCGCTCTTGCAGACGACCCATTTCTTCGGCCAGTGTCGGCTGGTAGCCCACGGCAGAAGGCATACGACCCAAGAGCGCGGACACTTCGGTACCGGCCAAGGTGTAGCGGTAGATGTTGTCCACGAAGAAGAGCACGTCACGGCCTTCGTCACGGAAGGATTCCGCAATGGTCAGACCGGTCAAAGCCACGCGCAGACGGTTGCCTGGGGGCTCGTTCATCTGACCGTAAACCATGGCCACTTTGGATTCGCCGAGGTTGTCCGAGACCACCACGTTGGATTCCATCATCTCGTGGTAGAAGTCGTTGCCCTCACGGGTACGCTCACCCACGCCGGCGAACACGGACAGACCCGAGTGCGCCTTGGCGATGTTGTTGATGAGTTCCATCATGTTCACCGTCTTGCCCACACCGGCGCCGCCGAAGAGACCCACCTTACCGCCTTTGGCGAAGGGGCAGACCAAGTCGATCACCTTGATGCCGGTCTCTAGCAACTCTTGCGAGGGCGAGAGCTCGTCATAGGCCGGGGCCTTGCGGTGAATGGAAGCAGTTTGGGTCATGTCGACCGGGCCACGCTCGTCGATGGGGTTGCCCAACACGTCCATGATGCGGCCGAGGGTGGCTTTACCCACGGGCACGGTGATGGCCGCGCCGGTGTTGGTGACCATGAGGCCACGACGCAGACCGTCGGACGAACCGAGGGCAATGGTACGCACCACGCCGTCGCCGAGCTGCTGTTGCACCTCGAGGGTCAGCGCAGAGCCTTCGAGTTTGAGCGCGTCATACACCTTGGGCATCTGGTCGCGGGGGAACTCGACGTCCACCACGGCGCCGATACATTGAACAATTTTGCCTTGAGCCATTTTTTGCTCCATTTATAAAAATCAGACCGCAGCCGCGCCGGCAACGATTTCGGACAATTCCTTGGTAATCGCTGCTTGACGCGTCTTGTTGTAGACGAGTTTGAGTTCGTTGATGACGTTGCCCGCGTTGTCGGTGGCGGCCTTCATGGCCACCATGCGCGCCGATTGCTCGGACGCCATGCTCTCGGCTACCGATTGGTAGACCAAAGCTTCGACATAGCGCAACAGCAACTCGTCAATGACCTGGTTGGCGTCGGGCTCGTAGATGTAATCCCACGAGCCACGCTGATGCTTGCCGTTGAGGACATCGTCCGACAGCGGCAACAGCGTCTCGACCACCGGCTCCTGCTTCATGGTGTTGAGGAACTTGGTGTAGCAGAGGTAGATCGCGTTGATCCGGCCTTCCACATACGCATCCAACAACACCTTGACCGGCCCGATGAGCTTCTCGAGGTGCGGGGTGTCCCCCAACTGCACGGATTGCGCAACCACTTGCACACCCGCACGGTTGAGAAAGCCCAACGCCTTGTTGCCCACGGCCACAGCTTCGACGCCGTGACCTTCATCCTTGAGTTGGCGCACTTTCTGGGTGAAGGCGCGCAACACGTTGGTGTTGAGACCGCCACACAGGCCCTTGTCCGTTGTCACCACAATGAATCCCGCTTTTTTGGCGTCATTGGGTTGCGTGAAGGGGTGCACGTACTCTGGATTGGCTTTGCCCAGGTTGGCGGCCACGCGGCGGATCTTCTCGCCATAAGGGCGAGCCGCTTGCATGCGCTCCTGCGCTTTGCGCATTTTGGACGCGGCGACCATTTCCATGGCTTTGGTGATCTTCTTGGTGTTTTCCACCGATTTGATCTTGCCGCGTATTTCCTTTCCTGCTGCCATGAATGGCTCCTCTCGTTCAGGAAGGGGTTAGGCGAAGGTTTTCTTGAACGCGGCGATGGCTGCGCTCAGTTCTTCTTCGGCCGCCTTGTCCATGGCCTTCTCGCTCTCGAGCTTGGTCAGGAGGGCGCTGTGCTTGTCCTTGAGGTAGGCAAAGAGCTCTTGCTCGAAGCTCAGCACGCGGCTGACATCGATATCGTCCAAGAAGCCCTTGTTCACGGCAAAGAGCGTGGCGGCCATCAAGCTGATGGGCAGCGGGCTGTACTGCGGCTGCTTGAGCAATTCGGTCACGCGGGCACCACGGTCGAGTTGCTTGCGGGTGGCCTCGTCGAGGTCAGAGGCAAACTGCGCAAACGCAGCGAGTTCACGGTACTGAGCCAAGTCGGTACGAATACCACCGGAGAGGTTCTTGATCAGCTTGGTTTGCGCTGCACCACCCACGCGCGAGACGGAAATACCGGCGTTAATCGCGGGACGGATACCGGCGTTGAAGAGGCTGGTTTCCAAGAAGATCTGACCGTCGGTAATCGAAATCACGTTGGTCGGCACGAAGGCGGAAACGTCACCGGCTTGGGTTTCAATGATCGGCAACGCGGTGAGCGAGCCAGTCTTACCCTTGACTTCGCCCTTGGTGAACTCTTCCACGTATTCGGCGTTGACACGCGCGGCGCGCTCAAGCAGACGGCTGTGGAGATAGAACACGTCGCCGGGGAAAGCTTCACGTCCGGGGGGACGACGCAGCAAGAGCGAAACCTGACGGTACGCCACGGCTTGCTTGGAGAGGTCGTCATAAATGATGAGGGCGTCTTGGCCGCGATCGCGGAAGTACTCACCCATCGTGCAGCCCGAGTAGGCCGAGACGTATTGCATGGCAGCGGACTCGGAGGCCGAAGCGGCCACCACAATGGTGTAGTCCATCGCGCCGGCTTGCTCCAGAGCACGCACAACGTTCTTGATGGACGAGGCCTTCTGACCGATGGCCACGTACACGCAGACCATGTTCTGGCCTTTTTGGTTGATGATGGTGTCCACCGCAACTGCGGTCTTGCCGGTCTGGCGGTCACCAATGATCAATTCACGCTGGCCACGGCCAATCGGCACCATGGAGTCGATCGACTTCAAGCCGGTTTGCATCGGCTGGCTCACGGATTGACGGGCAATCACGCCCGGCGCGACTTTTTCAATCACGTCGGTGAGCTTGGCGTTGATCGGGCCTTTGCCATCGATGGGGTGACCCAAGGCGTTGACCACGCGGCCAATGAGTTCGGGGCCCACGGGCACTTCCAAAATGCGGCCCGTGCACTTGACGGTGTCGCCTTCGGAGATGTGCTCGTACTCACCCAAAATCACGGCACCGACGGAGTCGCGCTCGAGGTTGAGGGCGAGGCCGAAGGTGTTGTTCGGGAATTCCAGCATTTCGCCCTGCATCACGTCGGACAAGCCGTGGATGCGCACGATGCCGTCGGTCACCGAGATCACGGTGCCCTGGTTGCGGACATCGGCACTGGTGCCAAGGCCCTCGATGCGGCTCTTGATGAGCTCGGAAATTTCTGCGGGATTGAGTTGCATGACTCTTTCCTTCTTTCTTGGATGGGCTGGCGGCTTTAGGCCGTCAGCGCGACTTTCATTTGTTCCAGACGGGACTTGACCGAAGTGTCGAGCACTTCGTCGCCCACCACGACGCGAATTCCGCCAATCAACTCGGGTTCGAGTTCAACCTTGAGGTTGAGCTTGCGGCCAAAACGCTTGGAGAGCACTTCGCCAATTTGCGACAGCTGTGCTGCGTCAATTGGGAAGGGGCTCTGTACCGTGGCGTCAGACGATCCGCCGAGCGCGTTGACATGGGCACGAAACTGAACCGCCACCTCGGCGAGGGCGCCCAGACGGCCGTTCTCGACAACCGTCTTGAGGAAGTTTTGCGCCACAGGCGAGGGAGCCTGCAACTTCGCCACGCCCCCGATGAGCTGGAGCACCTGCTCCTCGGTCACCTTGGGGTTGTCGGCAAATTGCTGCAGCTGCGGCTGGGTGGCAATGGCAGCCAGCTCGTCGAGCCAATCCGCCGTGGCCGTGCGTTTGTCTGCCGGGGAGGCTTTGAACAACGCGTCGGCGTAGGGGCGGGCAATGGTGGCAAGTTCAGCCATGTCGTCCTCTTACAGCTCGGTTTTGAGACGGCCCAGCAAATCGGCATGCACGCTGGCATTGACCTCTTTGCGGAGGATTTGCTCGGCACCCTTGACGGCCAGGGCGGCGACCTGCTCACGCAGTTGCTCACGCGCCTTAACGATCTCTTGCTCGGCCTCGGCACGGGCATTCGCGATGATGCGAGCGGCCTCTTCGGATGCACGCGCTTTGGCTTCGTCGATCATGTGCTGAGCACGGCGTTCGGCATCGGCCAAGAGCGTGGTGGATTCGCTGCGCGTCTGTTCGAGGCGCAACTCCACTTCCCGGTGCGCATTGGCGAGCTCGATTTTGGCGTGCTCAGCCGCGGCCAGGCCGTGGGCGACTTTTTCTGCTCGTTCGTCCAGAGCCTGAGCGATGGGTGGCCACACGAATTTCATCGTGAACCACACCAGGATCGCAAAGACGATGGCCTGGACAAACAGGGTTGCGTTGATACTCACGGCAACACCTTTCTAGTGGGTTGCGGGATTACTTCAGAACGAAGGGGTTCGCGAAGGCGAACATCATGGCAATACCAACACCGATCAGGAAGGCGGCGTCGATCAGACCGGCCAGCAGGAACATCTTTGTCTGCAGCTCGTTCATCAGCTCAGGCTGACGAGCGGCGGACTCGAGGTATTTGCTGCCCATGATGCCAATACCGATACAGGCACCAATCGCGCCGAGACCGATGATGATGCCAGCGGCGAGTGCAACATAACCGAGAACGTGTTCCATTTTTTGCTCCTATGAATGGATGGGTGAGAAAAGTTGAAAGAAAAAATCAGTGGGCGTCGTGCGCCTGGCCGACGTACACCAGGGTCAGCATCATGAAGATGAAGGCCTGCAATGTGATGATCAGAATGTGGAAGATGGCCCAGATGGTGCCCGCGATGATGTGACCCACCGGCAGCAAAATGCCGGGCAAGGTCATGGCGGCGGCGCCGCCCATGAGCGCGATGAGCATGAACACGAGTTCGCCCGCGTACATGTTGCCAAAGAGTCGCATGCCGTGCGAAACCGTCTTGGCGGCGAATTCAATCAGCTGCATGACGAAGTTGATGGGCCACAACAGGGGGTGAGCACCAAACGGGGCGCAGAAGAGTTCGTGCACCCAGCCGCCCACGCCTTTGATCTTGAGGTTATAGAAAATGCACACCAGCAGCACCGCACCGGAGAGACCGAGGGTGGTGGAGAGATCGGCCGTGGGCACCACACGCATGTAGGCGTGGTGCGGGTCGTGGCCTTGCATTTCGTAGATGGCGCTCCAAATCGCGGGCAGCAAATCGACGGGCAGCAAATCCATGGCGTTCATCAGGAAGATCCAGACGAACACGGTCAGCGCGAGGGGCGCCACGAGCTTGCGGCTCTCCGCGTTGTGAATGATGCCTTTGGCTTGGGTGTCGACCATCTCGACCAAAATTTCCACCGCCGCCTGGAAGCGCCCTGGCTTGCCAGAAGTCACATTGCGCGCAGCCGACCACAGCAAGAGGGTGCCCACCACGCCCAAGAGGACGGACCAAAAAATGGAGTCCAGGTTATAGACAGAGAAATCGATGATGCCCGACATCTCTTTGTTCTGGAGATGCGTGAGGTGGTGAACGATGTATTCACCGGCGTTGGGAGCATTTTCAGCAGCCATTTATTTTTTCTCTCGTTCGTTTGCCTGTTGAGGATAGAACACCCGGCCCATGCCAAGCGCCACCCAATAAACTTTCATCGTCACCACCAGCCCTGCCAGCAAGGCTGGCCAGTGAACTTCGTCAAGCCATCTGGAGGCCATCACCAAGCCCAACACCGTGAGCCCGATTTTGATTAATTCTCCAACAAAAAACCCAAAAACCGCACTCAAAATGGGGACTCCTTGCATTTGTCGGTTCAAAACAACCGCAAACAGCCCCGCTGGCAACACCACTGTGGCAACACCGTAGAGGGCAGACCCAGCACTTGAAAGCCCCCATATCGCCCCAATCACCAGTGCAAGCAGGCCACCGACCAGCACTTGCACCCCGATGACGCGGCGCATGGAGAGCAGGGGTTGTGACTCGCGCCACTGACGCACCTGT
>Ga0255182_1001234_pt1 | contig 13721 bp, 13 predicted proteins | sample Atl_UVDOM_RepA_8_FD_188420 | JGI IMG/M metagenome (GOLD analysis project Ga0255182, IMG submission 188420) | Freshwater microbial communities from Altamaha River, Georgia, United States - Atl_UVDOM_RepA_8d | ecosystem: Environmental > Aquatic > Freshwater > River | place: USA: Georgia...
ATTGGATTCCAACATAAAGCAATTTTAATATTTTAATAACATTATTTAAAAAATGCTAATAGTTTAAATTTGTTCTACACAATTGTCATATTGAATATTTTGATTTTATTTTATATAAGGCGGTACACTTTGATTAAAAAATGCTAGCCTAAAATTCAATTTTGCTTTATTCATCACATGATTAATTTTCAAAACAATTCACTTTTAAAAAGATAAAAATATCTGTATTTCCAAAATTAATAATGACTCCCAGGATAAAAATTTCTACCATTGTTTATTTACAGAAACCCTACATAGTTTTTTTTTGATTTGAAATTTTTCTACATCTTAAGTCCTTTGATGTTTTTGTAGTTTACGCTATTAACTGTTGAAAAACTGATTTAAATTAATTTGATTTATAGCGTGATAATAAAAATTTTAAGCTGACAATTATCTTTTTTGAGTTTCGAACTACTACTTAATATTTTTTAAGGACATTTGCCACGTATCTGATTTCATCTTCTGTGTGGCCAAAGGAGATGGGAAGGCTAAGTGTCGTTGCATGAATTTCCCTTGCAATAGGATAATCTCCTTGCACAAAGCTCGCGAGCGCCTCCTGATCACTTGGTGCCACGGGATAATGAATTTCAGTACGTACTCCATGGGCTAAAAGATATTCTCTTAGGTGGTCCCTTTCTGGATGTCGTATATTGAAAATATGATAAACGTCATAATACCCTTCTTCTACTCTAGGTAGTATAAAATCACTGTAAATCAAATCATTAAAATAAATTTCAGCTAACTTTCTTTTATGGTTATTAATCTGTTCCAGGAAAGGCAACTTTACGTTTAAAACTGCAGCTTGTAGCTCATCTAAACGGGAATTGTATCCGGGTAGAATATTATGATATTTTATTTTGGAGCCGTAATTGCGCAATGTCCTAACCCTATCGGCCAGAACTTCGTCATTAGTTATCAAAGCACCTGCGTCGCCCATTGCACCAAGGTTTTTTGTGGGATAAAAGCTAAATGCAGCAACATCTCCTAAAATTCCTGTTTTCGTACTTTTGTAGTAAGCACCGTGCGATTGTGCGCAATCTTCTATTATTTTCAAGCCATATTTTTCTGCAATTTGCCAAATTGGCGCCATGTTGCATGATTTTCCATATAAATGAACCACCATAATGGCTTTTGTACCAGGGGTAACGGCTGCTTCGATTTTTGTAGGATCAATATTATATGTTTGAATATCTGGTTCAACCAGGACAGGCCTCAAACCAGCGTGGAGTATACTGAGTATAGTGGCAATATAGGTATTTGAAGGAACGATTACGTCACTTCCGGGAGGGAAATCCAAGGCTTTCAGTGCAAGAAAAAGAGCATCCAGGCCAGAGGCTAAACCGATACAATAATTTGCTCCAATGTATTTGGAGAATGATTCCTCAAAGTTTATAACTTCCGTACCCAGAATATACCGGCCACTCTGTAATACTCTTCCGATTGCAGCGGGGATCGCCTGCTCAAATGGGGCATTTACTCTTTTTAAATCTTCGTAAGGAATCATCTTCATTCGTAGGGTTCATATATGTAATCAAGGGCATCATAATATTCTGAGGCCAAAACCATCAGTATGGCATCCGGCGTGAATGCAAACATTTTGTGCCAATCTTCCGGTTGCAATATCAGGGCCTTAGAAGGCATATCAAGGTTAAAAACCGCCTCCTCCTTGCTATTATTATTGTATATCTTACATGACCCCCTGAGGCAAATAGCCGCCTGAATTGTTTTACGGTGCCGATGTTTACCTCTTTCCGATGCATCTACGCCGTAGATGTAAAATATGCGCTTTATTTCAAATGGAATTACCTTTTCAATAACCGTTAAATTTCCTCGTTTATCTGTATGGGTTTTTAAATCAACTATGTAAGCCATGTATTTTCTTCGGTAAGGATTTAATTTTAGAATATAATCCGGCTATATTTTTTAGTCGAATCGGTATGAGTAAGGATTTATACAGATACAGCTCTGGCTCACCATACAACAAGAGGCGTACAACCTTATTCCACGTATAACTCGAGTGATAACGAATAGGCCTGTCTGACAAATGCCCGATTTTTATTGCATAGCCTCTAACAATATGAATATATGGCGCGTAGATATACCTAAAGAGTTCTGGATATTTAGGTACATGATAAGTCAAAAGACCCGAATTAATTATCCTGGATCTTACAAAACGTAACTGATGGAAGTGATAAAAAATAAGCTTTGATCCATCTGCAAAGAGTTCGCCTTTTCTTAATTCAACCCGTACATCTGCAATATTCCAGGGGGCCAGACCTGCGCCATGATCGGTAACTTCCACAATTTTTTCACCAAAATTGTCTTTCCAACCATCCAGGTATTTTTGATCAGCAAAACGGCTACCCTCCAAATAGTCATAACACCACTCTAAACAATCCACTTTCCATTTCTCAAGACATGCAATACCAACTTTATCATTTTTAAATACCTGAAAACTCACATTGTACAATCCATTTTTAACCAAATGTAAATTTTGTTTTGAAAATCTATGCGGTGTAATCAAAACAGATGCAAACTCCATTGTTTCCAATAATACTGATGGATCTGAAAAGAAATATAAATCAGCGTCCATTGTAGTAATTACTGAAATATCGGGAAATCTATCCAGTAAAAAAAGAGGCCAACACGGACTAAGCGTGAAAATATATTCTGCCCAATTTCGGTTTGCTTTTGCCAAAACTAATTCAGGGAAATGATTTTCTACCTCCGCAAGAGGTATTGCTATGGTATCAGCCTGTTGCTCTTCTTGAAAGAAATCGAAAGTCCTTTCATCTAAACAAAGAACATATAAACAAAAAGAAACTTTTTGAGCCCTTAAGGAATGCCGAAGTGCAAGCCCCCTCGATAGGTAGTTTTGATCAAAAAGAGTACCGAAGTGGTGCATTACGCATTATCCTTTTTTATTAAAAGCATTCCTTCCCAACTAACCTTATTCCCATCTTCCAGCTTGCAAGGGTTATCGGCAAAGCTTAGAAAATCCAGTTTAACTTCATAGTTTTTATACCCACAAACTTTCAAAATGTTTTCTTTATTAAAAAACCACGCAGGATAAACCGCTTCATAGATTGCAGGCGGAACATACTGTAGTGTGAGCCTGTCTTCTCCTTGTTCTAAAAATGCTGTTCTGTCAAACAACACATATTCAAATCCAAAATCTAACAACTTGTGCAGCCAAGCATAAGGAGCTGGTAGATACTGTAATACACTTGAAAGAAGCAAAACCTTTACACCGTTACTTTCTTTGAGCACTTCCTCTACGGTATAAAAAAATTGAAGCCTTCCATCTTCGATTTCTTTCCGGCCGCAGGTGACAAAATGCTCCTGCTCTACCACACTCCAGCTCCAATTTTTAAGCCCATCCAAAAAAGTGCGGCACGAAAAATACGTGCTTCCAAGGGACCCACCAAAATCAATTACATGTAAAGTATCCCCATGCCGAGTGGAAATTTGCAGCAAAAGTGCAATTAATGGCCACGGATACTGCGGTTTCTCAAACACGACAGAATCTCGTTCGTAAGCAGCCTCCCCAGTTTTGACTTTTAAGACCGATGCACGTACTTTTTCTAAAATCTGTGGCTTACTATATCCATCAGCAGATTGCATTGCTGCTTCCCACGAGGTATAGTCTCCAGAGTATGTCAAATTATTATGTTTATCAATATAGTTTTTGGGATTATTAAATCGCTTTAGCATAAGGAACATAATAGGAGGGAGCAGATATTTGATAAGATTTTTAGTGTTTGATTTTTGAATTAACATAAAAATAAAATTCTAATAATATAAGTTGTCAATAATCAGAAAAATCATTAAGCACCTTCTTTTCAAAGATATTGAGAAGCGAATCTAAATTCAGATTATATATTTTGGCACGTGAATTTTCTTTAATTCTTCGATATATACCCCACATGGTGGCGTAAGATTGAAATTCATATTGCAAATCTACGTAACTCCATTCATCATAGCCGCTCTTAACTAATTCACTCTCTTCTTCCTTATAAAAATGATTTGAACATCCGAAGTTTAATATTTGGTTATGATCTACTCCTAATAAATAAATTGTAGAAAATCCAAGATAATCTGCTAAATACAGAGCGATGTGAACAACAGTGTTATATCTTGGTATTTTTCGAACAAAATCTATCGGATAATCGCCATTACCACTTTGATATCTATACACTGAATTTTCAGTAAATATTTTTTTCGCTAACGTAAAATCATTAGCTGAAACCAAAATCTTTGTACTTGCATTGGATTTAGCTTTACAATCGCTAAACCATGCGTTATATTGATCAATGGTTATAGGATTATGTCTCTCGGCAAAAACATGAAAAACTGGATTTATTATCTCGAAATGTGGATGAACAAAAGAATTACTGACGGAGATACATTTTTTACCGTAAATTTTGGACAAATCGAAATTATTCAAGGAAGGGCCACAAGAAATTATATAGCAAGTTTCTCCAATGAACATCTCCTTTAAGCTTGAATTTTCTTCAAACTTATAAGTACTTTGATTTTTAAAAGATCGCATCAGCTTAATAATACCAGGTGGAATCAGCCATTCCTTAAGCGCGTTTCTAATAATTTTCATTCGCAAACACAATTATTTTTTTTGATAATATAATTAGCAAATTCTCTTACCACTCCAGCTCCTCCGTCCTTACTCAAAATTAAGATATTAGGAAGTTGCTTAATTTCCTCCTCTGCATCATTAGGACAAGCTGCCAATCCAACACTTAAAAGAGCATTTATACAATTTATGTCATCACCTATATAAGAAACTTCTGCTACTTGAATTTTTTCGGAATCACATATTTTCTTAATAGCCTCAAGCTTTTCAATTCCTGTAACACCCTGTACAATATAATCTAATTTTAATTTTAAACCTCGCCTACTAACTATATCTGTTTTTTCAGATGTAACAATAGCTGTCTTAATACCCGTACTCTTTAATAATTCGAAAGCCTTACCATCTCGGGTATTGAATTTCTTCAATTCATCGCCCTTCTCTGAATAATACATTCCTGAGTCTGTAAGTACCCCATCTACGTCCGAAACAAATAATTTTATTTTTGACTTTTGTTGCTTTTTTAAAACAAATTCTTGCATAATTTTCTCTCCAATCAACCAATCTAAAGGTTCATCAAGCTCATACATAGTATGCTCAGGCATTTCATATATACAAATTGGCTCTGAAATTCGACATTCAGATGCCATAATCTTGTTAACTGTACTAATATATATTGCACCATTTTCTAAATGGACTCCCTTGAATTCCTGTCTCCTAGGACGGACCTTTATATCGTAGTTTAATGCTCTATCATTGTTCCAAATAAATCTTTTAAAAACAGTACAACTTAATAGACCATTACAATTATTATTTACAAAAAGATCTATGGCATTATCAAAATCACTTGCCAGTGTAAAAGGTGAAGTTGCCTGAACGAGTAAGAAAATATCGTTTTGTTTGGCAATTGAATCTGGATGTCTTAAATATTCTAAAATAACACTTTCAGTTGAAGAACTATCCTTAGCATTTTCCAGCTTTCGGTTATAAACAATAATTTTATTAAACTTAAATGACAAAGCTACTTTTTCAATATCAAATGAATCTGTTGCCAAAACAATTGAGTCAACTTCTTTACTCTCTTGGAGACCTTTTAATACCCAGAAAATCAAAGGTTGCCCACAAAAAGATTTGATATTTTTTAAATGAATAGATTTACTTCCTCCGCGTGCTGGAACAAAAGCTATTACTGCCATTTGATTTGATCAATTTTTAATTTTTCACGTTGAAATTCTTCAATAGAAAGAATGTCCTTCTCTTTAAATCGGAGAGCAGCATTTACTGCATTACAATCACGCACTAATTTCCTCATACCATCAGGTTCTAAAGAAGCTGCATGATCCGTTCCCTTCCAAGTGCGATCCAAAGTAAAATGACGCTCAATCCATTCAGCTCCCAAAGCAATTGCAGCTGAATCAATTGCTATCCCTAAATGATGCCCAGAAAATCCAATTGCTTTAACCTCATCTGAAAACGTTGTGTGAAGTCTTGTAATCTCTCCAAGACATACACTTTCAAATGGCACTGGATATCCTGAAGTACAGCTGTAAATAACCAAATCTTTTGAACGACCGTGCATATTGAATAAATCAACAATTCTACGCTCTTCCTCCCTAGTAGTCATCCCAAATGAAAGATGAATTTCTCCATAATAATATTCTGCTAAATATTCAAGCATAGCTTTATTCAAATTACAAGCAGATGGAACCTTTATTAAATCTGGAGAAATAGAAACAATTTCTTTTGCTGAAACAATATCCCAAATAGAAGTTGAATATTTAATTCCGACTTCTTCACACCATTTTTTAAGCTGTTTATGCTGCTCAAGATTAAATTCAAGAAATTCTCTATGTTCTCCATATGTATCTCCATATGAATTGGATGGATTTGGATGAGGAGCATTATATTGCCTTTCAGAAAGTAGTGTTCTATTATGTCGTTTTTGAAATTTTGCAACATCAACCTTACAGTAGTTGGCTGCAGTATAAATTAATTCTCTTGCAATTTGTAAATCACCTTTGTGATTACAACCTATTTCAGCAATAATTTTTGGTTTACTAAAGGTCATGACAGAATTTTTAATTTATTTTTTATCATTTTGTATAATGATTTTAAAAAGCTTCTCTTATTTTTTTTATAAAAATTAGATTCCATGAGAGTAAGATAATTTAAAATGCTCTGTGCTTCAGTTTTTAAATCATAATCTGCTTCAACAAGTGAGTCGGTCATTTGCGCTAAGCAAAGTACTTCTTCATTGGAAAGTAAAATCTTAAATCCCAATCTATTAAGAAAAGCTGATAAAGTAACTTGTGTAAAAGACCAGCAATGAGCATTTTGTAAGTAAATATGAAGATTTCCATGGTAAGTTTTATTTATCATTTTTAACCCTGGAACCGCAATAAAAATCTTTCCATTGTCATTTAATAATTGAATTACTTTTTTTAAAAATAATTCTAACTCAGGAATATGCTCAATCAGATGAGACAAAATAATTAAGTCGTATTTTTCACTTCGAGACAATAAATTCTCGATAGTTAATAATTCTAAATTTAAATTAAATTGATTTCCTAAATCAATAAATTTTTTGCCTAAATCAATACCTTTGATATCATGTCCTGAAATTTTAAATGGCATTAAAACACCCCCCATTCCACAGCCAATTTCAAGAATTTTATCATTTTCGGATAAGTAACTTGAAATGTAATTATAATATTTTGATCCTCTTGTAGCCTGTTCCAACAATACGGTAATTGCAGGATGCTCTTGAAAATTTGTATAAAGATCACGATAATATTTAGAGTAAAAAATACTTAACCAATGTTCAGAAAAATAAGGATTGGTTCTTACGAGCCCAGTATTTTTATTGATAACTGTCCTATGAGGTAACCCATATCTATCCACTTCAGCTAAAAGTAAATCATCAGGATTAACAGTATCAAGGATATCATTTAGCTTTCTAATATGATTTTCACCCGATAGAATTTCATAAGCAACTTTATTTCTTACGTTTATGTTATTAATATTCAAATCAGGAGCTGAGTTGTAGTTTTCCTCATTAAATGCTAATCTGGAAAATAAGGGTAATTCAGAGTAGTTTAAAACTTCAATTTCTTCTAATTTTTTCCTATCCATGATTTAACTCTTTATAAATCCATTCTTTTTGAATAATCATTAAACCCTTTCTTCGGAATCCTTCCTTATTAGTTCCAAAATCTCCAGTATCTATTATATTAAATTGTATTGCATCAACTCTATGAAATATTTCTGCATTAATAATCCCCATTCCTAAAGAAATAAAATATTTCCCTGTATTTAAAAAAGAGATAGGAAGTTCAACCTCCACATTATATTCTCCAATTTTTCTTGTTTCTAATAATTTAGTATTCATATCAGTATCTGCGGTTGAAAAAATATGATTACCTAAACTATCATATAATATAAGTGCTACATGAAAGTTTTTAACTCTTTCTCTGAGGATATATTTTAACTTAATTACCGGAGTTTCGCCAAAAGAAAAATCCATAGTTTCATTATTAGATTTATCTGCAATTATAGCATTAATAAATTGACCTTTTAATTGCATGTTATTTTCAAAAAATACCTGACTGGAATTCAAATAACTGCTATTCAAGTATAGACTTGTTATTTGGTTGACATCCCCATATCCAATAATTACTCCAGATTTAAGCATTATAGATTTCAAGCATAGCTGGGAAATTGCACCCATATTATGACTCACAAACAACACCGTCCTGCCTTCCCCCTTGCTCACATCCCCCATCTTCCCCAAGCACTTCTTCTGAAACTCTGCATCCCCTACGGCCAGCACCTCATCCACAATGAGAATTTCGCTTTCCAGGTGGGCAGCTACTGCAAAGGCCAGGCGCACGTACATCCCGGAAGAGTAGCGCTTCACAGGGGTATCTATATAGCGCTCTACGCCAGAGAAATCTACAATCTCCTCAAACTTTTTGGTGATTTCCCTGCGGGTCATTCCCAGGATAGCGCCGTTGAGATAGATATTTTCGCGGCCGCTCAGTTCGGGATGGAAGCCGGTACCTACTTCGAGTAAGCTGGCGACACGACCTCGTAATTTTACGTTCCCCGTTGTAGGGGCTGTCGTGCGGCTCAGGATTTTAAGTAAGGTACTCTTTCCTGCACCGTTACGCCCTATGATTCCTACCACATCGCCTTGTTCTATCTCAAAGTTAATATCCTTCAGCGCCCACACATACTCACTTTCTCCTTTTGTACTTCGGTCGATGGTATCACCGATCCTAAGGTAGGGGTCTTCTTTACCCCTTATGAGGTGCCACCAGCGGTTGAGGTCGTGGGAAATGGTACCAGTACCAACCGTTCCGAGTCGATATTGTTTAGAGAGATTTTCTACTTTTATTACAGTTGACATTATAAATTAACTTTTTGTTATCATTAGAACGGAAGATAGTTTAGGCTTTTAGCATTAAACAGTATCCATATAGGTTCTCTCCACACGATTAAAAATAAGCATTCCTAAAAAGACAAGGACTAATGTCATAAAGGCGCTATAACCTATGGAATACAAATTGAATGTACCTACTCCTGTAAAAATAAAACGAAAAAATTCGATGAGTGGGCTGATAGGGTTCCATTCCAAATAGAGGCGATATTGTTCAGGTACCGATGACAGTGGGTAGATAATTGGGGTAGCATACATAAAAAGATTAATACCAAAACCGATGAGCACATTTAAGTCGCGATATTTCGTAGTAAGTGCGGAGAGGATGATACCGAGACCCAGACCAATTCCGCTCATCAGGATGACGACCAGAGGCAGATATAGGAGATTAACCCAATGCATTTCAGAAAGTAGGCCGTTCCACTTATAATATACTACGAAGCAAAGCAGCAGTAGCAATTGGATACCAAACTGGATAGTTTTTGACAATACCGTTGCCAGCGGACTTACTAACCGGGGGAAATATACTTTCCCAAAAATCCCGGCATTGGCGAGGAAAGTAGATCCTGTGGAAGTCAGTGTTTGTGCGAATAAATTCCAAATCGCTATCCCACTCATATAAAAGACTAGTTGAGGTGTACCATCTGTAGAAAGCTTGGCAATATTCCCAAATATGATGGTGAAGGTAAGAGTAGTAAATAAAGGGTTGATGAAGTGCCAAAGTGGACCCAGGATGGTCTGTTTATACTGCGCAATAAAATCTCGTTTAACAAAAAGCAAAAGCAAATCTCGATAGCGCCAGACTTCAAGTAACTGAAGGTCGAGCCATCGTTTTTTTGTCTGTATAATGAGGTCCCAGTCTTGCGAAGTTTCTTTAGTTTGTAACGACATTGAATTTAATATTAATTACGACTTATTAAAATTCAGCTTCTAAGCTAGCAATGATGCTGCAATGATCCATTGCCAGATATAAAAGCTTTGGTCCTTATTTCCATTTTTATAGGCTGTCCAGGCTTGGTGGACAGCGTCAGCTTCAAATAAATGTAATGAGGTAGCTATGGTTATTTTCTCGTTTGCACGAAGTGGAAACACGTCAAATAGAAATAGATGTAAGATTCTGCACCTCAATTTTGCTAGTATTAGATAATGTTACCCATGTTAAATTTTTTAACAACTAATTTTTACTTACTTCATTTAATAAAAAAAATTATACTTCGTTCCTTATTCGATTTAGATGTTAATTTCCTTTAGCCAGAAACAATATCTATTTCCCCAAATTTAATACTTTTTATTTGAAAGCTAGGAAAGTGAATAAGTCATCGAATTGTACATTTTATTTTTAAAACGGAGGGTATTTTAACCTTGAATAATAAATAGTACCCCAAGTGGAATCAAAATGATTATGGTCTATTTGGTGGTCTTATCCTCATTTAAATCAGGTATTTATAATTCTATTTTAAGCATTACAAAGATTAATGTAAAAAATATATTATTTCTGTAAAACAATCTCATTAACTTATCTAAGAAGCCTTCACCATATTTTATTTTTAATAACTTTTCCTCTTCCTTTTTTCTTTTTATCGGAATTGTATCAGAAAGTCTGGAGCCCCAAACCCTATTAACTACATTAATTTTATTTAGATAATAAGGTTCACCGAATAGTTTATACATTCTATGATAGTACTCAACATCCATCAACCAAATAAGATTTTCGTCAAAATAAATTTTATTGTTTTCATTTTTAATTGAAATTACACTTGGAGAACTGATAGTATTTTGACCAAATACTAAGTTGTTATTCCATCTTGGATAAAATGCTCTATAATAGTTGGTACCATCATTAGTATGTTCACATGCTGTAGCAATCCATAAGGGAGAATGTTCGTTGATTAGATTATAAATGTCCATAAGGGCTTCACTATGGTATAAAAAATCATCCTGAAATAAAATTTTTATCCACTCTCCAGTTGCATTTCTAATAGCATAGTTTATATTAGCCGATGATGATCCTCTTTTTTTATCATTCCTTAAATACTTTATGTTTAGATAATCAGACCATTTTTGGCAAAGGGCATAAATATCATTATTTAAACTATGATCGGATATAATTATCTCGAAATTTTTAAAGCTTTGGGTATTTAATACCTTAAAGCTATGTTCTAAGAAAGTAACACCGTAACCATGCATCTCGTATGTAGGTATTGTTATTGAAAAAAAAAATCTTTGATTAGGTATTTTTAAGGCCATAATTAAAATTTTAATTTTATATAAAATCGATATATGATTATTTTGAGTAATTTCAGACTAGAAATATTTTCAACTCTTTTTGAATAATCATCTTTAATTCTATAGAGAAATAACTCATCAATAGCTTTACCCATAAAATCAATTTTTCTAATTTCATTTATACGGATTGTATCTAAATCGTTCATAATATCACTAAAAAGATATATTATGCGTTCAGTTAATATTTTATAAACAAAATTATTCTTAATATTTGCCTGTCTAATTGCGATTAAAGACTTGAGGCCATTCCAAATTTTTTCATAAGATTGCTGCGTACTCCATATCCCTACCCCATTTCTGTATATAGCCATCTTATCATTTAAATAATGATACTTTCCAAATTGACCCAATAAAATATAAAGGAAATAATCGCCTAATGGAGAATAATTCAATTCATCAGGCCATTGATGAATAACATTACGAAATACAACAGATGGTGTATGAATGTAATTACCTTTTAAAGCCATTGTTTCTAAGATTTCGTAATTGGGCGGCACTTTGGTTATATAATCATCAACCAACTTTCCATCAGGCTCCAGTATTTTTACCGGATGAAAACATAACACATACTCTTCATTCCCCTCCAAAAAATCCACCTGCTTCTGCAGTTTATAGGGATCAGTCCAATAGTCGTCGCCTTCGCAGAGGGCGATGTATTTGCCCCTTGTCGCAGGGTAAGCAAACTTAATTGTACCGTTTATACCTTTTCCAAGCCATTGATTTTCTTCTTGTAATATAGGCTTTATTATACTAGGATATTGTTTATAGTAAGTAACAATTATTTGCTGAGTGTTATCAGTAGATGCATCATCATAAATCACTATTTCAAATGGATAGGTTGATTTTTGCGCCAGAAAGCCATTGATAGCCTCTTCAATATACATACCATGATTATACGCAACAGAAACAATACTTACTAGGGGTTTATTAGAGTCCCACTCGCGCATTATTGATGTTTCAGGTACGCAGTTCATAGATGACCAATGCACAATAGTCTTTCACTATTATTGAGGTGATTCAACTTTACTTCGTCAAAAAAAGATTTTAAAACCTTTCTACTAAAATTCCCTTCATTAATCATTTTATCTTCGTAGTACTTTTTGCCTTTGCCTACTGGGATTATTTCAACTGTATGACATATACCATTAAATAATGAATTCATTTCATCAATGGTAAAGAATCTAATCTTATACAAATCATCTTTTTTAGATAGATGCTCGAAGTATGACACAAAATCTACATTGTGAGCATTGTGGACTGTGGCAATGATTGCCCTCTTTGTAATTCTTACTTGCTCTTTAATTAGTTCATAAATATCTGTATCATTTTCAAAGAGCACCCATAAACCGTTATGAAATGTTACATCAAATTCTTTATCAGTTATCATATTCATATTAAATGCATCGCTGCAAAATATTTTGCTTTCTAGACTAGGAAATTTTCTCTTGGCCAAATTAACTGCTGTATCTGAAAAATCAGTTCCCCAGCAGTTTACACCAAGATTGTTTAAATTAGCCATATCTCTAAAACTGCCTGCACCAATCTCTAGGACTTTTTTATCCTTTTCGTTTAAAAGTGCATTTATATAGTAGGAATGTCTTAGGTCTTGCTGGTATTGATCAAAAATATCATTCCATTTATTGTCCCAATTATGCTTATTTTGAATACCTACTTTCATACTTTTGGTTTAATATTTGATTACACTAGTGCATAGTTTATGCTTTATATTATTTTTTCTTGAAATTCCTTAACGATAACCTTGCCTACAGGTATTGAAAGAACTTGCGGCTCTATATTGGTATTATTCATTAAATTTAAAGCATTCATTACAAAATTATACCCTGCATGAAATGAAAATGCTACACCAGCTGAAAATCTAGGGTTTATGTCCATAAGAAAAACCTTGTCATTATGTAATATAAACTCGGCATTGAAAATACCTACATAATTAGTGCTTTTAATGATTGATTCAATTGATTGATTGATTGATTGATTATTAATAATTTCAATTGTTATTCCTACACCATTTGATGATCTGAATATTTCTTTACGTTGAATCCAACAAGATATACCATTGTAGTTAATTACATCAACCGTTATTATATCACCAGTAATTTTTGGCTGAATGATATAATTATCTTCAGGTATAAAATTGAGTTGTTCTGGACTACCTATAGTTAATAGGTTTTGACTACTTCTGCCATTAATTATTTTTGCAATTGCAGGATATATATTGCACTTAGCAAAATACTCCTCTTTTGTATAAGTAGGGATGCATTGTATAGATTGTTGTTTTGAGAAATAAGCAAACATATTTTTTTTATTTCTCATCAGGTTTATCAACTCATATTTTTCAACTAATACTTTAGT